>RCUU01000625.1_pt1 | contig 18887 bp, 20 predicted proteins | sample 2166211 | NCBI WGS metagenome assembly RCUU01 (sample SAMN09932620, study PRJNA488358) | compost metagenome | feature: garden; material: soil; isolation source: compost soil in phenylacetic acid-enriched culture | place: Germany: Experimental Botanical Garden Goettingen | collected 2016-01-27
TCGGAATACCCATAATAAATTGCCGCAATAAGAATACAGCAAATGCATTGAATAAGGCGCCTGGAACAATCAACGATAAGTGGGAATCAAGCCATCCAATTTTTGACATAATAATATACAAGGGAATCATCGTTACTTGTCTCGGAATCATCATGGTCGCCAAGAAAAGAATAAATAAAATGTTGGCACCTGGGAAACGAATTTTGGCGAACGCATAGGCTGCCATTGAGGCTGTAAGCAATGTAGCCGATACAGACAATCCCGTAATGTAGAAACTGTTCCAGTAAGCCCTGCCGAACGGCATTGCGGTCAAGGAATCCATATAATTTGACCATTGGATCGGATGTGGGATCCATGCCGGCGGCACAAGAAAAATTTGTGACATATCCTTCAATGAACTGCTTACAGTCCACAGAAAAGGAAAAATCATTATAATGGCTCCAAGAGCTAATACAGCGTGAAGAATAATTTGAGACGGCTTTATATTCCTCTTTATCTTTGTCTGTATGACTGGAATAACATTCTTATCAACACCTCTCACAACGTTATTCGCCATAGTGAACCCACCTTTTTGACATTCTAAATTGGATAAGAGTGAAGATCAGAATAATGACAAACAGAATCATTGCTGAAGCAGCGCTCTGTCCCATTTTAAAGTCAATAAAGCCTTGTTGATAAATATGGTACACAAGAGTGTAACTCGCTTTAGCCGGCCCGCCATTCGTCATTACGAAGGCCTGGTCAAATACTTGAAAAGAGCCGATAACAGACATAATGGCAATAAAAAATGTTGTTGGTGAGAGCAATGGCAAGGTAATGTTCAAAAATTGCTTAAAACGTGAAGCTCCATCAATCTCAGCAGCCTCATAATAGCTTCTTGAAATCCCTTGTAATCCAGCGAGAAAGATAATCATGTTATTGCCAAGTCCCCACCAAATACTTAGCATAGCGATAGAAGGAATTACCCAATTCGTATCGGTCAGCCAATCAGGTCCATTAATTCCGATATGTGAAAGAAGCAGATTCAAAATCCCAAAGTCACCATTCAATATCCACATCCAAATAACCCCGATAGAAACAGAGCTTGTTACTACAGGCATGAAGTAAAATACCCGATACAGTTCCTTCCCGCTCACCTTGTTCAGCCCAACTGCAAGGAGCAGGGATAGACAAATGCTTGATGGAATCACCAAAATCATATAATAGACTGTATTCTTTATCGCAATCCAAAAATCCGGATTGTGGAACTGGTTCACAAAATTCGCGGCACCAACAAAGCTTCTTACGCCAAAGCCATCCCAGTTCATGAAACTTAACACAAAGGCGTATACAACCGGGAATAAAGAGAAGACAAGCAAACCGATTAACTGCGGGGAGATAAAAAGATATCCCGCTAATGTCCTTTGACGATTTCGCATGACTCACCCTCCCATTAGTTGCCCGTTTTAAATTCCTTTGTTAATTTATTCGTTTCTTCTGAAATATTTGTGATTGTTGTGTCCACATCTTGTTTGCCTAACAGCAATAAATCGTATTGGTCGTTTACTCTTTCGCTTAATCCAGGAATACGCCCTTTGAATTGCTTAAGGGAACCGTTGGCATAACCTTTATCACGGGCTTCAAGAAAATATTGAGAATGCTCTACCGTTTTGTCGCTTGTTAGGATATCGTCAATACCGCTAACCGATGGAACCGAACTGCCGTTTCCGGCAAGCCGTGCTTTTTGACCTTCTTTCGATACATAGAAAGTCACAAACTTCATGGCTTCTTCCTGTTCTTTAGACTTTTTATTTACGGCAACGAAGGCTATGGGAACTTGTACGGGTTCTGTTTTATTGCTTGTGTTGCTTGGCCAGTAAATGTAATCAAATTCAAGATTATCCATTTGGCTGAACATGGGAGTTAACCAGCGCCCTGCCGCGACAATTCCCACTTGATTAGACATGAACATAGCATCTAACCCTTGACCTTTTGGAAGAGAGCCCGCATATTTAATTTGTCCTTTTTCTCTTAAACCGCTTACAAATTGGATGGCTTCACGGGCTTTTTGATTTTGATCCATGACATAGTTTCCTTGGTCATCATAGGTGAGACCTCCGTTTGACCAAATCCAGGTATCCATTGTCCATGTTTCACCGATATACCCCTGTTTGCCGGCGTCCTTTAACTTCTTCGTTACTTCATCAAACGCAGTCCAGTTCCACTTGCCTTCATCGAAATATTCCTGAGGTGTTTTAATTCCAAAGTCTTTAAACATTTTTTTGTTGTAGTACATGACCAACGGATTGCAGTCCATGGTAACCCCATATATTTTATCACCATCTTTTGCGGCTCCCCATAAGCCGTCAGGATACTCATCCGGCTTGGCGTAGCTATTGTCCGTTTTCATAAATCCGCTCAAATCGGCAAGCGAGCCGTTTTGCACTAATTTGACCATTGTTGAATCCCCGACATAGAATACGTCCGGCGCATTTCCTCCCTGCAGCTGTGTCAACAGTTTTTGCTCATACCCGTCACTTGCTACCGGTATCAGTTTTATTTTTACGTTTGGATGTTCTTTGGTGTAGGCATCGATTCCTTTTTGATAAATCTTTAGTTCCGCCGGATTTCCCCAAGCAGACATCGTAAGGCTGACTGTCTTGCCGGATGAATTATCACCTGCTTCTGAAGATGTTGATGTATTGCTGCTGCAACCGGAAAGGGCAATCACGCTTGCAAGAATGGCTGACGCAGGCCCCAGGATCACATTTGATTTCATTTTCATTTCAAAACCTCCCGATTTGTAAAGTTCCCATGATTGTATCCGCTTTCTTTTTGTTCGAAAAAAAACTGCTCTCCTTTTACGTCCTCACAAGAGGGTTATAACCCCGCTGTCACCACTTCACTCCCCCCTAATAAGCAACCCTGTGACCTCCGTAACAGACTAAGATGAACATACAACCCTTGTCATAGGATAAAAAATTGCTCCATTCAAGATGCTTATTTTGTAAGGGGCTGTTGTCATAATGATAATAAAACACTATCTATATCCTCCTCAATGGTAAGTTCATGCGATATCAGGGTAAAATATTGCCCTTCATTAACACAAAAAAACCACCGCAACAAGAAACTAGCGCAGTGGTTTTTTATATTCTGTTATTAAATTTGACTCTTAGAGCTGGCGATTTCCAGTGTCACTATGATTCTTAGCAGCACCGCAGCTTTCACGTACCATGAGCTTAGTGGAAACAGTAACGGTTAAGGGGATATCACGGCCTTTAATTCGTTCGCACAGCAGATTTACCGCGGTTCTCCCCATTTGTTCCGTATAGATTCTAACAGAGGTCAATGAAGGCTGAACAAAACCGGCTAAATCGATATCATCAAACCCAACAACAGCTACTTCGTCAGGTACCTTTATATTTTCATCGTATAACGCCCGCATCGCACCTATGGCCATCGGATCGTTGGCAATAAAAAAAGCGCTTGGCAAATTACCCTTTCCAATAGCTTCTCGCATCAATTCATAACCGCTGGTTATTGTCCATTCTCCCGAATATAACTCCACGATTATTACTTGCGTCTCCGTTCTGGCCATTTTGGCGTTCTCTTCTATGTTGGCTTATTACCTGGTTCGATGGTCGAATAAAATGTCCTCTATTATATTGCTTACACTGGTTTCGTCGATGCTTATTCCGTTTCAGTCCTTAATGATTCCATTTGTCTCCTTGTATGGAAATCTCCATATGCTCAACAGCAGATGGGCGCTTATCTTCTTCTACCTTGGCTTCGGCATCAGTCTGGCCACCTTTATGTACCACGGTTTTATTAAAACTGTTCCAAAAGACCTCGAGGAAGCCGCATTAATGGATGGGGCCGGGCGGGTTCAAGTGTTCTGGAAAATTATCTTTCCCATTTTAAAACCGATCTCAACGACGATTGCCATTATAGACGTTTTGTGGATATGGAATGATTTCTTGCTTCCCTCTTTGGTTTTGCTCTCGCAGGAACAACAAACATTGCCGTTATCGACCTATTATTTCTTCGGAAAATATACATCGAACTACGGAGTGGCCATGGCCGCGCTGGTTATGGCAATCATTCCTGTCATTATCTTCTACCTCTTTATGCAAAAGCAAATTATTAAAGGTGTCGTCGAAGGAGCTGTTAAATAGGCATGGAACATATGATTAATTTAGAAGACGCTACATTTTTAACGAATTTAAACGTGTGCGTTTCGACTGATGAAGGCTCCTCTTTACAAAGGCTGGATTTAAAAGAAATGAATCAAACTTCAGATGTGGATATACATGGTGCTTTTACTAAAAAGACAAGCCTGTATACGGACAAAGACAATTCTATCTTAGTCTACCTCCATCTCATGGATTATGGCTCGACAGTCGTCTGCTTTGTGGAAGCAAGCCTGGCTGCTCAGGAGGTATTCTGGCGTCAATTTTCTTTCAATTCCAGACAATCCATCGTAATTTCGGTTCCACAACCCCAAAAAACGGATAAGGTTCTGGGTTTTTACCACTTTAATGATTGGTGGACACGTCCCTCATTTACTTCCCGTATGAGTGAACTGCCTGAACGTACACAATCGGTTCTCTGGCAGTCCGGCTCCCGCTATACCTATTGTTTACCTGTTGTAACTTTGACTGAAAAAACGGAGATACGAGGCAGCAATGACGGCTTTGATCTTTGCCTTTCGACCAACGTTGGCGGCCGGGACGACATTTCCGCGCCACTGTTCGTCCTTTCATACGGAGAACACCCTTATCGCTTAATCCAGGAAACGATGAAGTTTACACTTGATCTAATTGGTAACCCTACTACACTGAGAGAACACAAACGTTATCCCAATGCTTTGGAATACTTGGGCTGGTGCTCCTGGGACGCGTTCCGTAACGAGGTTAACGAGACAGGTATAATTGAAAAACTCAAAGAATTAAACGAGAAACAAATCCCTGTGCGTTGGGTTATGATTGATGATGGCTGGTTGGATGTGAAAGAGAAGGGGCTGATGTCATTTGAGGCAGACCCAACGAAATTCCCCAATGGCCTTGCTCCTTTAATTGAAGAGTTAAAATCGAACCTCGGGGTCCGCTGGGTCGGTGTATGGCATACCTTCTTTGGCTATTGGGCAGGGATTCATCCAGACAGCACTATTGTTCAGGAACTTGGTGAGTTTGTGTATAAAACCGCAAAAGGCCGTTTTATCCCTTACCCCCGTGCAGACAAAGGATTTGGTTTCTGGAATGCTTTCCATCGCAGTCTTCGCCATACGGGTGTGGATTTTGTGAAGGTCGACAGCCAGGGATCGATAAACAGTTTTTTGCTTCACCACATTCCGGATGGCCATTCGGCGTATGAAATGCACACCGCTTTAGAAGCGTCTACCGGGTTGCACTTTGATCAGCAATTGATCAATTGCATGGGAATGGAGTCGGAAAATATATGGTTTCGGCCTTCCTCAGCGTTATCCCGGAACAGTGACGATTTTGTCCCTGGCACAGAAATCAGCTTCAAAGAACACGCGTTCCAAAATGCCTATAACTCCTTGTATCACCATGTACTTTACTGGGGAGATTGGGATATGTTTTGGACCAGCCATGAAGAGGCGCTGCAAAATGGGGTACTTCGGGCCGTAAGCGGCGGTCCGGTTTATTTTAGCGACAAGCCTGGCACTACGGAACCGAAAGACCTTCTCCCGCTTGTATTTCATGACGGTAAAGTGCTGAGAGCCGATCAACCCGGACTCCCAACTTCCGACATCTTGATGGTTAATCCTCAACAGGATGGCGTGCCGCTTAAGGTCTGGGCTCCTGTCGGAGAGTCCATTGCGGTTGGTGTATTCAACATTGACCAGGAAGACCGGATTCTAAGCGGATCTATCAGCCCTTCCCAGATTCCAGTGCTGTGTAATGAAGATCAAGAATTCTATCTGTATGAGCATTTTAGCCGCAAACTGTTGAAGTGTTCATACCGTCAGAGCGTCCCTTTTACACTCAAGGAAAACGGAGTGGCTTTATATTTGCTGGTTCCCATTCTGAATCACCGGTTCACACCGATCGGCCTTCTTAATAAGTATCTGTCCACAGCGGCGCATACGATTTTATTTACCGATGATAACTCTGCCTTGCTGCAGCTAAGAGAAGGCGGGACATTGGGCTTTGGCGCCAGCCAAGAGCCTGCGTTAGTCACGGTCAATGGAGTACCCACTCCCTTCCGGCGGGACGGGGATCTTTTTGTCATGGATACGATCGAGTCAAGCGAACCCCTAATCATTAACGTCGTGTTTGCATGACCTTTCTTGCTTTGAACCTGGTACAAAACAGGCTGCCGAAATCCCGGCAGCCTGATACAATTTTTAAAGACCCAGTTATTCATTGACCGCTCCGGATCAACCGCCGAATTTGATACAAATCGCCATCCTTGCGGAACTCGCCTGGAGCCATTCCGGTATACTTTCGGAACACTTTACCGAAATAATTCGAATTCGAGAAGCCGGACTGCTCCGCCACCTGCTCCAATGTCAGATTTGCGGGCTCCAGCAGAAGAGCAGCCGCTCTCTCCAGCCTCATACGAGTTAAATAGCGGCCGGGAGAGAGGCCAAGCTTGCGCTCAAACTCACGGGTGAGATGGAATTTCGAACAGCCGGAGACCTCCGCCATGTCTTCAAGGCCAATGCTCCGATGCAGATTACTGTCAATAAACGTCTTACACCGTTCCACAAGCGGAGGCAATGGAACGCTGCTGGCCAGCGTGACAAGATGACTGGCCAGCGACATGGCCAGTGAATAAGCGGCCCGGGAGCACTGATACATATCGCGATAACTGTCCTCCATCGCTTCCCGATAAGTAGCCCACAGGAGCTGCTCCAATTCGGACTCCGGCTCAATCCGGAAAATGCAGCCGTTTACGTCCAGCCATTCCTGAAGGAGATGCAGCGCCAAGTGCGACAGTTCGAAGTAGAGCACTTCCCATCTCGGAGAATCAGACGGTAGACGGTAGATATGATCGCCCGGAACATCAGCCAAAAAGGCATCCCCCGGCTCAAGGGAATGTTTCCTCCCCCCCGTTTCAATCTCACCGCGGCCATCCAGTGTATATTGAAGCACACAATGGTCTCCTGTACGGTTCCTCCCATCCCAGATATAATTATGTGAAGTAATCAGCTCATACCCCGCACCTTTTAACAAGATATAGGGCATTGGCGTTATAAAGTGAAAAAATACCGAGGACTGCTTCCCTTTCTCGTTCCCCTCTTCATAATTCATAGCAATATTTCACCCTCCTTCCCTCATGAAGTTACTCTTGTTTCGATTCTCCTACACCTTTACGCTAATGATGTAGGCAAATTTTATACAATCAGTTATTTCATTCGCTTTCTAAATTATAACACTAGAAGGAGCACAATTTCACTTATGGGCATTTATTACGACGAGAAACACCAGGTGTTTCACCTGCAGACCCCCGGTTCCAGCTACTGCATTCAGATTGTCCGCGACGGCTACCCGGGGCATTTATACTGGGGGCGGCGAATCGCCGTCTACCGGGATGCTGTACCTTTTGATTTTATCGACCGGGGCTTTTCTCCGAATCCCGATCCTGCCGACCGAAAGTTCTCCTTAGACAATCTTCCGCAGGAGTATCCGGGCTACGGGAACGGCGATTTCGGCATACCCGCCTATCAGGCCGGCCAGTCTAACGGATCTGAAATCTGCGATCTCCGGTATAAGACTCACCGGATATTTGCCGGCAAGCCCAAGCTTCCAGGGCTTCCTGCCACTTACATCGAGCGGGAGGACGAAGCGGATACACTCGAGCTTGTGCTTGAAGATGCCCAGACCGGTCTGCGTGCTGTCTTGATTTATACTGTCTTTAACGAATACGACGCCATCGCCCGGTCAGTTCGTTTCGACCATACCGGCTCCGACAATCTGACCCTTCTCCGCGCGCTCAGCGCCAGTATCGATTTCAGAGATGACGAGTATGACATGTTGACCTTCTACGGGGCGCATACCAATGAACGAAATATCGCACGGAGACCCCTTATGCCCGGCATCCAGACTGCGGAAAGCCGGCGGGGTGCCAGCAGTCCCCAGCAGAATCCGTTTCTGGCCCTGCTTCGTCCTGGCGCTGATGAAGACAATGGCGAAGTATACGCACTCAATCTCGTTTACAGCGGAAACTTCATTGCCCAAGCCGAGGTTCAGCAGTACCGGACGACCCGGGTGTCGATCGGCATCAATCCGTTTGGCTTCTCCTGGCAGCTGACTCCCGGTGAAAGCTTTCAAACACCCGAGACCATCATGGTATACTCTGCACAAGGCTTGGGCGGGATGTCCCGCGTCTTTAATAGGCTGTACCGCACGCGGCTCAGCCGCGGCAAATTCCGTGACGCCGAACGGCCGATTCTAATTAATAACTGGGAGGCCACCTACTTTGACTTCAACGCCGGCAAGATCGAAGCGATCGCCCGCGAAGGGAAAGAACTTGGTATGGAGCTTTTGGTCCTGGACGACGGTTGGTTCGGCAAGCGGGACAATGATTTGAGTTCCCTGGGCGACTGGACCGTTGACCACCGCAAGCTTCCGGAGGGACTGGACAATCTGGCCCGGAGGATAACCGGAATGGGCATGCAGTTCGGTCTGTGGTTCGAACCGGAGATGGTCTCTCCGGACAGCGAACTTTACCGGTGTCATCCCGACTGGTGTCTTCATGTGGCGGATCGTCCCCGCACGGTGGGGCGGAATCAGCTTGTTCTCGATCTGTCACGGCGGGATGTATGCGGCTATATTGTTGAAGCGATGTCCGATATTCTGTCTTCCGCGCCCATTACGTATGTCAAATGGGACATGAACCGGCATCTGACGGAGATTGGCTCGGCCCTGCTTCCGGCAGAACGCCAGCGTGAAACGGGACACCGTTATATCCTCGGCCTGTACAGCGTATTGGATGAGCTCACTTCCGCCTTCCCGGATGTACTGTTCGAGAGCTGTTCCAGCGGAGGAGGGCGCTATGATCCCGGCATGCTCTATTACATGCCGCAAACGTGGGCCAGCGACAATACAGACGCGATCAGCCGGCTAAAAGTCCAGTACGGCAACAGTATGGTCTATCCGGCCGTGTCCATGGGCGCTCATGTTTCCGGTGTGCCGAATCATCAAGTCAACCGGATTACTCCGCTTGACACCCGGGGGCATGTCGCGATGTCGGGAAACTTTGGCTACGAGCTCGATCTCACCCAGATGTCGCCCCAGGAAAAGATAACGGTCAAGTCCCAAGTTGCGCTGTATAAAGAAATTCGCTCCCTTATTCAATTCGGAGAATTTTATCGGATTTTAAGCCCGTTCGAGGGCAACGAAACGGCCTGGGCCTTTGTTTCGGATGACCAGAGCGAAGCTGTACTTGCTTTCTTCCGGGTGCTGAGCCAGCCGGGTGAAAGGGTGCCTATTCTGAAGTGCAAAGGATTGAATCCGGATTACTTGTATCGCCATCACGAAACCGGGAAGGTATACGGAGGTGACGAGCTGATGTACGCCGGACTGACGCTTCCAAGAATTAAAGGGGATTTTATCAGCCTGTTCTGGCGGTTCAGCAAGACCGGCGAGCAATGAAATGTATTGAAGTTCAAAAATTAGGAAGCCTACAGAAAACGGGGCCTGAAATCATGAGATTTCAGGCCCCGCTGGCTGCGCCCCAACGCCGTTTTGACGTGGTTATCCAGTATCATCATTTCAAATGAACGCGGAGGAACGGGACATCACCTGTCACCCCAGCGCCTTCTATCGTCTCCACCGATTTCACCATTTCCTGATCGTCCGGGACCAACACCGGGGTGATCACCGGAAAACCCGCCTGCTCGATTTCGGAAATATCAAACTCCAGCAGCAGCTGTCCTTTCTTGATTTTGTCACCGGTCTGAATGCGTGGGGTAAACCCTCTTCCCTTCAACGACACCGTATTAATGCCAACGTGAATCAGCAGTTGAACACCGCTGGTATGCTCCAGCAGGAGCGCGTGATTACTGCGGCTGAACGCATGCGCTACTGTTCCGTCAAACGGCGCGTAGACTTTACCTTCCCGGGGCTTAATGGCCATTCCTTTGCCCATGTAGCCGCCTGCGAATGCCGGATCGGGTACTTCGGAAAGCTCAACGACACTACCTGCAAGCGGAACTCCAACTTCGATAATCTCCAGCTTTTCCTTCTTCTTAAACCAGGCCATCTTTCCTCATCCTCCAGCTTCTAAATAACATTCAGTTTGCTCCCTCTACTTCAATGTCCCACATGTTAGCACGGTATAGAACTTCGCCGCCTTTGGCGAAAATGGATATTCCCCCGCTCTCCTCATGAGGGAATATTCGGGCGGTAAAGACCTCACGGCCATCATCTACGAACACTTCAACAGATGACGTATCCATAAATAATTGCAGCTTGACCTCCGAAGGATTCACCTTGCAGCTTCGGACTGTACCAAATTCTTCTGCAACCGGCCGGCCGGACAGCGTCCGATCCAGCATAAGCCTGGATTCCCTGGTGTTGCATACCAGGATCGTCCTTTCTTCTCCTCCTGTCCTCAGTCCAATACCAAATTCAACAGCGTCTACATTATTGAATTCTATGATCAGCTCATAACGTGTGCCGGAAAAACCGGACGGACTAAGCGTATCGTTTGAAATTTTCCCGTCCATGAACCGTTCCCTTCCTCTGATTGCCTGAAGTTCACGAACGGGAACCTGGTACAATCGGCCGCCCTCCATGCGCAATTCACGCGGCAGCGTCAGGCAATGGGCCCAACCGTGATCGTCTGTGGGATAGACAATATCCGGCAGCCCCATCCAGCCGACCAGAATTCGTCTGCCATCCGGCGTTAAAGTTGTCTGGGGAGCATAGAAATCAAAACCACGATCCAGCAAGCGAAAGTTCCCATGCCGGAAATCTCCCGTCTCCACATCCAGCGGATCGCCGACTACATAACCCGACGGATAAATATTACCAGGATCGTTCAGCTTCACTCCCTGCGGACAGAAGCAGAGAACACCCTGACCGTCCAATTCAAAATAATCCGGACATTCCCACATATAGCCAAAATCAGACAAACCGGTATGCAGCTCGCCAACCTGTTCCCATTGGTGAAGATCAATGGAACGGTACAGCATGGCACAGCCGGTAAGATTGGAACGCTGCGCGCCAATTACAGCATAAAAACAGTCCTTCTGTCTCCATACCTTGGGGTCGCGATAATGCTCGGTATATCCGGGCGGAGGTCCGCTTATAACCGGGGAGATAAACTTGTGTATACGTCCGTCTTTCTCCATTTGAGCCATACACTGATAAGGCATTCGGTCCCAGCTCTTATCACGTGTATTGCCGGTGTACATGAGGTACAATCGCCCATTGTGTTCGATTGCACTGCCCGAGTATACTCCATGGCTGTCAAAATCCCGGTCCGGTTTTAATGCCACCCCGCGGTTCGTCCAGTGGACGAGATCCGGGGAGCTGGTATGATACCAATATTTGAGACCATGCACAGGACCAAGAGGAAACCATTGATAGAACAAATGATACTCTCCCTGAAAAAAAGCAAATCCATTCGGGTCGTTCAGCAACCCCGTCTCAGGCTGGATATGATAACCCTGGCGCCAGGGGCACCTTGCCACTCTGGCCGCCAGAGAGGAGATTTCCTCCGGATCGGTATCTTCCAATCTTCTGTATCTCTCTTCTTTTATCCACTCCACTCCAGAGTAACCTCCTTTCTGCAAAATACTTCAAGCACGCTTAAGCTTAGGTCAAGCCGCTGCTTCGTTTGAAGTCTCCCCTGAGGCTGACGCATTTTTCCGCTTGCCCCAGAACAGGGTGATGAGAAACGTAACCAGAAAGCTGATGCCCATACCGATGCAGAAACCAACAATGGACGTTGGACGGATCGCGATAATTCCGGGTAGTGCTGCCGGTCCCATCGAAATGGAGAGCACATGCGCGTAAGCAACATAGGCGGAAGCCAGACCCGAACCGATCATCGCAGCAATGAACGGGTAGCGAAGCTTCAGGTTGATCCCGAACATTGCAGGTTCGGTAATACCGAGCAGTGCGGATATGCCGGCAGCAGAAGCGATGCTCTTCGTCTTGCTGTTGCGTGTGATGAGAAAGACGGCCAACGTAGCCGCGCCCTGAGCGATATTCGCCATAGAAGCAATTGGAAGCAAGAAGGATCCGCCTGTCTTAGCCACGTCCGACAACAGTTGGGTATCCACAGCGAGGAAGCTGTGATGCATTCCCGTTATGGCGATCGAAGAATAGAAAAAACCGAAAATACCTCCTCCAATGAAACCCGTCGTATCATAGAGCCAGAAGAGCCCGTCTGTCAGTCCGTTGCCCGCAGCGCGAAGGACCGGTCAAACTACAGCGAAGGTCAAGAGGCCGGTAATGAGGACAGACAGCAAAGGAGTCAACAGGTTATCAAGATAAGATGGAATTACCTTACGCAGACTTTTCTCGATTACCGATAAAATGTAGGATACAGCCAGTACCGGCAGAACCGTTCCCTGATAGCCAACCTTTTCGATTGAGAAACCGAACAGGTGCCAGGTGGGCACTGTCCCATCTACAAGTGCCTGGCCGTAGCTGTAACCATTAAGCAGATCGGGATGGACCATAATCATGGCCAGCGCTGCACCCAAATAAGGATTTCCACCGAACTTGCGGGTGGCCGAGAAACCGATCAGGATCGGAAGGAAAACAAAAGGAGCGTTGGCGAATAAATTAATAATGCTTGCCCAATCGGCAATGCCAGGGTACATTTCAACCAAAGACTTGGGACCGAACAGATTGCTGGCAGTCAGAACATTGTTGATCCCCATTAATAGACCCCCGGCAACAATCGCCGGAATGATCGGAACGAAAATATCAGAAAGTGCTTTCACAAACCGTTGAAGCGGATTCATTTTAGCTGCGCCTGCCGTCTTTACATCGCCGGTGGACATGTCTCCAAGACCCGTTAATTTAGCGAACTCACCGTACACGCTATTTACAATCCCGGCTCCAAGGATAATTTGATATTGCCCTCCTGTGGAAAAAGTCCCCTTAACAACATCCATTTGATCAAGTGCTTGTTGATCGAGCTGAGCTTCATCTTCAAGAACGAGCCGCAAACGCGTCGCGCAATGCGCAGCTGCCGTTACGTTTTCCTTGCCTCCAAGGGCATCCAGGATGTCAGCTGCAACTTGCTTGTAATCCATATTTTTCTCCTCCAACTCTTTCGGAACCGGTTCCATCCCAATTAAAACAATACTGGTTTACCGAGACTAGAACCCGGAAGATCAAATATTTATCCTTTTAACGGAACCGGTTCCAACTAAGGTATTTAAAAACCGGTTTTGTTGGAACCGGTTCCTTTGAATTAATTATAATCAGAATCCAAATGGGATGTCAAGGCTTTCACGCTCTATAATTTTATACTGGGAATGCATGACTCTTTCCACCGGCTGGCCGTTCACCAGCTTCAACATACTGGAAGCCGCCATTCGGCCTGTTTCTTGATAAAAGAAATTAATGGTTGTCAGCCCGGGGTGCATAATCCCCGCTATTTCATAATCTCCAAACCCTGTAACGGAAAAATCAGCAGGTACACTCAGCCCTAAATTATGCGCTGCTTTTAGCACCCCTAACGCGATATTATCCGTAGCACACACCCATGCAGTCGGCCGGTCCTGCCGGATAATCTCTTCCGCTTTGACCTGCGCCTCCTGAATGCCAAATCCGGTTTCATAACAGACCGCATTAGCGTCCTTGCATTCGCTAGCTGCCTTCATAAATCCTTTCTTTCGGCCCACACCCACTGCCTGATCCTTTTCCGATACTCCCAGAAAGGCAATACGCCGATGCCCCTTCTTCAGTACAAGCCGGCAAAGATCATATGCAGACCGCTCGTCGTCATGAATAAGGCTGTAGATCCCTGGATACTGCTGACCTACGAGCAGAATCGGAACTTGCAATTCCCGGAACGCAGCGGTATGCTCCCGGCTAATTTCGGTAGCGAGCAGAATAATTCCCGCAACCTTTTGTCTGGCAAGACTGTATAAATTCGCTACTTCCCGCTTGGGATCACGATTGCTGTTAAGGATCAGCATTTCGTATTCCAGAACGCGAAGTTGTTCATCGATGCCCATTAGGGTTCGGGAAGAAGCGTAAGAATCCAGTCTTGGAACTACCGTTCCGATGATATTCGGACGTTTGGTCTTTAAGCTTTGCGCAAAGGAGTTAGGTATATAGCCGGTGTCCCGTATAATTTTCTCAATCTTGATGCGGGTATCACTTCCCACCGAACCTCCGTTCAAATAACGGGACACCGTACTCTTTGCCACTCCCGACAGCCGGGCGATGTCAGAAATTGTAACCATCCGAATTCATCTCCATTTTCCGATAAACATCAATAACATGAATTCTACTATAAAACAACACCGATCTCAATTAACACGAATAACCCCTGGCGGAACCAAGGGTTATCTAAGACGTTCTATGAATAGAGCTTTCGGGCCAATCTTTGTGAGATTCCTGCAATCTATCAATTTTCATTCTTGATTTAGTGTTGGGCAGAAATTGTCTGGAATTCTTCAACTCCTTGCCGCAAGCGCTGTAATCCATCGTTAAGCCGCGCTTTTGGACAAGCATAATTGATTCTAATAAAAGCACCGCCATTCCCACCGAAAATGCACAAAGGATATTTCCACTTGAAAATGCTGTTATGGATAAGTTACTTTGCCGAGAAGCTCATTTGTTATTGTTTATTTAGCTCATTTGTTTTTGTGCAAATACTCTTTAGCGGCGCCGGGCTCGACTATCCAGCAAATGAATAATCCCGTTAGCAAGTTGGAAGGTTACGTAATCTCAACATAGTAAAAACCCCTTGCTAGGCAAGGGGTTTCGAGAAGTGGGCCCTACAGGACTCGAACCTGTGACCAATCGGTTATGAGCCGACCGCTCTAACCAACTGATATAGAGGAAAGGGCTAAATGCCTTAAACTCTATTCGCGAGTCGTTGATTTTATTGGGGTTCGGGACTATAAGGTAAATTGGATTATAAAGAGTTCGTGACCAAATATGTGACCAATAAATCCTGGAGCAATCCAGGGTTTATTCACTGTTCAGGCTACTCTAACCAAAATTGGAGACGGAGGGCATCAAAATTGAAATTATAAGGACATTAGCTGCTAAGAACACACGCGTCGTGCCGGTGGTCAGACAGTTGTCCAGGTATATTATTTCGATGGTTTGGCCGATACTCACTCTCGTGATTGATCGCCTCTGATAAATAAGAACATGTGTTTGCATCATATGCGCTGAAGGGAATTTTAAGCAATAAGAAAATATGAACACCATCATCTATTTCTTCATGTTATATTTCATAACATTGTTGAAAATCCATATTTTGGGATTTAGAATGTAAAGCAAGTTCTATATTTCACATATTATATGAGGTAATGTTCGGTGAAAAAATGTTTAACTTTACTAATGGCCGCTTCCATGCTCTTTGGAACAAGCGGGGCTGTCTTTGCTGAAGAAAATATTGCATCTACTGATGGGGGCTCTATCGTCTCACCAATGTTGTTCATGGACGGACCTTATGATTTATCAACTTCAAACTACGTAGAAGTAGCTTGGGAGGTAAACAACTGATTGAAAGCTAATGTAAACGTTTCCAACGCTTGCTACAACCCGGGAAATATATATTTTTACATTGTTGACTCTAATGGGAAAACCTACAGCACAACAGAAGTAGCGCCTGGAGAGATGAAAACTATTAATGGTATTCCTACCGGTGGATATCATGTGTATGCTAAGGCTAAATCTAAATCCGGTTCTTATGTACTTGTGATTGACGATTGGCCAAAATAAGATTCTGCACTTAGAAATAACCCGTCAGGCAAAAGCCCGGCGGGTTATTTTATGAATGCTCTAAATTCAAATCTCTCTCGAACAAACCGGGCGCTGGCTATCTTAATTGATTCCGGTGTATATCCCTCTACTATTCCCCATGATCCATTAGGTGCCCGATTGGGTCCGGCTCCAGACGAAACCACACTGACACCTTGGATTGGCTAGCGCTGCCGCCAGAAAGTCTGTATCGCTCTCCAAGACCTTGTATGCAGTGTTTATATATTCACTTCCTTTGCTGCTCAGCTAAAATTCGTTTCTCAGCTTTAAAATCCTTCTTGATTACTTTATCCCCATTCATGTAGTTATCCCAGGAGTCAAAAATCATATGTGCGTCGGCTTCTATGATATCCTTCACTTTTTCGATCTGTCCCGCGTTAAATAATTCCATAATTGCAATAAGATCATTTCTATTATGTAGTTTTACACCGTTATACCCAGCAAGTTCTTCGCATGCAACAGTATATTGATTTGATGCGATCACTATAGACTTTTTGGCCCGGTAATATCGCATTGATCCATAGACCTCTTGAACAGCTCCTAATCCTACCGGATAGGAATAGCGTTTCGCTTGAACTACATTTCGATACCCCTCCCGATCAGTAAAAACTAAATCTGTCCCGAAATCTCTGCTTCCTTGAGTCTTATAAGCGTCCTTATATCCCAAGGCCAAAAACAACCGGTATAAGTATTCCTCAAACTCCGACCCATCTGCCATTTGATCAATATCTTTTATTGTAATTTTCAATGGATCAATAACTTCATTATGTGAATACTGTGGTTTTTTCTTAGACAAAATAAAAAACACAATACCGGCAACAATGATTACGATAAGTATTGCTGCATTAAAAATCCCAAGCAATTTTAGTCCCCCTAAATATCAATTTACCGACATTGAAATCTCCTTCCAATATTAAATCATATGGAACATTATGTATATGTAGGTAAGGAAACTTTTCCTTAACGTAAAGAAATACCCCGCCATTACTGGCAGGGTATGCTAAGCGAAAATATTTATTCTTCAGTTGCGTATTCATCTACGCTGAAGTTTAGGATCTTGTCGAATACTACATACTCTGTTCGTTTAATAAATGGTCCTTTATTCCAAGACTTGATGAAAGCATACTTATGTTGGCAAAAGCAATGACCTGAGCTTTGTTTTTCATATTCGATGCTTCCCTCCTTTCCGGGTCATGATCTGGCTTCGGTCTCGCCCCGGTAACAATTCCCCCGGTAGACCCAGCCTTCTGCAGTTTTTTCCAAGGTGGCATAGGTGGCTCTGCCGCCAATGTGGCTGTTGGGTTCACCAATTTGAATAATCCTTGCTGTCCAGCAGGACGGAGGCAGCACATTCAGAAAGTGATCGGCCATTTCCTCATCTACTACATCACCGATCTGGAGGTAGTCCTCCAAATCTCCTTCCCAGTTTGCATAAGTCTTCATTACATGTTCACTCCTTATTGTGCCTGGTACGTATCTACGATGTTCCATTTGCCGTTCGAGAACACTTCCACAGTGACCTGATTGTTGTAGGGCATACCATCCGCTACAGTCATTCGGGACAACCAGACTCGTTCATTTCCGGTAACCTTTTTCAGATTATCCGTGTGTGATTGTTGCAGCGTGGGTAAATCTTTCAGCTCAGCAATGCTGCGCTTTTTATCCAATCTTATTCCCTCCCTATCGTCTCCTTGAGCGCTCGCCAAGCCGTAAGCAAAGTGCTCACTGCCTGTTCCTGGCCGTGCCAAAACAAGTTTTCTCTCAGGCTGCTTATTTGGGAGTCAAAGGTCCATTCGCTTCCCTCGATCACTCCTGCTGATGAGGTTCCTCCTGCGTAACTACAGATGAAGAGATGGCTTTCTGAATCGCCTCTTCCAGTGCTCCTTCCTGGAGTCTGAGCTTGACTTCCCGCAGCACACCTACATCCTGCCAATCCAGCTGCCTGCGCTTGCCGTCCCGGTTGAAGGTGTAACCTCGCTCCTCCAACAAGACAACCCAGCGCCGCAATGTGCTGACCGGCGTGTTCAACATTTCTCCTGCTTCTTTAAATCCAACTTCCTGCACGGCACTCTCCTTCCTCAACGCAAAGGCCGCCCCTTAGATTGCCGGGGCGGCCTCTTTTTATTTTCTAGCATGATATAAGATTAACTCATTATTTCAAGGGAAACGTATTTGAAAAGTACGCAAAAAGTATGGGTTTTCAAGATGAATATGACTACGCTAAGACTAGGCATTATTTAATGATGAGGAACAAGTTAATTCCCTTTCATTTCATTTATAATTTTCACAGTACTAATTTTCCAATTTAATCTCTCACGAACCAAAAAAAACATTAGTTCGCCGGAGTATACCTCTTTTAGCACATTTTCCGAATTATACACCATCACTTCAAAACCAGCTAATACTTCCGTAGTATTTAGAGAGCGTTTGAGGACTTTTAGTCTAACCGAAGGAGCAGGTAAACCCTCCTGCTCATCAAAAGCAAGAAATTCAGAGATATTATCAGGATATAAGATATGATCACTTTTATTGAAGGGGAATTCGGATATGTAGTGATTGATTTCTTTAGTTGGTGAACGATATAAAGATATTCCACCCAAAATAATTAAACCAATAACCAAAATACTAACTGCTCTATAGACGTTTTTATTCATGTTGTTTAGTCCCCCTGATAATTAAACTAGCACGAATACTTAGAGTATCCGCGCTAGCTACACTATTTAATAAGACATAGTTCCTGGAGTTTTCCAGTCATTACGATATCCTTCATACTTAAGGAAATCTGATACAGGGCTTGAGCGATTAGGCTCAACACTATATTGATACTGAGTAACTTCTAATATATTTGTATTGTTATAAAAGGAATTGGAATAAACCCAATTTATAGGCAAGTAACTAGTTCCAGAACTTACAGGTAAATAATATGTGGTTGCTGCATGTTTTACACTTCCATTTGTATTATACGTT
>RCUU01000627.1_pt1 | contig 18858 bp, 14 predicted proteins | sample 2166211 | NCBI WGS metagenome assembly RCUU01 (sample SAMN09932620, study PRJNA488358) | compost metagenome | feature: garden; material: soil; isolation source: compost soil in phenylacetic acid-enriched culture | place: Germany: Experimental Botanical Garden Goettingen | collected 2016-01-27
GGTCATAGACCATCGCCGTGACCGTCACCGCCGAAAACAGTCCCGGGATATAAAGCGCGATGTTGGGTTTGCCGGTCAGCCAGGTGAAGAACGCCACCGTCCACATGAAAATCGGCGGCTTGTCACCGTAGATCTCGGCGGCCCGGTGCGGGATCAGCCACGAGCCGTTCTGCAGCATCTCCAGCGCGACACCGAGGAAACGCTCTTCGTCCACATTCTGAGCCTGACGCAACCCCATGCCCGCGCCGATCAGCAACAGGGCAAGCAGCATCAGACCCAGGCACTCGACCCTGGGCGACAACGATCTACGCATTGCTTATTCCTTTGCGCTTCTGCTTTTGGCAATCAATTGCAGGTTGCGAAAATAGACCAGGGAGCCAAACGCCTGCCCGACGATGAACACCGGGTCCTGGCGGTAAATGGCATAGGCGAGCAACAAGGTGCTGCCGACGATGCTCAGGTACCAGAAGTTGGTCGGGATCACGCTGCGTTTCTTGTACTCGCTGTACAACCACTGCAAGACAAACCGCCCGGTAAAGGCAGCCTGCCCGGCAAAGCCGACCAGCAACCACAGGGTTTCACGGGTCAGAATCATCCTTCGAGCTCCTGGGCCTGGGTGTTCAGGCGCGTGCGTTTGATCAGCCACCAGACGCCGATCAGGTCAAGAATGCCGACCAGCGCGCGGTCGAGGTTGCCGTATTTCGACACCCCGGCCGTGCGCGGACGGTGGTTGACCGGGTGCACGATCATGCGCCCGTTATGACGCTGGATCAGCGCCGGAATATAGCGATGCATGTGGTCGAAGTACGGCAGGCGCAAGAACGCCGCGCGCTCGATCAGCTTCAGGCCGCAACCGGTGTCCGGGGTGGCGTCCTTGAGCAGGCGCCGGCGCAGGTTGTTGGCGAACCGCGAGGCGTAGCGCTTGCTCGCGGTGTCACGGCGATTGACCCGGTGCCCGGCCACCAGTTGTACATCGACCTTGCCCGGTTCGCCGCGCACCAGCGCCAGCATGCCGGGAATGTCCGCCGGGTCGTTCTGGCCGTCGCCATCGAGGGTCGCCAGCCACTGCCCGCGTGCCTCACGGGCCGCGTGGTACAGCGAGGTGCTCTGCCCCAGCGACCGCTCGTGATGCAGGATGCGCAAGGTGTTCAAGCCGTTTTGGCGGATCTGCCGCAGTTCCTGCAGGGTCGAATCGGTGCTGCCATCGTCGACCACGATGATTTCGTAAGCCTCATCGGCCAGCGCCACGCGGACTTCTTCAAGCAATGGCTTGAGGTTGTTCGCTTCGTTTTTGGCGGGAATCAGTACGGATACAAAAATGTCTTGGCTCATGGGGGCTCTCTCGCCTTTTTTGATTGTTCGAGATCAGAGGCGAACGCTTCAAATCTGATAGAACTGCCGATACCACTTCACGAATTCACCGACGCCGGTTTCCAGCGTCACCTGCGGGCTGAAGCCCACCCAATCGGCCAGCGCCGAGACATCGGCCCAGGTCTTGACCACGTCACCGGCCTGCATTGGCAGGTAGTTGCGCCGGGCCTGCAGGTCCAGGGCTGATTCCAGGCACTCGACGAAATCCAGCAACGCCACCGGCATGCCGCGACCGATGTTGAAGAGCCGGTTGACCCCGGCGACAGAGCCTTCCGGCACCGGAGGCCTTGGCCGCAGTCGGGCGATCCCTTCGACAATGTCGTCGACAAAGGTGAAGTCGCGGTACATCTGCCCCTGGTTGTAGATGTCGATGGGCAGGCCTTTGAGGATGGCGTCGGTAAACTTGAACAGCGCCATATCCGGACGACCCCACGGGCCGTAGACGGTAAAGAAGCGCAGGCCACTGGCTTTCAGGCCATACAAATGGCAGTAACTTTCAGCCAGCAGTTCATTGGCGCGCTTGCTGGCGGCGTACAGCGAAACGGGATGATCGACAGGGTCCTCGACACTGAACGGCATCTTGCTGTTGGCGCCGTACACCGAACTGCTCGAGGCGTAGATCAGGTGCTCGGGGCGATGGTGCCGACAGGCTTCCAGCACATTGAGGAAACCCACCAGGTTCGATTGCCCGTAGACATCCGGGTTGTCCAGCGAGTAGCGCACCCCGGCCTGGGCCGCCAGGTGCACCACCTCGGTAAAAGCGTGTTGTTGAAACAGGCTCATCAGGGCAGGTTTGTCGACGATGTCCATTTTCCGGAAGCGAAAACCCGGCAGAGTCTCCAGCACCTTGAGACGTGCGTGCTTGAGTTCCACGTCGTAATAGTCGTTGAGGTTATCGATACCAACGACCTCCTGACCCTCGCGGCACAAGCGCTGGACCGTATGAAAGCCGATGAAACCGGCCGCACCGGTGACCAGTACGGTCATGGGAAACGCGCCGGCGACTGCGCCGCGATCGACGCGAGATGACTGATCCGGACCCTCGTCAACTTCATGTGTAGTCCCTGCTTATGGCTTCATTCGCGCACGGTTGCGTTATGAAGCTTATAAAACAGACACATTTCAGTTTGGATAACGCCTCGCGCCACCTCGAAAAAATAAAATATCCGGCCGAAAACACCGTGGTTATCTGGCCGATCCGCCATGGGGTTTGTAAAACCGGAACAAACCGATATCCACGGTCTTGATGTATTGCCTGGCCCAATCCGGCTTGACCGTACGATCATGGAAATACAGGGCACCCTGGGTGCGATCCGGCAGCTCCTTGTTCAGGGCCTTGCGCGCGATTTCCTTGGCCATCGCGTAAGGCACTTCCTCCTGGACCGAATCGGATTTACCGTCGCACCACCAGGAAAACTGGCAACTCTTGGTTTCCGAACCCTGCTTGACCACTTTGCACACCGTGTCCGGAAAGCCCTCGTGGCCCAGGCGATTCATGACCACATTGGCCACCGCCTCCATGTCGGCGGCGTCCTTGCCCTTGGCTTCCCAGTAAATGGACCGGGCCAGGCAGGTGATCGCATCGTCCAGCGGCGCGGCGCCGGCCGGGTCGACGGCCTGGACTTCTGACGGGGTAATGGCTTCTGCCTTGGGCGCTGGTGCCGGGTTGTTGCTCTCGGCGGCTTTGTGTTCCAGCACCTCGGCCTTGTTCTCGGCCGATTCCTGTTTTTGTTCTTGATCCGTAGCGGATACCGGGCCGGCAAGCAACGTCAGGGCGAGGCAGGTGGCGATCCAGTCGAAGCGCATGGTCGGTGTCACATGGTGAGTGGTTCAATTGAGTCTAGTAGTGAAATGATTTCGCCCACCCCACTACACTCTGGATAAATCCGTTGTCTTAGATGGGCCAACTTCGCGCATCATGGGCGCAATCTGCTCAAGGGGGATTTTCATGGGTTTCATTTCATCCGCAATGCGTTTGGCCGGTGTATCACTGGGCCTGGTATTCGCCGCCAACGCCGTCGCGGCCGACGAAGCGCAATTGATCGAATCGATCAACGTCTACCGTAGCCAACCGCAGCGCTGCGCAGGCCAGGCTTCATCGGAGCTGCCACCCCTGTCGGCCGACCCGCGCCTGGTGCTGACCGCCCCGAACATCGGTAATCTGCAGCAGGCCATGGTCACTGCCGGTTATCCCATGAAGAATGTGCAAGCCATCAGCCTGTCCGGGCCTCGCGATGCCGCCTCGGCGATGAAGGCGATTCAGGAGAGCTTTTGCCAGATCGTCCTCGACCCGCAATTCGTCGATGTCGGCGTCAGCCGCCAGGACCGTGAATGGCGCATCGTCGTCGCACGGCCGTTGTTGAGCGCACGCCTGGGCGACGCACAGGCCGAAGGCCAGAAGCTGCTCACCGAACTCAACGCCGCACGCACCCGGCCACGCCAGTGCGGCGCGCAATCCTTCGCCGCCGCGCCACCGCTGGCCTGGAACGCCGCGCTGGCCACCGCCGCCGAAGGCAACGCCCGCTCCATGGCCAACAACAACTACTTCGATCACAAGGACCGCGATGGCCGCACCCCGGGCGACCGCGCGGAACTGGCCGGCTACGACTTCCAGCAGATCGGCGAAAACATCGCCGCCGGCCAAGACACCGCACACAAGGTGGTCGAAGGCTGGCTGGCCAGCCCCGGCCATTGCGCCAACCTGATGAACCCGCAGTTCCGCGAACTGGGCGCGGCTTACGCGACCGATCCGAAGAGCGATGCGGGGATTTACTGGACGGCGATGTTTGGGGCGCAGTGAGTGCCATAGCCCCCGAAGCGATTGCTTTGGGGGCTGTTTGTAGTCAACGAATACGTCGAAGAGCGGAGTAACTTTACAAAAAGAAAGATCCTTCTGAAGGAAATTTCTGAAATATGAAAAACCACACATGAAGTCTTGAAATTTCAAAGATCAATAAATATACCTACCCCTTACGACGCCATTTCGAATAACAATTTCGACTTCAAAGCAAGGGACCTATGAAAAACGCAATATCACCTACAAGAAATGAAAACTTTTCTGACTGGTATCAACAAGTGATTATCCAGTCGGAAATGGCTGAGAGCTCTCCAGTTCGAGGCTGCATGGTTATCCGCCCTTGGGGGTATGGCATATGGGAGCAGATTCAACGAGAACTTGATAAAAAAATCAAAGACACAGGACATTCAAACGCATATTTCCCACTTTTGATTCCGTTATCCTTTCTTCAAAAAGAAGCCGAGCATATTGAAGGCTTTGCCAAAGAGTGCGCAGTTGTAACCCATCACCGTCTCGAAAAGTCAGCAGATGGAGCGCTTACTCCCGCAGGAGCACTAGAAGAACCGTTGATCATCAGACCCACCAGTGAAACGGTCATCGGTGCATCCTTTTCACGATGGGTACAAAGTTATCGGGATCTGCCTCTACTTATCAATCAATGGGCGAACGTACTGCGCTGGGAAATGCGCCCTCGGATTTTCCTTCGCTCATCGGAATTCCTATGGCAGGAAGGTCACACCGTTCACGCAACTTATGATGAGGCCTTGGACGAAACGCTAAAGATGTTGGATATCTACGAACGCTTTACTACCGAGCACCTGGCCATACCGGTAATCAAGGGCGAAAAGTGCTCCTGGGAACGTTTTCCGGGGGCCGTCAGCACCTACACCATTGAAGCAATGATGCAAGACGGCAAGGCCCTGCAAGCAGGTACTTCTCATTTTTTAGGCCAGAACTTCGCACAGAGTTCAGACATCCGCTTCGTGAACAAAGAAGGGATAAAAGAACTGGCATGGACCACGTCTTGGGGAGTATCCACGCGATTGATCGGCGCGATGATAATGGCCCATGGTGACGATGACGGGCTAGTGCTCCCGCCCCTCGTGGCACCGACACAAGTCGTCATTATCCCGATCGTGCGCAACGAACAGCATGCAGATGCCATTCATGAGTACTGCAAAAAACTGCAAAAGCAGATTTGCCGGAAAAAACTGAAGGGGCAAAACCTTCGGGCCAGTGTTGATTGGCGGGACCTGAACAGTGGCGAAAAAAAGTGGTACCACATCAAGCGTGGCGTCCCTGTCCGGGTCGAGATTGGCATAAAGGAACTGGAGCAAAATGGAGTGTCCTATTCCTGTCGAAACAACTGCAAAACCCTTCTAAAACTTGATACTAAAGATTTCGTTAACGACATCTCGAAAACACTGGCCACTCTTCAAAAAGAAATGTTAGAGGTGGCACAGAATAAATTGTCCGACAACACCACAACGGCCACTACTCTGGACGAACTCAAAAAGTGTTTCAAACAGAACGCAAAGCTTAACGCCTTTGTTCTCGCCCCCTTCACCGAAGATGAAAAAGTTGAAAAAGCTATCGGAGAGCTTGGAGTAACCGTTCGCTGTATTCCGCTAAAACAACCTGGAGTTTCCGCAACCTGTTTATTCACCGGTCGCAAAACGAACACGTGGGCACTTTATGCAAAGTCATATTGATCGCTGATCACCTACAGCCCCGCTATTGCGGGGCTGTATTGATTCTAGAGAAGCCAACTTTCCGCCTGCGTTGTAAAAAATCACACCACCTATCATCAGCAATACCAATAAATACAACAAAAAGTACAAGGGACTGAAGTCAACGAGGATGTAACCGCAGACCACCGGTGTGGATGCGGCTCCGAGGTAGGTAAGGTTTTGAGAACTGTAGTACGCCCCTGCCATACGGGCAGGAGCAATTCGCGTGATGTACAGGAACTCAAGAGGCTGAATAATGATCTCCCCCACCGTAAACAAGACAGTAAAGACAGCCCAGGTAAATAGCGTGCTGGAGAATGCAAACCCCAACAGCCCGACGACGAAGACCAAGACACACCCGCACGTCCAAAGCCTGAAGCGTTCAGCTGTCACCTTGCGACCGATCGGGTATTGCAACAGGATTGATGTCAGCGCGTTGGTGACGAATACCACATTGATGATTTCGTACATTTGCTCAATTGAACGCGTCGTCAGCAAGTATTGGCCTAGATACAGGTGAAACTGCCCGAACACACCGGCCAACAGGACACTGGCTACTGTGAACTTCAGCAGCTTGCGATCCCTGGCCATATTCGCCAGAGAGCCAAGCACGCCTTCGCCTTTGTCGCGTGGTTGCTCGCGCTCCTGTGTATCAGCGAAAGGACGGAACGCCGCCAAGGCAAATACAATCGCGGCTGCGCTGCAAAATAACATTGGCGAAACGCCTTTTTTGCTCAACCAGAGGCCGGCCAATGGCCCTAATGCATACGCCGTATTGGTAAGGGTGTATTTAATTGAGAGCACGGATGCGGTTTCTGCTGAGTGAAACCAACGAGCGATACACATGCGTATGACCGTTTCCACTGACAGATACGCCAGGTTGAGTACCAGGCACAGGATGAACACGAGCACCAGCGAATCGGACCACAAAAGGCCGGCGTACACCGCAGATTGGAGGACCGATGAACTGAGCATCAGAGTTCTGATACTCATTCTGTCGAGCAACGCGCCGAACACCAGACTTCCTACTGTACTCAGGAGGATGAACCCTCCTACAAAGAGGCCGATCCGATCTACTGACAGCGCAAATCGTTCACTCAGGAAAATCAGGAAATAGGAAAGAAATGTAGCCCGCGCCAACGTAGGAAAAAATGATAATGGCACCACCCACGCGACTCCGTGCATTAGCCGACCCACGTTCAACCGTTCAAAGACGTCCATAGACCACTCGCGTTTTATAGATCATGGAGACAACTTCGTTTTGCCGATATTGCTGATGCAGAGCGTTCAAGGCGCGACTGGCCGAATCATATTCTGGTGTTCCGACCTGCATGGCATAGGAACAAGACATGGTTCTTTCGAGCAGTCCCGAAGCGTTCAACTGCTGGCTATTGACGAACGTGCGCTCCTCATACGGGCCATCAAAAAACCGGCGGAGACGATCTTCCAGGCACTGATCTATTTGTAACGTTTCCTCATAACGTTCGAACTGGTTCAACAGCAGTTGCTCGTAATCACGGTGAAATCCGTCGCAGTCGGGACTGCGAATATTCCAGACAAGAAATACCGGGTTTTCTGTGGCCAGTACACGTCTGAACTCAGCCAGGGTCTTACCCGGATCAAACCAGTGGAAAGATTGACCACATACCACGGCCGAAACGGAGCCGGAGGCAAATCCCGTTTGCTCGGCGGTGGCTTTTCGAAAACTAGCATTGGCCGCCTCGGTGCCCGCTCGGGCCTTCGCGAGCATCTGTGCATCAGGTTCCACGCCAACAATCGGCATGCCGGTCGATGCCAGTTGCCGGGTCAGTATTCCGGTACCCGCACCGACGTCCAACACAGGCAAGCCAGAAGACAAATCGAGCTGATTGTGGATGAACTCGATTGCCGGCCGCGGATAGGACGGCCTGGAGCTGTCATAGATTGTGGATTTGTTGTGGTAGCCCTCAGCGAGTGAGCCGACCATATCAAGACTCCTCCGAAGATGGCTGGAGCTTGCTGCAGTCATCCAGCAAGCGAAAGAACAGGGCGATAAAATCCCTGGCGTGAGCGAAGGCCGGACGCGGCGCTTCCATCCGGTGCAGGTCATCGACAATGAACGAAAAGATCATCCGCACCGCGCCATCGCGAACCAGATAACCGACGTTGTTGTAATTGCGATAACCGACGCCGTGTTTGTCGCCAATGTGCCCCACATCATCCATCCAGCTCCTCACAGCAGTGGTGTCCTGCTGGGCACGCATCGCGTCAAGGCCGAACCGGCAAAGTTGCGGGCCGATGAAGTTATTGCCCGGAGTCAGTCGTCCTTCCGCGCCATCGACCAAAAACGACAGAGCTGTTGCCAGATCCCACGCAGTTGTGGTGTTGACGGCGTCCAAGGAGTGATCGACAGTCAACGCTGGGCTTGGCACCGACGACAAATGCCGGGTTTGACGCAGTCCCAGATCCGTTGAAAGTGCATTCAGACGTTGCAAACCAATCCGCTCAACCAGATAAAACGTAGCGACATTGTCACTCAGCCCCATCATCAACTTGAGTAGTTCGGCGATAGTGAATGTTCGAGGACTGTCCAAAAACCAGAGGCCACCACAGGTCTGGTTCCCTGCCCTGGAGTTATCCACCACAAGGGTTTCCTCTAGCGCAAGCTCTGCGCGCTCAACCAGCAGCAGTGTACTCACAAGGATGTACAGCTTGCGGGTGCTCGAAGCAGGACCACGCATGTGTTCATTGAACACATGGCAGGTACCCTGCCTCACATCACGAACACACCAACGGTAGGCACAAGAGGACTCTTGCGTGGCGAGCTCGATCATTCGTTGACCGATGGTGTGCAAGGGCCATCCGCCACTTCCCAACCAATCCTGCATCTGAAGTTCATTCCTCATGTGGCACAACCTCCTGCAACTGTTCCCCGACAAGCATGGCAACCGCATTCGTCTGGGAGCGGATAAAAAAATGGTCCCCTTCGAAGAGGGATACCTGACACCCTCGGGAGGTATGACGCCGCCAACCGGGATAGTCTTCAAACAGACAAGTGACTTTGTCCTGATTGCCCAGTAACAAATGGATGGGTGATGTAACGGGCATGACGGCACTTTTGGAGAGGTCAATCGCCAACTCAAAATCAGCCCGGATCATTGGCAGCGCCGTCCGCATCAAGTGTGGGTTGTCCAGCAGTTCCGGCGGTGTACCGCCCAGTCCGGCCAGTACCCGCAATAATGTCGAATCGCTCAGATCCCGCTCGCTAACAGCCATGGCACGAGTAAAACGCTCCGGCGACAGGCAACCACTGATAAACAGCTGCGAGGCTTGCAACCCATAGTTACACTGCAACACCGACTGCAACTCAAACGCGATGCGCGCTCCAAGGCTATGCCCGAACAATGCGAATGGCGGTACACACTGGCGCAGGTAATGTTCGAGCAGGTAATCAACGACTTCATTTCGGGTCACCAAAATCTTTAAGTCCCGAGCAGTGCCCCGCCCCGGTATGTCGACCGGAATGACCTTGATATGGGGCAGCACACGGCGCCAGCGTGCGTAGAATCCAGCACTGCCACCGGCATAAGAAAAGCAAAGTAGTGTCGGTGGCTCACGGTTCATTGAATGCCCTCGCCAGGCCCAGCAGTTCATTGACGTTACGCACCATGAGATCGCCCCAGCCTTTCACCTCAGTGCTGGTAAAACGCTGGGTGTGGAACCATAAATTGAAGCGCAAGTCATCGCCGTTGATTTCAACCACCAGATGCAGTCCCGGCACTCGCCGCATGTCTTCGACGTTGGCCCCCGACAGAACCCCCTCGCCTACAGGACCAAGTATTTCTACCCCTTCGATCCATACCTTGCCCGGACTCGCAGCGGTGTGACGGTAGTTAAGGAAGTTAATACCGAGATCGGAAAAGTAGGCGTCATGGGCCATCCCCGAAAATGCCGATACTTCATCGATCAACATCGTCGGGTGCATCAACGGATAGGCGTGCATGGCCTCCAGTGTGCGTGCAACCATTGCAATCCCGGTCAACCATTCGTGATGCACAATAATCGGTACCGGTAACGGAGACGTGAACGGGCCGATCACATCGTTGAACTCACTCAATCCGCGACCGCTGTTGATGGCACTGATAATCAGCTGACCACAGCCAATCACCTCGGCCATGGTCGAGGCGTACGCATACAAAATGGCGTTGAACACACTGAATCCGTTCTGCGCGGCCATTTTGCTCAATGTGCGGTGCGCACCAGCAACGTCAACACTGTATCGCGACGACGAACACACCGTGGTGGAGTCGAACCCAGGATGTCCAGGAAGCACCGTAGGTCTTTCGAATGCGTTGTACAGCCCTTTGAAAAAAACTTTATCTCTAAGCCAGTCACCACTGAGATACTGCTGTTGGCGGCGGGCGTAGTCGACATAGTCGATGGCATGTTCGATCCTGGTCAGCGGCTGTTCCCTGGCCATTTGATCAAGGCATTCACCAAAACGGTCGAACATCAAGGTCAGTGACTTGCCATCGAATTCCAAGTGCTGGACACCCAGTAGGGCAATGAACCAAGGGCCTGCGATGTCGATAAAGTGCATGGCCCACGTCACATTATCCTCGGGCTTTGGCAACCCCTGCGCCATTGAACGTACAAGAGTCGTGATCTGACGTGTCTGCTGCGCTTCGGATTGCCCACCGAGGTTGGTGAACAAAGTCCCGAAGCCTTCGACCACCTGTGCCGCTGTCTTGACCACGGGCTTCCCCCGTGGAAAAAACGTGCGTAACAATCGATGCTCGTCGATTACCTGCAGCAGCGCCTTGCGACAATGCTCGGCATCGAAGGAACAGTGAATCCGATACGGAATAATGCGCAAACCGTAATCCTGCCCGATAAGCGAAATCCACCGCGCCTGTTGCAAGGAAACAACCATGCCCAGCACGTTGTTTTCCACGGCGTCTTTGTTCGGCTGATTCGCTGCACGCCAAGCCGGCTGACTGACATGAACAAGCAATTCAGCGTGCAACTCGCTCAGTGCCTCGATGGCGTGGAAACGCTTGAGGCTCCACTGCAACCCAAATTGCGAGCCCAAGGAATTCTTCAGCTGTGTTAACGCCAGAGAGTCGAACCCCAACGACTGGAAGCCACACGACTTGATGGCGTCATAATCTCCCTGGCTTGCCGCCTCCAGCCCGACAAGCGCATCAGTGGTCGATAGCAGCCAGTTCTCTAGCAGTTGGCCGATTTCGCGCTCATCTATACATTCGAGCAGACGCGTCGTCACATTGTCCGGGTGCTTGCTTTCACGATGACGGGGCTCGGCTGTCAAGCGTTCCAGAAACCTTTGGCTGACTCGGGATCTGTCCGCTAATAGCTGAGCGTCGATATTCATGTAAGCAACGTGGCGGGACGGACCACCCAAGAGCCTGCGGATGAACAGGTATCCCTGCTCGCAACTGTGGCTATTCAGACCGCCGGCCTTGAGTATCTGCAAGCGCTGATGTGCATCACGCAGTTTTCCGGCATCACCCCACACGCCCCAGTTGACCGTCAGCACTTGGCCCGCTTCTGGAAACAGGATAGCGTGGGCCGCATCGAGGAAAGCGCTAGCTGCCCCGTAAGCCAACTGTCCGCCATTGCCCAGAATCGAAGTGGCCGAAGAAAAATTTAAAACACACTCGATCACCGTGCCCTGCTCGCGCAGCAAGTGATACAGACTCAGGACACTACTGCATTTGGCATCGAAAGATTGCTGCAGATCCGCAATCCCTATCTCGCTACATAATTTATCGTTGAGATCGACGGCCAAATTGAAGATTGTCGCCCGATGCACGACGGTCTGCCGCAAACACTGCGCACAATCGTCCCGCCCTTGATCGGTCGACAAGTCGAAACCCAGATAGCGGACGGTTGGATAACGTGTCATCAACCTGCGTAATGCGTCATTAGGCTGAGGTGCGCGGCCGATGACGCAAATGGAACCGCACTGATCTGCACAAAGGTGCTCAATCAGTTGTTGGCCAATTCCGCCCCCACCCCCGAGAAGCAGGTAGTGCGAGTCACGATCCACTTCACCATCCAGCAAGTCGTCAACCATCACGCGCTCCAGGCGCGGAACTTTGACCTGCCCTTGTTCTATCGTCACGACGAGCTCTTCAGTGAACGGCAACAGCAGGATCGGCCTCGCTTCTTCGGCGCAATGAAACTGCGCGCTTCTGAGAAAGTTGAGGACTATCACCTGTCGGTCAGGCTCCTCAAGCAACAAAGAACGCAGCATGCCCACGACACTATTGGCCACCGGCCCCAGCATCCGGCCTCCATCGCTACGAACCTGTTCGGCAAACAACAAGCAGATCTTCGGGTAAGTGCTCGTGATGCTGCGTATCAGGTCCAAGGTCTGAACACAGGCACTGACTGCTGTAGATACATGAGTGTCCGGTAGGTGCCTCAGATCGAGATAGACCCGATCGACACCGTCACCGTACTCTCGCCACAATTCGTCAAACGATCGCGTATCGATATACTTTCCGGCGCCTGCCCAGAGATCAAGAGCGATACAGTGAAACTGTTTGAAAGCACCTGCCAAATAGCGTATCTCGTCCTGTACAGGTGTTTCGCCGGCAGTGAAAAATAGCACCTTCATGTTCTCTGCCACTTGCACGTCCATCGACGCTGCCGTAAGCGATTGCCAGACTGTTTGATACACCGGTTCGGTCGGGACAGACTCCGGTGGCGAAGCTTCGACCCAGCAGCGAACCCGCTGAAAAGGATAAGTCGGCAATCCCGAAAGGATAGGCGCCCGCTCCTGCGGCTCCGGGAAACGGACATCAATGCCCACCCGCAACAACTCGCCCAAGACGGTTAAATATTGTCGGTGATCTTTTCCCCTACCCTTGACCAACGGCAACACGTTCAGTCGATCGCCCCAGTCCCCCAGAACCAAGCCCGAGAGTATTGCTTTCGGCCCGATCTCGATAAGGTGAGTGCAGCCGTGTTCGTAAGCCGATGCCACACTCGCACTGAAGCTCACGGTTTCACGCAATTGCCGACGCCAGTATTGCGAGGTTGCCACTTCGTCTCCCGCTAGCTCACCCGTCAACGTGGAAATGAAGGGGCCGACCGGAGAGTGCATTTCGACAGTGTCCAGATAGGCTTCGAAGCTCTCCAGCAAAGGGTCGAGCAGACTGGAATGCCCGGGACGTGAAATCTTCAGTCGCGTCGCGTTGACGCCAGCGTCTTGCGCATTGGCCAGGAGTTGCTCAATCGCCTCCCGTGGTCCGGAAACCACCGTATTACTCCTGCCGTTCAATGCGGCAATAGACAAGTCACCGAATTCTGTGTCCACCAGTCCCGATGCACACGCGTGATCGCCTTCCAGCACGACCATCGCTCCGATATCACCGAGCGAATCCAGCAGTCGACCACGCTGCACGAGTATTCTGAATCCTTGCTCCGGGCTGAATACACCAGCGATGCAGGCGGCGGCATATTCCCCAAGACTATGTCCGAATAGAGCGACGGGGGTTATCCCATGACTTAGAAGCAGTCGCGCCATTGCCACTTGCAACGCAAACGTCAGTGGTTGCGACAGTGCAATATCCTGCTCGATCCGTACGTCGGACAATAGGTCGACGGCGCGCGCGCCAAAGGCTTCCTGACAAACCGGATCAAACGCATCCAGCTCAGTCTTGAACAACGTTTCCTGAGCATACAGCCCGAGTCCCATCTCCCTATGCTCTGCGCCCTGACCGCTGAACATCACCCCCACCGCCGGGGAACGTTCGTTCGACGAACGATTGTCGAAGGACAGCGCAGTCAGGGCTTCAATCGCTTCCGTACGCTGGCTGGCAACGATGTAAGTGCGGTACCCGAACAGAGATCTGGAATATTTCAAGTTGGAGACAAAGGCAGGGAAACAGCTATCTGTCTCAGTTTCGAGAAACTGCCTATAGGCAATGCACAGGTCTCGCAGAGCGTTGTGGTCTTTGGCCGAAACGGGGATCAGGGAGGCCGGCTCATGGCCGATAGAAAAGCGAGTCATCGATACTGCCGGTGCAGTCTCGAGAATCAAGTGCGAATTGTTGCCACCCAACCCGAAACTGCTAACACCAACGATGACGTGAGGCTGGTTGATTGCAACCGGTTCACGGTTGATCTCAAAAGGTGTTTCTTCAATGTGTAGCTGCGGGTTGTACTGCTGAAAGTTGAGGGTCGGAGGTATCACTTTGTGCTTGGCGATCAGGATAGCTTTGATCACTCCAGCCATGCCCGCGGCCCACCCCAGATGTCCGATGTTGCCTTTGACGCTCCCTAGATAGCAGGTGTGTGCACAATCACGACCGGAAAAGGCATTGGCCAGCGCCTTGATCTCTATCGGGTCACCGATGGGGGTGGCAGTGCCATGAGCTTCGACATAGCTGATATCCGCTGGATCGACACCTGCCAACTCAAGTGCCTCGCGGATGACACGGGCCTGACCGGCAACCGATGGCGCCGACATACCAGCCCGGTGCGCACCGTCATTGTTGGTCGCCACCGAACGAATCACGGCATGTATCTGATCGCCGTCGGCCAGCGCATCACTGAGCCTCTTCAATCCGACCACCGCCGCACCGGAACCGAAAACTGTTCCACTGGCCAGTGCATCAAACGGGCGACAATGACCATCAGCGCTAAACGGCATCCCTGGTTCAAAATAGTAGGGAACCGATTGCGGAACCGAGACGGCAGCCGCGCCCACCAGTGCGGCATCGCACTCGCCCAGTAACAGAGCTTGAATCGCCGCATGAATACCGAACATAGACGTCGCACATGCAGCTTGAACATTGACCGCTGGGCCACAGCAATTGAGTTTGTACGCAATCCAGCTGGCTAGAAACTCTTTGTCAGTCGCCATGAACTGCGCCAGTGACTCGGAGGATTGATACAAGCCACAAGCAGTGTTGTGCGCTTGCAGGCCATGGATATTGTTGATGAAGTAGGAACTGGGCCCGGCACCACAGAAAACCCCGATAGAGCCACTTCGCTCATTAAGCGATGCGTCCTCCAACACCTCCCATGCGCATTCGAGCAAGACTCTTTGTTGGGGATCAAGTAGTTGGGCTTCCTTGAAGCTGAAACCGAAAAAACCGTAATCAAATTCTTCAATGCCCGACAGCTCGGCGCGGGCACGCACCCGCCCGTCCACGTCAGATATGACCTGAATGCTTTCGAGGCTGGCCAAAAGGTTTTGCCAGTATTGACCCACCGATCCCGCCCCCGGAAACCGGCAAGACATCCCGACGATGGCAATGTTGTTCTCACCCAGTACGGCGCAGTAGTCCTCATGGTTGTGCATGTCAGCCTCTCTTTTTTCCACGAACACTGCGAATGGCAGCCGACCTCAGTTTTCGCTGGGTTACAGAGACGACCGGGACTTTTGGCTCAGGCACTTGCTCCGAGCACTGGACGATCCCGCATAGCAACCTGGGTGTCGGGTACTCGAACAGATCGGTCTGCCGAAAGCTGTGGCCCAATACGTGGCGCAACTCGGCTAACAAGGACATCAGTGTGAAAGAGTTCGCTCCCGCCTCCATGAAGTTGTCATCAACACCGAGTCGGTCGATCCCGAAACACTCCGCTGCCAGTTCACACACGAGTGTTTGAAGCTGCCCCATCGGCGCTACATAACTAGACGACAACAGCGATCTAAGCCCACTTATCGGTGGCAGCTTCGCAGTGTCGGCTTTGCCGTTAATGGTCAACGGAATGGTTGCAATTTTTTTATAAAAGGACGGAAGCATATATTCCGGTAATGTTGCAGAAAGATGTGCATGCAAACTCAAACTCAGATCTTGATCGGACTCATACGCTGCAAAATAAAGCACCAGCGAGGTGACCAAATTCGTTTGCAACGCCACGACAAGGCAATCATCCACCAGCCCGGAATTCGTAACTGCCGCCTCGATTTCTTTCAACTCGACTCGATACCCACGAACCTTGCACTGCCGGTCAAGCCGTCCCTTGTATTCGTATTGAGCCTGCTTGTTGAGAACACACATATCGCCCGTGCTGTACATCCGCTCCAGAGTCAGGGGATGGGTGATGAATTTCTCCGCTGTTTGCTCCGGCATACGGAAGTATCCCAACGCCAGTGAACGACCCGAAATGTACAGTTGACCGCAGTCTCCTCGTGCCACAGGTTGTAACTGCTCATCAAGCAGCCAGGCATCACTGCCTGGTGCGACCTGACCGATCGGTGGCAGATCAGGCCATCCATCCGGTTCATCTTCGAGTTGGCAGGTCATCACCACATGTGTTTCTGATGGGCCGTAATGATTGATCAGTCGACAATGTGGATGAGCCTTGAACCACTGCCTGACGGCTGGCGTGACCTTCAGTTGCTCTCCTGCCACGATCACCTGCTCCAAATCGACCAATGTCCCCCTTTCTTGAAGACCGAATTTCACCAGTGGGATCAGCATCGAAGTAGGCAGGAACAAACGTGTTACCTTTCCCGCAGATAAATAATCGAACAAGGCACGCAAATCTTTCTTATGCGCATCCGTGGCAACCAGTAAGCGGTCGCCATAGCACAATGTTGCGTAGATCTCTTGAAATGAAACGTCAAACCCCTGTGCCGCGTACAACAATGTGGTGCCTTTCGGCTCTTTTGCTTTAGCCATCCAGTCGATCAAAGTGCTGAGTGCTCGATAAGGCACCAGAACCGGTTTTGGTACACCGGTGGTTCCAGACGTGAACACGACATACGCCGGTGTATCATCCCCAGTTGTGAACATGAGTTCAGCTTCGCCAGTCGCACTCCCTATCGTGTCTTCGATATGTAAAAGGTGCGTGCATTCCTGCAACATGCCAGTCAATTCAATCGTTTGTTGATGACTGACCAGGCATAGAGACAAATCAAGAGACGTAATCATCTGCCTCAATCGGCTAACTGGATAGTTACCGTCCAACGGGACAACCGTTCGACCCAATAAATGTATAGCAAGTACTGAAACAATGTACTCGACACTTTTACTCACTACCACACCGATCATCCCTGACGAACTTTCCCCTGCAAGAACCCAAGCCAATCGACGCGCGCGACAATACAACTCCTTATATGAAACCTCCAACAATTCATCAGCAATGGCCGGAAGCTGAGGATTTTCACGGACCTGATTCAAATACCTTTTAATGAACAACATAGGTCAACACTCCCGACGACTACCGATTCGCACTACGAAGCTTCCAAGCGGCTCTCGATTTTCAAACATAATTTGATGAGCCTCAGGTAAATCTTCAAGGGAAAAAGATCGGGTCAGGCATGGCTGCACATGGCCTTCATCAATCAATTTATTAAATTCACGACATTGGTCAAGATTGGCAAAATGCGAACCTTGCAATCTTTTTTGGCGCATCCAGAGATATCGGACATCGAACGTCCCCTTATAACCAGTGGTGCCAGCACAAATGACTACCATCCCACCAGGGGCACAGACGAAAGATGAAGTCGGAAAGGTATCTTCACCTGGATGCTCAATCACAATTCGGGGGCATTTTCGCTCCCCAACCAGACGCCAGATCTCCTGCTGGAACCTCCTGGCCTCACCTAACCAGCAGGCATACTTGGTTGGGTCTTCAATATCCTCAAGTCCCCCCCAATGCCCATAATCCTGTCGATTGATCGTGCCTTTTGCGCCGATCTCGCGACAATACGCGGCTTTTTCTTCGCTACTGACCACCGCTATAGGTATCGCCCCCGCAGCGTTGACCAATTGGATTGCCATGGATCCCATTCCACCACTACCACCCCATATCAGTACCACGTCTCCCTGTTTCACCGTATGTGGTGCAAAGCCGTGCAGCATCCGGTACGCCGTTGCCCCGCAAAGCATGTAGGACGCCGCTTGTTCCCAGCTCAATCGCGAGGGCTTAGGCAGAATTGCCTGGCGCTTGACCCGGGTGTATTCAGCGAAAGCACCAAAGTTGATTTCGTAACCCCAGATCTTTGCCGACTTGTCCATGATTTCGTCGGCCACCGCATCGCGATCCCACCAACCGCAGTGCAGTACGACTTCATCGCCAATAGCGATATCGTCCACATCCTTCCCCACGGCAACAACTATTCCGGAAGCATCAGATCCCGCTATATGAAACTCACACTCTTCACCACGGACTCTTTGAAGTTGAATGACATCTATTGGAAATCCGCGTGCAGCCCAAACGCCATTATGATTTATACCAGCAGCCATGACCTTGACTAAGCATTCATCGGATTGAATGACGGGTACAGGGACGGTCTCAAGAGCAAATGCGGTTGAAGGTGGGCCGTACCTTTCAGACCTAATGGTTTGCGCCAACATTTTCTCAGGGATACCGACTTTTTTAGAACCAAGCATCACGCCTACTTCATCCATATCTTGACCTCCTTGAGCTTGAAACCCTGAACATTTAATTAGAACTCTCTTTCCTCCCCCAGCCACCGCAAAGAACCAACAACAAGACACCGTAAAAATAAAAAACCAATTACTCGACAAACCAATACCGACCAACCGACGACTAAAACTTAATACAACCTTAACGCTCGCGCAAAGAGCAAACCTAAATTTCAGACACTACTTACAACTAGAGAGCTACCAATCCTATTTCAGCAACAGAAACATCCCAAAACAATGTCACCGCCCTCCTACAACCTTTTAAACATATAAAACACACCACATTAATATGTTGTAAAAAACGCGAAACAGCCTGAATTTTTCTATGAAAAATCAACTTCTTATGGAAGCCCAGCATTCCAAGGGTGATTTTCGAAAGAAAATGCCCTCGGTTTAAAATTTCGCAATCAAAAAAAAACGGAGCCCTGTCATGGGGCTCCGGGTTTCATTTCTTTCGACGCTTACCTCAGTGGCTACTCATCCCGGCCGCATGCATCAACATCCTCAATCCCCCCGCCACCACTCCCAACGCAACCACACTGCCCAACCAGATCACCACCAGCCA
>RCUU01000628.1_pt1 | contig 18853 bp, 14 predicted proteins | sample 2166211 | NCBI WGS metagenome assembly RCUU01 (sample SAMN09932620, study PRJNA488358) | compost metagenome | feature: garden; material: soil; isolation source: compost soil in phenylacetic acid-enriched culture | place: Germany: Experimental Botanical Garden Goettingen | collected 2016-01-27
CTGCGCGTAACCGATGTAGGAGCGGGCTTGCCCGCGATGAGGCCCGAAAGCGCCAGCCGATACTCCCCAGGCGTCGCCCCCAGGGCCTGTCGAAAGCGGTTGGTGAAATGGCTGGCGCTGGCAAACCCGCACGCCAATGCCACTTCACCCAACGGCAAGCCGGTGCTGCGCAGCAATTCCCGCGCGCGGGCCAAGCGGCGTGCCAGCAGATACTGGTGCGGAGGCACGCCGCAACTGGCGCGGAACATTCGTGCGAAGTGATATTCCGACAGGCTGCACAAGCCGGCCAGTTGCCCCAGGCTGAGCGGTTCGGCCAGGTGCGTTTCGATATAGTCGAGCACCTGCCGGCGCTGATGCGCGGCCAGGCCACCCTTGAGCTTGAGCCCCTGGCGTATGCCCACCTGGCTGAGCAGGGCATGGCTGAGCATTTCATGGGCCAGGCTGCTGGTCAGCAGGCGTTCGCCGGGCTCGTCCCAGTTCATTGCGATCAATTGGCGAAAGCGCCGCGCCTGCGCCGGGTCGTCGAGAAAGGTGCTTTCGCGCAGCTGCAGTTCGCGGGGTTCGCGGTCAAGCAGGCCGATGCAACCCAGGGCGAACTGTTCCTGGCTGAAATACAGGTGGGCCAGGCGGATCTTGCCATTGATGATCCAGGCCGAATCGTGTCCGGCCGGCAACACGCAGAGTTTGTCGGGCGCGCCTTTGCTGCCCGGTTGCTCGCGGCGGAACGTCTCGGTGCCACCGGCGATGTAGCACGACAAGGTATGGTGGCTGGGCCCTTGGTAGTCGCGGGCATCGTGGTGGTTGTTCCATAGTGCCGCGACCATGCCGTCGCCCAGCTCGGCGCTGTGCTCCAGGCGAGCATTGGGCGAGCTGTTCAGGCTTTGAAAGACTTGCAGGTGGTCCAGGCTGGTCATGTCGGGTTTCCTCAGCGCCTATCCTACTCCGCGCCCCCGTCGCTGCCAGTGGCCAGGGCTAAAAAGCGCAAGATTATGCAAGCGGCGCGATAACGGCCCCTTGAAAATGAGGGCTCTGCCAAGGAGCCCGATCATGAACCTTTCGCTGTATCTGCTGACTGTACTGATCTGGGGCACCACCTGGATCGCCCTGAAACTGCAACTGGGTGTGGTCGCCATCCCCGTATCCATCGTCTACCGCTTCGGTCTCGCGGCGCTGGTACTGTTCGCCATCTTGTTGGCCAGTCGTCGCCTGCAAGCGATGGACCGGCGCGGGCACCTGATCTGCCTGGCACAAGGGTTGTGCCTGTTCTGCGTCAACTTCATGTGCTTTCTCACGGCCAGCCAATGGATCGCCAGCGGTTTGATTGCCGTGGTGTTCTCGACAGCGACCTTGTGGAATGCGCTGAACGCGCGGGTGTTCTTCGGGCAGAAGATCGCTGCCAACGTGCTCGCCGGCGGTGCCTTGGGCCTGCTGGGCCTGGGATTGCTGTTCTGGCCCGAACTGGCCGGGCATGCTGCCAGCCGCGAAACCTTGATCGGCCTGGCGCTGGCCTTGCTCGGTACCCTGTGCTTTTCGGCCGGCAACATGCTCTCGAGCCTGCAGCAGAAGGCCGGGCTCAGGCCCATGACCACCAACGCCTGGGGCATGCTCTATGGGGCGTCGATGCTCACGGTGTACTGCCTGTTCAGCGGCATTCCGTTCGCTATGGAATGGAACGTGCGCTACATCGGTTCGCTGTTGTACCTGGTGATCCCAGGCTCGGTCATCGGTTTCACCGCCTACCTGACCCTGGTCGGGCGCATGGGGCCGGAACGGGCCGCCTACTGCACGGTGCTTTTCCCCTTGGTGGCGTTGAATGTGTCGGCCTACGCCGAGGGTTATCAGTGGACGGCCCCGGCGCTGTCCGGCCTGGTGCTGGTGATGCTCGGCAACGTGCTGGTGTTTCGCAAGCCAAAGGCGGGCGGGCCGTTGAAGGCAATGCCCGGGACGTTGAAAACCCGCTAGGCCAGCTACACTTCTGGCGGCGGCAGTCATGGGGAGTGGCACAGTAATGATTGCCCTCCTCATGAGGTGTGACGATGGCCAGCAATTCATTGTTCGAGCGGACGCTTTCGCCCCGCGAAACCCTGGTCTTTTTTACCGTCGCAACCTTTCTGTTCGTTTATCCACTGATCCTCGCGGACTATTTCTATATCGATGACAGCTGGCGTGCGCAGCTGGCCGGTACCCACTGGAAAGAAGAGGGCCGGCTGTTCGTCGAGCTGTTCTATGGGGCGCTGACGTTCACCGCGGCTGCCCCCAATATTTTCCCGTTGCCGCTGCTTATCGCCACCTTCGCCATGGCGTTGGCCTTGCGGCGGCTGGTAGGGCATTACTTCACGGCGCCTACCTTCAGCGCGTGCCTGGTGGTATTGCCGCTGTGGTACAGCCCGTATTTCCTGCAGAACCTGTCCTACCAATATGATGGGCCGACCATGGCCCTGAGCCTGGTCGCGGTCATTGGCGCCATTACTTGCAAGCCACGTCATGGGGTGCTCGATGTCGTGCTGCCTGGTGCTCTGCTTGCACTGGCGCTTGGGTTGTATCAACTGAGCCTGAATGTGTTCATCGGCTTGTGTTGCATCGAGGTGCTGCGATTGGTGGCCGAATCTGCAGCATTCAATGTGGTGTTCAGGTCGGTTATCCACAAGGGCATGCAGTTGCTGGTGGGCCTGGTGCTCTATTACGTGACGGTCTACCCGTTCATGGCCGAACTGCGTCAAGGCGTGTTGGGATGGCAACCGCACGTATGGGGCGACCTGGCGGCACGCCAAGCCCTGGTGATGGAACGGCTCGGCTTGCTGTTCAATAGCGGCAACCGCTGGCTCGGCGTGGCGCTGGCCATCGGTGCGGCAACTGCCTGGCTCTGGGCAGGCACCAGGGCAGTGATCAACGGCCAGGGGCTGTGGCAAAAAGCGGGCTTGATGGTGCTTTACGGGCTGACGTTGCCGCTGTTGCTGCTGTGCGTTTGCGGCATTGCCCTGGTGTTCGGGATTTTCAATGACGGTGCCCGAACCCTGATGGGGCTCTCGGCGCTACTGCTGGCAGTGTTCTACCTGAACCATTGGCTGCTGGAAAAAATCCACCCGCGCTGCTGTTTGCTCCTGCTGGTGCCGGTGTTGTGCATGCTGTCGTTTTCCTTTGCCTATGGGCGAGTCCTGAGCGTGCAGAAAGAACTGACCCAATCGGTCATGCACCAGCTCAGCTACGACATCGCTTCGCGACCGGAACTGCGCCAGGTGCAAAAAATCTACATGGTCTCGACGGGGGTGACCGGCAACTGGCTACCGGCGGCGAGCGGCTCGACTACGCTGATGCCAGCCTTGAAGTACGTGCTCAACATCAACTACTTCGTGCTGGCGGAAATGCTGCCCAGGGCCGGGTTGATCAACGTGGTGCACGATAACCCGCCACTGACGGCGCGCAACTTTGCCGATGGCCACTTCGCGGCGCTGGTGCAGAACAAGTTCTATCGACTTTATGTCGTCGATGGCAATGGCTATATCGTCATGCAGCACGTAGCCGATTCCGAGGTCTACCGCTGGTAAACAACAGCACGCGCGCCGGGAGCTCGTCTCGATGTTCAGGCAATTTCGCAGGTATATCGTTATCGGCGTGGCCAACACCGCTATTCATTGGTTGGTGTTTTTGCTGTTGCACCTGTACTACCAACTGGACCAGGCACCGAGCAACCTGCTGGCGTTCTGCGTGGCCGTGAGTTTTTCCTTTTTCGCCAACGCCCATTTCAATTTCCGGGTCAGGCCATCGGGATGGGGTTACCTGTTGTTCACGGGCTTCATGGGGGTGGCTAGCCTGGTGGTCGGGCATATGGCCGACCGGTTGTCGCTGCCCCCATTGTTTACCCTGGTGTTGTTTTCCGCGATCAGCCTGGTCGGCGGTTTTTTCTATTCCAAGTTCGTGGTGTTCCGGAGTGCATGAACCGTGAAAATTTCGCTGATCGTCCCCGTCTTCAACGAAGAGCAAACCCTCGAGACCTTTTACCGGACTGTGCGCGGCGAACCTTCGCTACAGGGATTCACTGTCGAGATCATCTTCGTCAATGACGGCAGTAGCGACGCCACCGAAACCATCGCTACCCGTATTGCCGAGGGCGATGAGGACGTACTGGTCATTACCTTCTCGCGCAATTTTGGCAAGGAATCGGCGTTGTTCGCCGGACTGGAACATGCCAGTGGTGAAGCGGTGATCCCCATCGATGTCGACTTGCAGGACCCGATCAATATTATCCCGTTGATGATCGAGCAATGGCAAAAAGGTGCGGAGGTGGTATTGGCAAAGCGCCGAAATCGCTCCAGCGACAGTTACCTGAAGCGCCGCTCGGCGGCTATTTTCTACCACCTGCACAACCGTATCGCCTACACCAAGATCGAGGAAAACGTCGGCGATTTTCGCTTGATGGACCGCAAGGTGGTGGACGCGATTCTGCAGTTGCCCGAGCAACAGTTGTTCATGAAAGGGGTGCTGTCATGGGTGGGGTTCAATACGGTCATCGTCGAATACGACCGCGCCCCGCGCGTGGCCGGCGCCAGCAAGTTCGACGGCTGGAAGCTATGGAACCTGGCGCTGGAGGGTATTACCTCGTTCAGCACCGTGCCCTTGCGCTTGTGGACCTACATCGGTGGCGCTGTGTCGTTGTTCGCGTTGTTGTATGCGGTGTACATGGTGTTGAAGAAGATATTCTTCGGCAACGATGTTCCGGGGTATCCCTCGTTGATGACGGCCATTTTGTTCCTGGGCGGTGTTCAACTGATCGGGATCGGGATATTGGGGGAGTACATCGGGCGGATTTACCTGGAGACAAAGCACCGGCCGCGGTATGTGTTGAAGCATAGGGTCAGGCGCAATAAACCTGGGGAGTGAGGGTGATTGTACTGGCCCTATCGCGGGCGAGCCCGCTCTAGTAGGAGCTGGCTTGCCAGCGATGAGGCCGGATCAGGCACTACAAAATCAGGCTCAACCCTTCCAAACCTGCGGATTCACCAAATCCCGCGGCCGCTCGCCCAGCAAGGCACTGCGCAAATTATCCACCGCGCGGTTGGCCATCGCCTCGCGGGTTTCCGAGGTCGCCGAACCGACGTGGGGCAGGGTGACCACGTTCCTGAGCTGGAACAGCGGTGAGTCGGCCAGCGGCTCCTTTTCATACACGTCCAGCCCGGCACCGCCAATGGTGCCCTGCTGCAAGGCCTGGATCAGTGCCGGCTCGTCGACCACCGGGCCGCGGGAAATATTGATCAGGTGGGCACTGGGCTTCATCAAGGCCAGTTCGCGATGGCTGATCAAGTGGTGGGTTTTTTCGCTGAGCGGTACCACCAGGCAGACGAAGTCGGCTTCGGCCAGCAATTGCTCGAGGCTGCGGTATTGCGCGCCGAGTTCCTGTTCCAGTCCGCTCTTGCGGCTGTTGTCGCTGTAGATCACGTTCATGTTGAAGCCCAGGCGACCCCGGCGGGCAATGGCGGCGCCGATGTTGCCCATGCCGACGATGCCCAGGGTCTTGCCGAACACGTCGCTGCCAAACTGCGCCGGCGCCACGGTGGCTTTCCATTGCCCGGCCTTGGTCCAGGCGTCGAGCTCGGCGACGCGGCGGGCGCTGGCCATGAGTAACGCAAAACCGAGGTCCGCGGTGCTTTCGGTGAGCACGTCGGGGGTGTTGGTCAGCATGAGACCGCGTTCGTTGAAGTAACTCAGGTCGTAGTTGTCATAGCCGACCGAAACGCTGGACACCACTTGCAACTGCGCGGCATTTTCCAGCTGCGCGCGCCCCAGCTTGCGGCCTGCGCCGATCAAGCCGTGAGCTTGGGGCAAGGCTTCGTTGAACTGGGCACCGATGTCACCGTTTTTCGGGTCGGGCACAATCACGTCGAAGTCTTGCCGCAGGCGCTCGATCATCGGGGCGGTGATGCGGCTGAAGGCGAGTACAGTCTTTTTCATCGGGCGGAATCTCGGCGGTAGAGAATGAAGATGCTGGTGAGTAGCAAGCTATCATTCTCCACCCCGATTGTGCAGCCCGAATATCAGTTGGCGATGGGCAAGACGTGGGTCTTGAGGTCCGCTTCGTGGGCGGCGAGGATCTCCGGCAGGGAGTTGCGCAAGTATTCGACCCAGGTCTTGATCTTGGCATCCAGGTACTGGCGCGAAGGGTAGATGGCGTACAGGTTCAACTCCTGCAACCGGTACTGGGGCAAGACCCGCACCAGGGTGCCGTTGCGTAACCCTTCGATAGCCGAATAGATAGGCAACACGCCTACGCCCATGCCGCTGCTGATGGCAGTGTTCATGGCATCGGCCGAGTTCACCTGGAACGGCGAATGGGTGATGTTGACCAGTTCCTGGCCCTCGGGGCCGTCGAACAACCATTTCTCCAGGGGTATCACCGGGCTGACCATGCGCAGGCAGGCATGCTTGAGCAGGTCCTTGGGCTTGAGCGCGATACCGTGGTTTTTCACGTACTCGGGCGAGGCGCAGACGATGCTGTAGGTGATGCCCAGACGCTGGGAGACAAAGCCCGAATCCGGCAATTCGCTGGCCAGCACGATGGACACGTCGTAGCCCTCGTCGAGCAGGTCCGGCACGCGGTTGGCCATGGTCAGGTCGAAGGTCACATCGGGGTGGGTCTTGCGGTAGCGGCTGATGGCATCGATCACGTAATGCTGGCCGACGCCGGTCATCGAATGCACTTTCAATTGGCCGGCAGGGCGCGCATGGGCGTCGCTGGCCTCGGCCTCGGCTTCTTCGACGTAGGTCAGGATCTGCTCGCAACGCAGCAGGTAACGCTTGCCGGCTTCGGTCAGCGCAATGCGGCGGGTGGTGCGGTTGAGCAGGCGGGTTTGCAGATGCGCTTCGAGGTTGGAGACCGCGCGCGAAACGTTGGCGGTCGTCGTATCCAGTTGCACCGCGGCGGCGGTGAAGCTGCCGACTTGGGCAACGCAACTGAAAGCACGCATGTTTTGCAGGGTGTCCATGGGTCGATCTCTGGGTAGACGACAAATTGTGACACGAAGTTACAGGTTCAGTCTTCAGACTAAAGGCTGATTATCGCGCTATCGGTAACAAAGATTCGCAGGAAACCCGGCTTATCGGCCCCCATGCCGCCCCCTAGAATTGCGGCTCTTATTGCCGACTCCATTCTTTCTTCGGGAACTCGCCGCTGTGCCGCGTCGCATCATCAGAGAGCTCGGTGCTCTCAGCGTTCTGGCTTTAACCTTGAGTATCAGCGGCTGTATCGGGACCGGCGGGATTGCCCCGCAAGGCAAGACACTGGCAGCTACGGGCCTTGCGACCGACGCAGCGATCCAGGCCGCGGCCAGCGATGCGCACTGGCCGACCCAGCAATGGTGGCAAGCCTATGGCGACCCACAACTGAGCCGCTGGGTCGATCTGGCCATACAGGGCAGTCCGAGCATGGCCATGGCGGCGGCGCGGGTGCGTCAGGCCAAGGCCATGGCCGGTGTCGTCGAATCGGCCGAATCATTGCAGATTAATGGCCAATCCACGCTCAAGCGCCACAATTGGCCGGCCGACCAATTCTACGGCCCCGGCGAATTGTCCGGCAGCAATACCTGGGACAACAACGCGGCGGTGGGCTTCAGTTATGCCCTGGACCTGTGGGGCAGGGAGCACAATACCAGCCAACGTGCCGTGGACCTGGCCCACATAAGCGTGGCCGAGGCGCGCCTGGCCGAACTCGAACTGCAGAACAATATCGTGCGGGTGTATATCCAGCTGTCGTTGCACTATGCCCAACGCGATATCGTCAAGGCCACGCTCAAGCAACAGGAGCAGATCCTCGAGCTTGCCGAACGACGCCTCAAGGGCGGCATCGGCACGCATTTCGAAGTCAGCCAGGCGCAGGCACCGTTGCCCGAAACCCATCGGCAACTGGATACCCTGGACGAAGAGATCGCCCTGGGCCGCAATCAACTTGCCGCGTTGGCAGGCAAGGGGCCTGGCGACGGCGCACAGTTGCAACGGCCGAGCCTGGCCTTGAACACCGCCTTGAAGCTGCCCTCGACATTGCCGGCCGAACTGCTCGGCCAGCGCCCCGATGTGGTCGCCAGCCGTTGGAATGTCGCGGCCCAGGCGCGCGGCATCGACGTGGCCCATGCCGGTTTCTACCCCAACGTCGACCTGGTCGGCAGCCTCGGCTACATGGCCACTGGCGGTGGTGCACTGGAATTTCTGACCGGCAAGAAATTCAACTACAGCATCGGCCCGGCCATCAGCTTGCCGATATTCGACGGTGGTCGCCTGCGCTCGCAGCTGGGCGAGGCGGCGGCCGGTTATGACCTGGCGGTCGCCCACTACAACCAGACCCTGGTCAACGGGCTCAAGGACATTTCCGATCAATTGATCCGCCGTGAATCCATGGACAAGCAGCAGGTGTTCGCTGCCGAATCGGTGGCGTCCGCACAGAAAACCTACGACATCGCCCTGATCGCTTTCCAGCGGGGCCTGACCGACTACCTCAACGTGCTCAATGCGCAAACCCTGTTGTTGCGCCAGCAACAGATCGAACAGCGCGTCCAGGCCGCTCGCCTGGTGGCTCATGCCGAGCTCGTGACGGCCCTGGGCGGTGGCTTGCAGGCCGGTACGGACAGCCCCGCCGAACAGCAGACCCAGGCGCCGAAAACCCCGGCGAGCCTGGCCATTTTCGATCACTGAGCAGGCGGCCATGCGTCCATTATCTTTACCCTTGCGTTGGCTGGGCTCGCTGGAGTGGCGGCGCGGTTTTTTCGAATGGGCGCGCAGCGACGGCGTGACCTGGGTCTACATTTTCAAGGTGCTGACCGCAGCCTTCCTGACGTTGTGGCTGGCCATGCGCCTGGAGTTGCCGCAGCCGCGCACGGCGATGATCACGGTGTTTATCGTGATGCAGCTGCAAAGCGGTCATGTGTTCGCCAAGAGCTTCTATCGTTTTCTTGGCACCCTGGCAGGGTCGGCGGTGACGGTGGCATTGATCGCGCTGTTCGCCCAGAACACCGAGCTGTTCCTGCCCAGCCTGGCCCTGTGGGTCGGCATCTGCTCGGCGGGGGCCATGCGCCATCGCAATTTCAAGGGCTATGGTTTTGTGCTGGCGGGCTACACGGCGGCGATGGTCGGCCTGCCGGTGTTGTCGCATCCCGATGGCGCCTTCATGGCGGCGGTGTGGCGGGTGCTGGAAATTTCCCTCGGGCTGGTGGTTTCCACGGCGGTCAGCGCGGCGATCCTGCCGCAATCGGCCAGTGCGTCGATGCGCAACGCCATGTACCAGCGTTTTGGCGTGTTCGCCGGGTTCGTCATCGAGGGCTTGCGCGGTACCAGCCAGCGTGACGGTTTTGAAAGCGCCAACGTGCGTTTCATCTCCGATGCCGTGGGCCTGGAAAGCCTGCGTGGCGTGGTCGCGTTCGAAGACCCGCACATGCGCCGGCGTGCCGGGCGGGTCAGCCGCCTGAACAGCGAATTCATGGCCATCACCACGCGCTTCAATGCCCTGCACCAATTGCTCGAGCGCATCCGTGGCCGTGGCCATGCCGAAGTGGTGACCGCCATCGAGCCGGGGCTGCATGCACTGGCGGGTGTGCTGGAGCCTTTTTCCGGGCGTGCCCTGACCGATGCCGATGCCAGCCGCCTGGCCCAGCAGCTGGCGTTGTACAAGGAAGAGTTGCCATTCCATGTACGGCGCTTGCGTGAGCTGTTTGTCGAAAGCAGCCCCAGCGACGCCGACCTGCTGGACTTTCACACCGCCTACGAGCTGTTGTATCGCTTCGTCGATGACCTGCACAGCTATGCCCAGACCCACGCCTCGCTGGCCGATCACAGCCATGCCCGAGAGAATTGGGACGAGCCGTTCATGCCACAGACCAACTGGCTGGTGTCAATGGCGGCGGGCGTTCGCGCAGCGGCCATTTTATTGATCCTGGGCGGTTACTGGGTGGCCACGGCCTGGCCCAGTGGCGCCACCATGACCCTGGTAGCGGCCGCCACCGTGGGGTTGTCGGCCGCCACGCCGAACCCCAAGCGCATGTCATTCCAGATGGCCTGTGGCACGTTGTTCGGCGCCTTGGTGGGCTTCTTCGAAACCTTCTTCGTGTTCCCCTGGATTGACGGCTTTCCCTTGCTTTGCATGGTGCTGGCGCCGGTGCTGGCGCTCGGTGCCTTCCTCGCTTCACGGCCGCAGTGGGCCGGGTATGGTGTGGGCCTGCTGATCTTCTTTTCGATCGGTTCGGTGCCCGACAACCTGACGTTGTACAACCCTTACGTGTTCATCAACGACTACATCGCCATGGTTATCGGCATGCTGGTCTGCGCCGCCGCCGGGGCGATCATCCTGCCGCCCAACAGCCGCTGGTTGTGGCAGCGCATGGAACAGGATTTGCGCGCCCAGGTAGTGTTCGCCATCAGCGGGCGCCTGCGGGGCCTGGGGTCGGCCTTTGAAAGCCGCACGCGTGACGTGCTGCACCAGGCCTACGGCCTGGCGGCCGGCAAGCCCGAGGTACAACGCAACTTGTTGCGCTGGATGTTCGTGGTGCTGGAAGTCGGCCACGCGATCATTGAATTGCGCCGCGAGCAGGCGCTGCTGCCGGTGCACCCGGCGTACGCCGAAGTCCAGCCGTGGCGCCAGGCTATTCGGGTCATGGGCCGCTCCTTGATCCGGCTGTTCATCCAGCCCAATGCCAGCAACCTGGAACGCAGCCGGGTAGCGGTGGAGCATGCCATAGGCCGTGTCCAGGGCACGGATGAGCCATTCGCCCGACACTTTGATACCTCCGCGTTGCGCCGGGTGCAAAGCTACCTGCATTTCATCCGCTCTTCATTACTCGACCCGCAATCACCGCTCGCTGAGCTGGCTCCCGCCACCGCGCAGCAAGGACTGACCCATGCCCCGTGAAATCGCCTTCCACGGCATCTACATGCCCACTGTTTCGTTGATGTTCCTGGTCGCCGCGGTGGTCGCCTGGGCCCTGGACCGTTTTTGCAGCGGGCTGGACCTCTACCGCTTTTTCTGGCACCCGGCGCTGCTACGCCTGAGCCTGTTCATTTGCATCTTTGGCGCCATGGCGCTCACTGTTTACCGTTGAGACCTACCTGATGAAAAAGTTTTTCAGCCTGCTCGGCACCTTGCTCGTCCTGGCCGTCGCCGTGGTGATCGGCCGGGAACTCTGGGTCCATTACATGAACACACCCTGGACCCGCGACGGCCGCGTGCGTGCCGATATCATCAACGTGGCGGCCGATGTGCCCGGTTACGTGGTCGAGGTACCGGTGCGCGACAACCAGCTGGTGAAGAAGGGCGACCTGCTGATGCAGATCGACCCCGAGCACTATGAAATTGCCGTCACGCAAGCGCAGTCGCTGGTGGCCTCGCGCAAGGCGACCTGGGAGATGCGCAAGGTCAACGCCAACCGCCGCGCCGACCTGGACAACCTGGTGATCTCCAGGGAAGACCGCGACGACGCCAGCAACATCGCCAGCTCGGCATTGGCCGACTACCAGCACGCCCAGGCGCAGCTGGCCGCCGCCGAATTGAACCTTGCGCGCACACGCATCCTGGCCACGGTCGACGGCTATGTCACCAACCTCAATGTGCACCGCGGCGACTACGCGCGCACTGGCGAGGCGAAGATGGCTGTGGTCGACAAGGATTCGTTCTGGGTCTACGGCTTCTTCGAAGAAACCAAGCTGCCACACGTCAAGGTCGGCGACCCGGCCGACTTGCAGATGATGAGCGGCGAGGTGCTCAAGGGGCATGTGGAGAGTATCTCGCGAGGTATCTACGACCGCGACAACCCAGAGAGTCGTGAGCTGATCGCTGATGTGAACCCGACCTTCAACTGGGTACGCCTGGCCCAGCGGGTGCCGGTGCGGATTCATATCGATGAGGTGCCGCAGGGTTTTCTGCTGGCGGCGGGGACGACCTGCACGGTGGTGGTCAAACCGGCTGAGGTGCTTTGAGGCGGGTATGCGATACCCCGCTATGGCATTGGCGGGCAGTGGACTGAGTAGCCTGCGGGGGTATCCAAACCCCACGGAGTTACATCATGGAATCCAGCGACCAGCAGCTCACTGCCCAGGCCTACGGGGCCGATGCTTCTAATGAACAATTCATCCATCAGCAAATGCCCGCCTGGTTGCAGCGTGCCGATGAGCACGTGCTCAAGGCCTTGAGCCTGAGTTTGCGCTTGAGCCAGCAGTACCAGGCCGAGTTGGTAGAGCTGATGCGCCCCTTGCAGAAGCTTGAGGCCTTTGCCATACCTCGGCTCGACGCTGCATTGCACGAAGCGTTCGGCAATCAGCTCAGTCGTGGCCGCGACCTCCTGGCTCGCGGCACGAAAGTGCTGATGTTTCCTGATTCCTTGCCGGTCGGTTATACCGACTGGAAAATCCGCTACACCGAGCAAAGCCTGCTGCAGGCCGCATTGCATAACTTCGATGCGGACGAGGCTGCCAGTTCGTCGCAGTTGGTGATCCTGGTGCGCGATGGGCAACCGATCAAGGATGTGACCGTACCTCGGTTCGCCGCGGTGTGCCGCAAGCTCGACCTGGGCGGGCAATACCAGCGGCATCTGGACAGTATTCTGTCACCGGCTGCGACCCCCGCGTCGAGTGCGGCCAAGGCGAAGGCGCAGGTGCAATTGTTGTTCAAAAGCAGCCATCGCCATGATTTGCAGGTCGAGGTGCATCTGGCCTGGCTCAAGCAGCGCATCGACAAACATTGGTACAGCGCGTTGCAGGCAGTAACCGCACTGAAGGGTGGGGTCAAATACAAGGAGCTGCCGATCACCTTTCATCAGGTGCACCTGTTCGGCATACGGTTGACCGGGGTGGTTGCCTTCCAGGCGCGCTTCCTGCCAGTGGGGCACTTTACTGGCATTTCCAAACCGCTATTCAAGCTGGTGGCTTACATACCGGGTGACCCGGATGATCCACTCAAGGAGTACGCCAGCTGGGCGGTGTTCGAGCAGGCGCTCAAAGGCAAGTTGCTCGCCAAGCCTTATCGACAATTCTTCAGCCGGTTCATTTTGCGCAGGAACCTGCCAGCATTCATGGCCGGCCTGGAACAGCGCTTGAAGGCCAACACCAGCCTGTCTGTGGAGAGTCCTTTGCTCGGTGGCCCGCCGTTTGATGTGCTGAGCGCGCAACAACTGGCGAAGATCAGGGATGACGCGCGGTTTCTCGCGGTACCGACCAACGATGTCGATCAAGCCAAGCGGCAGGCCATCCTGCACCAGGCATTGGCGATTGGCCTGGATGTCCTTGGCTTGGCCGCTTTCGTTGTACCGGGCCTGGGTGAAGTGGTCATGGGGGTGGCGGCGGCCGAATTGATGGGGCAGGTTTTTCACGGCGTGGAAGATTGGGCACAGGGGCAGCGCCATGAAGCTTTCGAATGCTTGACCGATGTACTGGAAAACCTTGCAGGCCTGGCAGCCGGTGCCGTGGTGCTGGGGGGGGCGGCAACCTTGATCAAGCGTTCAAGTTTCTTCAGGCAGCTGATACCGGTCAAATTGGCCGATGGGCAAACCCGCTTGTGGACGCCGGACTTGCAACCCTATCAATGGAACGTTGAACTGCCCGCCAGCAGTGAGCCATCGGGCGAAGGCATCCATGTCATCGATGGGCAGCAGTTCATCGGCATCGATGGCAAGTACTATTCGATCGAGCGTGAGGGGCCCGATGGGCCATGGCGCATGCGCCATCCTTTGCGCACCGATGCTTATGCGCCCACGCTTGAGCATGATGGGCAGGGTGCCTGGCGGATGAGCCACGAGCGCCCCTTGAGCTGGTCGGATGCAACCTATGCGTTTCGCCGGTTCGGCCACGAGTTCAGTGACTTTTCCGATGTGGAAATCTCGCGGATCCTGCTGGTGACAGGGCGCGATGCAGCGGACTTGCAACGCTTGCATCTGCAAAACATTGCCCCCGATGGGCTGTTGCGCGACACCTGTGAGCGGCTGCGCCTGGACCGGAAAATTGGCCAGTTGATCGATGGCCTCGAACAACACAGCGATTCGCTGGATGCTTCCCTGTTCCAGAACTTGCAGGACACCCTGATGGCGGATAAGTCATTTGCCTGGCCTGCAGAAGTGAAAACGCCGGTGCAGATCGATGTACCATTGCGCCAGCGTATTGGCCTTTGGCTCAGCGAAAACAGGCTGTCTTTTTTCCAGCGCTGTCGGGCGGCGTCGCAAACTACCAAAGACCTGCAGGCGGCGCTTGTGTGTCGGGATTTTCCTGGCTTGCCCCTGTCGGTGGCCAAGGAAATAGTGGCCCAGGCCAGCGATGCCGAGCGCTTGCGGATGCTCGACGAAGCCCGAGTGCCATTGCGCCTGGCGGAGCGAGCGCGTGTACAGTTGCAACAGGTGCGTTTGAGCCGGGCCTATGAAGGCTTGTACCTGACCCCGGAAAACAAACTCGATACTGACATTTTGAAGGCGACCTTTTTGCCGCAGTATCCGGGTTGGCCTGAGGGAGTGGAGGCCGAACTGGCCAAGACTCAGCGCAAGACCGCCGCGCGCGTGCTTGGCATGCGCGAGCGGCCCCGTGTGGTCTTGCCGCAGCGCCAGGCCGATGGCTCTATAGGTTATCCGTTGAGCGGTCGCAGCCAGGCCGGCCGAAGCCTGGAGCCGGTCGCCAGCATGGTTCGCGAACTGTACCCCAGCTACACGGATGCCGATATTCGTGAGTACCTGGCGAGCTATCGACAATCGTCGATTGACGTGCGAACGGTGCTGCTGCGCCGACGCGAGGAGCTGGCGCATCTCGATGGGCTCTTGAGCCGCTGGCAGAGCGAGGGGGGGGCCACGCTGCAGCGTAGCAGCCGTCAACAGGCCAGCATGCTGCTGCGCCAGGCCTGGCGCCGGCAAACCTCTGGCGTGTTTTCGCCGTTCGGGATGCGGATGGGTACCAGCCTGGTGCTCGATGGCATGCGCATCGGCAAACTGCCGATGCTGGGTGAGCGGATTGAATTCGACTATGTTGCCGAATTGAGCCTGCGCAACATGGCCCTGGAGGAGGTGCCTTCGAGTTTTCTTGGGCGTTTCACCCAGGTTCGCTTCCTGGACCTGAGCAACAACGGTTTGACCGAGGTGCCGGAGGCGATCAAGCCCATGACTGCTCTCAAGGCCCTGCGTCTACGTGGTAACCGTATCCGCTTGACCGAAAACACCGGCACGGCGCTGGAAAACTTGCGCCATCTGGAGGATCTTGACCTCAGTGGCAATCCGCTGGGACGCTTGCCTGACTTCGGCCGAATGACGCGCTTGCGGCGGCTGTCGTTGCGTGCAACGGACATTGTCCGAGCCCCTCACACGCTGTGGGGGCGTCCATTCCTGGAGTCGGTAGATTTGCGGGACAACCGCATCGAACAGCTACCGGAAAGTTATTTCAGGGAACCACCGGCTTTTTTACGGTCGGTGGCCCTGGATGGCAATCCGTTGAGCACACCAATGCGTGAGAGGGTGCGCGAGCACCTGAGGGCGCCGGCCATGCTCGGTGCCGTCGCGCTGGATCGGGCCCAGGAGATTGAAACGTTCTGGTTGCCCCCGGCCTCCCGGACCGAACGGCAATTGCAAATATGGCGCGACTTGCGGCATGAAGAGGGCTCGCGAGAGTTCTTTCGTTTGCTGGAGCGGCTCAGAAACACCAGCGAAGCCCGGCTAGTGCGCGAAAACCTGACCCAACGAGTACAGACGGTGCTCGAAGCAGCAAGTGAAAGCACGCGGTGGCGCACCGAACTGTTCGAATTGGCAGCAAACCCGCGATCCTGTTCCGACAGTGTGATCCATAACTTCAGTGCACTGGAGGTCAAGGTCATGGTGCAGTATGCACAAGACCAGGCTGTTGATGCAGATGCCGGTACCGTGCTGCTCCATCTGGCACGTCGACTGTTCAGGCTCGAGCAAGTAGAGGCCGTTGCCCAGGCAGATATCGCGGCACGTGCGCAGGACGTGGTCGATCCACTGGAAGTCAGCCTGGCATATCGCATAGGCTTGGCCCGCCGCCTGGAATTGCCGGGCCAGCCACAAAGCATGACCTTCGATCATATCGCCGGCGTTACCCCAGCCTTGCTCGACCGCGCCGAACAAGACGTGCTGCGTCAGGAAAGCACCGATGCGTGGCCGCACTTTCTGGTATCGCGCGATTTCTGGATCGATTACCTCAAGCAGCGCCACGCCGAACGTTTTGCGAGCCTGCAAGCTGGATTTTTCAAGCGCCTGGAGGATTTGGAGGCGCGTCAGGCAGGCTTGACCGAGGGGCAGTACCTCACTGAAACCAAGGCGCTCAAGATGGAAATGGAGCAGGCCGAGCAAGCGCTGCTCAGTACCGTGAGCGAGGACGAGATACGGCGCCTCACGCCACCTGCAACGATGTGATTGCCAGGGCGGCGCCGTTACAGCGCGCCGTCCAGGCCAAAGCGCTTTTTCAAGGCCCTGTCCAGCAGTGCCTTGGGCAGCAACCGCTCCAGCAACGGCAGGGCGCGGCTGCCGTTACCGATGCGCACCAGCCGTGGCGGGTTGGCCTGGCGTACGGCCTTGAGCAGGTCGCGGGCGAAGTCTTCGGCCGGGGTGGGGCGGTCTTGCGAGGCCTTGGCCCGGGCGCGGATATTTTCGCGCAGCGGCCACCAGGGCGATTGCTGGGCGATGACCTGTTCCGCTTCGCGCCCGGCATTGCTGGCAAAGCTTGAGGCAATGGCGCCGGGCTGCACCTCCATGACCCGCACACCGAAGGGCGCCAGCTCCAGGCGCAGGGCATCGCTCAAGGCATGCACGGCGGCTTTCGACGCGCAGTAGGCGCCGGCGAACGGGGTGACCAGTACGCCGGACACGCTGCCGACATTGACCACCAGGCCTTTGCTGCGGCGCAGCACCGGAAACAGCGCCCGGGTAACCCCCACCAGTGCGAACACATTGGTTTCGAACTGCCGGCGAATGGCCTCGACGCCACCGTCGAGTAACGGGCCCATGGCGCCGAACCCTGCGTTGTTGATCAACACATCCAGGCCGCCGCTGCGCTGGTTGATCGCCTCGCTCAGTTGTTCGAGCGCTTGCGCATCATTGACGTCCAACTGTCGGGCGACAAAACCGGCCGTTGCCAGCTGGCTGACATCCTCCGGCTTGCGGGCGGTGGCCCAGACTTCGTAGCCGGCGCCTTTGAATGCGTCGGCCAGGGCGCGGCCAATGCCGCTGGAGCAACCGGTGATGAGCACAGTGGGCATGGGGCGGGCTTCCGATCAGGTCTCAGAGAGTGCTGATCATATGACAAGCCGGGGTTGTTCAGGGCAACAGATCCTGCAGCGTCTCGATTCCCTTGTTCCCGCCGACCACGAACTCCAGGTGTCCCTGCTGCGAAATCAGTATCTGGGTGGGATAGCCGGTCAATTTGAATCCCAGTTCCTTGAACAACGCCTTCAACTCGACGTATTGCACAGCCTCATGGGCGTAGAACTCGATGCCCAGGTCGTGTTGCGCAACCTCGTCCATTTTTTCATGGACCTCTTGGCATGGAGGGCAGCCTTTGGCGTGAACAAGTATGCGAGCGGGCTTGCTCCGGGCGTCTGCGTTGAGAACGGCGCGGATTTGTTCAAGGGTAGTGAGTTCGGTCATGGCCATCCGGGGTCTCCTGACAAGTTGATTCATGCAGGCAGTCATTCAACGCCCATTGGCCGAATCATGTAACTAGCAGATCTGTCAGGTTTGCCTGGCTAATCGGAGAAGGTGCCTTGCAAGCGCTCGGCGCGAAACTCCAGGGTTTGCGGGCGGTAGCCGGGGCGTAGGGGCGGTATCGGCAGGCAGTCTTGCCAACTGGCACCGGCCTGCAATTCGCCGGGGCCGCGGTAGCGGGGGGCGGTGTAGAGGTTATCGACAAGGTTTACCGTGTCGCCGGGTGCATAAGCGGCCACGCGCCAGCGCAGTTCCAGCAGCGGTACTTTGTTGCCATTGTTCAATTGCACCAGCAACGGACGATCCACCGGGCAGCGTTGCGGGTCGCTGCTGCTTGGTGCATAGGTCAGGCGCAGTTCCAGGCGGGCCAGGTGGCTGGCTTCGCGGTTGTCCAGCCATACCACCCAGAGCGCGACCAGGCCCAGGCCGAACAGTGCGCTCAGCGAGATCGGCAATGCCTTCGCCGGGTAGCGCAGCAACAGGACGAACCAGGTCAGGATGAGCAGGACGCCGATGAACATGGGGGCGGGGACCTTGGATGCTGAGATAGCACCATCGTACCCAACAGTTGCGGTGGCTGTCTGTATGGAGAAGGCGGCCGCCATGGCCAATCGCGGGCAAGCCCGCTCCTTCACAAGAGGTGTACTACCGACCCGTGTAGGAGCGGGCTTGCCCGCGATAAGGCCCGAAGGGCCGTCCTGTACCCAGTACTACTGCGCGATGGTCTTGATCGAAACGCCCCGCGCCACCGGCGTCGAGCGCCCATAGATATCTTCGAAACGCTCGATATCATCCTCACCCAAGTAGCTGCCGGACTGCACCTCGATAATTTCCAGCGGGATCTTGCCCGGGTTGCGCAGGCGGTGGACCGAGGCGATCGGGATATAGGTCGACTGGTTTTCGGTGAGCAGGAACACGTTCTCGTCACAGGTCACTTCGGCGGTGCCCGATACCACGATCCAGTGCTCGGCGCGGTGGTGGTGCATCTGCAGCGACAGGCAGGCACCGGGCTTGACCGAGATGTGCTTGACCTGGAAGCGCCCACCCATGTCCACCGAGTCGTAGGAGCCCCACGGACGGTAGACCTCGCAGTGGTTCTGGGTTTCGCTGCGGCCCTGTTCGTTGAGGGTGTTGACCATCTGCTTCACGCCTTGGACCTTGTCCTTGTGGGCGATCATCATGGCGTCCTTGGTTTCGACCAC
>RCUU01000629.1_pt1 | contig 18786 bp, 20 predicted proteins | sample 2166211 | NCBI WGS metagenome assembly RCUU01 (sample SAMN09932620, study PRJNA488358) | compost metagenome | feature: garden; material: soil; isolation source: compost soil in phenylacetic acid-enriched culture | place: Germany: Experimental Botanical Garden Goettingen | collected 2016-01-27
ATCAGCAGGAACGCCTCAAGGAACAGCCACGGCAGGCCGGCGTCCTTGAAGTGCATGACGAAGCCGTCCAGCAGGCTGCGCGGGTTCAGCGCCTGGGGCCGGAAATTGCGCGATTCGGGCAGCACCTTCCAGAACACCACCGCCGCCACCAGGGCCAGGCCGCCAATGCTCAGCATCGCCGTGTGCCAGCTGACGAAGTCGATCAGTACACCGCTGATCAACCGCCCGCTCATGCCGCCGATGGCATTGCCACCGATGTACAGGCCCATGGCCAGGCCGATGTGCTGTGGGTGGATCTCTTCGCTCAGGTAGGTCATCGCCACGGCCGCCAGGCCGCTCAACGACAGGCCCACCAGCGCGCGTGTGGCCAGTACCGCTTCCCAGGTCGGCATCACGGCGCTGGCCAGGGTCGACAGCGCGGCGCAGACCAGCGCGAAGACCATCACCGGCTTGCGGCCGATGCGGTCGGAGATCGGCCCGGTGATCAGCAAACCGAGCGCCAGCATGGCGGTGGACACCGACAGCACCAGGCTGCTCTGCGCGGCGTTGATCGAGAACTCCTGGGACAGCAGCGGCATCATCGGCTGCACGCAATAAAGCAGGGCGAACGTGGCGAAGCCGCCGCTGAACAGCGCCAGCACGGTCTTCATGAAGGCAGGCGTACCTTTTTCGATCCACATGTCATTCAGCGGGGCAGGTTCAGCTTCGACGGGAAGGCGGGCTACAGCAGTTTTCACGGGCGGGTACCTCTGGCGCAATGAAAAAAGCATATAGCTGGCTAATGAGTAGATCCAATATATTGTTCGACCTATTTAAGACGTTCTACGACTTGTTCGGAGCCCATCATGGAACTGCGCCATCTGCGTTACTTCATCGCCGTGGCCGAGGAGCTGCACTTTGGCCGCGCCGCTCAGCAATTGGGGATTTCTCAGCCTCCTTTGAGTCAGCAGATCCAAGCGCTGGAGCAGGAGCTGGGGGCGCGCCTGTTCGAGCGTACCAATCGTCGGGTCGAGCTGAGCGAAGCCGGGCGGCTGTTCCTCGAAGAGGCGCGGCAAGTGCTGGCGCAAGTGGAGAAAGCCGCGGATGTGGCCCGTCGTGCCCAGTTGGGTGAACTGGGCGAGATGAAGATCGGCTTTACCTCTTCGGCGCCGTTCACCTCGAAGATCCCCAAGGCCATCCACGCCTTCCGCCAGCGCTTCCCGGCGGTGCATTTGAACCTCAAGGAAATGAGCAGCCGCGATGTCGCTGAGGGGGTATTCGATGAGTCCATCGAAGTCGGGCTGATGCGGCCCATGCCACTGCCCGAGGGGTTGCAGGCGACCGAGCTGTTCCGTGAGCCTCTGGTGGCGGTGATCAATGCCTCGCACCCGTTGGCAGAGGGCAGCGAAGCGGGTGTGCACATGGCTGACCTGGCCAATGAGCCCTTCGTGTTCTTCCCGCGCAGCTACGGCAGCGGGCTGCATGCGCAGTTGCTGAGCCTGGCCCGGCAGGCCGGGTTCAGCCCGCATTTCGCCCAGGAAGCAGGGGAGGCGATGACCATCATCGGGCTGGTGTCGGCGGGGTTGGGGGTGTCGGTGCTGCCAGCGTCGTTCCAGCGCATGCGCATCGAGGGCGTGGTGTATCGCACCCTGCGCGATGAAGGTGCGACGACGGCGGTGTGGCTGGTGGAGCGCGAGCGCGGCGGCTCGGCGATGGCCAAGGCCTTCGCCGCGCTGCTCACCGAAAAAACCGCAGCCCCGCTGTAGCGCTTCAGGCCCAGCGGCGGAAGATCAACGAGGTGTTGACCCCGCCAAAGGCGAAGTTGTTGTTCATCACGTACTCACAGCTCATGTCGCGGAAGTCGCCGGTCAGGTAGTCCAGCTCGCCACAACGCGGGTCGACGTGGTCGAGGTTGAGGGTGTGCACGTAGCGGTCGCTGTTCATCATCTCGATGCTGAACCACGACTCCAGCGCACCGCAGGCCCCCAGGGTATGGCCGAGGAAGCTCTTCTGCGAGCTGATCGGCAGGCGCGGCCCGAACAGACTGCTGGTGGCCAGGGTCTCGGCGATGTCGCCTTGTTCGGTGGCGGTGCCGTGGCCATTGACGTAGCCGATGGCCTGCGGCGCCAGACTGGCGTCTTCCAGCGCCAGCTCCATGGCGCGGCGCATGGTGGCCTGCTCCGGGCGGGTGATGTGCTGGCCGTCGGCGTTGCTGCCGAATCCGACGATCTCGGCGTAGATCTTCGCCCCGCGCGCCAGGGCATGCTGCAGTTCTTCGAGCACCAGCATGCCGCCACCTTCACCGATCACCAGGCCGTCGCGGTCCTTGTCGTAGGGGCGTGGGGTGAGGTGCGGGGTGTCGTTCTTCAGGCTGGTGGCGTACAGCGCGTCGAACACCATGGCTTCAGTGGGGCACAGCTCTTCGGCACCGCCCGCGAGCATCAGCGGCAGGCGTCCGTACTTGATCGACTCGTAGGCGTAGCCGATGCCCTGGCTGCCGCTGGTGCAGGCGCTGGAGGTGGGAATCAGGCGCCCGGTCAGGCCGAAGAAGATGCTCACGTTGGCCGCTGTGGTGTGCGGCATCATGCGCACATACGAGTTGGCATTGAGGCCGTCGGCCACCGAATTCATCAGCATGTTGCCGAAGGTCTTGATCTCGTCGGTGCTGCCGGTGGAAGAGCCACAGGCAACGCCCATGCGCCCGTCGCGAATGCTCGGGTCGTCGAGCAGGCCGGCATCGGCCAGTGCCCGTTCGGCAGCGGCAACGGCCAGGCGGGACACCCGGCCCATGCTGCGCAGCTGTTTGCGGGTCCAGTGCGGCGGGACCTGGAAATCATCGATGGGGCCGGCCAGGCGGGTGTTCAGTTCGGCGAAACGATCCCACTCGTGCATGCGGCGGATACCGCTGCGCTGGCGGGCGAAATGCCCGGCGATGGTTGCCCAGTCGCTGCCCAGGGAGGTGAGCCCGGCCATCCCGGTGACGACCACACGGCGCATCAGCACAGCCCTCCGTTTACGGCCAGCACCTGGCGGGTGATGTAGGCCGCCTCTGCTGACATCAGGAAGTTCACCGCCCCGGCGACTTCTTCGGCGCTGCCCATGCGGCCCGCCGGGATCATTTTCAGCAGCTCGTCGACCGGCACATGGTCATCCAGCATGGCCGTGTCGATCAGCCCGGGCGCCACGCAATTGACGGTGATCCGCCGCTTGCCCAGTTCGATCGCCAGCGCCTTGGCAGCGCCGATCAGGCCAGCCTTGGACGCGCTGTAGTTGACCTGGCCACGGTTGCCGATCAGCCCCGAAACCGAGGTGATGCAAACGATGCGGCCCGGTGCACGGCGGCGGATCATCGGCATCGTCAGCGGTTGCAGGACGTTGAAGAAGCCATCGAGGTTGGTGCGCATGACCTGGTCCCAGTCTTCCTCGGTCAAGGCCGGAAACGCGCCGTCGCGGGTCAGGCCTGCGTTGCACACCACGCCGTAATAGGCGCCGTACGCTTCCACGTCTGCTTCCAGGCAGACCCTGCAGGCGGCGCGGTCGGCCACATCGAATTGCAGCACCCGCGCCTGCTGCCCCAGCGCCCGCACTTCAGCGGCCACGGCCTCCACTTCGGCGCGGCCACTGCGGCAATGCAGGACCAGGTCGAAGCCTGCGCGCGCCAGGCGCAGGGCGATGGCCCGGCCGATGCCACGGCTCGAGCCGGTGACCAGAATGGTGTCAGTCATGCGATGGGTCCTCAGGGCCTGCTTCGGCCAGGTAGCTGGCCGCTTGCGGCGGGGTGTAGACATTCAGGCGGGCGCTGGCATGGATGCCGGGGCCGCGCAGGTGGCATTCGAACACACCCATGCCGTTGTCGTCTTCCAGTGAGCGCAGGGCATGCACATGCAGCTCGGCGCCGGCAGGGAAGTGTTCGACATCGCACTGGAACTTGCGCGTGCCGAGCAGAAACCCCAACGCGACCGGGCGACCGCTGCGGCGCGCGCGGCAGCCGGCGAAGGCGGCGACGCTCTGTGCCATCAACTCGACGCCGAGCCAGGCGGGAAGGCTGCCGTCGGCACGGTTGAACAGGCCACCGGGACGCACCGTGGTGCGGGTGTGGATCTGCTCGTCATCGCAGCTGTCGACCTGATCGATCAGGATCATGTCGCCAGCATGGGGCAGCAGTTCGGCCAGGGGCCAGGGGATCATGGTGCATCTCCGAGAATCAGGCTGACGTTGTTGCCGCCAAAGGCGAACGAGTTGCTCATCAACCGGCGCGGGCTCTCAACGGGAAGGCGATGATGCCTGTCGACCAGGTTAAGCGCTGCCAGCTGCGGATCGTGCAGGCCATCCCAGAGCTGCGGCGGCAGCAGGCCTAGCGGGTTGTGCTCGCTCAGGCTGAGCCAGCAGAACGCCGCTTCCAGCGCCCCGGCGGCGCCCAGCGTGTGGCCGGTCATGGGCTTGCTCGACGAGCAAGGCAGCTCGGCACCGAACAGGGTGTGCACGGCCAGGCTTTCCATGGCGTCGTTGTGTGCGGTGGCCGTGCCATGCAGGTTCAGGTAGTCGATCTGCGCGGGTCTCAGACCGGCATTGTCCAGCGCTTTGCCCATGGCCTGCAAGGCACCCTTGCCGGTCGGGTCTGGCGCCGAGATGTGGTGTGCGTCGCAGCTGGCGCCAGCGCCCAGCAGGGCAATGCATGGGCCCTCGCGAGTGCGCTCGCGGGTCATCAGGAACAGCGCGGCGGCTTCGCCGATATTGATGCCCTTGCGGTTCACCGAGAACGGGTTGCAGCGTTGCTCGCTCAGCGCTTCCAGGGCGTTGAAGCCGTTGAGCGTGAGGCCGCACAGGCTGTCGACGCCACCGCACAGCACCGCATCGCAGGCCCCAAGGTCGAGCAGGCGGCGGGCACTGAGCAGGGCGCGGCCGCTGGAGGTGCAAGCCGTGGAAATCACGTAGGCCGGGCCGCTCAACTGCAGCCAGTCGGCGAGGAACTCGGCGGGCGCGCTCAGCGCTTGCTGGTCGTAGCGGTAGTGCGCGGGGAACTGACCTGCCTGCAGGTAGTGGGCGATGTCTGCACTGGCTTCGGCGATCCCCGACGTGCTGGTGCCGAGGATCACTGCGATGCGGTGCGCGCCATGGCGTTCGATAGCCTGACGGATGGCCGGTTCGATCTGCAGCGCAGCGCTATACAGCAGTTGGTTGTTGCGGCTGTGCTGCTCGGCTAATGGCAGCGCTGGCAAGGCGCCGCTGACCGCCCCGACCAGCGTGCTGCGTCCCGGGATCCAGCCGGCCTCGGGCTGCATGCCGGAGCCGTCGGCGCTGAACAACCGTGCGGCGACTTCGGCCGGGCCATGGCCAAGGGCGCAGACCACGCCCAGGGCATTGAGGTAAGCGGTCATGGCGTGTGCTCGTTGGGCAGCGGGTCGAGTCGGTAACGCAGGCCCTGGCCGAGGTTCAGGTCGAACGCATCCGCGGCCCGGTAGGTGACGTTCCAGCGATCCCCCAGCCAGCGCCGTTGGCCCTGCTGGCGAGCCTTGGGGTAGAGGCGTGGCAGTTGATCGGGGGGCGTCAGGGCGAACAGCACGGCGGCGAACAGCTCGCGGGCCGCCGGGTTGGGTGGCAACAGGCCGTCGGCACGCCAGTGCTGGCCATCGAGCAACTGACGGGCCTGGGGGATGCCCAGCAGGTCAAGCAGCGACCAGCGCAAGTGGCTGTCCTCGCGCTGGATCACCAGCAGCCAGTCCTGGCGTTGGCCGGCCTGCTCGCGTTCGACATGCAGTTGCTGCGGCAGATCGAGCGCGGGCAGTTGCGCCGGCAGCGGCGGGCGCGCCGCACAGGCGCCAAGGAGCAGGCTGAGGGTGATTGCGATCAGCTGTTTCATGTCGGTTCCTGCAACGGCTGCGCGTGCGCTGTATCGCGCTGGGCGGCCCAAGGGGCCAGGGCAAAGCTGAACACCAGGCCCAGGCTCACCGCCAGCCCGAAGTTGCTGACCGCCGGGGTGCTGGAAAGCGCCAGCAAGCCGAACGACAGCCAGGTGGTGAGCGCCGCCAGCAAGGTGCCGAGCAGGCTCACGGCCGCGCCGCCAATGTGCTCGTGCATGAGGATCGCATAGTCGACGCTGATGGCCGTGACCAGCAGCAGGCCGAACAGGCTGAACAGCGTCAGCGGTTGGCCGAGCCAGCCAAGGCAGGCCAGGCTGCACAGCGCTGCCAGCAACGGCAGGGCAACGATGCGCAGCGCGCCGCGCAGGCCGAACGGCAGCACCAGCAGCACCAGGATCAGCGCACAGGACAGCAGCTTGAGCTCGGCGGCGCTGACCTGGGTGGCGGCGAACAGCTGGTTCAGTTCACCCAGTCGGTCAACCAGTTGTACGCCTTGCAGGTCGTCGGTCTGCAAGCGCAACAGTGCCGGGTCGCTCAACCCCTGCAGGCTGACGATGGCGGCCACGCCAGCACCGTCACGGCCTAGCCACAGCGGTCGCCAGGCCTCGCCCAGTGGGCCGGCCAGCGCCTGTTCGAGGGTCAGTGTCGGCAGCTTGCGCAATTGCTCGAGCTCGGTGTTCAAGGCGGCTTCCGGCACGCCGAGGTCCAGCAGTGCCTGCCAGTGCGCCGGCAGGGCATCAAGTGACTGGCGCAGCTGCGTTTGCTGTGCAGGGCTGGCGACGATCTGGCTCAGGCTCATGTAGCCCTTGAGCTTGCCCAGGTCGACCAGCTCGCCGAGCTGGCCGCCAAGTTGTTCGAGGCGTTCGAGCAACTGCTGCTGATCGGCTGCGCGCACCAGATAGAACTGGCTGGTCGGCTGGTAACCGGTAATGCGCGCCACCGCCTGGGCTTCTTCCAGCAACTGCGGTGGGCTGGCGACCCATTGGCGGATGTCGTTGTGGCTCTGCAGACGCCACAGGCCGGCAGCGCAGAACAGCATCAGCAGCCCCAGCAACAGGGCGCTGGGCACCCGTCGCAACAGGCGCTCACGGCACTCGACAAGCGTTTCGGCGATGCGCAGCGGCCAGCGCGCAGGGCGCAGCTCGACGCCTGCCAGCAGCGCGGGCAGCAGGCACACCGCGCTCAGATAGGCGCCGACCAGGCCCGCGGCGGAAAACACGGCGATCTGGGTCAGTGCCGGGAAGGGCGTGAAGGCCAGGGCCAGGTAGCCGATGCAGCTGGTCATCAGGCTCAGGCTCAGGCCCGGCAAGGTCAGGCGCAAGGCTGGCCAGCTGCGCCAAGGCTTCAGGCTCCAGCTCTTGGACAGGTAATGCAGCGGGTAGTCCACGGCGACACCGATCAGGCTCGACCCCAGCACCAGGGTCATGACGTGCATCTGGCCGAAGATCGCCACGCACAGCACCGACCCGAACAGCATGCCCACCAGCACTGGAATGAAGGCCAGCAACACCCGCCAGCGACCAAACGCCAGCAGCAACAGCAGCAGGATACCCAGCGTGGCGCCACCGCCGACCCAGGTGATCTCGCGGCTGGCCTGCTGCTGCCCGGCGGCAGCGTGCAGCAGCCCACTGGCCGCCAGCAGATGGACGCCCTGCCGGTCGGCCTCGGCTCGGCTGCGAGCGAGCAGCTCGGCCACCTGCAGCGGCAAGTTCAGGTCGAATGCGCTGCCCTGGGTGCGGGCGCGCAGCAGCACCCAATGCTGGCCGTCAGCCTCGGCGATCAGGGCGCCGCTGGCGGTGTCGAGGCTGACATTGACGGGTTTCGGCTGGCTGGCCTGGATGCGCCCGGTCAGGCCCAGCCAGTCATCCTGGCTGGGCACCAGGCTGAAGCCGGCGAAGGGGTCGAACAGGCGTTGCACACGTTGCTCGATGAAGGTGTCGGGCTGGTCGCGCAGTTGCTGGCGATCCTCGGCCGAGAGCATCGCCAGGCGCCCCTGCAACAGTTGTTGGCGCACGGCGGCGAGGTCGGTGTGCAGGTTCCACTGGACCTTCTCGAACAATCCGCTGGCCTGCCATTGCGCGGCGAGATGCTCGGCCACGGTGAGCGCCTGCTGCCGGTCGGCGTGCCCCACCAGCACCAGCAGCTCGCGGTTGAGCGGCTCCTGCATGCGCTGTTCGGCGCGTTTGACCAGCGGGTCCTGGGTGGCACCGGGAACCAGCGTCATCAGGTCCGCAGACAGCGGTGCGCCGCGCTGCCACTGCCAGCCAGCGACGGCGAGCACGATCAGCATCAGGCCCAGGAACAGGCGCGGCAACCTGCGTTCAGTCGGCAAAGTCACTGCGCTCCGCGTCGCTCAGCGCGGCGGCGCTGCGGCTCTCTGGCATGCTCAGCACGGTGCTGTCGCCCTGGGTTTCGTTCAGCTCGATGCGCTCGACCAGGCGGCCGCCGCTGATATCGATGGTGCTGAACACCTGCTTGAGCAGCATTGAGCGGGGCGTCAGGCGTAGCGTCCAGTGCTGCGCATCACCAGACAGGCTCAGCGTGAAGTCGCGTTGCAGGCCGCTGCTGTCGCCCTGCAGCACGGCGAAGAACAGCCGGTTCTGCTCGGCCCCGGCACTGCGGCTGGGCAAGGTCTGCCAGCCGTCCAGATCGCGGCGGGCGATGCCGCTGGCGTCGATGCGGTAGTCCTGGCGCAGCGGCGTCTGCAGCAGCCACAACAGGCCGTGGTCGCGGGCCAGCACGAAGCGGCCCTTGCTCAGCAGTGGCTGGGGCAGGGCGCGCAGGTGTTTCTCCTGGATGAACGGGCCTTTGACCACGGCCGGCTCGCTCAACTGCTTTTGCAGGTCGTCGAGAGTGAACGCCAGGCTCAGCGGGCTGATGGCAAGCATGGCCAGTGCCGAGAGGGCGCGGATCAAGCGGCTCACGGCAGCACCCTGGCGACGGCATCGAGCATCACCTGCGGCGAGGCCAGTTGCATCTCGCCGCTTTCGATGTGCACCGCGACTTGCACGGTGCTGGCGCGGGTCATGCGTTCGCCGCTGGCGGCATCGCTGATCAGGTAGTGGATCTTCAAACGGTTCTCCCATTCGACCAGGCTGGCGCGCACGTTGAGGCGCTGGCCGAAGGTGGCACCGCGGATGTAGCGCAGTTGCAGGTCGATCACCGGCCACGCAAAACCGCTGGCCTGCATGCGCCGGTAGTCGTGGTCGAGGCGCTCGAGCAAGGCGCAGCGCGCCACCTCCAGGTACTTGACGTAGTGGCCATGCCAGACGATGTGCATGCTGTCGACGTCGAAGAAAGGCACGACGATCTCGCTGTCGACATGGAACCTCCCGGGATTACGCATGCAGCCTCCAGTGGCGCGCGGCGATGCGGGCCAGGCACAGACGCAGGTCGCTTTCCAGGGCGCGGTCCTCGATGACCGGGGCGAAGTCCTGCAGCAGCGCTTCATGCATCTGCGCCAAGGCGGGCGGTAATGTGCGGGCGTCGCCCTGGCGGGTGCGCAACCAGACACCCTGGTTGGCCGCCAGCAGGGACGCGGCGGCGACCTGTTCGGTCAGCTCCAGCACGCGCAGGGCATCGCGTGCGGCGATGGTGCCCATGCTGACCTTGTCCTGGTTGTGGCATTCGGTGGAGCGCGAGAACACGCTGGCCGGCATGGTCTGCTTGAGGGCTTCCGCGGTCCAGGCGCTGGCGCCGATCTGCACCGCCTTGAATCCGTGGTTGAGCATGGCCCGCTCGGCTTCGGCGCCGGACAGGTTGCTCGGCAGCCCATGGTTGTAGCGCACGTCTACCAGCAGGGCGAGCTGGCGGTCGAGCAGGTCGGCGACGTTGGCCACCAAGGTCTTCAGGCTGTCCATGGCGAACGCGATGTGGCCGCCGTAGAAGTGCCCGCCGTGCAGCACCCGTTCGGCGTCGCCGTCGATGATCGGGTTGTCGTTGGCGCTGTTCAGTTCGGTCTCGATGAAGCCGCGCAACCAGCCCAGGCTGTCGGCCAGCACGCCCAACACATGGGGCGCACAGCGCAGCGAGTAACGATCCTGCAAGCGGTGCAGCGGGGGCAGCGGCGCGTCGATGGCCAGGTCCTGGCGCAGCCACGCGGCCACCTGGGTCTGGCCCGGGTGCGGCTTGGCGGCGAACAGGCGCTCGTCGAAGTGCTCCGGGTTGCCCTGCAGGCCGATCACGTTGAGCGCGGTGATGCGCGTGGCCAGCTTGAGCAGGTAGTCGGCGCGGGCAAAGGCCAGGCAGGCCAGGCCGGTCATCACGGCGGTGCCGTTCATCAGCGCCAGGGCTTCCTTGGGCCGCAGCACCAGCGGCTGCCAGCCCAGCTCGCGGTGCACCTCGGCGCTGCTGCGGCGCAGGCCCTGGTACAGCACCTCGCGCTCGCCCGACAGCGTGGCGGCCACGTAGGACAACGGGGTCAGGTCGCCGCTGGCGCCGACCGAGCCTTCCTCGGGGATCAGCGGCAGGATGTCGTGGGCGATGAAGTCGCGCAGGCGTTCCAGCAGTTCCAGGCGTACCCCCGACACGCCGTGGCTCAGCGAGCGCAAACGCGCCGCCAGCACGGCGCGGGTCGACGGCGCGTCGAGCAGCCGGCCCAGGCCGCAGCCGTGGAAGGTATACAGGTGCTGCGGCAGGGCTTCGACATGCTCCAGCGGCACGGCCACCACGCAAGAGTCGCCATAGCCGGTGGTGACGCCGTAGATCACGCCTTCCTTGTTCAGCAAGCTGTCGAGAAAGCGTGCCCCGCGGGCGATGCGCTCGCGGTAGGCGTCGTCGTCCTGCAATTGCACAGCGGCGCGGCGCTCGGCCAGGGCCAGGACATCTTCGATTGCCAGCGGCGACTCGCCGAACGTTACAGGCTCATGCGGATGCATCGTCATCGGTCTTCCAGAAGGGGTAGAAGTTGAACCACTGCAACGGCGCCTGGCAGCAGTAGTGGGCCAGGCGGTCGGCATAGCGCGCGGCCCATTCGGCAATCACCTGGTCGCGCTGGCCGCGTCGCCAGTGCAGGCGTTCGGCAAAGGGTTCCAGGGTGATGCGGTAGCGGCCTTCGTGCTTGAGGCAGAACAGCAGGTTGAGCGGGCATTCGAGCATCCCCGCCAGCAGCCAGGGCCCCTGCGGGAATGCGGCGCGATGGCCGAGAAAATCCACCTCGACGGTGCGCGTGCCGTGCAGCGGTACGCGGTCACCGGCGATGGCCAGCCACTCGCCGCGTTGCAGGCGCTCCGACAGCTGCAGCATCACCGCCGGGTCCAGCTCGCTGACCTGGATCAGGCGCAGATGGGTCGCCCCCGCTTCGCCGAGCAAACGGTTGAAATGTTCGGCATGACGGGTATGCACCAGCACGTTCATGGTCACCTGCTCACCGAGCTCGGCCAGCGCGCGGCACACTTCCAGATTGCCCAGGTGCGCCCCCACCAGCATCTGCCCGCGCTCGCCGCGCAGTTGCTGGCGCAGCCCGGCGTGGTCGACGATATCGATGTCGGCCAGGTGCAAACGGCCGTTCCACACGTCGAGTTTGTCCAGCAACGCCTCGGCGAAGGCCATGAACTGGCGGAACACCTGCCATTGCGACGGCGCCGGGGTCTGCCCGACATTCCACTGGTTCAACCGCTGCTGGTACTGCCAGGCGCTGCGCCGGGCACGGCGGCCGAACACGAAGAAATAGGCAACGATGACGTGGATCAGCGGGCTGAGTGCGCGGCGGCCGAGCAGGCGCACCAGGCTCGCGGTCAGTTTCATCAACCAGAAGCTGCCACGCTCCTGTTGCTCGGCCCAGTGCTGTTCGCTCATCCGCGCCACCTGCGCCAGAGAATCAACGGTGCACGTACAAGCATGCCGAAGAACAGCTTGGCGTGCATTTTCGAGATCAGGGCATTGTCGTGGAACAGGCGAAAGTGCGAGATGCCATCCTGCGGGTAGTGCACCCGCGTCGGCAGCCAGCGCATCGGCTGGTTGCGCCACGACAGCCGGACCAGGATCTCCGGGTCGAAATCCATGCGCCGGCCGAGGTCGACGCTGTCGATCAGCGCCAGCGTCGCGGGCAACGGATACACGCGAAAACCGCACATCGAGTCGGGGATCGCCAGCGACAGGCTGTTGATCCACACCCACACATGCGTCAGGTAACGGGCATACAGGCGGCCCTTGGGCACGCTGTCATCGTACTGCGGGTAGCCACATACCAGTGCCTGTGGACAAGCCTGCGACTGGTCGAGAAAACGCTGCACGGCGGACAGATCGTGCTGGCCATCGGCGTCCACCTGCAACGCGTGGCTGAAGCCCAGCCGCGCCGCTTCGCGCAGCCCGGCCATCACTGCGCCGCCTTTGCCCTGATTGGTCGATAGGGTGACCAGGTACACGTCGTTGTCCTCGGACAACCGCCGCAGGGCCTGGGCACAGGGCGCATGGCTGGCGTCGTCGACCAGCACGCAGGGCAGGCCGGCGCGCTGCAGGTCGGCGACCACGTCGGCAATGGCGTGCTCGTGGTCGTAGACCGGGATGACTGCGCAGGGCTTATGCACGGTCGTCCTCCAGCAGGATGCGTCCGCTGGAGCAGGTTTGCCCGGCGCAACTGAAGGTGAAATAGAGTTTGCCGCGCTCGCTGTCCAGGCGCAGGTCGAGCAGCAATGAGTCGCCAGGGCGGATCACCTGCTGGAACTTCAGCACTTCCATGCCGGCGAAGCGGCGTCCGACCATGAGCCGTTCGCTGGCCTGCGCGATGGCCCAGTCGATCTGAACCACGCCCGGCAGCACCGGGGTTTGCGGGAAGTGGCCGGGGAAGCAGGCGAGGTCCGGGGGCACGGCTATACGCACCTGCAACTGGTCGCCTTCGGCGCGTTGCTCCAGCACCTCGGGCGCCATGCTGCGCGGCGCCTGCAGCAGGGCCTGAAGCTGCGCCTGGGGCAGCTTGCCCTGGGCGTTGAGCGGCAGTTGCCGCAACAGGCGCCAGCGTCGCGGCAGGGCCAAGGCTTCGCAATGATTGCCCAGGTGCTGGCGCAAACCTTCTATCAGTGCGCGGCGGCCTTGGTTGCGCAACGTGTGCAAGCCTTCGCCAGAGAGCACCAGCAGCGCCCCGAGAAACGCGCGGCCTTGGTCGATGACCCCCAGGCGTGCGTCATCCACCCAGGGGTGTGTGCCGAGGGCGTGTTCGAGCATGGGCAGCGAGATGCGTTTTTCCTCGAGCTTGACGATGCGGTCGAGGCGGCCCAACAAGCGGAAGCGGCCATCGTCGTTGAATTCGACGGCATCTGCGCTGTGTTCGACATGGTCGGCTGGCAAGTAGGGCGATGCGATCAGCAAGGCGCCGTGCTCGTCCTGGCTTAGGCGCACACCGGCAAACGGTTGCCATGCTGCTTGGCCTTGGCGCCAGGCAATGCCGCCGGTTTCGGAACTGCCGAGGATTTCCGTCGGCCACTGACCAAGGCGTTGCTGCAGGCGCTGGGCCGCTTCGGCAGGCAACTCGCCGCCAGAAGAAAACACCTTGCGCACCGGCCTTAACGCCGGCCAGTCGAGGTTGTCGCCCATGCGCTTGAGCAGCGCCGGGCTGGCGACCCAGGCGAACGTCGGGTGTGCGCGGCTGGCGCGTTGCAGGTCTTCGGGGAACGGCAACTGACGGCGCTCGAAGCCCCGGCCGGCACACAGCGGCCAGAGCACGCGGAACAACAGGCCGTAGATGTGCTGGGTGCAGACACTGCCGATAATCCAGGCATCCCCGAGCGCTTCGCCCCACAACTGCTCCAGGGCCGCGACTTCATTGGCCAGCTGGCCCAGCTGTTTGTCGATGCGCTTGGGCTCACCGCTGGAGCCGGAGGTACAGAGGCTGATACGGCACCGGTGCAGATCAAGATCGGCGGCAGGCAAGGGTTCTGCCAGCAGTTCGGCGAGGCCAGCGTCACTGGGATGGTCGCTGAGCCACAGGTCGACCTGCGCGCTCCAGCGTTCGCGGGTGGCGGGCTGCAGGTCGCTGGGCAGCAGTACCTCGACCCCGGCGCGCCAGGCACCGAGCAGGGCAGTGGCCAGTTGCGCGGCGTCTTGCAGATGCACCGCAAGCCGCTGCACACCGCGCTCACGCAGGCCGCCAGCCAGGCGCAGCGCCTGCTCGCAGAGCTGGGCATGGTTCAATGCCGGCGCCTGGGATACCGCACGATTGCCCGCCAGTGGTTGCAGCAGGCGATGCAGGTCGACCCAGCTCATGGGTGTTCCCGCAGGCGCAGCCTGACCAGCCATTCACCGGCGAACAGCATACCCATCGCGGCGTAGGCGATCAGGCCGTTGTACAGCGTCCACCAGCTCAGCGGTGCCCACAGGGTAAGGGCGGCGGCGATCAGCCCATTGCCGAGGAAGAACAGGCACCATACTTGCGTCACCCGGCGCGTATAACGCACCGCCCTGGGTGGCAGATCAGGCTCGCGCAGACGCGCCAGGCGCTCGACCATGGGCATGCCGCGTAGCAGCGTGCTGCCGAACAAGGTGAGCAGGAAACCGTTGATCAGCACGGGGTACCAGCGCAACAGCTGTGGGTTGTTGGCCACGCCCAGCAAGGTGCAGAAGGCCAGGGCTGCCAACGCCAGCCACAGGCTGCCAGGGCGACGCGGCGCACTCACGGCGCGGGCCAGCCACAGGGCTCCGAGCAGCAGGCCGAACTGCCAAGGGGCGAAATGCGCCATGCCGAAGTACACGGCAAAGGGATACAACGCACCGGCAAACACCAGGGCCACGCCAATCAGGCGTCTCATGCTGCCGAGTTGACCAGGCGGAACACGGCTTCGACCACGTCATTCACGGTGCGCACCGATTTGAAATCTTCGGCGGCGATCTTCTTGCCGGTCTGGCGCTTGATGTGATCGAGCAGGTCGATGGCGTCGATGCTGTCGATTTCCAGGTCCTGGTACAGGTTGGACTCCAGGCTGATGCGGGTCGGGTCCAGTTCGAACAGTTCGACCAGGGCGTCGCGCAGGATGTGGAAAATGTCTTCACGGGTTTGCATGGTGCGGTCTCAGGCGGCCTGACGGGCAGTGACGAACGCGGCCAGGGTGGCAACGTTGCTGAAATGGTTGCGGGTGTCCTTGGCGTCGGCATCGATCTTGAAGCCGTAGCGCTTCTGCAGCGCCAGGCCGAGTTCGAGTGCATCCACCGAGTCCAGGCCCAGGCCTTCGCCGAACAGCGGCTGCTGGTCGTCGATGTCCTGCACGCTGATGTCTTCAAGGCCCAGGGCATCGATGATCAGCTGTTTGAGGTCACGGTTGAGGTCTTGCTGTGGCACGCTCATCGGCGAGCTCCTTGTTGTAGTACTGATGCAGGTAGTCGTTGAGCCTGCGTGACGCCTGGGGCGCGGGGCCTTGGGCGGCAAAGGCCAGGGGGTCGATATCGGCACCGACACGCAGGGTGAAGTGCACGCGACGGGCGGGTATGCGGTACCACGGCTCGTTCTTGGTCAGGGTGGTGGGGCTGACCGTGATGACCACCGGCGTGATGATCTTCGCACCGCGCAGGGCGATCGCGGCGGCGCCGCGATGAAAGGCCGGGGCCTGGCCGGGCGGGGTGCGGGTGCCTTCGGGGAAGATGATCAGCGGTTGGCCTTGATGCAGCGATTGCACGGCATTGTCGAGCATCTCAACGCTGCCGTCATTGCCGATGTACTGGGCTTCACGGATGGGGCCGCGGGTAAAGGGGTTGTCGAACAGCGTCTGCTTGACCACGCAATTGGCCTGGCGCACCAGGCCGATGAGAAACACCACGTCGATCAGCGACGGGTGATTGGCGATGATCATCTGGCCAGGGCGGCCGAGGCGTTCGGCGCCGTCGATGTGATAGGTCAGCACGCCGACTCGCTGCATGAACCGCACGAAGCGCCAGAACAACCAACTGATGGTATGCCGGGCGCGCTGTCGGTGGCGCGCGGTGCCACCTGGCAGGCGCGCCAGCAGCGGAAACACCAACAGCCCCAGGCACAGGCAACCCAGGCCGAACAGCGCAAAGCTCGCGGCAGTCGCCAGCAGGCGCCAGTAATAGGCGTCGCGGGGGCTGCTCATGGCTGCCGTTGCCAGTGCCATGCGCGGCGCTTCCACGTGTGTTCGAAGGCGTGCTGGCCATTGAGCGAGGCGCGCAGCCAGCTCAGCGCGTGTGGCAAGCGCGTGGGGCTTGTTTGCTGCGCCGGCAGCGATGCCAGTTGCCATTGGCTGCCTGGCGTCAGCAGCAGCGCTACCGCGTAGGAGAACGGCACATCGTCTATCCACGGACGATAAGCGTCGGCCGGCAGCTCTTCGGTGACGATCAACAGCACGGCGGGTGCGCCTTCGGCCAGCAGCGCGACAGCTTCCAGGATGCCCTGCTCGAAGCCATCGCCCGCGGCGGCCAGGGCGGTCATTTCGCTGGTCTCTGCCCGCAGGATCGACCACAGGCCGATCACCGCATTGTGCACCGACAGGCTGAACACGGTGGGCGACAGCGGCTGCTGTTCGGCCAGTTCGCAGAGCATCGAGAACGTGCGCGGGGTTTCGCCATGGCGCGAAACGTACACCAGCGGCAGTGCCTCGCGCCCTTCGGCCAGCGGCCAACCCACAGCGAAGGCCATGCGTGCCAGAGGGCTGAGGCGGCGGCGCTGCAAGGCGGGCAGGAACGACACGTCGGGGGCGGCCCCGGCCTGGTCTGGGTGCAAGCGGTCGGACGCCCAGCCCTGCCAGTCGGCAGGCGTCTGCAAGCCTGGAGCCCAGGCGCGCCATTGGCTGATATCGAAGGTGATCACGTTGCTTTCTGACTTCCCGCCCTGTTGGATTGCCGTGCGCAGGGAGTAATACGGACAGGGTTGGCGCATTCGCCGAGTGGCGCGCATTATCCCGGTGCCGGGTGTGTGTAGCAAACAGACAATTTCTGGCCGCAAATGCGCCGGTAGCGGCATCTTGTGCGCAAGGTTTCCGATAGACGGCGTGGAGGCTTTTCGTCCGTTGCTGGTGTCCTTGGCTAAAGAGTTGCTGGCCAATGCCGTGGCGCCGCCACATACTCGGGCATTCGTTGATACACGGAGGTCTGTCATGCGGCGCGTGGTGTTCAATCAGAAAGGTGGCGTGGGCAAGTCGAGCATCGCCTGCAACCTGGCGGCGGTCAGTGCCAATGAAGGCTACCGGACCCTGTTGATCGACCTGGATGCCCAGGCGAATTCGACCCAGTACCTCACCGGCCTGACCGGCGAGGACATCCCCATGGGTATCGCCGACTTCTTCAAGCAAAGCCTGTCCAGCGGGCCGTTCAGCAAGAAGAACAAGGTCGATATCTACGAAACCCCGTTCGACAACCTGCATGTGGTCACTGCCACGGCAGAACTGGCCGACCTGCAGCCGAAGCTTGAGGCCAAGCACAAGATCAACAAGCTGCGTAAGTTGCTCGACGAACTGGACGAGGACTACGAGCGCATTTACATCGATACCCCGCCAGCGCTGAACTTTTATGCGGTTTCCGCACTGATCGCCGCCGATCGCGTTCTGATTCCTTTCGACTGCGACAGCTTCTCGCGCCAGGCCCTGTATGGCCTGCTGGCCGAGATCGAAGAACTCAAGGAAGACCACAACGAAGACCTGGTGGTCGAAGGCATCGTGGTCAACCAGTTCCAGTCACGTGCCAGCCTGCCGCAGCAGATGCTCGACGAACTGCTGGCCGAAGGGTTGCCGGTGCTGCCGGTGTACTTGGGCAGCTCGGTGAAAATGCGCGAATCGCACCACGCCAGCCTGCCGCTGATTCACCTGGAGCCGCGGCACAAGCTGACTCAGCAGTTTGTCGAGCTGCATTCGCTGCTTGAAGAAAACGCTTAAACCCCTTGGCTACGCAGCCACTCCAGCAACGACTGGAGTGGAAACGCCCCGGCCTGGCGGCTGACTTCGCGGCCGTTCTTGAACAGCAGCAGGCTGGGGATCGAGCGGATGCCCAGTTGCCCGGCGAGGTTGCGGTTGGCTTCGCTGTCGAGCTTGGCCAGGCGGCAGCGGCCGGACAGCTGGCGGGCGGCCTGTTCGAAGGTGGGGGCGAAGGACTTGCACGGGCCGCACCAGTCGGCCCAGATGTCGACCAGCAGCGGCAGGTCGCCTTTGATCTGGCTGGCATAGCTGGCTTCGGTAAGTTCGAAGGGGGTGCTCAGCAGCACATCCTGTTTGCAGCGGCCGCATTTCGGCGCGTCGCCCAGGCGCTCGGCGGGCAGGCGGTTGAGGCCGTTGCAGTGGGGGCAGGGGATTACCAGTGGGTCGGTCATTTCATCTCCAGTAGGTCTATCGCGGTTCCCTGTAGGAGCGGGTTCACCCGCGAAGAATGCGACGCGGTGCATGGCACCGGCTTCGCCGGTAAAACCGCTCAGGATTCGGCGCTAATCAGGAAGAGCAGCTGATTTCCAGGTGCTTGCCCCACTCCGGCGGTCGCTCGGCGTAGGCCTGCATCCCGGGCTGTTCCTCGAACGGCCTGGTCAGGACTTGGTGCAGCCGTCGAACTTCACTGTAGTCCCCCGTCTCGGCCGCTTCGATGGCTTTCTGCGCCAGGTAGTTGCGCAACACGTACAGCGGGTTTACCGCATGCATCCGTTCACGGCGGCCTTCGGCATTGCCGGGCTCACGCCCACAGCGGGCCAGGTAGTCTGCGCCCCAGGCATCGAAGCCGGCCAGGTCGATAAAGTCATCGCGCGCCACCTTCAGCGCCTCGGCCACCGGCTGCTCACCCAGTTTGCGGAAGAACAGGCTGTAGTCCACGCCACCGCGTTGCATGCACTGCAGCAGGCGCTCGACCAGCGCCATGTCATCATCTTCGGCGGTGGTCAGCCCCAGGCGCCGGCGCATCAGGTCCAGGTAATGGGCCTGGTACAGCGGCAGGAACAGGCCCAACGCTTCCTTCAGCGGCTCAACTTCGATCACGGTGGTCAGTGCCTGGGCCAGCGCGCTGAGGTTCCAGTGGGCGATGGGCACCTGGT
>RCUU01000630.1_pt1 | contig 18768 bp, 19 predicted proteins | sample 2166211 | NCBI WGS metagenome assembly RCUU01 (sample SAMN09932620, study PRJNA488358) | compost metagenome | feature: garden; material: soil; isolation source: compost soil in phenylacetic acid-enriched culture | place: Germany: Experimental Botanical Garden Goettingen | collected 2016-01-27
GATTATGTGATTCAAAAGCGGAGATACAGCGCATTTTTCCAGACTGATCTTGAGGTTCTGTTAAAAGGGCTTGGTGTAAATACGATTATTTTGACCGGTGCGGCTACCGATGTATGTGTTCGCGCGACAGCAACGGATGCACAGCAGCATGATTATTTTGTTGTTGTTCCGCGCGAATGCGTGGCTGGAACAACGCTAAAGCAGCATGAGGCCGCGCTTGAGCATATCGATTATGTGCTTGGAGAAGTTGTCAGCGTGGATAATATTCAATTTACTGTGAAGGAGCTGGGAGCATGATTACGGAATGGGCCCGCTTAACCACGAAAGAGATTGAAGCGATCGATAAGGAAAATGCACTCGTCGTAGTACCGATTGGAGCAACTGAACAGCATGGTGCACATCTGCCGGTCGGAACAGACTCCTTGATTTTAGGACGGCTGCTGGAAGAGCTTGCGAATAAGGTCTCATTCCCCGATTACAAGGTGCTCCTAACTCCCTTGCTTCCGGTAGGGAAAAGTAACGAGCATATGGATTTTTCAGGGACATTATCCTTCTCAACGATGACTTTGTATCACATGATAGATGATCTCGTTAAGGCCATTGGTTCACACGGGTTTGGGAAAATATTGCTCATGAACAGCCACGGAGGAAATACCGATCTGCTCAATGTGCTAAGCCGGGATTTGCGGATCAAGCATAATGTCGAGGTGTTTGTCTTCGACTGGTGGTTCACCTCGTTTTGGAACGAGATTTTGAGTCAGGTCCAGCAATCAGGTAATTACGGTGTATTCCACGCATGCGAGCTGGAAACGTCGCTGATGCTGTATTTCTGCCCGGAGCTTGTTGATATGAGCAAGGCGGTTGACGAATTTCCGGATGATCAGCTCACGGACAATGAGCACGTCTCTATAAAAGGTCCGATTGTTCCTGGATGGAAAACACAGGACGTATCATTGCATGGCGTTATTGGAGCTCCAACACTGGCGAGTGCAGAAAAGGGCCGATTATTTGTAGAATTTGCGGTTCAGAAATTGAAGGAAATGCTGCAAGAGGTTATTGAAACAAACTACACAAAGCTTGGTTCCCGTTGAACGGAGTTTGGTTAGGAGAATGACCATGAAAATCGTAGTCGGAATGACTGGAGCGAGTGGAGCCATCTACGGATACTCGTTGATCCGCACACTTCATGAACTAAATATTGAGACGTATGTGATCGCCACCGGAATGGCTGAGAGGGTCCTCAAGTTCGAATGTGGAGTTTCGGTTGATGAACTCAAGAAATATGCAACGGTATTGAGCAATCAGAATTTGTTCGCTCCCGTGGCCAGCGGGTCGTTCAAAACCGACGGTATGGTCATTATGCCATGCTCCATGAATAGCCTTGGCGCAATTGCCAACGGAGTTGGGGATACCTTACTTAGCCGAACTGCCAGCGTGATGATGAAGGAGAAGCGCAGACTTGTTGTAGTTCCGAGAGAGACGCCGCTGCATTTGATTCACCTGGAAAATATGACACGATTGGCTCGTGCGGGTGCGGATATTATGCCGGCATCTCCCGGATTTTATCATCACCCGACCGAAATATGGGAGCTCGTCAATTTCATGAATGCCCGTGTGCTGGATGCTCTTGGCATCGAGCATGAGCTTATGGCGAGATGGGGGGAGAAGACGCTGGAATGATCACACATCTGAGAGGCTTGCTTGAAAATTGGGAGCAGCGTCAGCTCATTCGCCACGTACACCATGAGGTAGATCCGGAATATGAGCTCGGTGCGATAGTGAAGTCGGGAGAAGGAAAGCGTCCGTTTTATTTTGAGAACATAAAGGGCTATGATATGCCGATGGTCGCAGGGCTTGGCGGGGACCGCGAGCTGCTAGCGGACAGTATGGGAATTACAAGCTCCGAGCTGGTTCCGAGGCTGATCAGCTCCATTGTGCATCCCTTAAAAACCAGACATGCATCAAGCGGTGCCGTCCAGCAAAATGTCGTTACCGCACCATTTAATTTGAGCGATTTATTTCCGATCTGCAAATATCACAAGGATGACTCAGGTCACTATTTGGTATCGGGGATCATGGTCGTTAAGGACAGCAGCGGGGAGAAAAGATATACCTCAATTCGCCGAATGCAGTATCTTGGAGGCAATCGAAGCAATGTTCTGATCTCATCCCCTGAATTGTTCAATCAGTTCCTTAGCTGCGAAAAACGCAATCAGCCAATGGAAATCGCCATTATGTTCGGGGTTGTACCTGCAGTAGTGCTTGCCTCGCAAATTAGTACGCATCTGTATCACAGCGACAAGCTGGATGTAGCAGGCGCATTGTTGGGCACGCCGCTAGAGGTTGTTCCCTGCAAAACTGTAGATCTTGACGTTCTTGCTGACGCAGAGGTTGTGCTGGAAGGCAGAATTTTGCCCCATGTGAGAGAACCTGAGGGGCCCTTTGGAGAGCTTGGTGGATATTATGGCGAGCAAACCCTGCAGCCTGTCGTTGAATTTTCCGCGGTTACCTTTCGTGATCAGCCGATCTGGCAGACGATATATCCTTCGAGCTTTGAAGAGCATACGCCTATGGCGCTTGCCCGCGAAGCTACATTATTAAGCACGGTAAGGCAGGTAGTTCCCGAAATTACGGGAGTACATCTCACTGTCGGCGGGATTGGTCGTTACCACGCCGTGATCTCCATTAATAAGCGGACTGAAGGAGATGCCAAGCAGGCATGTCTGGCTGCATTTGCAAGCGACAAGGATTTAAAGCATGTCGTTGTCGTGAATGATGATGTCGACATTTTCAATCCAAGGGATGTAGAATGGGCGATCGCTACGCGGGTTCAGGCGGATTTGGATATTTTTATCGTATCAGGCGCCAAAGGCTCGCCTCTGGAGCCCTCCCATCAGCTTCGTGGTGTATCCGCAAAAATGGGGATCGACGCAACATATCCCCTTCATGCGGCTGAGGCCTATAGAAGGACAAGCATTCCGATGTCTGACGAATGGCAAAGTAAGTGGAATATATCATGAAGGAGGTAAGGCATCATGCAAGCGATAGGAATGATTGAGACTCGCGGGCTTGTAGCTGCTCTGGATGCCCTGGATACGATGTGCAAAGCAGCGGCGGTGAAAATGATAGATATGAAAAGAGTCGGCTCCGGTTTAGTCACTGTAATTATCGAAGGCGATGTTGCGGCGGTCTCCTCGGCTATAGAAGCAGGGAGGATGTCTCCGGACCGAACCGGAGGACAGTTAATAAGCGCAAATGTCATTCCAAGGCCACATCCGGAGCTTGCCAAGATTTTATGAAAGGGAGGTGAGTGACGATGTCGGATTTTATGAGAGCTGTCGTTGAAGAGGCATTGAGAAAGCGTACGCCGGCTCGCCCGTACGATGGTACAGAAGCATCCGATGGTAAAAAAGCGTCAGATAGTAAAGAAGCATCAGATAGTAAAAAAGCTTCCAATAGTACAGAGGCGTTCAATGTAAATCGTAAATCTTTACAATCAAGCTCTTTACTGTCCGAAATTGCAGGGATTGCAAGGCCAAATTATCAAAACGAGAAGCGATTGAAGCGACTATCTCCAGAGGGTCAGGAGCATGAGTCAGAAAATCCTTTATCGCAATCCGCTGCAGGAGCTGCCTCAGGTATGACTGAGCAGTTTGTTACACAGGCGCTTTCGCCGTTATTACGGCTATCTCTGATACCGGGGAAGACAACTGTGACACAGGATAAAGATTCAGAGTCGGAGGCAGCGGAATGCACTATAGAATCGACAAAATGCTCGGGCATGCTAGGTCAATTTCAGGACGGACTTGGCCTATGGTTCTATCCCGATCTTCATCCGAAGCTCGCTTCAGAGCTGGGAATCTACGGTCCGGTGCCCCCTGTTGTCGGGATCGTCACTGCCGGGTACTGCTTGCCGAGTCAGCTATTGCTTTTGGACAAGCTGGTATCGTCAACTTTGCTAAGAAGCGATGTGAAATGGTCCAGGGACAATGGCAGTGAATTCTACGTTCGCTTGAGCGGGAATGAACAGGATGCCCCCATCCTGCTATCGGTGTTGAAGCAGTGGCGGGATCGCCACCAGCAGCAGTCCGAGCGGGCGATTACTTTTCATGAATTGCTGGAGCCTTCGATGCGTATTGCCAAGCTGCTAGGCGCAGCACATGGAGAAGGGCTCGCTGTTGTGGAGGGATTAAGCCGACTGCGCAGTGTCGCTCTGCTGGATCGTTGTTTTAAAAAAGGACTAAGCTCCAGGCTGCGTTATCGCATCGAAAATCACTATCTGATCGTCACAGGTGAGCCGGACGAAATAAGAGAAGCTTCGTCGGTTATGCTCAGCATATCCGAGCCTTACTTGAGATGATAAGGAGAGGATGATAGAACAATGCAGCAGCAAGAAGCAATAGGATTGATTGAAACTATTGGGTATACAACAGCTGTTTCCGCGGCTGATGCAGCATTGAAAGCCGCAAACGTTACTCTCGAAGCCGTAGAAAAGGTCATTGGTGTCGGAGGCATGTTGGGTGTGACGATCCAGTTAGGCGGAGACGTTGCCGCAGTAAAGTCAGCAGTTGAAGCAGGAAGCAATGAAGCTGAAAGAGTAGGCAAGCTGATCTCCTCACATGTGATCCCGCGTGCACATCAGGAAGTGTTAAGCAAACTGGTAGCAAGCTGGAGCCCTGCGTTAGTCTCGAATGCTAAAGATCCGGAAGCATCAGGTGAGCAGGATTTTAAGCCTGAAGCAGCAACAGAAGGGACAGAAGCAGCAGAAGCAATAGAAGCAACAGAAGCGGTAGAAGCAGCAACACATGCAGCTGAAGAAGGGACAGAAGCAGCAACAGATGTAATAACAAAAGCAACAACGGGGCGGCAATCCTCTAGTTCTACAGCAAAAGCTAAAGCTAATGGTGAAGCCGATCAAACGCCTAAGAACACAAAATAAAAACGAAAAATGGAGGAATCAGCAATGGGAGAAGCACTCGGATTGGTTGAAACGAAGGGCCTCGTAGGAGCAGTAGAAGCAGCGGATGCCATGGTAAAAGCAGCGAACGTAGAAATTTGCGGCTATGAGAAGGTGGGCTTCGGTCTTGTTACAGTTATGGTTCGCGGCGATGTAGGTGCAGTAAAGGCGGCAACTGATGCCGGCGCTAGTGCAGCCAGTCGCGTAGGCGAGCTGATCTCTGTCCATGTCATTCCTAGACCTCACAGTGAAGTGGAAAAAGCGATTTTGTCCAAAAGCTTCAATCAAGCATAATAGGACATTACAATGCTGACGCCAACTAGTACAACGGCGGAACGGGCGGTCATGGAGATGCTCTTTCGCGGCAGGGAGCAGGAACTGGCGGCATTATATCCACGTTTGCTGATTTTGCTTGATGATCATTGGATTGGCTTAGAGGAAGGCTTCGCAGCTGTAAAAGAGCTGCGAAGCTGTAATTATAGGACGACATTATGGGTAAGCGAGCAGCTAGTTGACCGTATTGGAGCTGGAGAAATAGCGAAGAAAACGGGAGTGGATTCTATCATTTCTATTGGACGGACAAGCTCTAGTCTGATGGAGCAGGAATATGAGGTTATTTTTGTTCCTGTCCTGAATTTTTCCATGCTGTCGAAGCTGTCGAGGCTGGATGATAGTCATCCATTTTCGAGAGCTGTAATTCAAGCTCTATGCTCCGGAAAAAAGGTCGAAGCTCTAACTTTAGGAATTGATAGTCAACTGCCGGAATGGAGAACCCAGGGATTGACCCAGGCCCCTGCGATGCGGCAGCAGCTTCAAGGAATGCTAAGGGATATTCAAAGCTATGGCGTGAATACGCTTCGACCGGATCAGCTTTCCAGGCTTACGGTTAAGAAAGCGCCTCTTCAAACGCTAATAACGGCAGAGGATATCACGATGGCTTATAACCGGGGCGAACGGGAGCTGAAGCCGCAAGGACGCGTCGTTATCACCCCTTTGGCGAAAGATTTGTCTGCGCATTATGGAATTATTATTTATGAATCCGGCCTGTAGTCCGGATAGGGAGACGATATCGATGCAAATGGGAAAAGTAATCGGTCGGGTAACTGCTACAAGGAAGGATGAACGGTTAGTCGGAACCAAGCTGCTAATCACACAGCCGATCCGCCTTGACGGAACGTTGACAGGTGAACCCATTATTGCTGTCGATACCGTTGGAGCCGGAGTAGGCGAGCAGGTTATTTATGTGATGGGCAGCATGGCCGCCCGAGCTGTTAAGGAAGATGGAGCGCCCGTGGATGCAGCTATAGTTGGCATTATTGACGGCATGGACAGCTCTGTCTAGGACGTACTAGGACGAAAAGGAGACGGACGGAGATGGACACCAAACGATTAAAAGAAGCGATGGAATATCGTCGTCTGATCGACGTTTTGCTGGACGAGGGGCAATTTGCCGATACAGTCTTGCAAGGCGGCTACATTATTAATGTAATCACACGTGAAATATATGCCGGAGATGTGGCAATAAAGGGAGAGCGCATTTTGTTGGTTGGCAACGCCGCTGACCTGATTGGACCTGATACGGCACTTGTTGATGTTAAAGGCAAGTTCATTTCTCCCGGGTTCATCGATTCGCATATGCATTTTGAAAGTGCGATGTTAACAGTAACTGAATTTTCGAAGCTCTCCATTCCGACAGGCACAACGACTCTAGTAGCTGATCCGCATGAAATCGGCAATGTTTTAGGCGTTGAAGGCATGCAAGCGATGATAGATGAAGCGAAGACGCTTCCGAACCGGGTGCTGTATACAGTGCCCTGCTTAACTCCGGATGTTCCGGGGCTTGAAACGGCTGGGGCGGAAATCAGTTCAAAGGATATGGAAAGGCTGCTGAATGACCCTTATGTTCAAGGAATTGGTGAAATCCAGGGCTTTAGCAATGTGAAGCCAGTATATCGTCATGCTTCTCCGTTAATCGATGATTTGATTGCTTCTGTTGTATACGCAAAAAGCATAGGCAAAACGGTCGAAGGCAATGCGCCGGGATTGTTTGGCAAAGAACTGGCGGCTCATATCATAGGCGGCGGCACGCATGTATCATGCCATGAGACGACAACGAAGGAAGAGACGCTCGAGAAGCTTCGCTACGGTGTTAGCGTGTTTATTCGCGAAGGCTCTTCGCAGCGCAATATGTCCGAATGTATACGTGCCATTACCGAGGAAGGTGTCGATTCCCGCAGAGCTATTCTGGTATCTGATGACATGGTGCCGGAGGATTTGCTCAAGCTTGGGCATATGAATGATATTGTTCGCCGGACGATTGCAGCGGGAATTGACCCTGTCGAGGCTATTCAGATGGTAACGATCAACCCTGCGACCCATTTCGGATTTTCGGATATCGGGATTTTGGCTCCTGGTAAACGGGCGGATATTGCGGTTATCTCCAATCTTGAAGGGATGATAATTGACCAGGTGTATCTTGGAGGAGTCAAAGCTGCTGAACAAGGTGAGCTTCTTCTCGATATTCCATCTTATGTTTACCCGGACAGCGTCAAGCATTCAGTCAAGCGGACACCTGTCGTAATAGACGATTTGCGCATTAAGACGAATGGAACAGGCGTACAAGCCAAGGTCAGAGTGATGGAGGTTATTCCTGACCAGAACCTTACCGGAGGCTCGGAAGCTATTGTAAAAGTGGTAAATGGGGTAATTGAGCCTGATACGGCTTCGGATATTTTGCCCCTATTAGTTGTCGAAAGACACGGCCGAAGCGGTAAAATCGGAAAAACCTTCATTCGCGGTATGAAGCTGAAGGAAGGTGCGATTGCGGAAAGCGTTGCCCATGATACGCATAATATCATCGTTACGGGGACGAACTATGAGGATATGGTGACTGCTGTGAATCGCGTGATCGCGATGAACGGAGGAATATGCATGATCAAGGAAGGCAAAGTGGTTGGAGATTTGCCTCTGCGGATCGGCGGACTTATGTCAGATGAGCTGACCGGCAAGGAGATGAGCGATCGCATTGCGAAGCTGCATCGTTTGGCTCAGGAAGAGCTAGGCTGCGCTCTGCATGTCCCTTTTATGCATTTATCGTTCCTTTCATTAGTCACAAGTCCTAAGTGGAAAATCACAGACTACGGCTTGATTGATGCGGAAAACTTCAAAGTGCTGCCGACGATATTGTAAAGGGAGGGACTGGCATGGCCATTCGACTTATCGATTTATCCCAGGAAATATATCAAGGCATGCCTGTGTTTCCGCCTCATCAGAAGACGATGATTTTCCCGAATATGTCACATGAAGAAGCTAAGGCTAAGCTGGGCTTTGAGTTTGCGACCAACAATTTGCTGATCAATGAGCATGGACCGACCCATAGCGATGCGATTTATGAATATGACAAAAACGGAAAAACCATCGATGAGATGCCGCTCGAGTATTTTTACGGGCCCGCGATTTGTATCGATGTATCGCATGTGTCGCCGGATAGCTACATTAGCGCTGAAATTTTGCAGACTCAAATGAAAAAAGCTAATCTCCATATCGAGCGTGGAGACATCGTGCTGCTGTACACCGGACATTATAATCGGTCATATGGAAGCGATGAATGGCTGACCCGCCACACAGGACTGGATTACGGAGCAGCCGAATGGCTGGCGAAGCAGGGCACAGTGAATATTGGCATCGATACACCATCCATTGATAAACCGGATGATATGAATTTTTCGGGACATTTAATGTGTCGCAATTACGCGTTAACCAATACCGAGAACTTGTGCAATCTCGATCAGGTGTCAGGCCAGCGCTTCCTTTATTTCGGACTTCCGCTCAAAATTCGAAAAGGAACCGGTTCGCCAGTAAGAGCGGTCGCGGTAATGGTTGAATGAGGGCTGACATTGGTCGAAGATCAAATGATTAGGCACTGGATGCAGCTATAAGCAAATGAGACAAGCGAGCTGTAAGAGGCAAGCAAACGAATAAAGCAAGAAGCTGAAAGGGTAAGTAATTGGATGATCAAGCGGTTGAGAGAATCAAGGGATTAAATGAGCCAAGTAAACGAATAAATCAATTAGTTGAAAGAATCAAGCAATTAAATGATCAAGGTCGAAAGAATCAAGCAATTAAATAAGTCGAATGAATCCAGCAAACGAAATGATCCAGTAAATGAAGGTATCGAGCGATCAAGTATTGCAGGAAAGGAAGGATCATCAGTGACAACGGGCACCATGATAGAAGAAATTTTCATTCCGGGTTATGAAGGTAGAGGCGTGATTGTGCCTAAGGGACATTTTTTGTACATTATTGATGTTGAAGGCAAGCAGGTAGGCGATTTTGTATGCTTTAATCGTGAAAATCCCGGGGAGCATGTCTCACCCGTTCATATGAGATCGTCGCTTAGCAGCATTCGCCTGAAGATTGGCGATGGGCTGTATAGTAATCAGCGCCGTCCGCTCATGCGAATGGTAGAGGACACTGTAGGCAAGCACGACTTTTTCTTCCCGGCTTGCGACTATTATCGCTACAAGATCGATTTTGGTATGGAGGATCATCCGAACTGCCACGATAATCTGGTTAATGCTCTTATGCCGCTTAATGTTCAGTACGAGGTTCTTCCAGACCCGATTAACTGGTTTATGAACAATGCACTGGACTCCAACGGGGACTATGAAATTCACGAGCCCTTGTCCAAACCGGGCGACTACGTAAAGCTTGAAGCGTTGTTTGATGTAGTTGTAGCTGTGTCGGCCTGTTCTCAGGACATGGCTCCAGTAAATGGATTCAAAGTAACGCCGCTTAAGCTTCAGGTTGTTAAGCCATAGGGAGATGCTGCTTATGGATACTAAGAATATTAAGGGCACAAAGGGCACAAAGGACACAAAGGACACAAAGGACACAAAGGGCACAAAGAACACTAAGAACACTAAGAACACTAAGGGCACTAAGGACACTAAGAACACAAAGAACACTAAGGACACAAAGAACACTAAGGACACTAAGGACACAAAGAACACTAAGGACACTAAGTATACTGTAAACACCATGAAGGCTGCTTACAATCGTGATGACGCTGTTCAGCTTCTTCAAGAGATGATCCGTATGGATACATGCAATCCTCCCGGTAATGAGCATCATTTGTCTATGCTGATCAAGTCGCGATTGGATCGGCTGGGCATTGATAGTCGTATCGAGCTAGTGAATGAGGATGGAAATCGCAGTAATCTGGAGGCGGTTATTAAAGGCAAGGGCAATGACAATAAGGAGCATGGCGGTAGGCGAAAATTGATTCTGTGCGGTCATCTGGACACAGTTGCTCCATGGTCTCCGTCAGCAGGCAAATATACTCCTCATGGTGCTGTAATCGATAATCATCGAATATATGGTCGCGGGGCCTCTGATATGAAGAGTGGGGTAGCAGCGATGCTGCTTGCCTGTGAGTCGATTCAACGCGAGGGTATTCAGTTGTACGGAGATTTGATCTTCCTGGCAACGGCGGGAGAAGAGGTAGATAGCTGCGGTGCAACTGCTTATACCGATCGAGTTGGTATGCAGGATGTTGCTGGGGTTGTCATCGCTGAGCCCACAAGCAGTAAGGTTGTTATAGGCCACAAAGGAGCACTATGGCTTCGTATCATTGTGAAGGGGCGAGGCTCTCACGGCTCCATGCCAGAGCTGGGAGTTAATGCAATAGAGAACATGATGCAGGTGGTCGCATGTCTCAAGGAGATGGAGGTTAAGTGGAGGGCACGGGATCCTATTCTGGGCAGCAGCAGCATGGCGGTGACAAGGATTCACGGAGGAGCCCAGACGAATATCACGCCGGATCATTGCGAAATTGAAGTGGATATTCGCACCGTCCCACCTATACGTCACAAGGAGCTTTTGCTTGATATAGAATCTGAGCTTGATGCTCTAAGAGTACGGGTTCCGAATTTAAAGTATGAGATATCGCCCATTTTGGAGCGTCAATCCATTCGTACAGATGAATCTCACGAGCTTATCGCTGCAGCGTTGGATTTAGTTGGTCCAGAGAATAGTCAGGTCCAAGGTGTCTCTTATTACACGGACGGGTCTGTATTGAGCGAGAACGGTGATTTACCAATCCTTATCTATGGACCGGGAGATCCAAGACTGGCACATCAGCCTGATGAATGGGTTGATATTGACGAATATGTTCGATCTATCGATTTCTATTATGAATTGATTATAAAATTTCTAGGTACAGTCGAATAAGAAAGGCTCGCCTTGCACCCATTGTGTCACGCATTATTTGTGCCACCAATGAGTGCAAGACGAGCTTTTTTGATAAGGGAAAAAAAGGGCGTTATATTGTGAAATTTGAGGCAATGGATAAAAATAAGACCATATTGTTCCGTTATTTTGATAATTCGGCGCTTGTACGCATTAATTTGCAGAATTTCTTGATGAATAGAGGAAGTATTTTCCCCTATTTTCTAGGGAGCCTCAGATATTGAGATAATAAGGTGCTTTTTTTCCTCTATTTAAGGGTCAACGTGACTCCATATAAAAGACAGCACATTCTCAAAATTCCCCGACCCCTAAACTCCCAATCTCGAGGATACTTTTGAATCATTAGTACACAATCATCTTCAAAGTATGTTACCTGAAAAAGCCTGTAATAGTGCATTTTTTGAAAAAAATAGCCTAATGCGGCTGCCATTTCAGCTTTTTGGCCTTATTATAACGCTCTGCGACGGCTGGCCAGTATACGACGTTCCACCAATCGGAGATGTAGTCTTTGCGGTTATTTTGATGCTTCAAATAGTAGGCGTGTTCCCATACATCCAGAGGTAAGAGAGGGACGACGTCCCATTGCGACAGGTTTTGGTGCTTCTCGGCAGTGAGAATCTCCAGACGCTGGCTGCGAGGACTCCAGACTAGAATGGCCCATCCGCCACCTTCCACCTTCTCTGCAGCACTGGAAAACTGTTTGTGAAAGGCATCATAGCTGCCGAAATCCCGCTTGATTTGCTCAAGCAGCTCTCCTTGTGGTTTTCCCCCGCCTTTTGGATTCATAACTTCCCAGAAGATAGTATGGAGATAATGTCCTGCGCCGTTAAAGGCAAGCTCTCGCTCCCAATGCTTTACAAGATCGAAATTGCCTGATTTACGAGCCTCTTGAAGTTTTTTCTCGGCAGTATTTAGACCGTCTACGTATGATTTATGGTGAATGTCATGGTGGATTCGCATCGTTTTTTCGTCGATATAAGGCTCCAGAGCATTGTACGGGTAAGGTAGTGGAGGCAGGGTGTGTCCGCCGATAGGCACAGGCTGGTCAGGTACATTTGGTTCGGTAGAAGGCGAGGAGTTGTTGTTAGGTGCTGCATGGAGTGTATTGGATGAGTTAGGCGATTTAGGGACGACAGATGCATTAGACGATTTTGAGGCATTAGGGGCACTAGATACATTAGGTGAATTAGAAGCACCGGAAGCATTGGATACGTTAGAGGTATTGGATTCTCTGTACGGGATAAATGAATTAGACGTATCAGATACAGCAGATGTAGTAGATGCAATAGATACAGCAGATGCAGCAGATGCAGGGTAGTCAATAGGCGCATTAGGCTCATTAGACGTAATAAGCTCATTAGATGAATTGAATGCATTAAATGCATTAGATATATTAGCTGCACTAGCTGCATGAGTAACACTAGCCGCATTAGCCGTATTGAATGCATCAGCTGCATGAGCAGCAGGTTGCTTTTCCTCGCGCTGCTCCTGATCATGCCCGGTTTGAAGGTTCACGGATGATGACTTTGATACCGACTCGTTATCTGAAGGCTGTCTGCTGATCGGTACAGGCGTGTAACCGTCGGGCTGATAAGGGTCCACCATGTGATGCTTGCCTGCAACACAATCCGAGATAGCACCCGGGCGTTCAAGGGTTTCCAGTACACCAAGGAAGTATTCTGATTCACGGATGATGTGCAGAAGCACGGTTTTGGCGATTGGTACGGACTTAACAGCGGCGCTTTGATCGAGAATATAGTACAGCTGTTTGACGAATTCTCTGGACTGCCTGGCAGAGCCCTGTAAAATGCGCTCGGTTTCGGCTATAAATTTGGGGTTAGTAACGGCTTGCTTGGAGGATAGACCATATTGAAGGAGGCGATTTGCGGCTTCTTCTGTTTCGGCAAATACTTTTTTCCATTCATTTAATAGCTGCACGTAATTTGGCTCAAGGCTTGGAACGATAGCCTGAATAACGTCCGTGTGCTCCTTCTCTTGACCTTTCCAAAAACGGATTTCCTCTAAAATGCGCACAGGCAAATAAGGCCCGTATACGAATAACATCGGGGGTAGCCTCCTTTAGAATGATCACTAATAAACAGCTTATTCTAAGGAAGGCTTGTCCTATGCTATGTTCACTCGGCATTTGAAGCAGGGACTGGAGACGGTTCGGACTGACTTACGCGGCTAAGAAAGGTTGAGACTTTACGCAGATACTCCTTTGGATGCTCGCGAAAAATCAATTCATGATGCGAGCCCTTGACTATCCATACGTCAGAGGCAGGATTGCTCTGATTTTCAGCCAGCTTTTCTGCGATGGGATAAGGTGCCTTCTCATCTTCTGTCCCGTGTATGAACAATGTCGGGTATGGATAATCCTTGGATTTGACCTGAGGATACGGAATTTGACGCAGGCTGGTGCCGTTGAGAGCAGGAAGCAACAGACCGATAATTTCTAATGAAGGATGGCGGGGCAGGTCTATATGCTGATGAATGTTATGGTACATCGTATCGGGCTCAAGTAAAAACGTGCTGTCCAGAATCATTCCGTCAATATCCTGACTGGTCAGACCCGCCTGCAGGGCAGTCCCCGCTCCCATTGAAAATCCCCAGACGATAATCTGTTGTCCGCCGCGCTGTTTGGCCAGTGATATGGCGCCAAGCAGCTGCTGGGCCTCTTTTTTGCCGCCGGTTGCAACTTCCTTGCTATTCTGTGCAGCGAATCCGTAGTCAAACATCAGAACATTGAAATTCAATTGATGCGCAAAATGAGCGAGGTCATACATCGGAATCCAAGTTTCCTCGCGATTTGCCCCGTATCCATGACTGAACACGATCGTTTTGTCGGAGCCTTCAACAGGAATGTACCAGCCCTGCATCATTCGACTACCATCCGCTGCCGGAAAGGAAATATCCTCGTAGGCTAAATTTTTGGACAGCTTCGGATTGGAATAGAGGGGAGCTACTTTAGGATTCGACAATACCCATGCGATATAGCCATGAAGCGAGACGAAGCAAAACAAGAGAAAGAACAGGATCGATAGCAGCAGTGCCACGATCACATGCTTTAGACTGATACGTTTGACTCCGAGTACGGCGGATTCGGCGTCATTCAAGCCGGATGTCAGGGGAAGGTTGTTTCTATGACTCATGTTCTTTCCTCCTAACGTTTAAAATTATTCAAGCCGAAAATTCGACCCTTTAATGGAAAATAATACAATATACTGTCGAAAAAGAACGAATCTATAAAAATATCGTACGGCTCCCCTTATGTAATGTCAATGGAGATAGGCCCCAGTACGTTTTGCTGGATTGACGGAAAACGGGCTTTTTCATATAATTTATGTAACAGTGTTTCATGTAGTGAAACTGCAGAGAGGTGAATCCGTGATGGAGGACCGGAAATTAACGGTACGCGCTGTTGAGAGAGCGCTGGATATATTGATGTGTTTTACAAAAGGCAGTGATCTTGCCTTAACAGAGATCGCAGGGGAGATCGGGCTGCATAAGAGCACCGTGCATCGTCTTTTGACTACGCTGGAGGAGAAGGACTTTATAGCTCGTGATGCGGCTACGGAAAAATATCGGTTAGGCCTGAAAATATGGGAGTTGTCGGCTCATTTATCGCAAAATGATGATCCGGCAACACTGCTCTTGCCACAGATGGAGCGTGTGCGCGATCGGCTTGGCGAGACCGTCAGCCTGTATTTGAGAAACGGAACGGATCGGCTTCGCATTCAGGCGGTGCAGAGCAATCAAGCGATACGCCGCGTGGCGCCCATTGGTGCAAGACTGCCTCTATATGTTGGAGCGTCAAGCAAGGTGCTTGTAGCGTATGCTGAAGATACTGTAATCCAGAGCATATTGGATACTCCTGATTGGCCCCAAACGATAGATAAGTCGGCTTATATAGCTCAACTGGAGGAGATTCGAAGGGTTGGATATGCTACCAGCTATGAGGAAAGAGAGCCAGGAGCAGCGGCGGTATCTGCTCCGATTTTTGGAAGATCGGGGAAAATTGCAGCAGCGCTGTCTGTATCGGGACCTGTGAGTCGCCTATCGCCGCTTACGCTTCAGGAATTTGGGCCGATATTAATAGAGGCTGCTAAAGATATGGGAATGATGATTAATTCATAATTTGGGCAGTAATTATTTGTAATTTGTGATTACTTGATCATATGAAAAGGCGCTCCACAGCATGACAATGCTGTGGAGCGCCTCTTTTGTAGATACTTTACTTTTTGGTTTTCGTTATCCATGCTGCAATATCATTAATGATATCTTTGGATACGTTGGACGGCTGGTAATACTCTCCTCCAATTGAGATTCCGTTATATTCAGCCAGTATATGATTTACATTTGCATACGATTTATATTCAACATCACTGCGACCTTTGAGTGCGCTTTTCCAGCCTTCAAACTGCTTCGTGCCAACCTGCCAATCGTTCTCTCCTTGCAGGATAAGCGTTGGTCCGGTTTGCCCTTTGGCCAGCTCTGCTGGAACGTAGTTTTTCTGTTCGAACCACCAGTATGCAGGCTGAAGAGGAAATTGTAGCGGAATGTTGTCTACCGTATATTTTGGATCATCAACGATACTTGCAATTGCTGTCCACTGTGCAGCTTGCTGCTCATATGGCGCCGAATCGAGTCCGGATTTCTTAACGCGGTTAACCAGTTCAACTTGCTGCTCGCTTAAGGCAGAGGTGAATTTGGAGCTTGGAGCAGACAACAGGATGGTACCCGCTATGTCGTGATTTTTATCGCCCTCGACAACTAGAGGCATAACAAAGCCGCCCTGGCTATGACCAGCTACAAAGATGCTGGATGTATCGATTTTAGCGTTGTCTTTTAACAATTGAACAGCCAGAAGCGCATCATCTACACTTTCGTTTTTCAATGTGAATTTTGGCTCTGCTGATACTTTGAAGGTGTGCTCGTAGGTAACCTTATCATAACGAAGCACTGCAATCCCTTGTGAGGCAAGCCCCACAGCTAAATCGCGGAACGGTTTGCCGCTGCCGATGGAGGAATCGCGATCATGTGTACCTGAACCGTGAATAAGCACGACCGCCGGAAAAGGACCATCACCCTTCGGTAAAGTGAGCGTACCGGGGAGCGCATATTTACCTTCGCCAACAGTAATCTCTTGTTCAGTATATGTACCTGCTTGATCATAATCAGGCTTTTTGTAGGTGGATACTGAGGCAGTTGTGATGAACAGATCATCGATTTTACCGTCAGGATTTAGGCGAAGCGTTACTTCAAAAGGCACGACATCAGCAGTAAAAGAGTATTTCACATTTCTATGGACACTGTTGGTAAGTTCAGTTTTTCCCGTTTGCTTCTGGTTTTTTCCGAACAAGGATTCATAATTGCTCCAGATTTTACCTAGCACTGCCGAGGGTATGGATTGGGCTAACGGCTTGCTGATATACTGGGCCGCTTTGTCCCCGTTGCCCGCTTGAAGCTCGGAAAGGAACAGATCGGCCGGATCGCTGACTGTTTGCTCTGTACCAAATATTTTAGCTATGAAGTCTGCACTAACCAGCACATGACCTGATACCAGTCGAGCAGGCTGATCCAGGGTTATATTTTTACCGTTAAGAGTAGCTTTTTTCTCGCCAATTTTCAGAACAAGCACCTGATCCCCGCGGGTGATCGTAATGGTGCGGGCTGCTTGATCCCATTTAATTTCGCCCCCGATGGATTTAACAGTTTCTCTGATCGGTGCAAGGGAAGTTCCGCTCTGGGATGCGGCCGAAGCAGGTGCAGAGGATAATAAAAGATTAAGTGCAAGCACAGCTGCTGAAGCAGATAATAATGTGGTTTTTCTTCTTTTAGTCATTTGTAAGCCTCCTTAGATTTATTAATCCATTCCTGTAAACAAAGATAATGCGGCAATAAGAGCGATAGTTCCTGCCAGAATGAGGACTCCTGCCGGATGTCCAAAATTGATTGTCCAGCCGATACCGATTCTTTTTTCAATAAATATTGAAGGATCTTGCGGATTATAATATATGCTTCCAAGCTTCCAATGCTTGTCGTCCCTAATCGGTTGAGCATCCGAGGATGATGATCGACCAATTCGGCTGCCGCCCTGACCCGTAGTAAAGGACAAGATGACAGCAAACAAAACGATGAATGCCGGAAAGGACATACTAACAAAGATCATAACATCCGAATTGATGGGGCTAATCATATTAAGCTGAATGAAAAAGGAGACGATGACGATAGCCAAGCCGGACATTACAGTGAATATCGACCATCTACGACGGAATGTCAAATTCTGATTGATTGAGCGCTCCGGATGGTTTGCATCAATCTGTTGCTTGCTTTTTTGAATGCTCCAATTGATGAAGATGAACAACAAGGTCATAACAATTTGCATAATCGTTGGAAAAAGAACAGTATAATAGGATTTGGCAGCAGAATGGGTCACATTTCCCTGCAGGTCGATTTTCATCGCAATGGTATCAGGAATCCTGTCGTAATTTATCAGTACAAGGACCGCACCAATTAAAATAACAACAGCATGAATGATAAACCATTTGTTGGATACGATAAGCCGCTGCTTGCGAAAGCTTGTGTCAATGGCCAGTACAGATTTCTGCTCAGTATTGGAGGGTAATGAGGGGCTAAGCTTTTTCATTCTAAAGTGGAAGAGGAGGTTCATCATAATTGAGATAGCAATCATTAGCACCAACGATACTCCGATTATCGTGCTCTGTGCCTGATCTCCAGTGTTTTTGGTAGTGTAAACGAAGTAGACGCACAAAATCAGCAGGGCAGTATAGATGAGAAGGCTGATGGAGGCATACTTTTTGCGCATGTGTCGCAGTGGATCGCTATTGTAATTATCTTCGCTTACTGTGATGCCAAAGCTGACCGTTTTTCTCGTCAAATAGGGCATAAAGGACAGGGAAATCAAAATCGGTACATAGGTTATTGTCAGCAGTAGAATGGATAATAGTTGCATTTTATGAACTCTCCTTTCCTCCGGAAGTAATTTCCTTATGAATGTTCTCTACAATTTCGAGCAGTTGCTCCTTGCTCATTCCTCTGCAAATCGATTCAGCAACAATAGGTTTTAGCTCCGCATACTGCTTATTCAGAAACTCCCCGCTCATATGCGGCATGCCATCCGGATGGACAACTACCCCTTTTTGGCGATGAACTTGAATATACCCTTCTTGCTTAAGCAGGGTGTAGGCCTTATTGACGGTATGAAGATTTACTCCGATATCAGAGGCAAGACCGCGCACCGATGGCAGTGGTTCACCCAACTGAAGCTGACCGCTTGCGATGCCCTCAATAATTTGATTAACCAGCTGATTGTATATTGGAACCTCTGATTGCATATCCAGCTTCATAATCATCGGACTTACCACCTCTTTGTTACAACTGTTATATTAGTACTATAACAGTTGCAACTGTTTTGTGCAATTGAAAATACAAGAATTATCGAATATAAGAGACTTGAAGCAGGCTTGAGGGCAGGTCGCAGGCAAGTAAGTTATGCAAGTAAGTTATATAGAAGCAATGAGAAATAGAAGTAATTAGAA
>RCUU01000631.1_pt1 | contig 18764 bp, 11 predicted proteins | sample 2166211 | NCBI WGS metagenome assembly RCUU01 (sample SAMN09932620, study PRJNA488358) | compost metagenome | feature: garden; material: soil; isolation source: compost soil in phenylacetic acid-enriched culture | place: Germany: Experimental Botanical Garden Goettingen | collected 2016-01-27
TTATTATACCGTATTCAGCAGAATTTTCAAGATCAAACATTTTGGAAAAAAAGTAATCATCACCCTATTTTAATAATAACAAGGGTATCCCAGCTATTTTGTGCATAAGAATACCCTTGTTTCTACTCCATCCTACTCCAATTTCCGAAAATGCTCCTCCAGTTGCTTTTTCAAATCGCCGTACGTCATTAATTCTCTCTGAAACTTGGATCGTTCATCTTCTGGCGTCATAATCATACTGCCTGTAAACGCGCTCGAAGTCACATCTTTAAAAGCGTCATGCATATTGTTATCAAACCAATCGGTAGAAGTGTCAGCGTCGTTAGTGAGGATACGGACAATCTCATATCCTTCTTCGCGTTGATCTTCTACGATATACACCAAAAGCGCAGGATCACTAACAGCACCTGGCAACACACCTACTTCTGCACAAGGTGCACCGTCATACTCCATCATTCTGCGAATTTTGGCATCTTTAATATAATACACCTGTCATCCTTCCCTCCTGGCAAATTCCTCTCTCCCCTAGTGTTCGGATAAGGACATACATTTTATGCCTTCCTTCGGCATATATCTGTATTACTTGGCAAAAAAGTAAGGACAACAATCGCACAAAAGAGAGGATGAACCATCATGTGCGGAATAACCGGATTTATCCAGTGGCGCGGAGATCTCACTCAGCACTCGCAGTTGCTGGTCAAAATGACTGAAACGTTAGCAAACCGCGGACCAGATGCAGCTGGAACTTGGATTTCAGGCCCCTGCGCATTCGGTCACCGCAGACTTAGCGTTATCGACCCAGAAAACGGCGCGCAGCCTATGATCACCCGCCATGAGGAACAGGTATACGCGATTGTGTACAACGGCGAATTATATAATGCATCCGAGCTCAAACAAGAACTTAAGCAACGGGGTCATCAATTCCGTACCCAATGTGACACTGAGGTTCTGCTGCATGCTTATATCGAATGGGGGCCGGATTGTGCAGAGAAGCTAAATGGGATCTTTGCCTTTGCGGTGTGGGACGGTCTTCGGGATCAGGTCTTTTTTGCACGCGACCGCTTAGGTGTGAAGCCCCTGTTCTATAGTAAGGTGGATGATGTCTTAGTTTTCGGATCAGAGCCTAAGGCGCTGCTTCAGCACCCCAAGGTACAGCCAGTCGTAGGGCCCGAAGGGCTAGCGGAAATCTTTATCATCGGTCCAGCCCGTACACCAGGACACGGTGTTTATAAGGATATGCAGGAACTTCGTCCAGGGCATGCCATGATCTATAGTCGCGAAGGGCTGCGCAGTTACGCTTATTGGAAGCTGGAAAGCGCAAAACATACTGACAATGAAGCAGAGACAGCCGCTAAGGTACGGGAGCTGCTGCAGGATACGCTCGAACGCCAACTGGTCTCAGATGTTCCTGTCTGCTCACTCTTGTCGGGAGGGCTAGATTCCAGTGCGTTAACAGCACTTGCAGTCGATTACTACAACCGAAATGGTCAGGGACGAGTTGATACGTATTCCGTCGATTATGTCGATAATGACAAGCACTTCAAGAGCCATACTTTTCAGCCCGGAGCAGATGGACCGTGGATTAAGCGAATGGTCGATGAATTAAATACGAACCATCAATATATCTCTTTTGATACGCCGGAGCTTGTAGAAGCACTTGATAATGCATTGTACACACGAGATTTACCAGGGATGACCGATGTGGATTCTTCTTTGTATTTATTTTGCCGAGAGATTAAAAAGAATGCTACTGTAGCTATTTCCGGCGAAGCTGCCGATGAGATTTTTGGCGGATATCCTTGGTTCCATCGGGAGGAGATGCTTTCCTCAGGTACTTTCCCCTGGTCGGTTGCTCCGAAAATGCGTGCAAGTCTACTATCCCCAGAAATTAACGAGTGGATTCGCCCGCTGGAATATTTAGGGGACAGATACAGTGATGCGGTGGCCGAAGTTCCAAAGCTGGACGGGGAGACCGGTAAACAAGCACAAATGCGCGTAATGTCCTATCTAAACATCACTCGCTTCATGCCAACTTTACTCGACCGTAAGGACCGAATGAGTATGGGTGCTGGACTAGAGGTGCGTGTTCCTTATTGTGATCATCGGCTCGTTCAATATGTTTTTAATATTCCTTGGGAAATCAAGAACTTAGACGGTCGTGAAAAAGGGATATTGCGTAAATCTCTTGAAGGCATTCTTCCTGACGATGTGCTCTATCGTAAAAAAAGCCCTTACCCGAAAACCCATAACCCAGCCTATCTCAACGCAGTACGAACGCAAGTCTTGAATATTCTAGATGACTCCACTTCGCCTATACTTCCATTAATTGATGCTGCCAAAATCCGAGAGATCGCCGCTTCCCCGGAATCCTCTACCAATCTGCCTTGGTTCGGCCAACTCATGTCCGGTCCTCAGCTGTTTGCTTACCTCGCCCAAGTAGATCTCTGGCTTCGTAAATATAACGTCTCCATTCAGTAAGTACTTAGATAAAATGAGAGGTAAATGACAAGCCAAAAACAGCAAGTCCCCTTATCGGTGGCTTGCTGTTTGATTTGTACTCGCGAATTTTAAAAGTTAAAATTATCGGGATCTGGACCAAAACGATGGTCTTTGTTCAGATCTTCAATAGCTTTGACATCTTCATCGCTTAGCGTGAAGTCAAAGAATCCCGCATTCTCCTTGATTCGATCGGCATTCACCGATTTTGGAATCGTAATGACACCTTGCTGCAAATCCCAGCGAAGCACAATTTGTGCAGGAGTCTTACCATACTTCCCAGCCAGCTCTTTGAGGAGAGGCAGATCAAGGTTCCCTTGCATTAGCGGACTCCAAGCCTCAAGCTGAATCCCTTGCTCATTGGCGTACTTCAGCAGCTCGCGCTGAGTCAACAGCGGATGGAATTCCACCTGATTCACAACTGGCACTACTCCTGTATCCTCGATGATATCCTTCAGATGATGAATCTGAAAATTGCTCACACCGATGGATTTGATAAGGCCCTCTTTTTGCAGATGAATCAGAGCTTTCCATGTCTCCCGATACTTCTCTGCCACCGGCCAATGTATGAGATACAAATCTATATAGTCCAGACCCAGCTTCTTCCGGCTAACCTCGAACGCTTTCAGCGTTGATTCATAACCTTGATCAGGGTTCCGTACTTTGGTCGTAATAAACAGCTCATCACGGGCCACTCCACATTCACGAATAGCTTGACCTACACCTTCTTCGTTATTGTAGCCGGCAGCCGTGTCAATACTGCGATAACCTAATTCCACTGCGGTTTTAACCGCATGAATAACCTCTTCGCCATCCTTAGTCTTATACACGCCAAGACCCAGCCACGGCATGGTCACTCCGTCATTTAATGTAGGTCCACCCGAGAACGGTGCATTCAATTCACTCATCGCTTAACCCTCCAAGCATATTGTTATTTCATTAATCTTACTTAACCTAATTTCACGCTCCAGACGCAAGCGCTGCCACAAAAAGTATAACAGATTGTCCCGGCATACTAAAATGAAATGGGTACTCAGTATAATCAGGCATCTCCCTACTCTGTGCAATGACACAAAAAACAGAGGTCTTGCGTATTATGCGCAAAACCTCTGTCTTAATAATCTAATCCAACATTCCCATATGTCCTTATTTAGCCATTCTCAAAAGCAGGGTAACCACTTCGGCTCTCGTCATCAGATCATTCGGAGCAAACCGGTTATTACCTTTGCCCTTGATGAGACCTGCCTCATATGCGGCTGCAGCATGGTCTTTCCCCCAGGCAGGAATTTGATCGGAATCAACAAAAGGTAGGGATGCCTTCGTGCCGCTCTTCAAATCAAGGGCCCGTGCAACCATCACTACAAATTCAATTCGGGTCACTTTACCGTCAGGACGGAAGGTATTATCCGTGTATCCCTTAACAAGTCCAGATTTGACTGCACTGGAGATGTAGGATTTCGCCCAGGCCGGAATGCTGGATGCATCTTCAAACGGAAGAGCTGTGTCCACCTGTGGGAGATTCAACGCACGACCAAGCATAACCATCAGCTCACTGCGTTTCACCACATCATTCGGACGGAATGTCCCGTCTTCATAACCTTTGATAATTCCACGTTCTACTGCAGTAACAATAGAATCGAGTGCCCAGTGATTGGAGATGTCGGTAAATTTCGGTAGGTTAACCGAATTCCCATTGTCTCCGGTGTTTCCACTGTTTCCGTTATTGCTGCTATTACCGTTATTACTATTGTTGCCATTGTTTCCGTTGTTTCCGTTGTTTCCGTTGTTTCCGTTGTTTCCGTTGTTTCCGTTGTTGCCCGAATCTTCATTTGCCTTGATAATCGTTAAGACAAACGTCTTCTGTAGCTGAACGCCGTCTTTTTCCAGAGTGGCTTTCAACGTCACTTGAGTAGAAACAGTCGGGCGTTTCACCTTACCGGTATTCGAAATCATATTTGGCTCGCTTGAGGACCAAGTGATGAAGCTACCGTGCTTTCCTGTCGTCGGCAACATCACGTTTTGGGTTACCGATTCACTAGAGTCGCCGGCAGCGAATCCAATGGCAAGTTCCTCACTATCAAGTTCAACATCAGTAGGCTTAGGCAGATCACTCAAAGTAATTGCCACCGTTTTTGCACTAAGCGGAACGTTAACGATACCTTTAGCATTATCAACAACGCCCTCGGAAGCCTTCAGAATGTTGTTAACCATACTTGGCAGTTGAATGCTAATTTGTGCATTGCTCGTATCAGCTTTGGCCTGCTCCAGACTGGTCATAAATGTAAACACAAGCTGGTTTGCTTTTCTAACCACATTGTAACCTACTCTTCCGCCTTGGAATGCAGGATAGTTCTGAACATCCGCTACCACATTGTTGTTCTTATCGGCATCCGTAACCCACTCTTTAGGAATACCACGACCCACAATAATTTCATATTTTGTGTTCTGATCATAGATTCGCTCAGTGATCAGCGAGTCTACCAATACTTTCGAGTTGACGGCCTGCCCCCACATATGCTGGGCTGATCCGCCCCCGCCTGGTGTATTACGAACACCAAGTTCATCATTAACTGCCGTCCAAGGGCTGGATTCTGCAGCAGGGTAAGCAACACCTTCCCACCAACTGAACGGCCCACTCATGGAATTTTCAATCATGAACTCGTAAGCTTTAATCCCCATGTCTCTGTATTTCTCACCGCGAAGAGCGGAGCTTCCGTAACCGGCATTATATGCACTGGAGTAGAAGCCGTGAGGATAACCGCCAAAGTTATATGGAGAATCGGTTGTCCCTTCGTTGACACGTCTCTCCATACCATAGGTATATGTGTCGTCCAGCATCGTCAGGTTGATATTGTCCTCCGGCTGGTTCGCACCATATAAATATCCATCCCACAGCCATCTTCCGAATAGGAACATGGAAGCCCAGTTGGCATCCCGTGAGTCCTTCATCCGGTTCTCATCATTACTCTGAACGACAGATGCCGGAATATAGTTTAGCGCTTTGTCGGTGATCGTTTTTTGCAATTTGTCGGTGAAAGCAACGAGCAAATCTTCGTATTGAGCTTTAGCCCACTCCGCTTCTGCAAGATAACTTGCCTGGCCTTTCACCTTATACAGCTCACGAGCGATATATTCATAAGAAGCCAAGCCAGTCAGTGCGGAATAATTGTCAATCGTCCAATAGCCCAAAGAGTCAATAGCTTTTGTTTCCTTCATAATACGGCCGTCTCCAGCACGGTCGCTTTCGATGCTTCTTGCCCCGAATTTTACTCTTTTATCGAAAACGGAACCCACTGATCCGTCATCCGCCTTCATCATTTCATCGAATATAGACGTGTCACCCGTTTTGCTCAAATAAACAGCGTACGTCCATGGAAGCTTCCAGTTGGCATCCCAGAACAGGTTCGGGTCAACCTGACCGGTCTCGATGTTGATTCCACCGGTAAGAGGTATGCTTTCCAGGTACTCTCTTGCGTGTGTAAAGTCTCCACTCTGGATCAATTGAACAACAATCCCTATAGTATCGTGAGAGTAAAGTCTTGCGTAACCATTCTCACCCACATGCAGATAATTACCGTCTTTAATGATCATGTTGTAAATGTAGCCTGCTTTAAAAGCATTGACTAACTCTTTATTTGGCAGATCGATATCAACTATTGTGGACAGCCGGTTATTCCAGTAAAATTTCATCTCGCTGTAGTTGCTGTCAAACGTACCTAGTTTCGAAACTTGTTCTCTCGTTAAGGATGTGAAACTAGTTTTTCCTGCATCGAAATATTCAAACTTATCCCCTTCGATGGCATACTCTCTGACAACTGTCTCACCAGGTTTGATCGTATAAACTTCGTTTGCGGTCTGGTTCATCGGAACCAGATTTGCAGATACAACTGGCAGCAGGCGCGTCTCATCCGAATGATTGGTAACTGTCATTCTGGAGTAGTTAATAACGTAATCCTTGCTTTCTACCGTCTGCTTGTTGCCAAACGATTCAATTTTATAGTCCATATTCTCTTTGGTAAACTCATTTATAAAGACCGGCAGATAGCCTTCGGCGTTATACCATTTGATGCCCGACGTATTTGTCGCACCGAACGTAACGATTTGTTTCGTTGCCACAGGCCCATTCTGCATAGGACGGGTTCCGCCAATCTGATAGGATCCGTCGAGGAATGCCAGAGTTGCGTTCTTGTCACCCTCAAAACCAAAACCAGCCGTCATTTTAGGGTTCAATTCATACTGATATTTTACTTCCAGTTGCAATCCGTCCAAGGCATTTAGCACTTTTGAATATACCTTGATCCGTTCTTGCTCAGATGCGCCGGGATTCAAGGCTTTAGCCTCCTGAATCGCTTGATGTAAACCGTCTGCCGACTGGCTGGTATAGCCATTCAGGACTGCATGGCTGATGGTCTCCATCTGCTTGGCCATCACATCCAGATTCGTACTCAGCACCAGGTTATTAATGGCTGTTTGCACCTGATTTAATGCCTGATTAAGCTCTTCCTGTTTAACATCCACATCGTTCAAACGCTCATGAGCGCTGCTCAAAGCCGTCTCCAAGGAGGACCAGCTCTGCAGAGTGTACAGCTGCCTGTTATATTGCTTAAGTTCTTCAATCAGGCCTTGCAGAGGGGCTCGATCCACGTTGCCTTCTTTCACAATTCTCATGATACCCGTGCCCAGACTCGCTTCAGATTTAAAGACGCCTGATGTCGATTTTCCAAAATACTCATCTTGAGATTCATAGTTTTTGGACATGATAACCCAGCGGTATTCTCCGGAGCCCCGCTCTTGCTGAGTCAGAGCAAGCGCATACCGCGTATTCTGAACGAGACTGTAGCTCAACTCCGCAGTGGTGAGTCCACCGTCCACAATCCGATTTTTGTCCACTGTCGTTTGGACCAGCGGATCTCCTGTTGGCAGTCCTTCACTGTTTACTGCATACAATTTGATAATCAGGTCGCTCACAGGCTCTTTATATCTTTTGACATTCACCTGCACATACTTCATATCAACAGCTTCCTTCACTGTGAAGGTTTGATATCTGTCCTGTTGATCGGTTTTTGCACCGAAAGTATACTCCTTAAACGCATTATCCGTAAAATCGATTACAATGTTCGATTCTCTTTTCACCAGTCCAAGCTGCGCGGCTACCAAAGCATTGATAGCGCTATCAACTTCCAGCTGCGCTACGTCTGTTCTTTCAAGAACAAGCTTGGCAGCAGCTAACGTTTCCACAAGGACTTGCCACGTCTCATTTGTATAAAGACCTTGCTTCATATTACTAACTCTGTTGTATTCATTTTGCAGCGCCAATTTATCTGCAAGTGCCCTACTGCTCAAAGCTAATCCGGAAAATGACATATTTCCGTTCTTCGCTACAACCTTAGCCAAACGTCCTTCAATTTTCAGCTTCACATTAGCAGGCACGTTGACTTGATATTTATAGTTCTTGGAAACAGAATCGCCGTATACGCTTCGGGTTACCGAAAGCACATTGTCAGTATAGATGTTGAGATCTACATCCGCTTGCCACAACCCAAGACCAAATACGAGGGTGGAATCCTGCGGCTGCGCTGCTACTTCAATGTCCCAGCCAACATTGTTATAGTTCCCTTTGTCTCGGCTGGACTTTGGATAAAATAGACCTGTCCCCGTGTCATTTAATCCATATTCAAATCCTGGCATACCATTACTCCAGGTATAAGACATGTAATCAGCATCACTGCCTCTGTTCAATTTGCCCTCGGTTGCGGTATCCCCATATACGCTGAAGGTAACCGAATTAGGGCCTGCCTTCTGAATTCGTTGAAGTTGATTCAGATTATCCGCTTTAAAATGCAACCAGTCCATATCCCCCGTTTGAGTCAAATTCAGGGGGAATTCGCCATTGACCAAGCCTTCATTAATCTTGGGGGCGGATGCTGCCTGAATAGAGTACACAGGGCCGATGGATGTGATAAACAAGCACATGAGTACAATCTTTGGAATGATATTATTAAGAGACCTTTTCATTTTCCCTTTGACCTCCTTATATGATTGTGAAAAAAATGGCTGGACTTTGTTTATTGCAAAGTCCAACCGCTCGATAACTAGTTTTCTCCGTAATTGCTTTGGAGATCATTCAGCAATTGTTCAACCGTCAAGCCGTCTTTCTTAAAGATGATTTCCTCTACCCCTTTAAGCAGATCGGCATGAAACGCCTTGGTCTGTTCAGGGTAAGCAAACGGCATACCCACCTTTTCCATATTGTCGAATACTGCTTTCAGTTCAGGATTCTTCTCCAAATATTTAGGAAGCAGTGAAGAGACTGCCGGTGAATATCCAACTGCCTCAATCGCATTCAATTGTGCTTCCTCACGCAGCGCATACTTGATCACTTGCATAGCTTCTTCCTTATGCTTGCTACCTTCCAGAATCGACAAGCCGTGTGAGTAAGCGCTTTGTGCTTCTACCGTACCTTTAGGCATCGGCAGAGCAATCAATCCCATGTCAGGATTGGCTTCTTTCAAATGACCTACATACCATGGACCAGCCGTGGACATAGCACCTTTTTCCTGACTGAATACTTCGCCGTCCCATGGAGCCCCTACTTCGATCGGAGCAATAGCAACCTTATTCTTGAGGAAAAGGTCAACGAAGAACTGCACGCCAGCTACGTTTTCTTTGGAATTGATTGTTTTTCCGAAGCCCCAGTCGCCGCCGAAAGCGTGCACATATTGAGTGATGTGAAACGGATCGATACTGCCGATAATGCCTTTAACGCCATCCTTAGTCATAGCCTTGGCCAACTCAACGACCTCATCCATCGTTTCCGGATATTTAGTGATTCCAGATTTCTCAAACATCTCTTTGTTGATAGCTAACATAGAAGTAGAAGAATCGTAAGGAATTCCGTAAAGTTTATTGTCATCTGTCCAGCCTTTGTACAGCGATCCAGTAATGCTGTCTTTGTCAAACCCCACTTTATCGATCAACTCATCCAGGGGAGCGAGTACGCCTTTCTTGATATACTCATAGTTCCCTTCATCCGACATAGCAATGATATCAGGCCCTACCCCTGCAGCAATCGCCGTTGGAACCGCTTTCCAAAATTCATCACTCGTTGGATACATTTGCATCTTAACTTTAATATTCGGATATTCTTTATCAATGCCATCCACCATAAATTCGAAGTTCTTTTGTTCGGACGCATTGGCCCAGTATGCCATCGTGACTTCAACGGTTTCTTGCTTCTCCTGCTTTGCCGCTCCGGTGTTGTCTGAAGCTCCGTTGCCAGAGTTACCGGTATTGGATTTCGTGCCACACCCTGCTGCAGTCAGCATCAACATCAGAGAACACAATAACAGGACTGACTTCTTTCTCATTTGTCACTACCCCTTTTATTTAAGAAGATTCACCTTAAGTGGTGTTATCTTCATCTTAGCTACACAGCATTCGAGAGCAAACAGAGGATCTTTACATATCTTTGTGATTTTTTACTTTCCCATACCAGTCTTTCGGTATTCGTTCGGAGGAAGTCCGTAGATCTTCTTAAAGCTGATATAGTAGTTGTCAATACTGTTAAACCCAACCTTCTCCGCGATCTCATACGTCTTCAATTTTCCATCTTTAAGTAGCTCTAGAGACTTCTTCACACGATAGCCGTTGATATACGGAATCAGCATGGAACCCGTTTGCTCCTTAAAAATACGGCTCAGATAGCTGTTGTTCAGACCGACATAACCGGCTAGCTCATTCAGTGTCAAATCGTGACTGTAGTTCTGGTGAATATAATCAATGACCCGCTTGATCTTATAGTTTGAAGATGTGGCAGCATCTGTATAACTCTCCTGTAGACTCTCCAGCTCCCGGATCAGCAGCAGATGAAGATGCTCCAAACGCTCGGCGGACATGATTTCCTGCATCCCGGTATAATCTTCCTCGCCGCTGTCTTCCTTCATATGTGACTGAATCTGGCAGTGCAAATTCACGCACATTTCCAAGGTGGCATGACGTCCCAAACATCTCTTCTCCTTGATCGTGGCAAACATCTCATGAACAATAGAGATAGCAGAAGATATGTTCTTTTCGTCCATTTCCTTGCGGATGCGCTGCTCAAACAGAGTGAACAATACCTTATCATTCACTTCTTTGATGCTGCCTGGTTCGTAGACAACAACATTGCTGTGATCCTCATAAAACAGCATTTCAGCCGATTCTTGGGCTTCATGATAGGCTTTGGGAATATCAAGCAGACGGGTGTGTAGCCCGCTGATAAGAAAACTGACTTGTATGTTTAGAAACTGCTTCAATGTCTTTTCAATTTTACGGATGAGTCCCCAGCGTTCTTCCAGAATCTCATTCATACTTCTGATGCCGGAGTACGTTTTTATAATAACCAGCTCTTTCGGACTCATCAGAAACAGCTCTAGCTCGCTGTACCGATGCAGCACCTCTTGCAAGATATTCAGGATCGAGAATCCGAGTAAATGCTCCATTCCCTTATTGTAACGTTCCTTCACCTTGTCATACTGATCAATCAACATGACAATACAGAGCACATTAGGCTGTTTCAGATCCAAATCATACAGCTTTGTTTTTTGTTCGATTTCCCACTCATGACGAACAACACCGACCGCTAAATCCCGAAAAAAAAGCGTTTTCAACTCATTCCGGTTCTTCTCCATATTTTGCTGCAGGGAAACAAGATGATCGCCCACAGGCTGATGATTTACCAGTTTCCGGACACGCTCCAACGCTTCAAATACTGCGGACTGGGTCAGATTCGGTTTATGAATATAATCGCATGCACCTAGCCTAAGCGCCTCTTGGGCATATTCAAACTCATTATGGCTGCTGAGAATAATAACTTTGCAGGAATGATTGGCATGCCGGAGCTGCCTTAGAACCTCAAGCCCATCCATCAAAGGCATTCGGATATCTAAAAAAACCACATCCGGATGAAGCTCCTCCATTTTCTCCAGAGCCTCTTTGCCGTTTGTGGCTTCGCCTACCAGGTAATAGCCATGATGTTTCCAGTCCACAAATGTCTTAAAATTCATTCGAATAAAGGACTCATCGTCCACAATCATGATTTTCATGCGTATCCCTCTTTCCTTGTTCCAGCGTGGTTCTGAGGATGCTCCATGGCAGGAATCAGGATAAGAACGGTAGTTCCTTCCCCTTCTAGGCTATTTATGGTCACCCCATACTTTTCTCCAAAATGAAGCTTTAGTCTTTTGGAGACATTGCCCACACCAATGGAATTCATCGTTTGCGCGTCCGACATTTCCTGTTGTAATAACCTACTTAGCTGTTCCTCCGAAATCCCCATTCCGTTATCCGAGATCGCAAACTGAATATCGTTGCCTTTTCTCTGTACACGTATACTCAAGTTATATTGCCGGGAATCTTCTGATGCAAAGCCGTGGAACACCGCATTCTCCACAAAAGGCTGCACCATGAATTTTAACGTTCTGCATTTCAGAACATTCGGTGCAACATCGATTTCAAAATCAAACACATTAAAGTACCTAAGCTGCAGCAGTTCCAGATAGCTGTGAATAAAGGCCGCTTCTTCCTCAATAGATACAAACTCCTGAGTATTACGTGTGGAAAAGGACAAAACTTTGATCATGTCATCTACTGTTTCCGTAATGTTGTCCGCCATTTGAGCCTGTGCCATCCATTTAATCACGGAGAGCGTATTATAGATGAAATGCGGATTAATTTGATTTTGTAGCGCATTAAGTTCCGCACTCCGCTTCTTCTTCTCTTCAATTTTGGTTTGCTCAATCAATTCTTTGATCTCGGTAGTCATCCTGTTAAAGGAACGCGACAAATGTCCCACTTCATCCAGACTGTCCTGCTGAGCCGTAACATCAAAATCCCCCTTCTCTACCTTGCGCATTAGCCGATTGAGCCTTCGAATCGGGTTGGTGATGCTGCCAGATACTAGATAAGCTGTTACGAAACCCAACACAATCAACAAAAGAAGCAGCAGTGTGGAAAAATTGCGTATCTGGTTAATTTCGGCGAGCAGCTTGTCACGAAGAACGATGCTGTAGAATTGCCATCCAGACACATTGGACTCATCGTGAACAACATAGTAGTTTTCATTGTCCGGCTTCATTTTTCCCATGACTTGACTATATTTCATCCCAATCATGGCCGGATCTGAACTGAACACCACCATCCCATTTTCATCCACGATGAACTGGTTTACGTCCTGTTTGTCACCCAGTCCACTGAATAGCTTCTCAAGCTTATCCATCCGGAAATTAACGAGCAGCACACCGAGCTTCTGATAGGTACCCACATCCACCAGTACACGACCCACAGATAGTACAGGGCGGGGCTTAGCATACATCTGTTTCTCCTCGTGCATGCCAACCAGAACCGGCCTCTCCGCATTATTCACAATGGTCCGGTACCAAGGTTCATATACCGGACTATATCTATAATTGAAAGTCGTATCATAACCCCTACGGTAGATTAAAGAACTATTCACAGGGTAGATCAAAATGGAATCAATGTCCGGATTAAATGTCATCAACTCTTTAAAAACGTTATCACTTATGTAGCGGTAATCCATACTTTTTTCAAAAGTCTCATAGGTTACGGCAGAATAATCCTTCGCCAAAATTTGCATCAGTCTTTCATCATAGAAAGGTTGCTCCGAGGATTTGAACATACTGCTAACAAACGAATCCGCAGTAGATACCATCTGCTGATTCGTCTCCTGAAACGACTTCACAATACGGGATTCAAAAACGGACATCGCGTATATGTAGAAGTAAATACTAATCACCACGAGAGGAACAATCATCAACAGCGTGTAGGTCAAAAAAAGCTTTTGTCGTATGTTGCGATCCCGAAACCTACTCCATTTCCGCATGAAGAGATCCTCTTCTCTTGTAAGAATTTGTTGTATTATGACGAATTAATCTTATGCCATATCCTCTTTTGCTTCAATAGCAAACTACGTAAGCTGAACGGGTCATGTAAATTCGTCCAACTTACATAGTATTTTGAGAATTAGATTAGATTCAATGGCTGACCATATACTGCCGGATGTTGGACAGAGAGAGCTTCGATGTTTCCGGAACAATATAATCCGCTTTCGACAGAATCTCAGCATCACCAACCCCTACGGCAAACATCCCCGCACTTTTTATCGCCTGAACTCCAGCCTCAGCATCCTCCAATCCGACACAATAACGGGGTTCAACCCCCAGCTCTTCCGCTGCCTTCAGAAAAATATCCGGTGCCGGTTTTCCATGAGCCACACTTTCCGGATCGACGATCACATTAATATAAGACTCTACCTTCAACTGCCGCAGCAGTGTTCCGGCATTGCGACTGGCCGAAGCTAGCCCGATCGGTATTCCAGCCTGCTTGAGATCATAGAACAATTCCAGAATGCCTGGCAAAATTTCTGCTTCGTTCACCTTTTGAATCAGTCGTTGATAGTTGTTGTTCTTCCGTTCAGCCCATTCCTGCTTTTGTTCCAAAGTGAAGGCTGCCCCACTGTCCGGCAGTACACTGAGTATTTTTTCTAAGGAAGCCATGCGATCAATACCCTTGAGCTGCTCATTAAATTCCAGGTCAAAGTGAATACCCAACTCCTCCGCCAACTGTTTCCACGCTTCATAATGATATTTCGCCGTATCCGTAATAACACCGTCCAGATCAAAAATTACGGCTTGAATAGCTTGATATTCATTATTCACTCCGCTCAGCCTCCTTCAAGTCTGTAACGATACGATCCTTGAGCACGTATTCTCGGCCATGAATGAACAGAGTAAGCTCACCCAAGCCTGAAGTTAGGCGCTCCACCTCCAGCTTGCCGCGGGTAACTGTCACCTGCAGACGCTCACCCTGCCAGACAAGTGGGAAAGACAAGCGCTCCCAGGCCTCTGGAAGTTTCGGGTTCAGGCGAAGGAAGCCCTCCCAGGAACGAACCCCGCCAAAGCCCATAATCGTTGCCTTCCAAATGCCGCCAATCGAAGCTGAATGAATGCCTTCATCGCAGCTATGCATGTTCGTACCCAAATCAACACGAGCAGCCTTGGCAAACATATCGTAAGCCAATTCCAGTTCATTGACATCACTAGCCAGCATACTGTGAGTGGATAAACTGAGCGAAGAGTCATGCAGCGTTTTCGGCTCGTAATAATGCCAATTCGCCGCTTTAGTCTCTTCAGAGAACCAGTCCTCCAGCAAGTAAAACAAAACGAGAATATCCGCCTGCTTCGATACCTGTATTTCACTGAGCTGGGTCATGCTGTAGTCGGCAAGAATGGAAGCCACTTGCTCCTGATTACGGTACTTCTTCAGATCAATAACTTGATTGTTCAAATAAGTATCGTCCTGCGGAATGATGAGCGAATCCACATCCGGCTGCGGTAGATAGATCAGCTTGGATTTATCCTCCCATTCCTTCAACCGCTCGGATAGAGCCAACTTACTTTCCAAAGTCAAGTAAACATCGCTTTGCGCTTGCCTAAGCTTGCGAGTGCATTCGATCGCTTTTGTCATATTCCAGTAGGCCATATAGTTGGTGAATGCATTGTTGGAGACATGTTCCTTATATTCATCCGGACCAATCACATCACTGATATGATACTTCTGTTCCTTATCGCTCCATTCCAGTCGGCTCGCCCAGAAGGTGGCTGTTTCGAATATAATCTCATACCCGTACCAGTCCATATATTCCTGATCACCAGTGGCCTGATAATAATTCCACACACCATATGCCACGTCCGCAGTAATATGCTGCTCTATTTTACCTGTCCAAATATAGGTCGGCGTCCCGGTAACAATATCTACAGGGCCCCATTCAGGAGTTTCTTCCTCGCCAGTTGCTGCGGATTCCCAAGGGTACATCGCACCGCGATGACCGTTATCATGCGCTTTTTTTCTCGCACCGTTCAAGGTATGATAGCGATATTCCACCAGCTTGCGGGCTGTCTGAGGGTCCATGTACAAAAAGTATGGCAAAATAAAAATTTCCGTGTCCCAGAATACATGTCCCTTATATCCTTCTCCTGTCAGTCCTTTGGCTCCTACAGAAAAGCGGCTGTCATGAGCAGGTGTCATCAGAAGCAGATGATACTGTGCAAAACGGATAGCCAACTGATCAAAGATGTCGCTGCTCTTGATCTCAATATTGGTTTTGGCCCAAACACTTTTCCAGACCTGCTCATTTTCATTGAGAAGCCTATCGAACCCTTTTTCTGCCGCCTTATTGAGATATTCTCGAGCGGTATCCTGCAAAGCTTGATTAGCGGTTCCCCGATCACTCCACTCCCTATCAAGACTCGTATGCACCGAAGCCACCTTATCCAGCGTGATGCACTTGCCTACCTCAGCTTTAAGCTTGTAAGTCAGTGAAACTCTTCTACGATCCATGCTCGGTGCTGGCGCAGTTGTAAGACGTACCCCCCTCTCATAAATCTGATGGGCACAGGTATGTACAAATTCAATATTCGATTCCGTGGTTGTAGCGGTAAGCTGAAGCAGCTCTTTATCAAACACCCGCCGCTCGCCTTCTACAAAATGCTGAGCTCCGGAATTTGTCATCTGCCCGTTGATACCGGAATGAATAGAAATCTCTGTGGCATTCGACAGCGGGGTTATTTCCACTCGCATCCCCATCAGATGCCGGTCCTGTAATGATACGAACCGCAGGAAGCTCATCTTGAACAGATCGCCCAGCTCATCCTCCCAGAGGATATCACGCCGGAGTTCTCCTTGCCGTAAATCCAGCTCCCGGCGATAACTGTGAATTTTTCCTTTTTCCAAATGGAATGGTTTACCGTTCAGATGGATTTCGAGCTGCACCATATCTGCGGCATTCGGAAGCTCTGTAACCTCTTTATTGGCAAAACGGTTAAATGATCCTGCAACAAACAAGTTTCGCTTTTCACCCGGATAGGACTCCTCCGTAGCGGCTCTTAGACCAAGATATCCGTTTCCCTGACAAAAAATCGTTTCAAACTTCCCTAAAAATCTAGCGTCAAACTCTGTTTCTGCAATCACCCATCCGTCATCGAGCGCACTCAACCCTTTATATTCAATCACTTTACATCCCCCAATCTGACGCATTCTGTATTAACCTTTCAGTCCTGTAGTGGCAATTCCTTGCACCATATGGCGCTGGAACATCAAAAAGACGATAATGATTGGCAGAGTCAAGAGAACAACACCGGTCATCGTGAGGTTTGGCCATTCAAAATAACGATTCTTAAGTGTGTTCAAACCAACAGTCATTACATACCAACGGCTGTCATTCACCAATGTCACCGGCCATACGAAAGAGTTCCACGTGCCGGTAAAACTGAATATAATCTGTGTACCAATTGCACCTTTGGACAGCGGAAGCATGATTCGGTAGAAAATCCCAATCTTGCTCAATCCGTCAACCTCCGCCGCCTCCTCTAACTCCTTCGGCACGGTCAAAAAGAATTGACGCATCAGAAAGACAAGGAAGCCCTGGAACAGAAATGGAACAATGAGACCCTGATAGCTGTTAAGCCATTGCAAATCAACGATCATGGAGAAAATCGGAATAATCATCACTTGGTAAGGCACCATCATCATCCCGATCACCAGGAAAAACACTACACCTCTGCCCCGAAAATTAATACGAGCCAAGGAATAAGCTGCCGTCGTATTGACAAACAAGTTACCAATCAAAATTCCGAATGTTACGATGATCGAGTTCTTATACCAAATCAAAATATCGGAGGTTTCGAAAATGTCCCTGTAGTTTTCAAATGTCCACTGGCTAGGCAGCACAAGATGCCCGATGTCTGCTTTGGACAAAAGCGAAGTGTAGATGGCGTAACCAAACGGTAAGATGAAGAAAATGGAAAATGCGAATAGCAGAAAATAGCGTAAAATTTGAGTTTTCCGGTTAAGCATCATCTAAATCTCCTCCTTAAGAAATCGTTTTTGAAGCATGGATAGCGCAATAATAAGGGCGAAAATAATAAATGCAGCCGCGCTACCGTAGCCGGAACGGTTGAAGCTGAATGCCTGACTGTAGAAGTAAGTTACTATCGTGCTCGTTGCGCCGGCCGGACTTCCGAGCGAACCGTTTCTTGCCAAAGCATAAGGCTGGTCAAACAGCTGCATGACGTTAATAATCCCGGACATTATGACAAGGAAGGTCACTGGCTTCAACATAGGAACCGTAAGCTTCCAGAATTGCTGCCATCCATTCGCTCCGTCCACACGACCCGCTTCATAAATATCGTTTGGAATGGTTTGCAATCCCCCCAGGTAAACTACCATGTAGAATCCCACATACGTCCAAACGGTTAGAATCATCAAAAATGGAAGTGCATACTTAACGTTGGCGTACCAGGAAACGTCCGGGAAACCAAACCAAGTCAGCAACTGGGTTGCAATCCCATCATTTTGCATGAACAAATACATAAATACAGTCGTTACTGCAATGGTTGAGGTGATATATGGCATGTAATACAGTGTGCGGAACACACCTTTAAGGTGCATCACCTTGTTTAGGTTAACTGCAATCACCAAAGCGATGATCGCTTGCAGCGGCACCGCTATTACTGTCAACAATAAGGAATGACTCAAGGCCGTCCAGAAGTCCTTATCCTGGACAATTTCCACATAGTTTCCGAATCCGATAAATTTAGCTGCATCCGGATTTAGGAAGCTGATGTCCTGGAAGCTGTAGATTAAGGATTGTACCAGTGGGTAATAGAACCAGATCCCCATCAAAATCAAGATGGGGGTGACAAACAAGTAGCCAACGAACGTTGATGAACTTCCCAATCCGGTCAGTCTTGACCCGAACCCGCGCTTGGGTCTGGACGATATGCGCTTAGTTTCTAAATTTGGCGTCATGGTGTTACTCCTTCCACTTACGAACCCCTTGTTCGTATGTTTTTAGTAACTCCATCATATAAATTGCCCGATTCTACTGGAATAGAGGATATTTACAAGACTCCGAGGATTTTTACATTGTGCATTCATGGCATAAGGTAGGCTGCCAACAACCGAAAGCAAAAAAAGTAGCGAGCCTCCGATGACCGGAGACTCGCTACTTTTTTTGTTTTTTACTGTTTTGAAAGAAACGCCGCTTTATTTCTCAATCAATTTAAAATCATCAAAATGGAATTCAGGAGAAACAATACAGGATACCAGTACCGGTTCTGATCCTAACGGACGAGCGGCCTGCCATACACCTGCTGGTACAACCACTTGTGGCTGCTGGCCTGCAGCAATATCGAGACCCAAAATAACTTCCT
>RCUU01000632.1_pt1 | contig 18749 bp, 14 predicted proteins | sample 2166211 | NCBI WGS metagenome assembly RCUU01 (sample SAMN09932620, study PRJNA488358) | compost metagenome | feature: garden; material: soil; isolation source: compost soil in phenylacetic acid-enriched culture | place: Germany: Experimental Botanical Garden Goettingen | collected 2016-01-27
TCGAAGTAAACCAAAGAAGTAGTTGCTCACAAAACTTTTAGGAGTTGAACATAGAGATGGCAAAACAAAGCGTAATTGTCGTTGGCGGTGGTCTTGCCGGGCTGATGGCTACAATTAAAGCGGCGGAAGCGGGAGTTCAGGTGCATTTGTTCTCGTTAGTTCCGGTAAAGAGGTCGCATTCTGTATGCGCACAAGGTGGAATTAATGGCGCTGTAAATACAAAAGGCGAAGGCGACTCTCCATGGGAGCATTTCGATGATACGGTGTATGGCGGGGATTTTTTGGCGAATCAGCCGCCCGTTAAAGCGATGTGTGAGGCGGCTCCGGGCATTATTCATTTGATGGATCGGATGGGCGTGATGTTCAACCGGACGCCGGAGGGTCTGCTTGATTTCCGCCGATTCGGAGGCACCAAGCATCACCGTACGGCATTTGCTGGTGCAACGACAGGACAACAGCTATTGTATGCTCTGGATGAACAGGTTCGCCGGTTTGAAGCGGAAGGTCTCGTAAATAAATATGAGACCTGGGAGTTTCTGTCCGCTGTGGTCGACGATGAAGGAGTATGCCGCGGTATTACCGCGCAAAATCTGCGCTCGATGGAAGTCGTTACATTTGCTTCGGATGCTGTTATTTTGGCTACGGGTGGTCCTGGCATTATTTTTGGCAAAACGACGAATTCCGTAATCAATACAGGAACAGCCGCCAGTGCGGTATATCAGCAAGGAGTAAACTATGCGAACGGTGAGTTTATTCAGATTCATCCTACTGCCATTCCAGGAGACGACAAGCTGCGGCTGATGTCGGAATCGGCCCGTGGAGAGGGTGGACGAATCTGGACATACAGGGATGGAAAGCCCTGGTATTTCCTTGAGGATAAATATCCCGCGTACGGGAATCTGGTTCCCCGGGACATTGCAACGCGTGAAATTTTCCATGTCTGCGTCGATATGAAGCTCGGAATTAATGGCGAAAACATGGTGTACCTTGACCTCTCCCACAAGGACCCGAAGGAGCTTGATGTTAAGCTTGGCGGAATTATCGAAATCTATGAAAAGTTCATGGGTGACGATCCGCGTAAAATTCCGATGAAAATCTTCCCTGCAGTTCATTATTCGATGGGCGGCATGTGGGTCGATTACAATCAAATGACGAACATTCCGGGACTGTTTGCGGCAGGGGAATGTGAATACCAATATCACGGTGCCAACCGACTCGGAGCCAATTCTCTTGTCTCCGCAATCTATGGAGGCATGGTGGCTGGTCCAAAAGCGGTGGAATACATTCGCGGTCTGAAAAAATCTGCTGAGGACGTAAGCCCGGCAGTATTCGAGCAAAGCCGCAAGGCACAGGAGCAGAAATACGAAGGGCTGCTTGCGATGAATGGAACGGAGAATGCTTATGTTCTTCATAAAGAGCTTGGCGAATGGATGACGGATAATATGACTGTAGTTCGTTACAATAGCAGACTCGAGGCGACCATCGGTAAAATTAAAGAGCTGAAGCAGCGGTATAAAAATATCAACATAAACGATACCTCGCGCTGGAACAACACTGGAGCAGCGTTTACAAGGCAGTTATGGAACATGCTTGAGCTGGCTGAGGCTATGACATTGGGTGCTCTTTTGCGGAATGAAAGCCGCGGGGCGCACTATAAACCGGATTTCCCGGCACGTAATGACGAAGAGTTCATGAAGACGACCAAGGCGACGTGGACGCCGGACGGTCCACAAATCTCCTATGAAGATGTGGACGTCTCACTTATTCCACCTCGTATTCGCGATTATTCTAAGGAGAAATAAGAGAGGAGTGCAGTTGGCTATGGCGGATACAACCACAGCATCCAAGAAGGTTAAGTTCATTATTACTCGTCAGGATGACCCCAAATCGTCATCATATACGGAAGAATTCGAGCTGGATTATCGTCCAGGCATGAATGTCATCAGCTCACTAATGGAGATTCAACGCAACCCTGTCAATATCAAAGGGGAGCAAATCGCTCCGGTTTGCTGGGAATCGAACTGTCTGGAGGAGGTCTGCGGCGCTTGCTCAATGGTCATCAATGGTAAGCCGCGTCAAGCCTGTGCGGCGCTCATCGATAATTTGGAGCAGCCGGTACGTATCGAACCGATGCGTACATTTCCGGTTGTACGTGATCTCGTCATTGACCGCAGCCGGATGTTTAACTCCTTGAAGCGGGTTAAAGCCTGGATTCCGATTGACGGAACGTATGATCTGGGACCAGGCCCGCGGATGGCAGAGAAAAAACGCCAATGGGCATATGAATTATCTAAATGCATGACCTGTGGCGTCTGTCTGGAAGCTTGTCCCAACGTCAATGACAAGACGAATTTTATGGGCCCTGCTCCAATTTCGCAGGTTCGTCTCTTCAATGCCCACCCGACCGGAGAAATGAATGCGGATGAACGGCTGGATGCGTTGATGGAGGATGGAGGAATCGAAGGCTGCGGCAACTCGCAGAACTGCGTACGGGCTTGTCCTAAAGGCATTCCGCTTACAACATCCATCGCTGAGATGAATAAGGCGACAACAAAGCATATGTTTAAGCGTTGGCTTGGTGTATAGGCTAGTAAAACACAAAACTGACTCATCCGGGATTATAGAAGACTCGGGTGAGTTTTTTGTTGTAAAATATGGGTAGTTTTTTTATGTAACCGGAGAGGAGAGATCAGAGGATGAGCCATAATGTTGAGATCAAAAAAATAGAGGCGCTGGGTTCACCAGAGCTTTCACAATTAACAGAGCTATTAGTTGCGGTAGTAGATGAAGGAGCATCAATTGGTTTTATGGCTCCTTTGGATTTGAAGGAAGCGGAGGACTACTGGAAGGGGGTGCTTCAGCCCGGCGTCAAGCTGTGGGTCGCCCTGATCAATGATACAATCATCGGAACCGTTCAATTGCAGCTGGCGATGAAAAAAAACGGCTCTCACCGTGCAGAGGTGGCCAAGCTTATGGTTCATCCGGATGCCAGAAAAAATGGAGCAGCCAGGAAGCTGATGAGAACACTGGAGAGCGCTGCAAAGGATATGGAAAGAAATTTGCTTGTACTGGATACCCGTTCCGGTGACCCCTCGAATCTGCTGTATCTTTCGCTTGGTTATATGAAAGCAGGAGAAATACCGCATTATGCGAGATCCTCAAACGGTAAGCTTCACGCTACTGTTTTTTACTACAAGGAATTATAAATGATCATATGTAAAAGGAAGATGAAGCGAGGAGATGGAACGGAGCTCTAGAGCAGGTGCTGAATATCGGATGTGCGGATGACTCCGGCATATTGGCCGTTATTGGTGATGATGATGCTATCGTTGCGCATACCATTAGGTCGTTGAGCTACAACCGCAGCAGCTTGCTTTAATGAGTCGTTGATGTCCATAACATCGGGAGTTCGATTCATCAGTTTAGTGATTGGAGAATGATAATAATGATCCATGCCTGAACGGCTGCAAATGGTCAAATAAAATTTGTCACACATGATTAATCCGACGGGTACATCTCGTTTATCGCATACCACGATACATGGCGATTCGGGATAGCTGAACATGACGCGAGTGGTATCTCGGCAGCTTGTTGTGTTGCGCACCTTTGGAGCAAACTGGACATAGCTTTTGATCGAAAGCTCGCTATTTACGCTGGTTGCAAGGCTCAGGTCGTTCAACAAAGCAGTTGGCTCAGTAAATAAAACGTTGTTGCTGTTATTCAAAACACTGTTCATCGTTGGTGTCACCTCCTGAAAAGTTATTTAGAAGCTACTATTAGTTTAGAACTGTAAAGTAAAGTGTGTATAAAGGAATGTTAATCTTGTGTAAAATGGAGCTTGTATCACGTAAAAAGGCTGACCCAGTCATAAATATGACCAGGCCAGCCTTTTTCACTAGTTAGTATGATTACGCTTCAAATGAACATTACTCAGAGAGCCCTGCTGCTTTTAACAGTAGGTATAGTGCCGAGGCTGCAGCTTCACGAGTCGTTGCTGCATTCGGATTGAAGTAGATGCCTGACTCCCCGTTTTTACCACTTACCCCACTAATAATGCTTGCTGATGATAGGAGCTCAACGCTATCCTTTGCATATGCTGCAATTTGGCTTTGATCTGCGAAGGTAACGGATGCCGTGCCTTTCAGCTCTTGTCCGGTCAGCTTAAGCGCTCTACTCAATATGACAGTCAGCTCCTGGCGGGTTACCTTGGTACTTGGAGAAAACTTATTGTCTCCGGTTCCTTGAACTAACCCTGCTTCAAAAGCAGCAGCAAGATCATTTGCATACCAGTCCGTTGCTTTGACATCGGAAAAGTCAGGTGCTGCTGTAGATTTGAGACCAAGTGCTCTAACGAGCAATGCCGTGAATTCTGCGCGTGTAAGGCTGCTGCTTGGCGAGAATTTGTCTGCGCCTGTTCCTTCGATAATAAATTTATTGGCAAGTGTTGTGATATGAGCTGCTGCCGAGGAGTCGGAAATATCGGAAAAGCTTGCTTTACGGCTTACGGCTGCATATACAGAGAAGCCTGGACGACTTACAGTAACGACTGTAGAATCGCCTTCCTGAACCTTGAAAACGGAAGCAATTGGAGATACCTTATCATCGGCTTCGTAAAGCACCCCGGCTGTCCCCGGCTGAATATGTCCCGGAACCGTAAATGCTCTCTTGATAAACACATGATTTGGAACCTGAACAGGTTTTGCCGCCTTGTCGATTATCCAATTAGCTTCAAATTGTACCGGAGTTCCGATTACTGTTGCTCCTGAAGCAGTGAAGGATTCTTTGAACTTATCTCCCGCAGCGATTGTGATTTCAAGGCTAGCTCCGTCCGTCTCTTGCTTGAGCAGAGAAGCCGGCAACGCGATAGCTGAGCCTCCCGCGATAATGATCACTGAGCTGGCAGCATCAAGGCTACTGAGCTGTTTGATCTGCTGGGCGGACAGTACTATTTTTACATTTGATGTTTCGTTGGATTCTACGTTGATCACAATTGCTACAGCGGATTTTCCGGTTGAATCAATAGCTGCTTTAAGATCTGCATCACTAATCGCAGCATTCGTTATATCGTTTGTTTTATTCGCAGCTGCTTTTATGACAACTTGCTTGGAACCCTGATCGGTAACAGCCTGTGCTGCAGTTGATACCTTACCGGCTGAGCTAGGTGCAGCCGATGCAGCAGGAGCACTGCCACCACCGCCACCACCGCTACCTGCTCCAGTTCCGTCACCGCCAGAGCTGCCTCCACCGTTATTTGATCCAGGCTCGGCAGAATTGTCAACGCGTAGAACGGTATTTGCAGAGTAAACAATTTTGCTTCCATCGGTACGTTTGGCAATAGAGAAATCTTCCTTAAGCTGAACCGCTGTAACATGCACTTCGTATGTTCCGGTAGGTAAGCTCAATATCTCTCCACTCTCGTCACTCGTTAAATATTGTCCATCGATATCTTTAATCTGATAAACTCCAGGACTGAAGTATTCATCTAAGGAGTCTGTCGGAATTTGTGTGAAATAGCCGAGCAGGTCACCATTCAGATTATTCACTTCAACCAAAATGACATTAGTGTCATCTGCATTCAGACTAAATGTCAGATCAGTTTTATTCTGTGTACTTCTTTTTGGATAAATCAACGAATTTGTCAGGCTTACATCCTGAACACCCAATCCGTTATCCGGTTGATGCTCTCCTACGTATACAACAAATGGAAGGTGCAGCTCTGGAACTCCAGGGCTAGTTAAAGTAACCTGACCTTCATAAACGCCTTCATCAGCACTACTGTCAACATTCAGTGTCAATTGGAAGGTGGAGGTGCTACCCCCTGATGCCGATACACTGCTTTGGCTGAGAGCAGCTTCAACACCGTCATGGTCAAAATGCCATTCTACTTCGGCGGTATAATTCACGTTTATAGCCGTCGTGTTCTTAAGCTGTAGATTTTTAACTACATTTGATCCGGGAGCCACGACACCAAAGCTGGCGGAGGAATTGTAGTTAATAATGTTCTTGGGGTTATAATTGATATCCAGAATGGTGATTGGCTCGATCGCTTGCAGCAGAGCCGGAGTTTGAAGTGCGGCAGCTACATTCGCACGTCCCGAGCCTTGCTGATAAGCATCATAAATATAATCATATGGATCGTACAGAACATCGGCTGTATTCGTCAGAGCGGATCTGATATCAAAAGGATTCCAGCTTGGATTTTTCTGCTTGAGCAGCAGCGCCAGTCCGGAAATATGCGGTGTAGCCATACTTGTCCCATTGTTTCTTTGATAAGCTTCAGCGTAAGCAGGATCTTCAGGTTGTTGTGCATAAGCAGGGTATGTCGACATGACATTAACGCCAGGCGCCAAAATGTCAGGCTTGACGCTTAACGCCAAATCACCGTTAGGTCCCCATGCGGAAAAGTCAGCGAGCACATCACCTGGCACAATATCAACATCATACTGACTGTTAAATGACACCTTCAAGGATTGATCCGGATGGTCGACTATTGCGCGAGCCAGTGCACGACCTTCAGTACCTTTAAGATCAAAAGTAGGCACAAAGAGGAAGCTGTCTCCAAGATTGGTATTAATGAAACCATCGCGATCGGAAACATTTTCACTCAAGTCGGCCTCACCGTTTTTAATGTTTCCATTGAACAATAAAACCGCTTTAGCTCCGAAATGTCCGGCATATGCGATTTTCTCGACAAATGAAATATCCCCGCGGGAAATTAACACTACTTTGTCTTGAACATCTTTACCGGAGTAATCGCTCGAATAACCCAGTCCAAGATAAACAACGTCTAACGGCTCTGTACTTAGGATGGATTCAAAATCAGTTTGTCCCGTTCTCCAGGCCATCACGTTAAAATCAAGAGAGCCGTAAGTAGTGGATGTAACGGAAGCGGCATCCTGCAGCTCAGCTGCTACGGAGCCTGTGTATAACAGACTTTCGCTATTTACCGCTCCAACGGAAATGGCAAGCTGGGATGTTGCCGGAGAGCCCAGGGTATAATATCCAGGGCCTGCATTGCCATTAGCCACAACGACGATAGTTCCCGATAGGATAGCATTGTTAATAGCTACTACCTCAGGTGCGTTCACGTTTTTATTGGAATCGGAGCCTAAAGAGAGGTTGATAACGTCTACCCCGTCTTTTACAGCATGCTCTATGCCGTCAATCACTTGGGCGGTAGAACCTGATACATCATTTGGGTCCTCGCTGTTGATATCTCTGCCCAGTACTTTATATGCATATAAATCAGCTTCGTACGCGATGCCCTTTTGTACAATATCGCTTTGTGTATTTGCAGCACGACCGATAATAGTACCCGCTACATGGGTACCATGAGACGTACCTTCAAAACCTTCATGCTTGGGATCTTCGCTTGGAGTGAGAGGGGGTTCTTCATAAGGGTCGTTATCTTGATAGAAGGAATCATAGCCGCCTTTATACGCAGGGGCGATGTCTGGATGATGATAATCCACCCCGGTATCCACGACTCCCACCTTAAGTCCTTTACCGGTCAGACCTTGCTCCCAGGCCTGGTCAGCTCCAATTTGCTTGATTGGATTAATATCATAGCTGGAATTTGCATCTGTAGAAGAGGGTTCGATAGGAATGGGATACCAGGTGCTGTTTTCCTGAATGGATTTTACCCCCGAAATTTCGGCAAGCTTCGGAATTTCGTTGGCAGGAATTGTGATCTCAAGTCCATTAAGCACCGTATTGTACTGATAGTTAATGTCCAGCTTCAGTCCCTGATCAGCAGCCTCTTCAATAAATTCATTCTGCTCCCGATCGACACTTGCTTCTGTAGCAGCTGCTGCCAAGGATCGGTTGCCGATTCTGGAAGCGTATTTGCCTACAGCAGCAGGTTGACCCTCCAGCTGCACAATAACCCGAATCTTATTGCTGGAGTCGGTGTTGATCTCAGGTGATACATAGGTTTCCTCCACTTTGGTACCTGCCAGAGAGAAAGCATTTCTGCCAGAGGTCAGTCCACTTAATTGCTGTGGCTCGAGCTGAAGCGGGTCTGCGGCTGCACCTGCAGTAGGCACAGCTCCAAGGATCAGCCCGGCTGCCAACGTAATTGCAGACAGCTTGCGGATAAGAGTTGAATGAGTGCTCAAATAGAATCTCCTCCATGTATAATTTTCACCTTTGTTCATATAGATAGGGGATCTATATATAAAAAGGAAATAATAAGAATATATTACCATTTAATCATTGTATTATCTATTAAAATTTGTAAAAATACATACTATTTTCATAGATATACTTAAATAATGGTCGGCATGTAGTTTGATGTTTTTATTGAGAATGTCATATGGATATGTCACAATCAAAAGCATAGATTATAGGGGGAAATTGGGGGGATTATATTGAAGAGAGCAATTGGGACTACAGGGAAAATATTGCTTGGTATTGCTTTTTCCGTCATCTTGATTGTAATTGGTTCAGCCATCCTGACGATCACGGGTGCGATTCAGGAATGGAACATGCAGTTGGTTACTGCAACTAGCATGATTGTTGGGGCGTTATTGGTGTATGTCATATTCGAAAGAAAAAATAGGTGGCACATTGGCTTAAGACAGCCCAAGCTTGCGCAAAGCCTGATTCAAGGTATGTTGGCGGGTATTTTATTCATAACCGTTGCATTTGTCGGAATTTGGGCTCTTGGTGGCATACATATTGATCGTCTTCAGTTCGACTCAAACGCATGGAGTCTGTTTGGACTTCAATTCGTAGTGTTTAGTTTTGTAGCGGTAAGTGAGGAATTGCTGTGCAGGGGATATATTCAAGGAGCTATTAAGAACAGCTTTGGCTTAAGACCTGCCATTTATGTTCCTTCCATTATTTTTGCAATGATGCATTTGGGTAATCCAGGGATTTTGATGAATCCTATGCCTTTATTGAACATATTTTTGGTTGGGGTGCTGTTTGCATTGACCCGTGAGCTTACTCTAGGCTTGTGGTTTCCAATCGGCTTTCACTTAACTTGGAATTTATTTCAGGGCAATGTATTCGGCTTCGCAGTGTCCGGTACGGACCCGGGCGGCTTTATGACGATTGTGCCACAGGGCAACGCCATTCTTTCAGGAGGAGCCTTCGGGGCAGAAGGCAGCTTCATTACTACAATTATTATGATAGTAGGCTGCGTAGCTGCATTGCGCTTATTGAACAAGCGGGATGCAAATTTCGGTTCATTTATTTCAAAATAATAGGTAAGTACGATCAGGCATCACGGAAGTGAAGATGCCTGATCAGCTCGTTTTTTATTTTTTGCTGCAAACCACAATATAATTTAAGTTTTTTCCAGCCTGATTAAAGAATCGGAACATTTGCTTGAACATCGACCGGTTCTCTTTTTTCAGGCCGTTTTTAATTATTGTCAGTGCGCCGAAAAAGCCTTCGTCCCGGATCATTCCTTTGGGATTCATAAGTGACATTGCACCGGAATTTGTCGTTACCTTGCTAAAGCCGATTTCACCGAAAGTATTGATCCAATCCTCCTCGGGCAGAGGAGACACATTGACATGAATGATGCCACGCAATGTTTCTAATAGCTTTTCGGGAGTGTTTTTCAGCAGCATAATATCATGTGTTAGCAGGACGCCGCCCGGCTTCAGGACACGGTAGTATTCCGAGATGGCTTTCTTTTTCGCTGATGCATTGAGCATGGTCAGCATTGCTTCATTAAAAACAATGTCAAAGCTTTCGTCTTCAAAGGGCAGCTTCAATGCGTTGGCCTGGACCACAGTGATATAATCCTGAAGCTGATGCTTGGCGATGTTTTTCCTGCCCTTTTCCAAAGCTTTGGCATCCATATCAACGGCTGTGATTTGACAATGATACTTCTCCGCCAGCTCTATGGATGTGGTACACATATTGCAGGCCACCTCCAGCACCCTGGATTCTCCAGACAAATTAGCTTGCTCAATTAACCAGCTCGTAGCGTTTATACCACCCGGCCTTAGCCTCTTCTTACCTAATCTCGCCAAAAACGTATGTCCGGCTTCTACCTTCGCCATCTACCTTCAACTCCTCAGACTATTCCTTTATTGGTTTAACTACAGTCAGCAGCATTTGAAAAGCTTCACGTGCGTGAAGCGCATGTGGAATATCGGAGGGCATAACGATCGCTTCCCCTTGCGATACGGTATATTGCTGTTCGCCTATCGTAATCTCAGCAGAGCCCGATAAAATTTGTACAAGCGCATCTCCTTTGGTCGTATGCATTTTGATTCCTTCACCCTGATCCAATGAAAATAAGGTCATTCCTAAATCCGGACGTTGAACCAAAGTCATGCTGGCTGCTTGATTAGGCGCCACAGGGATCACTTCATCCAGTTTGATAACCTTCGAATGCGGCAATTTTTTGATATACATAGTATTTTCCATTGTAATTTGTCTCCCCCTTCATTGGTCCATATCATTTATTTGAACGAATTTGCAGCTGACCGGCGCTTCAATGGAGTGATCTCTATTTTTATCTATTACTAGAAGATCGCCCTCATTAACTACAAAGGCCTGCCGGTTGATTGTAATGATCAGTTGACCATCTACAACATAAATTATTTTGTTGCTAGGGGATGATTCGTTGCTGATGCTTTCAGCGGAAGCCATTGCGTACAGGACGATATCCATGCTTGCAGCATTAGCCAAATTGCGACTTGCTATTTGATTTTCGCGATACGAAATCAATTGTTGCAGATTAACAACCTGTCTTATCGGAAGGCCCATCAATCACCACTACCTCCTTACTTATGCAGAAAAATTAACTGGAATTAAAAAAATGAGCTATAATAAAGTCAATAATATATTGAGAATGATTATCAATTAGTGGAAGTATATCAAAGGTAAATATAAATTTCTGTTGCCATGGCAACAGGAGGTGAAAATTTTGAAAAAATATATGGATATTTTTAAGGAAGCTCCTCTGTTTAAACATTTTACCGAGCAAGAAATTGTACAATCCTTGGCTTGCTTGAACGGGTATAGTCAAACCTATCGCAAAAAAGAAATTATTTTTGATAAAGGAGAAAGACTGTATTCTATCGGAATCGTGCTGGACGGCACCCTGTTTTTGTGCAAGGAGGATCTTTCGGGTATGCGATTTATATTTTCAGAGCTTAATGCAGGGGAGATAGTCGGGGAGATGGCGCTTCAATATGAGCCGCAGCCGATTGATTATGAGATAGTGGCTGCTACGGACTGTGAGGTTCTTTTCATCCGCATTGAACATATTGTTCGCCCCGATCAGGTAATTTGTTCTTTGAGAGCAAAAATAATCGAGAATCTCTTCACTTTACTCTTACAAAAAAATCAGGAATTATATCACAAGCTGGACATCGTAGCGCATAAAAGCCTGCGGGGCAGAATTGTTCATTATTTGTATTTACAGGCAAACAAGAATAATAGCCAGATTTTCACGATTCCATTCTCCCGGGAGGACCTTGCTCATTATTTAAGCGTGGATAGAAGCGCTTTATCCCGTGAGCTTAGCCGTATGAAAAAGGATGGATTAATCTCGTATTCACGCAATACATTTCAGTTGATTAAGAGTGAATAAAAGAAATGCCGGGCATATATAACGGAATGATGTAATTGTGATTAAACTTTTTCTTTTTTTAACCATTCAATAAAGTGTTAGATTAAAGAGTAGCTCTAAAATGCTCGCATAATAAGGGGAAATGCAGGGTAAATTATTATTTAGAAAGTTCTTAAAATTAAAAGAAAAATGATTGCTTCGTTTAACCTGATATGTTACTATGACAATGTACCGAAAACGTTACCGAAAAGGATTTCGAAAAGAAAGTGGTAAGCGCTAACATTTCCTTTCTGAAAATTTTCTGTAACGTATATCAAATCATTTTTAATCATCAATAAAGAGGGGGATAAAAAATGAAGGTTAAAAAGCTTTTAGGTATGGCACTTGCTTTAACACTTGTTGCTGGTTTGGCAGTAGGCTGCGGCAACAAAAATGGAAATACAGGCACAACCAATAATCCAAGCAACTCAGGTACAGCAACTAAAGGAGCAGGGGAAATTTACTTCCTGAACTTTAAGCCGGAAATCGCACCGATTTACGAGAAAATCGCTAAGGATTACGAAGCGGAAACAGGCGTTAAGGTTAAAATCCAAACTGCTGCAGCCGGCACTTATGAAACTGTATTGAAGGCTGAAATTGCAAAAGCAGATGCTCCAACCATTTTCCAAATGAACGGACCGGTTGGTTATCAAAACTGGAAAGATTACACTTTGGATTTGAAAGATACGAAGCTCTACAGCTATTTGTCTGACCAAAGCTTGGCTGTAACTGACGGCGATGGCGTTTTTGGTATCCCTTATGTAGTAGAAGGTTATGGTATCATTTATAATAACGCTCTCATGCAAAAATACTTCGCACTTGCTGACAAAGCAGTGTCCGTATCCTCAATGGAAGAGGTTCAAGATTTTGCAACATTGAAAGCGGTTGTAGAAGATATGACTGCTAAGAAGGACCAGCTTGGAATCAAAGGTGTATTCTCTTCCACCTCCCTTGCAGCTGGTGAGCAGTGGAGATGGCAAACACATTTGGCTAACATGCCGCTCTACTATGAATTCAAAGACAATACAGAGTATGACAATACTGTTCTTGCCGGTCTTGCTACTAATGAAGTTCAATTCAAATACGCTGACAACTTCAAGAACATTTTTGATCTCTACATCAACAACTCCGTAACTAAACCTACACTTTTGGGAGGTAAATCTGTAACAGATTCCATGGCTGAATTTGCTCTTGGTCAATCGGCTATGGTTCAAAACGGTAACTGGGCATGGGGACAAATCAGCGAAGTTGGCGGCAACGTAGTTAAAGCTGAAGACATCAAATTCTTGCCAGTCTACACAGGTATGCCGGATGACAAGAGCCAAGGCCTAGCCATTGGTACTGAGAACTACTTCGCAATTAACAGCAAGGTGTCACCTGAGAAGCAACAAGCTTCTATCGCATTCCTGGAATGGTTGTTCTCCAGTGATAAAGGTAAAGCATATGTAACGAATGAACTTGGTTTCATCGCTCCATTCAACACATTTAAAGATAACGAAAAGCCTGCTGATCCACTTGCAAAAGAAGTATTGGCATGGATGGAAAAAGACGGAGTTACTTCTGTACCTTGGACATTTGCTGCATTCCCAAGTGAAGAATTCAAAAACATTTTTGGTGATGCATTGCTGCAATACGCTCAAGGCAATCAAACCTGGGATGAAGTTGTAACTACCTTCAAGGATGCCTGGAAGTCTGAAAAAGCAAAATAATGACTTATCTGCTTATGCCACGGTGTACCTTTCACGGTGCACCGTGGCATAATTTCATAGCTGAGACAGCCCTGTAAAGACTCATTTTTTCAATCCTGGACAAGGAGAAGGACAACATGCAAAAGTCTATAAAAAAATATTTTCCCCTTTTTGCATTACCAACTATACTTGCTTTCACAATAGCATTTGTCATTCCGTTTATTTTAGGCGTGTATTTGTCTTTTACAGAATTTACAACAGTAAATAACGCTAAATGGGTAGGCATTAGTAATTATGTTAAAGCATTCTCGAATAAAGAATTTTTAGATGCATTATGGTTTACAGTGAAGTTCACAGTCGTAAATGTTATTACAATAAACGTGCTTGCATTTGCTCTGGCATTATTACTTACGCGAGGAAAAAAAGGCACCAACGTATTCAGAACAGTATTCTTTATGCCGAACTTGATCGGTGGGATCGTGCTTGGTTACATTTGGCAGCTGATTATTAATGGTGTTTTGTATAAATTTGAAGCTACTTTAACCTCCGATGCTAAATATGGCTTCTGGGGATTAATCGTGCTTATGTGTTGGCAATTGATTGGTTACATGATGATTATCTATATCGCAGGTATTCAAAACGTATCGAAGGATGTTGTTGAGGCAGCAAGAATTGATGGCTGTACGCGCTTCGGAATTTTGCGTAATGTAACGATTCCATTGGTAATGCCATCTATCACGATTTGCTTGTTCCTTTCATTGTCCAATTCATTCAAATTGTTTGACCAAAACCTGGCGTTGACCGCAGGGGCTCCGGCGAAGCAAACGACGATGCTGGCGCTTGATATTTACAATACCTTCTACGGAAGAGTAGGTTATGAGGGTGTTGGTCAAGCTAAAGCTGTTGTATTTTTTGTTCTTGTAGCGCTCATTGCTTTAATACAGCTTAAGATGACCAGAAGCAAGGAGGTTGAAAACTAATGCAGCAAAAGGCGCGAATTCAAAATTCAGTAATCTTTATCATTTTGTTGGCCTTAGCGGTGTTGTTTATTTCTCCTATCTTCATCGTGCTATTGAATTCCTTCAAAGGGAAATTTTTTATCAGCGATGCTCCTTTTAAGCTGCCGGACAGCGCGACGTTTGTCGGACTTGAAAACTATACAAGCGGTATTGAAAAGACGGGATTTATTAATGCCTTCGGCTTATCCTTGTTTATTACAGTATTCTCTGTAGCTGTGATCGTCTTATTTACCTCCATGACAGCCTGGTATATCACGCGGGTTAAGGGTAAATTCACCAATATGCTGTACTACATTTTTGTATTTTCCATGATCGTACCGTTTCAAATGGTAATGTTCACCATGTCGAAGGTTGCCAATATGACGCATATTGATAACCCTATAGGGATAATATTGATTTATTTAGGCTTTGGATCTGGCTTGTCCGTATTTCTATTTAGCGGTTTTGTAAAATCCATTCCGCTCGAAATTGAAGAGGCGGTTATGATTGACGGATGTAATCCGGTCCAATCCTTCTTTAAGGTTGTACTTCCAATACTAAAACCGATCGCGATCACAGTAGCCATACTAAATGTGATGTGGGTGTGGAATGATTACCTGTTACCTTTGCTCGTTATCGGTTCGGAATGGAAGACCATCCCGATTGCGATTCAGTACCTGAAAGGCGGCTACGGTTCAATAGATATGGGAGCCATGATGGCGATGCTGGTTCTGGCCATTGTACCTATCGTTATTTTCTTCCTGACGTGTCAAAAGTACATTATCGAAGGTGTTGTCGCCGGAGCTGTTAAAGGTTAATATAACGAAGTTTGATTCACATAATTATTGAATTCGAAAACAAATTATTAAAGGTAGGGTGTTCCTAGCAGGTGATTAACAGATCCCTAGAATACCCTGCTTTTTTATATCTAGCTTGTTTTTAAGCCATTTAATTGCTATATTTTCATTAGGAAATAAGATTTACAAAGAGATAATAAATTGTAGCTTTATGGATGAAATACGATGTAAGGGAAGAACGTATATGGCTTCTATTACGATAATAGATATTGCGAAGATGTGCGGCGTTGGGGTTACTACAGTATCTCGTGCGATCAATAATCATCCGGACATTAGTGAAGAGACTAAAGCGATGATTATGCAAGTGATCAAAGAGAACCATTATGTACCGAACAACAGCGCCAGAAATTTGAAGCGCTCGGCATCCAAGACTATAGCTGTGCTGATTAAAGGGATCACGAACGCCTTTTTTAACCGGTTGATTCAAGTATTTGAAAAGGAAATTCAGCAGAAGAAATACTCTTTTATTCTCCAAAGAGTTGATGATAAGCAGGATGAGCTTGAGGTAGCTATAGAGCTGGAGAAGGAAAAGCGTCTTAGAGGTATCGTCTTCCTTGGAGGTTATTTCTCCCATGCCAAAGAAAAGCTGGAACAGCTCACTGTTCCTTATGTACTATGTACCATTGGTATGACGGAAGAATTCGATACGAGTGACTATTCCTCTGTTTCGGTTGACGACTTTAAGGAAAGCTATAAAATGGTAGATTACTTGTTGAATCAGGGCCATAAGAAAATTGCTCTTATTTCAGCTACAATGGATGATGTAAGTATCGGGAAGCTGAGACTTGAAGGCTATAAGAAAGCGCTTGCTGATTACGGAGTGAAGTATAACGAAGGCCTGGTAAGATGCATGAAAGAAGACCTGGAGAGCTATTCCATGGAAAACGGATATGTTGTTACCAAGGAGCTGCTAGCATCAGATGAAGAATTTACAGCTATATATGCAATTTCGGACAGCTTGGCGATAGGGGCATGCAAAGCCATTTTTGAAGCGGGAAAGTCTGTGCCTGAAGATTATTCGGTTGCAGGCTTCGATGGTGTGGACATTTCCTATTACTATAATCCTTCAATCACAACTATTCGTCAGCCAGCTGAAGCTATTGCAGAAGAAACCATCAAAATATTGTTTGATCTTATCCATAAGAAAATTACACATACCCATAAGGTGTTCCCGGCTGAACTCGTAGTTCGGGAATCTACCAGACCGATTACGCAGAATAACTCAGGCACCCGCTAATACAGTGTGGTGTCTTTTTTCTATAAATCTGCAAATCGTTATAATGGAAAATTAATGTAATATAATTTAAAATAGAAATAGTCTGAGTGGGAAAGGGTGGAATTTATTGAATACAAGAAAAATAGCATTGTTAAGTGTGATAGCGTTATCATTAATATTGCCGCAGGGCCTAGCCTCGGCCAATACATCAAATTCAGGCTCCGGGAGCTCAGTAGTTACCTCAACTGTTGATGGAAGCTCACAAAGTGAAGCGCTGCTGAACGCAAAGCTTTCCAAAGAGCAAGCCATTGCCAAGATTAGGGAGCTGATGCCTACTCTGAAGGACGCCAAGGTGGAATACGCCCAATTGATAGAGAGCGATACATACCAAATCTCGAAGAGTGTCGTAATATGGGATATTCAATGGAAAATAGGGAATTCATACAGGGACTATAACGGAGTCTCCACTCAGATGAATGCAAATACCGGAGAGTTAATGAGCTACTACTCGTATTTGTCCAGTCAGATGAATGAATCCTATTATCCTCCTAAGCTATCGAGAGAAGAAGCAAAAAAGAGTGCTGTACAGTTCGTATCCAAGGTAGTACCGTCTCTGCAATTGACGAATCTGGAATTGCAGGATCAGTATTGGGACACGTCTTCGTCAGCTTTATTTGGGCCTATACAGTATTCATATTATTTTAACCTCAAGCGCAATGGGATTCCTTCAGTCGACAGCGTTTCTATTACGGTAGATTCTAGTGGTAATGTAACTCAATACTCTGTAGCTATTGAGGATATGAATTATCCGTCTGCTGCTCCTGTAATTTCACAAGCTGCTGCGGAGAAGAAGCTGCAAAATGATTTTGATGCAGAGCTTTATTATATTCCAATAACAAGAAAAGGAGCGCTTCAAGAGTGGATTCTTGGCTGGCGACCAACAGATGAATCTATATATTCGATAGATGCGAAGACAGGACAAAGAATTAATTATTCTGGAGAACAAATTAGCCCTGTTTCGCGTGTTGCTGCAGCTGTTCCCAAGGCTAAAACTGTCTTTCAAGCCAGAACTGAAGGAACGGAGATGACGTCCAAGGCAGCCGTGCAGATTATCGAAAAGGCAGCGGTTATACCGCCAAAGCGCAGCCTTGCTTCCCAGACTTTAGAAAAGGATTACATCGACCCGCAGCGTAAAGTATGGAGATTAATGTGGCAGGATAAAAGCGAAAACGTACAGGATAACTATGATCCAACCCAAACCGAGGCAACGGTAGATGCTGTATCTGGTCAAATATTGGAGTATAGAATTGATGGATATGGATTAACCTCCAGTCAGAGTCTTTTACCTGCACCGTCTAAGGGCACCAAACTGACTAAGACATCTGCGAGACAAAAAGCCTATGAGCTTATTAACGCATTGTATCCCGATGCCAGCTCCAAGCTGAAGCTAGTAGAGTATGCAGGTGATGATCATTATGACAAGGAGAATGGGCTGTATAGTTTTGAATTTGGACTTTATGTAAATGACATTCCAGTCTTCTCCGGTCAATCCACCATCTCATTTGATCAGTACGGGCGCCTGATGTATTACAATGCTGATCGTGTTACAGATTTGGATAAAATCACGGCATCTCCAACACCTGAAGTTACAAAAAAAGCGGCTATACAGGACTATCTGTCCCATTACAAATTGAACTTGAAATACAGCCGTTCAGGTGGTTACTATACCAATAACAACGCTTATATTGAGCCCCGCATCAGTCTCGTTTATGAAACGGAAATTAATGATGAGTCCGGCTACTATAAAGCTTTGGACGCACATTCAGGGAAGTGGGTGCTGTTAAATGATTACCCGATTTACGGATCATATACAGCAGTAGCCGAGGCAGTAGATATAAAAGGGCATTGGGCGGAAAAAGAGCTAACCACTCTGCTTGAGCACAAAATTATTGTGCTGGATGATGAATATCGAGTGAAGCCGGAGGAGCAGATCACGACCGGAGAATGGCTTAGCATGATGGTTAAGGCGATAACCCCTTATTATTCGGGCTACAATGAGTATGTTTATTACGGTGATGGGGCTGAGAAGCTGCCGATTGCGGGCGTTAAAGTAGATAGTATTTATTATGATGTGGTCAGCTATGCTGCCGAAAGACAATGGTTTGACCAGAATAAAACACTGCAGGTTGATGAGAAGCTGACGCGTGAACAGCTGGCCGTTCTGCTCACCTCTATCGTAAGATACGATAAAATGGCGGCCTTCCTGAAGCAGGACTCTTCTCTGAATCAGTTTAGTGATGCGGCTTCGATTCAGAATCCTGGAGCTGTAGCTCTATGTGTCAAACTGGGACTTCTGCAAGGACAAAACGGACAGTTTAATCCAAACGGCAAGGTGACCAGAGCGGAAGCGGC
>RCUU01000633.1_pt1 | contig 18715 bp, 14 predicted proteins | sample 2166211 | NCBI WGS metagenome assembly RCUU01 (sample SAMN09932620, study PRJNA488358) | compost metagenome | feature: garden; material: soil; isolation source: compost soil in phenylacetic acid-enriched culture | place: Germany: Experimental Botanical Garden Goettingen | collected 2016-01-27
GGCCGGTACTGACAACATAAAGCTTCAGGCAAGAAAAAGCCGCCTCGAAAGGCGGCTCGTTCAATTCACTCAGGCTTGCGGACGCATGTGCGGGAACAGGATCACGTCGCGGATCGACGGCGAGTTGGTCAGCAGCATCACCAGGCGGTCGATGCCGATGCCTTCACCTGCAGTCGGCGGCATGCCGTACTCCAGGGCGCGAACGAAGTCGGCGTCGTAGTGCATGGCTTCGTCGTCACCGGCGTCCTTCTCGGCCACCTGGGCCAGGAAGCGCTCGGCCTGGTCTTCGGCATCGTTGAGCTCGGAGTAGGCGTTGGCGATTTCGCGGCCACCGATGAACAGCTCGAAACGGTCGGTAACGGCCGGGTTGTCGTCGTTGCGACGGGCCAGCGGCGACACTTCGAACGGGTACTCGGTGATGAAGTGCGGCTGCTCCAGCTTGTGCTCGACCAGCTCTTCGAAAATCATCACCTGCAGCTTGCCCAGGCCTTCGTGGCCCAGCACCTTGGCACCGGCCTTTTTGGCGATGTCGCGGGCGCGGTCGACGTCCTGCAGGTCGGCAGCGGTCAGCTCCGGGTTGTACTTGAGGATCGAGTCGAACACCGACAGGCGCACGAACGGCTCGCCGAAGTGGAACACCTTGTCGCCGTACGGCACGTCGGTAGTGCCCAGTACCAGCTGCGCCAGCTCGCGGAACAGTTCCTCGGTGAGGTCCATGTTGTCGCGGTAGTCGGCGTAGGCCTGGTAGAACTCGAGCATGGTGAATTCAGGGTTGTGACGAGTCGAAACGCCTTCGTTACGGAAGTTGCGGTTGATCTCGAACACCTTCTCGAAGCCACCAACCACCAGGCGCTTGAGGTACAGCTCCGGCGCAATGCGCAGGAACATGGCCATGTCCAGGGCGTTGTGGTGGGTTTCGAACGGCTTGGCCGCGGCACCGCCCGGGATGGTTTGCAGCATCGGCGTCTCGACTTCGAGGAAGTCGCGCTCGATGAGGAACTTGCGGATGTGCGAGATCACCTGCGAACGCACACGGAAGGTGTGGCGGGTTTCTTCATTGACCATCAGGTCGACGTAACGCTGGCGGTAGCGCTGCTCGGTGTCGGTCAGGCCGTGGTGCTTGTCGGGCAGCGGGCGCAGCGACTTGGTCAGCAGGCGCACGTTGGTCATTTCGACGTACAGGTCGCCCTTGCCGGAACGGGCCAGGGTGCCTTCGGCGCTGATGATGTCGCCCAGGTCCCAGGTCTTGACCGCGGCCAGGGTCTCTTCCGACAGGGTCTTGCGGTTGACGTAGACCTGGATACGGCCGGTCATGTCCTGAATGACCATGAACGAGCCGCGGTTGAGCATGATGCGGCCGGCAACCTTGACCGGAATCGCTGCAGCTTCCAGTTCTTCCTTGGTCTTGTCCGCATACTGCTTCTGCAGGTCGTTGCAGTAGCTGTCGCGACGGAAGTCATTGGGGAAGGCATTGCCCTTGGCGCGCTCGGCGGCAAGTTTTTCCTTGCGCAGGGCGATCAGGGCGTTTTCTTCCTGTTGCAGGTCTTGCGCTTCGGTCTTGAGGTCGCTCATTTCGTCATTCTTTCCATCAGGTGTTCGGTGCCCCTTTCGGGCAGGGCACGCGATACCGGCCCCAGGCCAGGTACCGCGGCGGTTGTGTGCGGTTTACAGCCCCTGCTTGAGGCTCGCTTCCAGGTACTGGTCGAGGTCGCCGTCCAGGACCTTCTGGCAGTCGCTGCGCTCGACGCCGGTACGCAGGTCCTTGATGCGCGAGTCATCCAGTACGTAGGAGCGGATCTGGTGGCCCCAGCCGATGTCCGACTTGCTGTCTTCCAGCGCCTGCGAAGCGGCGTTGCGCTTCTGCATTTCCAGCTCGTACAACTTGGCCCGCAGCATTTTCATGGCGGTGTCCTTGTTGGCGTGCTGGGAGCGTTCGTTCTGGCAGGCCACCACGGTGTTGGTCGGTACGTGGGTAATACGCACCGCCGAGTCGGTGGTGTTCACGTGCTGACCACCGGCACCGGAGGAACGGTAGGTGTCGATACGCAGGTCGGCCGGGTTGATCTCGATCTCGACCTTGTCGTCGATCTCGGGCGACACGAACACCGCCGAGAACGAGGTGTGGCGACGGGCACCGGAGTCGAACGGGCTCTTGCGCACCAGGCGGTGCACGCCGATCTCGGTGCGCAGCCAGCCGAAGGCGTACTCGCCCTTGATATGCACGGTGGCGCCCTTGATGCCGGCGACTTCACCTTCGGAAAGCTCGATGATGGTGGCATCGAAACCACGCTTGTCGGCCCAGCGCAGGTACATGCGCAGCAGGATGTTGGCCCAGTCCTGCGCCTCGGTACCACCGGAGCCGGCCTGGATGTCCAGGTAGGCGTTGTTCATGTCCATCTCGCCGCTGAACATGCGACGGAACTCGAGCTGGGCCAGTTTTTCTTCCAGGCCTTCCAGTTCGGTCACGACGTCGCCGACGGCGCCTTCGTCATTTTCCTCGACGGCCATGTCGAGCAGGTCCTGGCAGTCGGCCAGGCCGCCGGACAGCTTGTCCAGGGTCTCGACGACCTGTGCCAGCATGGCACGCTCGCGGCCCAAGGCCTGGGCGTATTCGGGCTTGTTCCAGACGTTGGGGTCTTCCAGCTCGCGGTTGACTTCGATCAGGCGGTCATGCTTGTGATCGTAGTCAAAGATACCCCCGAATGGACTGGGAACGCTCGGTGAGGTCCTTGATGGTGTTCAGGATCGGTTGGATTTCCATGGGCTGGCTACTCGCACGAATTCGGTGAAAAGCCTGCGAGTATAACCGAGTCCGCCGCAGGGCGGCAGACCCGCCGGGCGGTAGAAGTGGTGTCGGCAGAAAGAGGTGAACGCCTGCCCCGGTCTATCGCCGGCAAGCCAGCTCCCACAGGTACAGCGCAGGTCTCAGGCATGCGCTGTACCTGTGGGAGCTGGCTTGCCAGCGATGAGGCCCTGTCAGGCGATGCCAACCTGGTTGCGCCCGCCATTCTTGGCCTGGTACAGGCCTTTGTCCGCAGCCGAGATCAGTTGCCGGCTATGGCTGCCGATGGACGGAGTCTGGGTGGCCAGGCCAATGCTCACGGTCAGGTACGAGTCGGGCACCGGCGCGGTGTGCGGGATGCCCAGGCCGAGCACGGTCTGGCGCAGCTTCTCGGCCACCAGGCGTGCCCCGCCCGGCGAGGTGTTGGGCAATACCAGGACGAATTCCTCGCCACCATAGCGCGCCGGCAGGTCGGTCGGCCGCGAGCACGAGCCGCGGATCGCCTCGGCCACCTGGCGCAAGGCCTCGTCACCGGCCAGGTGGCCAAAGCTGTCGTTGTAGGCCTTGAAGTAGTCCACGTCGATCATCAGCAGCGACAACTGCTGCTGCTCACGCATGGCCCGGCGCCATTCCAGTTCCAGGTACTCGTCGAAGTGGCGGCGGTTGGACAACCCGGTCAGGCCATCGGAGTTCATCAGCCGCTGCAGCATCAGGTTGGTATCGAGCAGTTGCTGCTGGCTGACGCGCAGGGCGCGGTAGGCCTCGTCGCGCTGCAGCAGGGTCAGGTAGGAGCGCGAGTGATAGCGGATGCGCGCCACCAACTCGATGGTATCCGGCAGCTTGACCAGATAATCGTTGGCCCCGGCAGCAAAGGCTGCGCTCTTGACCAGCGGGTCTTCCTTGGTCGACAGGACGATGATCGGGATGTCCTGGGTCACCGGGTTGTTGCGGTACTCGCGCACCAGGGTCAAGCCGTCCAGGCCAGGCATGATCAGGTCTTGAAGAATGACCGTGGGCTTGATGCGCATGGCCTGGGCCACCGCCTGGTGCGGGTCGGCACAGAAGTGGAAGTCGATGTTCTCTTCATTGGCCAGGCCACGCCGCACCGCCTCGCCGATCATGGCCTGGTCGTCGACCAGCAGCACCATCGCCGAGTTCTCGTTGGGGGTCGTGAAACCTTCGATCGGTAAATCATTCATACCTGTTCACCCGATCACTGCCGGCCTGGCGGCGTGATTCAATACACTTCGTCATTTTGCGAAAAATTCCATCAAGCGCCCGGCTATGCGTTCCAGCGGGCGGATTTCCACTGCGGCATCGATGGCCGCAGCGGCCTTGGGCATTCCGTACACCGCACTGCTGGCCTGGTCCTGGGCAATGGTCAGGAAGCCCTGCTGGCGCATCAGCTTCAGGCCCTGGGCACCGTCGCGGCCCATGCCGGTAAGCAACACGCCCACCGCATCGCCGGTCCAATAGCGCGCCACACTCTCGAAGAACACATCGATCGAGGGCCGGTAGATTTCATTGACAGGTTCGGCAGTGTAGGCCAGTTGGCCGTTCTGTAGCAGGCGGATGTGGTGATTGGTGCCGGCCAGCAACACCTGCCCCGGCTGCGGCGGCTCGCCTTCACGGGCCAGACGCACCGGCAGCCCGGCAGCGCTGCTGAGCCATTCGGCCATGCCCGCGGCAAACACCTGGTCGACATGCTGGACCAACACGATGGCCGCCGGAAACGCTGCCGGCAAGCCCTGGAGCAACACTTCCAGCGCCGCCGGGCCACCTGCCGACGAGCCGATCGCCACCAGGCCGCGGCGCTGGGAAGCCTCGCGCAGCGGCGTGGCCACCGGGCGTGCAGCCGGCGCCCGCTGCTGGCCGATCAGCCAGCCGATATTGAGGATTTTGCGCAGTAATGGCGCCGCCGCTTCGCGGGCATCACCAGCACCCAGCGCCGGGGTATCGACTACATCCAGGGCGCCGTGGCCCATGGCCTCGAACACCCGGTGCACGTTCTGCTTGCGGTCGACCGTGACGATGACGATGGCGCACGGGGTTTCGGCCATGATCCGCCGGGTGGCCTCGACGCCATCCATGACCGGCATGATCAGGTCCATGAGGATCAGGTCTGGCTGCTGCTCGGTGCAGCGCCGTACCGCCTCGGCGCCATTGCTGGCCACCCACACCACCTGATGCGCCGGCTCCAAGGCGACCGCCCGGCGCAGCGCCTCGACGGCCATGGGCATGTCGTTGACGATGGCGATCTTCATCCCTGAGCACCTCCGATCAGCTCAACCACAGCATCCAGCAACGCATCGTCATGGAAACTGGCCTTTGCCAAATAGTAGTCGGCGCCGGCATCCAGGCCACGCCGTCGGTCTTCCTCACGGTCCTTGTACGACACCACCATCACCGGCAGCGATTGCAGGCGCTGGTCGCGGCGCACCAGGGTGACCAGCTCGATGCCGTCCATGCGCGGCATGTCGATGTCGGTGATCAGCAGGTCGAAGTCCTCGCCACGCAAGGCGTTCCAGCCATCCATGCCATCCACCGCCACGGCCACGTCGTAGCCACGGTTGCCGAGCAGCTTGCGCTGCAGTTCACGCACGGTCAGCGAATCGTCGACCACCAGGATGCGCTGGCGCGCCACGCCACGGGCGCCGCTGCTGCCGCGCTCGATGCGTTCCAGGCTGCCGGTGCTGAGCAGTTTCTCCACCGAGCGCAGCAGGTCCTCGACATCGACGATCAGCACCACCGAGCCATCGTCGAGCAAGGCGCCGGAAGAAATGTCCTGCACCTTGCCCAACCGTGGGTCGAGCGGCATCACCACCAGCACCCGCTCGCCCACCAGCCGCTCCACGGCCACGCCGTACAGTTGCTCGCGCTCGCGGATCACCACCACCCGCAGGCAGGCTTCATCGCTTTGCCCGGCCGGGCGGTTGAGCAACTGGCTGGCCGCCACCAGGCCGATGTGCCGGCCTTCGTGCCAGAAGTGCTGGCGCCCCTCGATCTGCACGATCTCTTCGGCGCTCACTTCCAGCGTGCGTTCGATATGGGCGAGCGGGAAGGCATAGGCCTCGCCCCCCACCTCGACCACCAGGCTGCGCACCACCGACAGGGTCAGAGGCACCTGCAGGTGGAAACGGCAGCCCTGCCCGGCCAACTGGGTCAGCTCGATAGAACCGCGCAGCTCACGGATCATGTGCTGCACCGCATCCAGGCCCACGCCGCGCCCGGATACCTCGGTGACCTTGTCGCGCAGGCTGAAACCGGGCAGGAACAGGAACGTCAGCAACTCTTCCTCGCTCATCCGCGCCACCGTGTCGGCGGGCGACAGAGCACGCTCGACAATGCTGCTGCGCAGGCGCTCGAGGTCGATGCCGGCACCGTCGTCGATCAGTTCCAGGCTGAGCATTCCGGCCTGGTGCGAGGCCCGCAGGCGGATCACCCCCTCCTCCGCCTTGCCCGCCAGCAGGCGCCGTTCGGGCAGCTCGATGCCGTGGTCGACCGCATTGCGCAACAGGTGGGTCAGCGGTGCTTCGAGCTTTTCCAGCACATCGCGGTCGACCTGGGTCTTGTCCCCTTCCACCAGCAGCCGCACCGGCTTGCCCAGCGAACGGCCAAGGTCGCGCACCATGCGGCTCTGGCCGGTCAGCACATCGGCAAACGGCCGCATCCGGCAGGCCAGCGCGGTGTCGTACAGCAGCTGTGCGCGCTGGCTGGCCTGCCAGCCGAACTCGTCCAGGTCGGCAGCCTGCTGCTGCAGGATCTGCTGGGTTTCCGCCAGCAGGCGCTGGGTCTGTGCCAGGGCTTCGAGCACCTCGCTGCTCTGGCCACTGTCCTCCAGTTGCATGCGCAGGCCGTCGAGTGCCTGCATGCCCTGGCCATGCATGCGCTTGAGGCGCTGCAGGGTGGCCAGGTAAGGCTTGAGCCGCTGGGTTTCCACCAGCGACTTGCTGGACAGGTCGAGCAGGCTGTTGAGGCGGTCGGCGGTGACCCGCAGCACCCGCTCCGTACCTTCGCCGGTACGCTTGCCGGCCTTGCGACGTGGGGCCAGCTCGGGCTCAGGCTCAGGCTCCAAGAGTTCGACAGGCAGCGGCAAAGGTTCGGCTTGCACGGTTTGCACCGGCGCTTCCGGCAGCGCTGGCACGGCTGGTGGCGCGGGGGGCACGGCTGCCGCCCCCGGGTCGAGCAGGTTGGCCATTTGCGCAAGGAACACCGGCAGGGTCGCCTGCGCCCCGGCATCGCCAGGCGTGGCGATGCGCATCAACAGGTCGGTGCCCTGCAACAGGGCGTCGATATGCTCGGCGCTCAGCCGCAGGCGGCCCTCCTGGGCGGCCACCAGGCAGTCCTCCATGACGTGGGCGACGCTGACGCCAGCGTCCACCCCGACAATCCGCGCCGCGCCCTTCAGCGAGTGGGCCGCGCGCATGCAAGCCTCGAGCTGGTCGGCCTGCGTGGGATTACGCTCCAGCGCCATCAGGCCGACGCTGAGCACCTGGGTCTGCGCCTCGGCCTCCAGGCTGAACAGTTCGAGCAACGATGCGTCGCGCATTTGCTCTGGGGTCATGACAGGCTCCGCTGCACGGCAGACAGTAAGTGTTGATCGTCCAGCACCCGCACGCTGCGGCCACGCCATTGCAGGACCGCTGCGGTGAAGTGGGAGGCGTCCTGGCCGCTGCCCAGCAGCAGCGGGTCGAGCCGGTGAATGCCGTCGATTTCCTCGACCGCCATCACCACCGGCCCGCCATCCGCAGCCAGGATCAGCATGCGTGGCATCGCCCGGCCGCCACGTTGCTCGGCAGCGCTGGCCTGCACACCCAGCAGGTCGGCCAGTGACAGGCACGGCACCAGCGCACCGCGCACGTTGGCCACCCCCTGCAACACCCGCGAGCGCTGGTGCGGCAGCGAATGCACCGCCTGCAGCGGGGCAATTTCGGCCAGGCAGGCGGTGGCCAGCGCCAGCCACTCTTCGCCCAGGCGGAACAGCAGCATGGAGCGGCCGGTGTTTTCCTCGACCGGTGGCGCCACGGCAGCCTGGTGGTCCTGCATCAGCGCGTAGCGGTCGAGCAGGCGTGTGGCCGCAGCGGCATATACCTCGCAGTTGCGGCAGTGAACGTGACGTTCCAACAGCGGGCACTGCTTGTCGCCGTGCACGCCAATGCGGTTCCAGCAGTCGTCGATGTGCGCGTCATCCTCGGCGAGCAATTGCATCGCGGATTCCTTCATCGTTCAGACTCCCGACCAACCCGCGCGGCGCGTTCCTGAAGGCGCCGGGCACCGGCCAGGTCGCCTTGGGCCGCCAACAAGGCCGCCAGGTGCACCAGCGCCTCGGGGTGCTGCGGTTCCAGGTACAGGGCTTTGCGATAATGGGTCAGTGCCTGCTGCGCATCGCCTTCGGTATCGCTGAGCAGCCCCAGCCAGTAGTAAACCTGCGCCGAAGGCGCGAACTGGCCCAGGTAGCGCTGGCATTCGGCACGGGCCTGCTCGCTGGCGCCGGCATTGGCAAGCCGGGCGATGCTGGCCAGCAACTCGCTTGCCTCCTCGCGCTTGTGCTCGCGCGCCGGCGCTGGCTTGGCGGCCACGGGCAGCCCCCGCAGTGGGCGCGGCGACGACGCTGCGCTCGGTAACGGATAGCCTGGCTTGGCCTGTGCTGGCGATGTGCGCCGCAAGGGCTGGACCGGGGGCGTAGCCAACGCAGCGCCGTTACCCTCCTGGCGCACGTAGGCGAACGACTGGGCAATCCCCAGCGGGCGCATGCCCAATCGCGCCAGCAAGCTGCCTTCGGCCGGGCCAATGAACAGCACGCCCTGTGGGTGCAGCAAGCGCTTGAGCACTTCGAACACCCGCTGTTGGGTCGGCACGTCGAAATAGATCAGCAGGTTGCGGCAGAACACGAAGTCGTACAGGCCATCGCGGCTGGCCAGCGCCGGGTCGAGCACGTTGCCCACCTGCAGGCTGACCTGCTCGCGCACCCGCTCATGCAGGAGGTGGCCTTCGTCGAGGGCATCGAAGTAACGCTCGCGAAAGCCCAGGTCGCTGCCACGGAAGGCATTGCGCCCGTACACGGCCTGCCCGGCCTTGGCGACGGAACTGGGGCTGATGTCCATGCCGTCGATCAGGAACGCCCCCGGCGCAATGCCGGCATCGAGCAAGGCCATGGCCAGCGAATAGGGTTCCTCACCGGTCGAGCAAGGCAGGCTGAGCAAGCGCAGCGGGCGCGCCCCGGCCAGCTCGGCCAGGCGCTTGTGCGCCAGGCTGGCCAAGGCGGTGAAGGATTCGGGGTAACGGAAGAACCAGGTTTCCGGGACGATGACCGCTTCGATCAGCGCCTGTTGCTCATCCATCGACTGCTGCAGGTGCAGCCAGTAATCATCCAGGTCGGCGGCGTTCACGGCCACGCTACGCTGGCGCAGAGCACGCTCGACCATGGGCGCGCCCACCGATTCCACGTCCAGGCCGATGCGTTCGCGCAGGAAGCGGAAAAAATGCTGTTCGTTCATGTCGGCATCCCTGTCGGATCATCCGCGTACAGCAACTCGTGCACGGCATCGGGCAGCAGATCGTTGACTTCGATGCGCTGCAACAAGCCCTGCTCGTCCTGACGCACCGGCCCCAGGTACGGGGCTTCACCGCTGTCCACGCCATACGGCTGGAACTCGTCGGGGTGGCAACGCAGGGTTTCGGTGGCCTGTTCCAGGATCAGGCCAAGCTGCAGGCCACCTCGGTAGTGCACCAGCACCAGGCGGGTACTGGTGCGCTGCGCCGCCGGCTGGCCGAAGCTCAATGCCGCCAGGTCGACCACCGGTACCAGCAGGCCCCGGTGTGCAAGGATGCCTGCGACCCAGGCAGGCGCCTTGGCGATCGGCTTGAGCGGCTGGCGCGGCAGCACCTCGATCACCTCGTGCACGCTCAGGGCAAAGCGTTGCTCCCGGATGCGAAACTGCAGGTACAACGCCCCCTTGGCGTTGACCGCCCGCGCGGCGCGCGGTTGCAAGTCGTTCATCGCAGTCAGACTTTGAAGCGCGACACGCCGCCACGCAGGCCAGCGGCCACCTGGCTCAGCTCATCGATGGCGAAACTGGCCTGGCGCAGCGATTCGACCGTCTGGGTGCTGGCATCGCTGAGCTGGGCCAGCGCCTGGTTGATCTGCTCGGCACCGGTGGCCTGGGCCTGCATGCCTTCGTTGACCATCAGCACGCGTGGGGCCAGGGCCTGCACCTGGTGAATGATCTGGCTGAGCTGCTCGCCAACCTGCTGCACCTCGAACATGCCGCGGCGCACTTCTTCGGAAAACTTGTCCATGCCCATGACCCCGGCCGACACCGCCGACTGGATCTCGCGCACCATCTGCTCGATATCGTAGGTGGCCACGGCGGTCTGGTCGGCCAGGCGGCGCACTTCGGTGGCCACCACGGCAAAGCCGCGGCCGTACTCGCCGGCCTTTTCCGCTTCGATGGCAGCGTTGAGCGACAGCAGGTTGGTCTGGTCGGCGACCTTGACGATGGTCACCACCATCTGGGTGATGTTGCTGGCCTTTTCGTTGAGGATGCCCAACTTGGCGTTGACCAGGTCGGCGGCGCCCATCACCTGGTGCATGGTTTCTTCCATGCGCGCCAGGCCCTGCTGGCCGGAGCCGGCCAGGCTGGAGGCCTGATCGGCGGCCGAGGTGACTTCGGTCATGGTGCGCACCAGGTCACGCGAGGTGGCGGCGATTTCCCGCGAGGTGGCTCCGATTTCGGTGGTGGTGGCGGCCGTTTCGGTGGCGGTGGCCTGCTGTTGCTTGGAGGTGGCGGCGATTTCGGTCACCGAGGTGGTCACCTGCACCGACGAACGCTGGGCCTGGGACACCAGGTTGGCCAGGGCCTCGGCCATTTCGTTGAAGCCGCTTTCGATGGCGCCGAACTCGTCCTTGCGGTCCAGGCTCAGGCGCATGCTCAGGTCGCCCGAGCGCAGTTTGTCGAGGGCATGGACAATGCGCTGCATGGGCGCGGTGATGGCACGCATCAGCAACAGGCCGCAGATACCCGCGGCGATGATCGCCAGCAGCAGCGAAACCATCATGCTGCCCTTGGCGGTGCTTACGGCACTGACGATCTCATTGGTGTCGGTGTCGGCGGAGGCGCGGTTGTGCTCGATCACTTCGTTCAGGTGATTGCGGCCTTCGAGCCAGGCTGGGGTGAGCACATCGGTGATCAACCGCTGGGCTTCCGCGTAGTTGCGCTGTCGATAGGCTTCCAGCACCTGGTCGACGATCTTGAGGTAGGCGACTTCCATCTGGATGAAGGCGTCGAAGCGCGCCTGGTCGTCATCATCCTGAATGGTGCCCTGGTAGCTGGCCATGTGCTCTTTCAGGCGGTCCTGGAAGCTCTTGAACAGCTCCGCGTCGGCCGAGGTGAATTCGCGGTGGTTGGACAGCCCCACCAGCTGCTGGCTGGTGACGTAGCTGTCGACCCAGGCGCTGCGGATCATCGAGCTGTAGTAGACCCCGGGAATGCTGTCGGTCCCCACCGCCTCCTCGGCGGTTTCGATAGCCACCAACCGCGAGTAGGCGGCCACGATCATCAGCAGCATGATGGCGATGATCACGGCGAAACTTGCCAGGATCCGTTGGCGCAAGGTCCAGTTCTTCACATTCAGCCCTCAGGAATTCACAACGAGCGGGAAAAATCGCCGAAGTATAGCCCAGGCGCCCAGCGCTCATGCGGCTGAAATGTGGGGTGACCAGGTAACCTTGCCGACAGACCGGTCATTTGTGCCCAACGCCATTGGGGCCGCTGTGCGGCCCATCGCCGGCAAGCCAGGCTCCCACCTCGACCGCATGACTTCAGGCCATATGCGATCCCTGTGGGAGCCGGCTTGCCGGCGATGGGCTGCAACGCAGCCCCCATCACTGGCCGGCGGCAAGCCTTGCCTGGCTTTCCAGTTCCTGACGCAGGGCCGGGTCCAGGCGCAGCTGGCGGGCCAGTTCGTCCAGGTAGGCGCGCTCCATGAAGTTTTCCTGGTCGACCATCATCACGCTGGCCAGGTACATCTCGGCGGCCATTTCCGGCGTTTGCGCGGCACGGGCCACTTCGGCCGGGTCCAGCGGCTTGTTCAGCTCGGCATGCAGCCAGTGCTGCAACTCGCGGTCGTTGTCCAGGCGGGTGAATTCACCCTCGATCAGCGCACGCTCGCGTTCGTCGATATGGCCATCGGACTTGGCCGCCGCCACCAGCGCCCGCAGCACCGCCTGGCTGTGCAGCTCGGCCTGGGCCGGCGGCAGGCGGTCGAGGGTCTGTGGCTCGGTGGCGGCCACCTGCTGGCGCGCCTGCCAGTTGCCGTAGGCCTTGTAGGCCAGCACACCGAGCGCGGCCAGGCCGCCATAGGTGAGGGCCTTGCCGCCATATTTGCGGGCTTTCTTGTTGCCCAGCAGCAAGCCCATGGCGCCCGCCGCCAGGGCGCCGCCACCGGCACCGGAAAGCAGGCTGCCAAGGCCGCCGGCACTGGCGCCTGGCTTGCCAGAGCTGCCCTTGCCGGCCTGGCTGGCGAGCAAGTCCTGCCCGGACTTGAGCAACTGGTCGAGCAATCCCCGGGTATTCATCAAACGGTCTCCACGTTGGCCAAGGGAGCCGTCAGGTTAAGCCCTGCCCGCCCGATCGCCATGGGGGGATTTGCTTCCGGATGTTGCATTGGCTGGCAAAAAGCCAACTAGACTCGATATCGCCAATACCGCGCTAACCGCACCACGTTCATGACGATCGCTTCACGGCTTGCTTGATGACTGCCCCGACCAAAATCTCCAAGAAGAGGGAACACCATGTCAGTGCACAAGACCGCATTGCTCGGCGCAACCGCCTGCGCCGTGCTGGCCAGCGCCAGCCTGCAGGCTGCCGAACCGCCCAAGGCCCTGGGGCCCGGCGAGGGCCGCCTGGACATCGTCGCCTGGCCCGGCTACATCGAGCGCGGTGAAAGCGACAAGGCCTACGACTGGGTGACCGGCTTCGAGAAGGAAACCGGCTGCAAGGTCAGCGTCAAGACCGCCGCCACCTCGGACGAGATGGTCAGCCTGATGACCAAGGGCGGCTACGACCTGGTCACCGCCTCGGGCGATGCCTCGCTGCGGCTGATCGCGGGCAAGCGGGTACAGCCGATCAACACCGCCTTGATCCCCAACTGGAAGAACATCGACCCACGGCTGCAGAACGGTGGCTGGTACGTGGTCGACAAGCACGTCTACGGCACCCCGTACCAATGGGGGCCAAACGTGCTGCTGTACAACACCAACGTGTTCAAGCAGGCGCCCACCAGCTGGGGCGTGCTGTTCGAGCCGCAGAACCTGCCCGACGGCAAGCCGAACAAGGGCCGCGTGCAGGCCTACGATGGGCCGATCTACATCGCCGATGCGGCGTTGTACCTGAAGGCGGCCAAGCCGGAACTGGGCATCCAGGACCCGTACGAGCTGAGCGAAGCGCAGTACAAGGCCGTACTGGAGCTGCTGCGCCAGCAGCAACCGCTGATCCACCGCTACTGGCATGACGCCACGGTGCAGATGAGCGACGTGAAGAACGAAGGCGTGGTTGCCTCCAGCTCCTGGGGCTACATGGTCAATGGCCTCAAGGCCGAGAACCAGCCAGTGGCCTCGACCATTCCCAAGGAAGGCGCGACCGGCTGGGCCGACACCACCATGCTGCACAGCGAGGCCAAGCACCCCAACTGTGCCTACAAATGGATGGACTGGTCGCTGCAGCCGAAAGTACAGGGTGACGTGGCGGCCTGGTTCGGTTCGTTGCCGGCGGTGCCGGCGGCCTGCACCGGCAGCGAGCTGCTGGGGGCCGAGGGCTGCAAGACCAACGGTTTCGACAACTTCGACAAGATCGCCTTCTGGAAAACCCCGCAGGCCCAGGGCGGCAAGTTCGTGCCGTATAGCCGCTGGACCCAGGATTACATTGCGATCATGGGCGGGCGCTGAGGGTTTCTTCACCTGTACCGGCCCTATCGCCGGCAAGCCGGCTCCCACAGGGCCCGCATAGGCCTTGAGGCCTGCACAGTACCTGTGGGAGCTGGCTTGCCGGCGATAGGGCCGGTACAGGCAATACAAGAACAACCGAGTACCGCCTATGCCCCTAGCAGTCCAGTTCACCCAGGTTTCCCGCACCTTCGGCGAGGTCAAGGCCGTCGACCAGGTCAGCATCGACATCATCGATGGCGAATTCTTCTCCATGCTCGGCCCCTCTGGCTCGGGCAAGACCACCTGCCTGCGCCTGATCGCAGGCTTCGAACAACCCACCAGCGGTTCGATCCGCATCCACGGTGTCGAGGCTGCGGGCGTACCGCCCTACCAGCGCGACGTCAACACCGTATTCCAGGACTACGCCCTGTTCCCGCACATGAACGTACTGGACAACATCGCCTACGGCCTGAAGGTAAAAGGCGTGGCCAAGGCCGAACGCCACAGCCGCGCCGAAGAAGCCCTGGCGATGGTGGCCCTGGCCGGCTACGGCGCACGCAAGCCGGCGCAGTTGTCCGGCGGCCAGCGCCAGCGCGTGGCCCTGGCCCGCGCGCTGGTCAACCGGCCACGGGTACTGCTGCTGGACGAGCCGCTTGGCGCGCTGGACCTGAAGTTGCGCGAACAGATGCAGGGCGAGCTGAAAAAGCTGCAGCGCCAGCTGGGCATCACCTTCATCTTCGTCACCCACGACCAGACCGAGGCGCTGTCGATGTCCGATCGCGTCGCAGTATTCAACCGTGGCCGCATCGAGCAGGTCGACACCCCGCGCAACCTGTACATGCAGCCGGCTACCACCTTCGTCGCCGAATTCGTCGGCACCTCCAATGTGGTGCGTGGCGAACTGGCCATGGCGCTCAATGGCAGCCCCGCGCCCTTCTCCATCCGCCCCGAACACATCCGCCTCGGCGACCCGGCCACAACCGGCCAGCATGTCCAGGTCAGCGGCCTGCTGCGCGATATCCAGTACCAGGGCAGTGCCACCCGCTACGAGCTGCAGCTGGACAGCGGCCAGCTGCTGGCGGTGAGCCAGGCCAACGACCGCTGGCAGGCGCAGGCACAGGCCTGGCAACCCGGGCAACGGGTACAGGCGCACTGGCCCCGCGAAGCCATGACGGTGCTGCAGGAAACCGAGGGCCGCTGACATGAGCACACTGCGCGGCCTGTCCAACCTGCTGTACCGGCGCCCCAACCTGTACCTGGCCCTGCTGCTGATCCCGCCACTGACCTGGTTCGGCGCAATTTACCTGGGTTCGCTGCTGAACCTGCTGTGGCAGGGCTTCTATACCTTCGACGACTTCACCATGGCGGTGACCCCGGACCTGACCCTGGGCAACTTCGCCGCGCTGTTCAACCCGTCGAACTTCGACATCATCCTGCGCACCCTGGGCATGGCGCTGGCGGTGTCGCTGGCCAGTGCGGTGCTGGCCTTCCCCATCGCCTACTACATGGCGCGCTACACCAGCGGCAAGACCAAGGCGTTTTTCTACATCGCGGTGATGATGCCGATGTGGGCCAGCTACATCGTCAAGACCTACGCCTGGACCCTGCTGCTGGCCAAGGGCGGCGTGGCCCAATGGTTCGTCCAGCAGCTGCACCTGGATGCCCTGCTGCAAACGGTGCTGGCGGTACCGGGCGTGGGCGGCAGCACCCTGTCGACTTCGCACCTGGGGCGCTTCATGGTGTTCGTGTACATCTGGCTGCCGTTCATGATCCTGCCGATCCAGGCCTCGCTGGAACGCTTGCCGCCATCGCTGCTGCAAGCCTCGGCAGACCTCGGCGCCCGGCCCGGGCAAACCTTCGTGCAGGTGATACTGCCGCTGTCGATCCCGGGCATTGCCGCCGGCTCGATCTTCACCTTCTCGCTGACCCTGGGCGACTTCATCGTGCCGCAGCTGATCGGCCCGCCCGGCTACTTCATCGGCAGCATGGTCTATGCCCAGCAAGGGGCGATCGGCAACATGCCGATGGCCGCCGCGTTCACCCTGGTGCCGATCGTGCTGATCGCGGTGTACCTGTCCATCGTCAAGCGACTGGGGGCCTTCGATGCACTCTGAAAAAGCCTCGACCGGGCTGCGCCTGGCGGCCTGGGGCGGGTTGCTGTTCCTGCACTTCCCGATCCTGATCATCTTCCTGTATGCCTTCAACACCGAAGACGCGGCGTTCAGCTTCCCGCCCAAGGGCTTTACCCTGAAGTGGTTCGCCGTGGCCTTCGCCCGGCCCGATGTGCTGGAAGCGATCAAGCTGTCACTGCAGGTGGCCTGCCTGGCCACGCTGATCGCCCTGGTGCTCGGCACGCTGGCCTCGGCGGCGCTGTACCGGCGCAGCTTTTTCGGCAAGGAGAGCATTTCGCTGATGCTGATCCTGCCCATCGCCCTGCCCGGCATCATCACCGGCATCGCCCTGCTCTCGGCGTTCAAGACCTTGGGGATCGAGCCCGGGGTGTTCACCATCGTGGTCGGCCACGCCACGTTCTGCGTGGTGATCGTCTACAACAACGTGATCGCCCGCCTGCGGCGTACTTCGCAGAGCCTGATCGAAGCCTCGATGGACCTCGGTGCCGACGGCTGGCAGACCTTCCGCTACATCATCCTGCCCAACCTCGGCTCGGCGCTGCTGGCCGGTGGCATGCTGGCCTTTGCCCTGTCGTTCGATGAAATCATCGTCACCACCTTCACCGCCGGCCACGAACGCACCCTGCCGATCTGGCTGCTCAACCAGCTCAGCCGCCCGCGCGACGTGCCGGTGACCAACGTGGTTGCCATGCTGGTGATGCTGGTGACCATGCTGCCGATCCTTGGCGCCTATTACCTGACCCGTGGCGGTGAAAGCGTCGCGGGCAGTGGCAAATGACCCTGGAGGAGTCCCCGATGCAAACGCAGATGCTGATCAATGGCCAGCTGGTCGCTGGCCAAGGCCCGGCCTGGACCGTGCTCAACCCGGCGCTGGGCACTGCCCTGGCGCAGATCAACGAAGCCAGCGAGGCCCAGGTGGACAGCGCCGTGCGCGCTGCCGACCAGGCCTTCGACAGCTGGTCGCAAAACAGCCCCAAGGAACGCTCGCAAGCCTTGCTGGCGCTGGCCGACGCTATCGAAGCCCATGGCGATGAACTGGCACGACTGGAATCGCAGAACTGCGGCAAGCCGCTGAGCGCCGCGCTGAATGACGAGATCCCGGCAATTGCCGACGTGTTCCGCTACTTCGCCGGTGCGGCGCGCTGCCTGGGTGGCTCGGCAGCCGGCGAGTACCTGCCGGGGCATACTTCGATGATCCGCCGCGACCCGCTGGGCGTGGTGGCCTCGATCGCACCGTGGAACTACCCGTTGATGATGCTGGCGTGGAAGATCGCCCCGGCCCTGGCTGCCGGCAACACGGTGGTGATCAAGCCCTCCGAGCTGACCCCGCTGACCGCCCTGCGCCTCGGCGAACTGGCCCAGGACCTGCTGCCACCGGGGGTGCTGAACATCCTCTTCGGCCGTGGCCAGACGGTCGGCAACCCGCTGGTCAACCACCCCAAGGTGCGCATGGTGTCGCTGACCGGCTCGATCCCCACCGGCGCTCACATCATCAGCGCCACCGCCGACAGCGTGAAACGCATGCACATGGAACTGGGCGGCAAGGCCCCGGTGCTGGTGTTCGACGATGCCGACATCGATGCCGCCATCGACGGCATCCGTACCTTCGGCTTCTACAACGCCGGCCAGGACTGCACCGCCGCCTGTCGGCTGTACGTGCAGGATGGCATCTACGAGCGTTTCGTCGAACGCCTGGGAGCCGCAGTGGCCAGCCTAAAGCCAGGCCTGCAGGAAGCCGAGGACACCGAACTGGGGCCACTGATCAGTGCCCAGCACCGCGACAAGGTCGCAGGGCTGGTGCAACGGGCCATCGCCCAGCCGCACATTCGCCTGGTAACCGGTGGCAAGGCGATTGATGGCGACGGTTTCTTCTTCGAACCGACCGTGCTGGCTGACGCCCTGCAGGACGACGAAATCGTGCGCAACGAAGTGTTCGGTCCGGTAGTGTCGGTGACCCGCTTCAACGACGAAGCGCAGGCGCTGGAATGGGCCAACGACTCCAACTACGGCCTCGCCTCATCGGTATGGACCCGCGACACCGGCCGCGCCCACCGCCTGGCGGCGCGCCTGCAGTATGGCTGCACATGGGTGAACACCCACTTCATGCTGGTCAGCGAAATGCCCCATGGCGGGCAGAAGCATTCGGGGTATGGGAAGGATATGTCGATGTATGGGCTGGAGGACTACACCTGTGTGCGGCATGTGATGATCAAGCATTGAGGGTAATGCCTGGGCTGAGACCGGCACCTCAGTCCAGGAGCTTTCCTGCAATCGGTTCGGCCCATTCCTAATGCCACATCCTTTAGCTTGTAGTCATCGAAACTGGATTATCACGAGGCTGGATGACATGGAATATCGAGGACAACGAGCAAAGGTGAAATACAACAAGGAAGACCATTCATGGGTCGGGCACCTTTGCACAACTTGCGATATCGTCGGGTTTCACGCTCGGTCGCGCAGGCTATTGCCTGCCGCGTTCAAAGAGGCAGTGGACGACTATTTGGAAGTAGCCAATAGAACAGGAGTAAGTATCAACGCCTGATTTTGCGCGACCTCTGTGGGAGCGGGTTCACCCGCGAACACCGGCAAAGCCGGTGCCATACACCGAGTCGCCTTCTTCGCGGGCATGCCCGCTCCCACAGATACCGCATCGCATTCAAAGGCGGTGCAATACCGTGTGGGAGCGGCCCTGTGTCGCGAAAGGGCCGCAAAGCGGCCCCGGTAATATCAGCGGCGGAGCTGGAAACCTGGGGCCGCTTCGCAGCCCTTTCGCGACACAAGGCCGCTCCTACAACGACCGCGCAATGCTTGGGTCAGGTCAATCCCGCAGGTCCGACTCGTGAATCGGGTTGGCCCGGCTGGTGGCGCGCTGGTATT
>RCUU01000634.1_pt1 | contig 18690 bp, 17 predicted proteins | sample 2166211 | NCBI WGS metagenome assembly RCUU01 (sample SAMN09932620, study PRJNA488358) | compost metagenome | feature: garden; material: soil; isolation source: compost soil in phenylacetic acid-enriched culture | place: Germany: Experimental Botanical Garden Goettingen | collected 2016-01-27
CACGCGCGTCGGATTCTCGATACCCATCAGCAGGCAGCGCTGCAGCTCAAAGGGGCCGTCCGGCAGCAGTTTGCCCTGCAGCTCTCCGCCAAGGCATTTCAGCGCGGCGGCAGCCAGCACGCCCTCCGGTGCTCCGCCGGAGCCCATATACAGATCGACATCGCTGTCCGGCAGCGCTGCCGCAATGGCTCCGGCCACATCGCCGTGGCCGATCAGCTTGACACGCACGCCCAGCCCTCGGAGCGTGGCGAGCAATTTCTCGTGCCGCTTGCGGTCAAGGACCATCACCGTCAGCTCGGAGAGCGCTTTGCCAGTGATCCGGCTGGCCTTGCGCAGCGTGACTTCAGCCGGATCTTCCAGGCTGAGCCTGCCTGCCAGCTCGGGGCCGCAGGCCAGCTTTTCCATGTAAATATCAGGCGCATGCAGCAGGCTGCCCCGGTCGGCGATCGCAATCACCGATTGGGCATTGTGCAGCCCGCAGGCGACTACCTCTGTGCCTTCCAGCGGATCCACAGCTACATCAACGGAAGGGCCGTTCCGGTTACCGACCTGCTCCCCGATGTAGAGCATCGGCGCTTCGTCCATTTCGCCTTCGCCAATGACCACAGTTCCGTCGATGGAGACGGAATCGAACATGGAACGGATGGCGGTAGTGGCCGCATCGTCTGCAGCATTTTTGTCGCCCCGGCCAATCCAGCGGGCCGAGGATAGAGCGCCCAGTTCAGTTACCCGTACAATTTCCAGTGCCAATTCGCGTTCCATATGATTTCCCTCCAGTATTATATTTGTATAGGTTCAAGCCAGCAGTAAACGAATCTTACGGAGAATCAGTGATATAACCCATAATAATGCCTGCGGTTTCTTCGATGGCCTTGTTCGTAATATCAATCACGGGGCAGCCCAGCTTGGCGAACAGCGCGGCGGCGTATTCCATCTCTTCGGTAATGCGCTCCAGGCTGGCATATTGCGAGCCTGCCGGGAGGCCGAGCTGCTTAAGCCGTTCGGAGCGGATCTTCAGCATATACTCCGGCTTCATCGTAAGCCCGATCAGCCGGTTCGGCGGCAGGCTCATCAGCTGCTGCGGCGGGCCGATTTCCGGGACGATCGGGTAGTTCACGACTTTTTTGCCCCGGTGGGCGAGAAAGATGCTGAGCGGGGTTTTGGAGGTGCGGGACATGCCAAGCAGCACAATATCCGCCTTCAGCATCGCGCCAAGATCGCGCCCGTCGTCACAGGCGACGGTGAATTCAATCGCCTCGATCCGCCGGAAATAGTCCTCATCGAGCTGGTGCAGCAGTCCTGGCCGTGCCTGTGGCGCGTCATCGAAGGTATCGATGAAGGCCTGCATCATAGGCCCCATGATATCTACAATCCGCAGGTCAAGGCGTACCGCCTCTTCGCGGATCATCTCCCGCAGCTCCGGCTGAACCAGCGTGTAGGCGACAAAACCCTGAAGCTGGGCCGTCTCCTCCATCAGCTTCCGCAGCTCGTCTTCATGTCTTACATTGCCGTATCTTCTGATCGTGACACGCTGATTCTGAAATTGGTGGATAACAGCCTGCACGACAGCCTCTGCTGTATCCCCTATAGAATCCGAGCATATCGTAATGAAATGTGAGGATGGCTCCATGCGCTTTCGATTCCTCCCGTTATCCTTTGGCTTCTAGATCGAGGAGAAGTTTGACGATGGAAGTTTTGGTCAGCCGTCCCGCCACTTCAAGCCTTGGGCCGTCTTCTTCCACAGCACCGGGAATCACCACCGGCAAACTGTCCACCTCGTGAAAAATCATTTTTTGTGCGGCATCAAGCACCGTATCCTCGGGAGAAACCGTCACGACCTTGGGCTGGCGGGTCATCACCATGCTTACGGGCATGGACACCGCGCCGGGGTTGCCTAGTGTAACTTTCAAAAAATCCTTGCGCGAGGCCACCCCGGTCAGCTTGCCGTCCCCGTCGCAGATAATCAGCGTGCCGACATCCTGCAGGAACAGCGTAACCACGGCATCCTGAATCGTTGTCGTCTCGCGGATAATAATCGGGATGCTCTGAATATCCTTGACCTTGGTTTCCTTCAGCAGATAGCTGCTGCCGAGGCGCTCCGAGGTTTTTTTGCCGGGAAAATAACCGACCTTGGGTTTGGCGTCAATGTACTCCAGCATGACGAGCACGGACAAGTCCGAGCGGATCGTCGGCTTGCTGAGATTGAGATGCTCCGCAATTTGCTCGGCGGTAATGGGTGCTCTTTTTTTAACAATTTCAATAATTTGCAGTTGACGGGATGTCAGTTCGATCACAGGTTCCCTCCACTTTCCGGATACAATCGGGCGTTCCTTCACTGAAAAGGAGCACCGTTTGTCGATTCCTCCTTCCATTCTTACGTCCTATTGGAATATATAACCCTTAACTTGCTTATATAATACGCAATAATGATCATTAATGCAACAAATAATACGTCATATATAATTTTTAGTATTAAAATAGGTATTCCTGTGCCAGATCAGCAGAGTAGAGATTGACAAGCGGCGTTCTCATACGGGAGGGCGTTTGCTTTGGATTGCGGATTGCGGACTGCGGACTACGGATTGCGGACTGCGGATTGCGGGCTACGGACTGCGGATTGCGGGCTACGGACTACGGACTGCGGACTGCATTTAGTGGTGATTTTGTAGTTGCGTGCTAGGTACTGAGGGCAGAAGGCTGGGGTTGAGTGCTGAGTGCTGAGTGCTGAGTGCTGAGTGCTGAGTGCTGAGTGCTGAGTGATGGATGCTGGATACTGGATGCTGTACGTGTGTGGTGACAGTTGTGAGTGCTGGGAGCTGGTTGCAAAGTGAGTACTGTAGTTGTTGCGCGTTTAGCGCAGTATATTGAATGTATTTGGATGCGTACTGTATATTGAGTGCTAAGTGCTGAGGTTAAGTGATGCGTGATGTGCTATGCGTTATATGTTGCGGACTCAGAGGACCTTATTTTATGGAATTGAGTATTTTTACTGTTGTCCCGGACTCAGGTGCTCTTATTTCATGTTTTTCCTCCCATATTGGGGAAGAAGGGGGCCGATAGCGGATTCTGTGTCCGGGATGGAGGAATAATGGGGTTATTTTGAGGAATAAGGGATCTGCTGTCCGCTTGTGAGTAGAGCATCCGGTGCCGTTCTTCCTGTGCGATGTCGGCTGGGCCAAAACAACGGCAAAAACGCCGTTGTAGACGCCGCCCCCGGCCCAGCGGGCCAAAACAACGGCAAAAACGCCGTTGTAGACGCCGCCCCTGGCCCAGCGGGCCAAAACAACGGCAAAAATGCCGTTGTAGACGCCGCCCCCGGCCCGGCGGGGCTCCCGGCCGCCTCCACCGCCGTGCCGCCCCCGGCGGGGCTCCCGGCCGCTTCCACCGACGTGCCGTGCTCGCCTTACACCGTGCCGCCCCTGGCCCGGCACGCGGCTGCTTTTACAAAATCTGCTTCTGCGGGTAAGCTTCCGCCGCCACCGGCTGTACCAGCGGGGGATTCTGCTTCGTCTTGAACAGCAGTTGCTTCAGTGCGCCTGCATTTACGAGTACGGTGCCGGTGATGATGGTGAAGACGCCAAGCAGGGTGATCCAGGTGACAGACTCCCCGTAGAACAGGAAACCTACGCCAACCGCAATCGGCGGGGAAATGTACAGCCAGGTGGAAGGAAAGACGGGGTTGGTCTTTGCCACCAGCCAATAGAACAGAGTGTGACCGACCATGGAGCCGATTACTGTCAGGTAGAGCAGAGGGCCGGCTGTCCGGAAGGACAGCAGCACCTCAGGCTGCACGTTTTCCGTGAACAGGGAGAGGACGAAGAGCAGCGCGCCGCCGTACATCATCTGTGCTGCGTTCAGGGCAACGGGCGATTCGCCGGAGAATGTGCTGGTAACTTTTTTGGAATAGATTGCCCCCGCCGCGTAGCAAATTTCTCCGATCAGCACGATGGCACAGCCGATAATCCACAAGGGAGAAACATCGATTGCAAGGTTTGGCAGCACAAGCAGCAGTACGCCGGTGAAGCCGATGATGCAGCCGATCAGCGAATAGGAGGGCGCTTTTTGCCGGAGAAACGCGGTCTGCATCAGCAGAATCATCATGGGACCGGTAGCTGACAGCACAGCGGCAAGCCCTGAGGAGACATATTGCTCGGCCCAGTACAGCGCCGAAAAGGTTCCGAAGGTTAGCGCAGCACCGGTGACCAGCATTTCTTTGCGCAGGAGCAGGGTGAAGCTGGCTTTGCCCTTCCAGGCCATAAAGAGAAACAGTACAGCGCCTGCAACGAAAAAGCGCAGACCCGCCGAGAAGAACGGAGGCGCTCCGGCGTCCACGCCGATTTTAATAGCCAGGAAGGTAGTGCCAAAGATCAGACAGACGAGCGAGTAAGCAAGCATAATCATGTTTCAGTTCCCCTTTGTGATGGTAATGTTGCAGTCGGTTGAAGTGTTGGGATAATCATATAGGAAACGGAACAGAACAGATTGCAGATCACAGAACAGATGCGGAGCGAAATGTTGTACAATAGGGCCAAGAACAGTTGGTTTGAGGTGGATATTAGCTTGGCCGTAGGCGAAGTCGTTTTGGAGAGGGGAGGCACAGATTCATGAAAAAGGCAGCAGGCGCAGAACAGAGCCACCCTCTGTTTCGCCAAGTGTACAAGTACATGCATAACCGGATGGAGCGCGGGGAGTGGAAGGCGCATGACAAGCTGCCGTCCATCCGGCTGCTGGCCGAGGAGCTGAAGGTACACAGGCTTACGGTGTTCAAGGCCTACCGGGAGCTGACTGAAGACGGCAGGGTGTATGTAAAAGATAAATCCGGCTATTACATGTCTCCGGGCAACAGCGTGGTGGCGGAGGCGGCAGAAGAGGACGGAGCAGCAGTATCCTCCTACATGCTTGCGAATCCGATGTCCGATATTCAGCGGATGCCGGTCAGCTACCAGTTCTCACAGGCGCTCATAGATCCGGGACTGCTGCCTAACCTGTTCCTGTCCGACTATGTAAAAAAAGTATTCGACCTCTACCCGAAAGTCATGGGAACATACTCTTCCGTCCAGGGAGATGAGGAGCTGCGCGGGACGCTTAGCCGCCATTTCCGGGAGCAGCACCGGCTGCAGCTGTCGCCGCGCGAGCTGCTGATAACCTCGGGCGCACAGCAGGCGATCAATCTGATTGCGGGCATTATGCTGGGGCCGATGGATGCGGTGCTGGTGGAGCGGCCGACGTACAGTGTGGCTATGGATATTTTCCGGCGTCTGGGAGCGCGGCTGGTGCCGGTGGAAATTACTCCAGAGGGCTATGATCTGCAGCAGGTTGAGGAGCTGATGCGCAGGCACCGGCCACGGATGTTCTACATGAATCCGACGCATCACAATCCTACCGGGTTTACCGTACCGGCGCGGCAGCGCAAGCTTCTGGTTGAGCTGGCGGAGCGCTACCGCTGTCTGCTCGTGGAGGACGATCCGTTCCGCGACATGTATTTCGCAGAGGAGCCGCCGCCGCCGTTTTTTGCCTATGATACGGAGGGCTGGGTAATCTACATCGGCAGCTTCAGCAAATATGTGGCTCCGGGTCTGCGGATCTGCGCCGTAGGCTGCCGTTACCCGTTCATGGAGCAGCTGATTACCGCCAAATCGCTGGCGGACAACGGCACGCCGATTTTGAACCAGAAAATCTTTCTGCACTACTACACCTCGCCCCGCCTTCAGCAGCATCTCGGGAAGCTGCGGATCGCGCTTCAGGTGCACAAGGAGATCGTGGAGGAGGAGCTTGCCGCCACCGGGTGGGAATGGACGCCCCCGCAGGGCGGGCTGAATCTTTGGGTGAAGCTGCCGGAGTCTGTCTCCGTCTCTGCGCTGTTTGCGCGCTCTATGGAGCAGTCCATCTCCTTTGTCCCGGGTGAAATCCTTGATCCGCTGGGAGAGATGAAGTCCTGGCTGCGCCTCAGCTACTCTTTCGCCAGCGAAGGGGTTCTGCGTGAAGGAATCCGCCGTCTGGCTGCGCTTGCGCGGGAGCTGTAAAGAGGATGAAGCGGCATGCATGAGGGAGTTTCGGGACCACGGCGGATTGATTGAATCAGCGTATCCTGCTGGCGGAAGCGGCAGGACAGTCACCATTTTGCCTTTAGGCGATATGCTGTAGGTAAAAGGAGGACTGTTCATGCCGCTTTTACTTCAATATCCCGAAATCGAGAATGAAGAGCTTCCTCTGGAAGCGTGGAAGAAGGAGGCCTATCGGCTGTTTGCTTCCAAAATAAGTGACAGGGAAGCCCGGTTTCCCTGTATTCCGGCGACACAAGCATTCGCTCTGGGTCATCTGCGTTATGGTTTTGCACCTAATCCCTGGCACGAATCGGCAGGAGGGAAGCTGGCGGAGATCATTGCCGAGTATGGTAAAGCTTCGCGTGCTTTTGGTGATTACTCCTCGCTAATTGTCTTTTTTGAAGCAGAGGATAAGGTTAGAGATGTCTTGGCATATGAAACGGTATTCTGGGACTTATTAACCCGGGTCAGCCGTGTGGACCGTACGCGATGGCCGGAGGATATTCCGGAAGATCCGGAGCAGGCGATGTGGGAGTTCTGCTATGACGGTGAGCGGTATTTCGTCTACTGCGGCACCCCGGCACATACAGCCCGTCAGAGCCGGAGTTTCCCTTATTTCATGCTGGCTCTGACACCGCGCTGGGTCCTGGACAAGTGGAATGCACAGCCTCAAAAAGCAGCTGCGGTCGCTCCCCAAATCCGTGCCCGCTTGGCCGCTTATGATGCAGTCCCGGCCCATCCTGAATTGAAGCCGTACGGAGCGGAGGGGAATCTCGAATACAAGCAGTATTTTCTGCGGGATGACGATGCATCACCGGCTAAATGTCCATTTCATCGGGCGATTCAGAAGCAGAAGGCGGAGGAGTAAGACCAGAGGTCCTGCCAAAAGGAGCAGATCACCGGACAGGGAGCTGCTCCTTTTATCAAATATGATATAATCCTGGTTTCGTTTTACATTCATCGGATTTTCCCCGAATATCCCCTTAATATATTTACTCTAGTATGAGGGAGTAATTAACCTTAAGGAGGGTATATATGAATTCTCAGAAAAAGAATAGATTCAAGACGGCTTTGACCGTAACTGCGGCAGGGGCGCTTTTGGCTACGGGCGTAGTGGCTACACAGCCAGCCAAACCGGCGGATGCGGCTGCCTCCAAAACGAAGAATGTCATTCTTTTTGTCGGCGACGGCATGGGGACAGCAGCACGTAATGCGATCCGTCTGGCGACCGTAGGCGAAAAAGGGAAATTGGCCATGGATGATATGCCCTACGCGGGTCTGGTACATACAAGCTCAACAGTACCGGTAACAGATTCAGCTGCATCCGCCACGGCTTATGCCAGTGGAGTGAAGACATATAATGGCGCCATCGGCATGGATGCCAACAAAAAACCGGTTAAAACGATTGCGGAATACGCCAAAGAAGCCGGCAAATCCACAGGTGTGGTAACCACCAGCCAAATTACGGATGCTACGGGCGCAGCGTTTGGCGCACATGTGGAAGACCGCTCGAAGCAAAGCGACATCGCACTGCAGCTTTTGACCAAGAGCAAAGTGGACGTTCTGCTCGGCGGCGGTGAGGATTTCTGGTATCCGGCTGGCGAAGCAGGCAAGTTCCCGGATGCCCCGGCTGAAGATCCTTCAGAGAAGAGCAAAGGAACCCAGGGCAATCTGGTTACCAAAGCGAAACAGCTTGGCTACAGCTATGTGTCGACCAAAGACGGTCTGAAGCAGGCCAAAGGCGGCAAGCTGCTCGGACTGTTCGCCAACGAGGAAATGTTCCAGCAGAATGAGGAGGGCAAAGGTGATATTTATAATCCTGTAGTCTCCCTGCCGGAAATGACCAAGAAAGCGATCGACACCCTGTCCACGAACAAAAAGGGCTTTTTCCTGATGGTAGAGGAAGAAGGCACCGATGAATTCGCCCACAGAAACAATGCCAAAATGACGATCAAATCCGGCCAGGCTCTGGATGCATCTGTGAAGGTGGCTAAGGATTTTGCGAAAAAGAATCCGGATACGCTGGTACTGGTGCTGGCTGACCATGAAACCGGCGGACTTTCCATCGAAGCAGTAGATGCAGAGGACGAAACAGGGGACGGTATTTCCAAAGAAGACGGTCCGTTTGCTATCGCCAATTCCAAGGAAAACTTTGTAGTGGACTGGACAACCTCCGGCCATACAGCGGTAGATATTCCGGTGACCGCTATGGGCAAAAACGCCCAGCTCTTCACAGGGGTTTTTGAGAATACAGCCGTGTTCGATAAGCTGATGCAGGCCTATGGTTTTAATGTGAAAAAGTAATACGGCAGAGGGAGTCACTTCTTTTGCAAGCAACAGGCTGGCCGGATTTTCCGGCTGGCTTTTGCTTTTGCAGCTTGCAGTGACTGTATTCCATTAATTTACAGATTATTAGTAACATTTGTAACTGACGATCCGGCCTGGAAATTGATACATATAGTATGTAAGCGCTTCTATCAAACGACTGGGGGAATATCTGTGAAAAAAGTTACAAAATTATTGTTGGCAGCCGGGATCTCGTTGGCTGTAGTAGGCGTAGGCAGCAGCGGCGTCCTGAGCAATATATCTTCCGCTGCAAGCGCACCGCTTAAGGTTGGACGGGTTGAAGCAGCCGCGCATGGCACAAAATGCTTCACTGTGGCAGTTGCAGTAGTCCAGAATGGCGTCATCGTAGCCGCTTCACTGGATGACTATCAATTCCTGGGCTCGGATGTGGCAACGGGAGTGCCTAACTCCGACAAGGACTTCGGACAGAATTACAAAGATCCTGCCATGGTCCTGGCTTCGAAGAAAGCCAATGCCAAATATTATAGCGAACATATGAAAGAAGAAGCCAAATCCACAGTTTCCTATGATAAGAACATGGCTGCCATTGAGAAATATGCAACAGGCAGAACGATCAAATCTCTTGAAGCTACATTGACTGCAAAGAGCAAAGAACAAATGGTTGATGCGGTCAGCGGAGCTACTCTGGTAGATACCCAAGGATACCTGAAAGCGATTCTGGCTGCTGCCAAGGCTGCCAAATAAGCTTCTGCTTCAATAAAAAACTCCTTCACGGTTCCGGGACGAATCCGGCTGTAAAGGAGTTTTTTTTGCGTCTGCTTCCAGGGGTACGGGACTCACACCCAGCCGAACAACCGGGCTGCCTGGGCAACGGCGAAGGTTACAGCAATGGCAATTCCCAGCGGAATAACGGCGGAGAGCACCGCCCACTTCATGCTGCGGGTTTCTTTGTAAATATTGATAAGCGTGGTGCCGCATGGATAGTGGAGCAGGGAGAACAGCATCATATTCAGCGCAGTCAGCCAGGTCCAGCCATGGCTCAGAAAAATATCCTTGATGCCGCCGAGTCCATCGATATCGACCATCGCGCCGGAAGACATATAGCCCATGAGCAGGATTGGCAGCACGATTTCATTGGCCGGAAGCCCCAGGATAAAGGCCATAATAATGAAGCCGTCCAGCCCAAGCAAATTCGCAAAGGGATCAAAAAAAGCAGCCATATGGTTAAGCACGCTGTCCCCTCCGACCATCACATTGCCCAGAATCCAGGTGATAATCCCGGCTGGCGCAGCAACCACGATTGCCCGGGTCAGCACGTTCAGGGATTTTTCTTTGGAGGAGATCAGTATGGTCTTCCAGATTTGCGGGCGGCGGTACGGCGGAAGCTCCAGCGTATAATGTGTGGGTACTCCGCGCAGCGCGGTTTTTGACATCACCCAGGAGACCGTCAAGGTGACGATGATGCCGATCAGGACGATGCCCATCAGTACCAGTGCTGTCGATAAGGTGCGCAGCGCGCCTGTTGCGGCCCCGCCGACCATGAATAAGGACGAGAGCAAAATCAGTGTAGGCCAGCGTCCGTTGCAGGGAACGAAGTTATTGGTCAGAATCGCCAGCATCCGTTCACGGGGCGACTCGATAATGCGGGTGGAGAGTATGGCGGCGGCGTTGCAGCCGAAGCCCATTGACATGGTTAGGGCCTGCTTGCCGTGGCCGCCGGATTTTTTGAATAACCGGTCCATGTTAAAAGCCACGCGCGGCAGATAGCCGAAATTCTCCAGCAGCGCGAACACCGGAAAGAAAATCATCATGGGCGGCAGCATGACGCTGATGACCCAGGAGGTTCCGCGGTACAGCCCAAGCACGAGCACGCCATGCAGCCAGGCCGGTGCGTTCACAGCTTCAAAACCCGCAGTCAGATAGCCTTCAACCCAGCCGAAAAAGGAAGCGAGCCATCCCGAAGGATAGTTGGCACCGGCAATTGTAATCCAGAATACGAGGCCGAGACCGGCGAGCATAATGGGAAAACCCCAGATTTTGGAGGTAACAATACTATCCAGTTTATAGGTGCTGGCGAGTTTCTTCTGGTCCTTGTAAGTAACGGCGTCCCGGCAAATTCCGGCGGACACCCCGTAAATTCCACTGACAATTTCATCCCGGATCGCACCTTTGTCAGCCAGCTTCTTAGCTGCTGACAGCAGGGAATCCATGGCGTCCGTTCCTTTAATGACATGCGGTGACTCCATGGCCCACCACCTCCTTTGCTCCGGAAATATTTTTGCGTCCCATATGGGCCTTTAGCGAGTTGAGCAGGCTGTCATCACCATCCAGCAGACGCAGGGCGATCCAGCGAGCCGGGTATTTCGAGCCGACGGTCTGCTCAACCATGGGGATAAGCTCGGCGATGCCCTGTTCAATTTCATCGCTATAGCTGATGCGGAGCGGCTGGGCTGTAAAAGCGCCGGTGGCCACACGTTCAATCTGATCCAGAAGAGCTTCAATGCCGATTTTGCTTCGTGCGGAAATGGCTGCAACCGGAACGCCCAGCCGTTTCGAGATCGCTTTCAGGTTGATGTCGATGCCCAGTCTGCGGGCTTCATCAATCAGGTTGATACAGATCACGGCCCGTCCGGTAATCTCCAGCACCTGCAGGGCGAGGTTGAGATTGCGCTCCAGCGAAGTCGCGTCCAGTACCACGAGTGTTACATCGGGCTCCTCGAAAATAATGTAATCTCTGGCCGCCTCTTCGTCGGCGGAATTGGAGTACAGCGAATAGGTGCCTGGAAGGTCGACTGCGCGGTAGGTGTGGTTATTGTGGGAGAATCCGCCTTCGGCCGTAATGACGGTTTTACCCGCCCAGTTGCCTGTGTGCTGACGCAGGCCGGTCAGAAGATTGAACAGCGTGCTTTTCCCCGTATTGGGATTGCCGGCAAACGCCACAGTAAATTGACTCATTTGTCTCCACCTCCAATCAAAGTTCCGTAAATTAATTCACTTTCTTCCCGCCGCAGTGCAATGGTTGTGTTGCTTACACGGAATGCGGTAGGGTCTCCCAGCGGGCTGCGCCGCAGCACCTCTACAGCGTTGCCAACGACAAATCCGAGATCCAGCAGTCTTCTCCGCAGCACGCCTTGGACTTCGATGCCACTGATCACCAGCTTGCTGCCGTTCTCTGCCTCAGACAATGGAATAAGAGCTCCAGCCATAACGTCCCCTACTTTCATATTAGATATAAGTATATTAAGTATATATTGTGCACTAGGGATAGATTCTTGTAGTCTGCCACAATAGTAGTATACGTAAATAAATTTGTCCTTGCAACAAAAAAGTTTCCCTAGGGAAAAATAAAAGAGGAATAATTACAAAATGCGGGTTGAAGCGGCCATTGTATGGGAAGGGGGTTAAATCCGGATCGTCCAGCAAAAACAAGCACTCAGACCTTTTGGGGTCCCGAGTGCTTGTTTTTGCTCAAAAATAAGGATTAATAGGCTTCACGCCGTTTCTGCTTGCCTGCAGCTGTCTGTTATTTGCCTGCAGTATCGATTTGACCTGAGCCATAAGTGTCAAACCAGCCTTTTATCGTGTTGAAATCACTGCTGAAGGAAAGACTTAACAGCAATAGAATGCGGGCATGTGCGGCGTTTAAGTTGTCTCCGGCAATAATGCCATCGGCGCTTGTGTAGTTACTGCCGGAACCCGTGCGGGTTGTTGCAACGAAGATAACACCTTTCTCTTTAATCGCCTTTGTCCGGGCTTCTCCCATTGCTTTAGAAATTCCCCCGGCTCCTGTGCCGGCAGTAACAATTCCCTTTGCCCCGTCCTCGACAAAACCTGTGATGGCTCCAGCCCCGGCATCTTGATAAGAATAGGCAATCTCCACCTTCGCCAGGCTGGATGCGGAAATTTTACTCAAATCAAAAGGTGTCGCCCATTTATCTTCACTCATGAGTGATCTGGCATTGGAGCGATATATGCGGATATTTTTTTCGTCGATATATCCCAGCATCCCAAGCTTAGGTGTTTCAAAAGTATCCGTGCGGTAAGCATTCGTTTTGGTAACCTCTCTTGCCGCATGGAATTCATCATTCAGCATCAGAACGGTTCCGTAATACTTCGTTTTTCCACTTGCAGCCAGCTTGATAGCATTGTATAAATTCGCCTGAGCGTCACTGCCGATAACTGTCCAGGGGCGCATTGAACCTGTAATCACAACGGGTTTGGGGCTGCGCACCGTGAGATCAAGAAAATAAGCGATTTCCTCCATCGTGTCTGTACCTGTCGTTACGACGACTCCGTCCTGTGTCTTAAGCGCTTCATCGACTTTTAAGGAAAGACTATATAATTGCTGCATAGAGTAGGAGCCGGAACCCGCATTGCCAAATTGATAGCTGGAAACTTCAGCGATTTGATCTTTATTGGGCAGTGCTTTAACCATATCCTCCATTAATAAAGTGCCTGCCTTGTAATTTTGGAAGCTTGTTGCATCCACAGATTGGCCTGCAATTGTACCCCCGGTTGCAATAACCTGTACCTTGGGCAGCTTGACTGCTGATTGAGGAGATACGATTGTTCCCTGGATTACAACCTCTGCTGCATAGGTGCTTGAGACCGGAAACGTGGTGACAGTCGGAAAAAGCGCACTTAAAGCCAGGCCAGCAGTTAAAGCAGTTTTTAGCCACATTGATTTGGATGATGACATAAATTCAACCCCCCCAGAGTATGTATAATTATTCATATGCGTCATTAAAGCTAACATAAATAAATAATTATTAAGGGGATTATATCTACATGTTATGTTTTGTGGCAAATATATAACATGTTTAAGAATGCGCTTTAATATACCGTTTTATGGATTGCAAGCCTGATTATCGGCTTATATCACTCTTTATTAAAATTAAAAATAAAATTTAAGATTCTCAGCTGCCAAAATCCAGGGTGCGCCCGGTTTCGACCAGGGTTTTGGTGTTGCTCAGAATATGCCACCAGGCGCTATCGCTGGCTGCATAGGCAGGGTCGTCCGGATGCCAGTTATCATGAATGAGTGTCAGCCGGGTACAGCCACCTTCCGGCTCCAGCAGCCAGGAGATACGCGACTCATAGTTTTCTCTGTCTTTCAGATAAGAAGGGCCTACCTTGTGCGTGAAGCTCAGCACCTTCTCCGGGGTATACTCCAGCAATGTACCGTATACATGCACTGTCTCATCACCTTCAGCACTTGGGCCGACATACTCCAGCAGTTCTCCCGGAATGAAGCTGGAGCGGATCTCAGAGCCATAATAAATTTGTTGTACCTGCCCGGGGGACACCAAGGCATCCCACACCTGCGCCGGGGTGCCGGCAATATAGAATTCATATTTCAAATCGTTCATTACAATCGTTCCTCCCTGGATGTGTATTTGTGTCATGCTTCAAACTTGTCTCCACTATAACAAAGGATCACTGACAGTTATGGTCAGTGATCCAGGAGGAAATCTAAGCTTCGTTGTAATAGGCCGCCAGATCTGCGGTCACTTCTGCGAGCTTCTTCTTGAGGCGGTCAGGCTCATGAATGTTCAGCGTTTTGCCGTAGGGCAGCAGAAAGTACGGAGCGTAGCTGTACAGAGTGGCCTCATCCAGCAGGAATCTCGCTGTTTCCTCACTTCGCTGCTCCAGTGTATGCCCGAACAGCCAATGGCTGCAGAGGTCGTTTAATACGACCTCTGCGGCTGAAATGACAACGGCAATCAGCTCCGCCGGGTTGTCTTGACCGGGCAGAAGGCTCTGCAGCAGGAATGCGCGCGCCGAGAAGCTGGCGGGGCGGAGAAAACCAGCACCCGTCCTCCGCAGGGCGGCAATCCGGTCCACCCGGAAGCTGCGGATCTCCTGGCGCTGGTGGCAGAATGCGGCCAGATACCACTGGCCTTTCCATAACACAAGTCCGTAAGGGTCAATGCAGCGTAAGGAGGGGAAGCCGCCATTGCCCTTGCGGTATTCCATCTCCAGCGTCAGGCTGTCGGCCGTGCAAGCCTCCAGCTCTTCCAGCAGCTGCGCAAGCGGAGCGGCCGGTGAATGCAGCGTCTCCAGACCGCTCTCATGGCGCTCCATTTGTGAGAGCTGTTCGGCATTGCTGTAACGCTTAAGCTTGGCAATTGCCCCGGCCAACGCCTGCTCATAAGGATAGCCGCTTCCCCGTGCGAAGGCCGAGGCCTGCACGAGCGCCCGCCGTTCCCCGGCGTCGAAGAACAGCGGCGCTGCGCTGAAATGCTCCGGCAGACTGTAGCCGCCGCCCGGGCCGGCATCCGCGATTACGGGTACACCGCTGGCGCAGAGGGCGTCAATATAGCGGTAGACTGAGCGAACACTCAGCTCCAGCTCCCCGGCCAGCTCGGCAGCGGTTCTTTTTCGCTGCTGCAGCATCCACAGAATGGACAACATGTAATCGGCTTTGGACATCAGTCCTGGAACCCCCTTGTACATTGGCTGTTTTATAGCCAGTGTACCTTATCACAGCCTGTCGTCCAACCGGGATAAGCAATATCCGCCAAGGTGCTGATTAAGCTACCCCATATTAAGATGAGGATCGCGCAGACCTGCTGCGCAGCAGGATCGAAACGGCCAGAAGCAGAGGGATGACCACCTGGAAGACAGGATCGATCTTCAGACTGGGTCCCAAGCCTATAGCAATATGCTGTGTGTAGTCCCTCTCCAGAAAGGAAGTGCCATAAATGACTGCGCCTATGGGGAACACCCACCATTTGGCTAATTTGCCGGTCAGCTCAGCCATGGCCTTCACAGAGCAGAAGTAGAACAGCATCATTTTTATTAGCAGACCGATAAAAAGCTGGATGGTAACCAGAATGTCCAGGCGTTCGATGAACTTCAGATTGGATAAGGTGCGTACGATTTTTAAAAAAGGCAGCTGGCTGGTCCCTGCAATGGCTGGTCCGAGGACGGCTACATTGAGCGCGTTCATGAAGATCAGGAATATACTGATCAGGGTATATGCCGCCACTGTGTTTTTTACGGGAACCCCGGGTTTATCCCATAAGGACCACAGCATCAGGAATACAATCATCTGCCCGAAGGGGAAGGAGACAATTTCCGGCAGGGCGGCGTTAATAACCGGCTTCAGCCCGTTCTCAAGGACAGGGGTCAAACGGTTGAAATCGAGCGAACCCATGATTCCAAGCAGCAGAATAAGCAGGGCATAGAAGGACAGCACCATCGGCAGCAGGACCTCGGGCAGGCGAAAGACGACCTCTGCCCCTTTCCAAATGGCGTAAAGGGCAATCCCGACAAAGATTAGCATCGTGATGGACATCGGTGAATTCGGCAGCATGGTGAGCGCCGTTAGTTCGCCCAAATCACGGACGTTGCGCATCGACTCGTAAGCGAAATACAGGCTGTAAAGTCCGCCGATGAGCGAACCGGCAATCCGTCCGAAATGGAATTTAAGCATTCCGATGAGGTCTGTATGGAGAGAACGGTGCTGAATCCACAGCAGAAGCATAAGCAGGATAAAGCCTGCTGCCGAGCCGAAGCACATGGCAAGCCAGGAGTCCTGCTTGGCCTTCCCGCCAAGCAGAAACAGCGGTGTGCTGCCGATTTCAAACAGCATGATCATGAACGAGAGCTGCAGGGCGGATACCTGCTCCGTTTTTTGCATGTTATGGGGTCAACCTCCTAACCATTTGATAATTGCCCGGCCCGCAGGCTGGAAGAATGCTAAATACAGGGTAGACACGCTAAGATGTGGGGTTCTCGTAATGCCGCAAATATGCACATAGGCACAGTAGACCATAATACAGCCAAACCATAGCCTGTGCAGGTTTCGCCCTTTTCCCTGCAGCAGGGTGCAGCCCCGCCAGAAAGCGAGGATATAGAGCCCTATAATTACAGCGATTATCATAGACAAGCTCCTTTATTTCTCGTGAACAGATTCGAAGGATTTATTGCTGAGTCCTGTCCGCTCAATTTCCATCGAAACATGGGGCCGGATTTCAATCTGTTGAAATACGCTGTCCCAGTTCTTGTCCTTCTTGATTTGCTTGAAGCGTTTGCGGTCGCTGCGGTGAATTCTGACCGCGAAGCCGGTGACATCGGCCCCCAGCTTTTTGACCTCCTTCCAGGAATTGTTGACCAGCTCCAGTACCTGATGCTCGATAGACTCCTCCATCTCCGTAATCGAAGCCCGCTCGTTCAGGTCCATGACGCTGCCGAGCTCGGTTAATACCCCTCTGCCTTTGATATCAATATCGATGACATAATGGTCCTTCTCCCATTTAGGGCGTACAGCGGTGCTGGATTTCTGGAGGATAAAAGAGGCATCCGGCTTGTCGCCGGATTTGGGCTTGGAAGGGAAGACGATGGTTGCCGTCTTAATTTTGTCCGTCATAAAGGACAAGCCGAAAGCCTGCTTTTGACTCAGCCAGCCGATCATTTTCTCGCCCTTCAGCACACCTAGTCTCCCCAAGACCAGCCGGGTCGGCAGATCTGTGCGTCCGGTTTCTGTCGTTTCATCCATAACCTCCGGCCGGGTAAGGAGAATCTCCGGAAGGACCGCGCTGCCTGATTCGGAGGAGAGGGCCATCGCCAGCTCGAACATCCGTGTGCCGGGGTAGTAGGAGAGCAGCCGGGATTCCTGCTCAATCATCAGCTGGATGCCTGCCCCCTGGTTCTTGGTCAGTTGCATAAGCTGATCCAGAATATTGCCGGCTTCACCTGCGGCAATAAATACATAGACGGTTTCCCGGGCGTCCTGCTTGCGTAAAAATATATCAATTAATTGATTGACACCATGTCTGGCCAGACTTTCGCCCAGCACGGTAATCCGTGAATGGGAGAAGAGCATTTCACGTGTGCTGGTCAGGTTGGTTTTTCCAATTGCCTCCATAATGGTTTTCCCCTTGACAGTAAAGGTGACAAATGGAGGCGAGCTGGTGCTTCCGCCCACGCTGCCCCCCGAACCGCTGGCTCCGGAAGAAGGATTGATTACCTGGTAAGTGGCCTTCCACTGGTTATCCTCCCAGTCATATGCCGAACCGGAAGAAATGCCAAGCTCGCTCAGCTCACGGTTATCCCAGCAGCCGGACAGCAGCGTGGATAAGAGGGGAAGGCACAGCAGGGGACCGAGGATTTTTGTTGGAATATTCATGTTCCCCATCCTTTCCGCTTAAGTTTGCCCTTCCTGAACCGTTCCAGTCCAATCGCCCCCAAAGGAACGAGTACATTGAAGAGGAAGAAGACTAGAAAACGGCCTTCCTTGTTATATAAGTTGAGTTTCGCTGTGCTCTGCCAGGTATACAGGCACTCCAGGACGACAAGCAGACCCAAGGCAGCGATAAAAGGCCGGCTGCTGCCCACCCTGAAGGTTTGCTTGAAGCACTCTACGGTAGCAAACAGGAAAATCGAAAACTTCAGATAGATGGACAGAACCCAGTAAGAAATGAAGAGTATGTCCAGCTTCTCGATAAATCTTCCGAAGTGCACGACGCCGGCGGCTGAGAATCCGGGATAAGCACTGAGCTTGATAAAGTCAGGACCAAACACCAGCAGCGCAAGAATGAGGGAAAACATCATCAGCACAGCAACAATAATCAGGCCGGTCCAGCCGATGATCCGGGCCCGCTGCGGATCTTTCAGATAAGGTGCCAGGAACAGCAGGACTGCCACCTCGGACATCCACGTGGTTGGGGTAATACTGGCAAGGGTCAGATCAGCCAGAGAATGATCGAACATCGGCAGCAACTGGTGCACATTCATCTCGTTGGACAGGCCAAACACATAGATCGGTACAAAAAAGAAATACAGCAATATCACCAGACTGTTCACCCGGGCAATGACTTCCAGACCTTGTCTTACCATATAAATGGTAATGAACAGGATCAGCGCGCATAGTATCGGGATCGGCGTATTGACCAGTACATTGTCCTTCAGGAAATTGACAAATTCACGCAGAATCGTCGATGTGATGTCCAGGTAGAACTGGAGCATTAAGAGTCCCAGGACCGTGGCGATTGCAGGTGAGCTTTTCCCGCCGACCCATACCAGAAATGGAGCGCCATTGGTGCAGCGGACGGCGCTGCCGACAACGTATGCGATAAGGAGGCCGAAGGAAGTGGACAGCAGAAAAGCCAGAGGCGCATCCTGCTCCGCATAGTTGCTGATAATTACTGGAAGCACAACAGTGGCTGTTGGCAGTATCGTATTGACTATCAGCATGGCTGCCTGGGCGGTGCTGACTTTTCCATTCATGCAGGATCCTCCCCTTTCGGCTTGGGCTGCCTGGATTCTGTTTGCCCATTATTGCTTTCCTTTGGTTTTGGCATTTGGTCTTCACCTTGTCTGCGCGTTTCCTGGC
>RCUU01000636.1_pt1 | contig 18616 bp, 18 predicted proteins | sample 2166211 | NCBI WGS metagenome assembly RCUU01 (sample SAMN09932620, study PRJNA488358) | compost metagenome | feature: garden; material: soil; isolation source: compost soil in phenylacetic acid-enriched culture | place: Germany: Experimental Botanical Garden Goettingen | collected 2016-01-27
GTTGACATTAGTTCTCCTCCTTAAAGTTTTGTTAGCACAACTTCTATGAAATCTCTTCGTACAAAACTTGCTTCGAAAGCATATGCTTAGTTTTGTGAGCACAGGCTTCTATGAATCTCTTCTCACAATCTCCAGGCCATTGAACGTGAAATTATTCACTTATAAGATTAAAACGGTCCTCACTGCATTAGCTTTTCTCTGGTGCGCGATTGAAGCTGCAGTGATCCCCTCTGCTAAGTTCAATCCTATATCCAGCAGCTGCGACCCTCATCTCAATACAGTTTCTGCAATGGGAGGCTTCGTCTCCCGTACAGATCTTGTTCTCATAGAGGGCATATTTCTCGCGAACCTTCAGGGGGGAAAGAATAGGCATGATAACATTGCTGCCTGCCGCTAGTGCCTTCTCCCTACCTAATCTATCAAGAGTCCCCATTGCCGTGGTAGCAGGCATTAGTGCATCTGGAACCAGCAATCTCGCCATGGCAATCATCACGAGCGTGTCTTCAACAGTCCCGCCTTGAGCATCTTTAAGCGGAGTTGCGCTATGCGGGATGAATGGACCTATGCCGATCATTTCCGGATGGAGTTCCTTCAGAAAGAGGAGATCCTCTGCCAGATGCTCGTAGGTCTGACCCGGAAGTCCCACCATAAAACCGGCTCCAACCTGATAGCCAATATCCTTAAGGATTCGCAGGCAATTCACACGGTTATCATACGACATCCCCGGATGCAAAGACTGGTAAAGTGAACGTGATGCTGCCTCATGCCGAAGCAAGTACCGGTCGGTTCCTGCATCGAAAAGCGCACGATAAAAGGCTTCGCTTCGTTCACCAATGGACAAAGTGATTGCCGCATCAGGATAACGGATCTTCATGCTTGTGACCAAGCGGATCAGCCGTGCTTCAGTGAAATGGAAATCTTCTCCGCTCTGTAAAACAAACGAACGATATCCGAGACGATAGCCCTCTGCCGCACACTCCAGAATCTCCTCCTCAGTCAGCCGGTAACGCTCTGCCGTAGCGTTCGACCTGCGCAGACCGCAATACAGGCAATCCTGTTTGCAAAAGTTTGAAAATTCAATCAAACCACGAATGTAAACGCTTTCATCATAGTGCTTCTTTCGAATCTGTTCCGCCAGTTCGAACAACCGGACCTTAAGATCAGGAGTCAGATGCTGCAGGAAATAGACAATTTCTTCTTTATCCAGCTCGTTCTGCTCAACTAATTTGCCGAGCAATACCTCCATCGAGCGTATTCCTCCATTCCGTATGCTGGCTATTTGATGATCTGCTTTTTTTCTCAGTGCTGTGTCAAGTAAACAAGCTGGCGTTAAACGAATGAATTACTACAGATTATGCTGAGTGTGAGGGTTACATGTTCGTTGTGATTTGCTCATTTTTGCTTTTTACGTATTTCTAAAAAAGCTCATCCATAAGGAACTGCAAAATCTACAGCGTATGTTTGTACTGGAGGGGATTGGTGAGGAATAAGCTGGGAAACGGTGATCGAATAATTTATCGCCTCAATTATATTCTGTGGATTCTGACTCTGTATGTGAGAACTATCATTCAAAAAAAATAAATTTGCTAAATCAATTTCAATTTTTCGGAGACCCATGGGTTCAAGAAGATTAGCAGCAAATCCTCTATTCCCTGTTCACAACGAAAAAGACCATAATTCCTGTACAAGACGACTGCCCCTCCTTACACTGGACAGTGTAGCCGATTTTGATTTAGGCTTAGGTTGCCGGATGCCCCTGTAATCCGCTCCCGCCAGGCAAAACGCTCCTTTCCCCATTCGTCCAGCCTCCCTGTACGACCTTCTTTGAATCCTGCGGCAACTCTAAGTGGAAAAAGGTTAACTAATTTGCCCAAGCACCCTGCGCTCCGCAGATTAAGTGGAAAAAGGTTAACTAAATCTGCCCATTTCGCCCCTCGACGGAGTAATATAGCCTAAATAAGTTTCTTTTTTCCACTTAAATCTTGCGATTGTTGATTTTCGGGAAAAATAAGTTCCCTTTTTCCAACTAGCGCTTGTTCACCGGCTTGTTCACCTGCTCCCAAGTTAGAAGACGGTGCTATTAGATTTCAAAACTATCAGGCGGCTCATACCGGGCAAGAATCTCCAGCACCACGTCTGCCGAGTTCCTGGCGGCCATCTCCAGATGGGCTTTGAACAATCCGGCTGCCTCGGACCCGGCAATATCCGATATGGCGCGGACCGCCAGAAAAGGAACACCGAATTGATAGGCTGTCTGCGCAATCGCCGTGCCTTCCATATCCGTGGCTTTCGCTTCCGGAAACCGGCTGATAATGGACACCGCCCGCTGCGGATCACTGATAAAAGAATCGGCCGTCGTGATCAGCCCGGTGACAATCTGCTCCTGTCTTCCGCCGGACCGTACCAGCTTCTGTGCCTGTGCCAGCAATCCGGCCGCAACCGGATAACGCTGCGGCATTTGCGGCACCTGCCCGTAGGCATAGCTGAAGGCTGTGGCATCCACATCACTGTAGACCAGTTCCTCGGCGATGACCACATCACCAACGCTAAGGCCGGCAGCCAGACCACCAGCCGCCCCGGTGTTGATGATCAGCTCACAGTGGAACCGCTCCAGCAGAAGCGCGGTGGCCACTGCCGCGTTCACCTTGCCGATGCCCGATTGAAGCAGCACTACCTCCTGTCCGTCGAGCACTCCGGCATACAGCCTTCCGCCGCCTGCCTTCAGGCTGCGGAAATCCTTCAGCTTCGACAGTATCGGGGCTACCTCTTCTTCCATGGCTCCAATAATCGCTATACTCATAAGATGCTTGCTCCTTTAGTCTGATACTGTCTATATAAACTGAACTTATGATTTTTCTATTTGGGATTGGTCATGACTCCAGAGAATGTTTGGACTTCCAGCCGCTGCCCATCTGCAGATTTCTTGATTTTGTACCGCCGTTCGCGGTTGAAATCCGCAGACAAAGGCGGACGCTACCGCTCCTACAGTTCCAAACTTCTCCTCCGCCACTTTCCCCTTAATTGTAATATTTTCAAGTTCAATTTATATAGAGGTTATGTATTCCTCCAGCTCCGCCACCGCATCCGCCACAGCTTCGGCGGTAATTACGCCGGGCATCATATGAATAGAAGCTTCGGGTACGGTCGCTCTTTCGCCCAGCTTCAGCAGTTCTTCCCTCGTCAAGCGGGACAGCCCCATGGCCTTAAGACTGGACGGCAGGCCCAGCTCCTCATAGATGGGCAGCAGCCCGTCAATCTCCGGCCAGTTCCCCTCCAGCGCCAGCTGCACCAGCACACCGTATGCGACCTTGCTGCCATGCAGCAGACGGTGTGTCTCCGGGATGGCAGTCAGTGCGTCATGCACTGAGTGGGCACCTGCGGTACGGCCATAATCCTCGCCGAACCCGCCGACAAGCCCGGCGACCATAATGATCGTTTCGGCTGTCCGGGTAAGGGCATCATTCAGCTCTCCTGCACGTACAGCGGCAAGCGCCGTGCCGCTGTAGCGCAGCAGATTGTCCCGGCATCTCCGCGCCGCAGCCCAGGCCAGCTCCACCTCAACCGGCGGTGTCTCCAGATGTCTGATGATGACATCCGCCTCATACCACTTTGCCAGCGTATCGCCGATTCCGGCAACCAGCAGCTCCGGCGGGGAAGCGGCAATGACCGCCGGGTCCAGCAGCACCAGCGCATTGCTGCGCGGAAAAACATCAAAGCGGATGAACGCCCCCTGCTCATCGTACATCACACTGAGCGATGACCAGGCGGCACAGGTTGCTGCCAGGGTCGGAAGAATAACAGCCGGCAGATTCAGCTTGGCCGCTGCCGATTTCACCAGATCGGCAATCTTCCCGCCGCCTACGGCGATAACAGCCTCAAGCTGATGCTCTGAAGCATAGCCGGCAATGGCATCACGCTCGCGGTAGGTGCATTCTCCGCCATACACATGAACATGCACCTCTGTCTTTTTCAGCTCCGGCCAATACGGCGCAGCCGCCGTCCAAGACCTGTTTCCGCGCACTACCAGCACGCGGCTGATCCCCCGTCTCTGCAGATGCTGCTCCAGGCTGCCCCAGCTGCCAGGCTTACAGATGTACTCCTGGGGCGCGGCACGTACAATAATTTGCGGTTCCACCATCATCCCTCCTTCCATGCTCCGCACTTAGTCACGGCGGGCTTTGCGGGCTAGCCGGTTCCCTGCGGATTGAATGCCCTGGACAAAAATAATCAGAATCGCCACCGTCACGATCATGACAAAGGTATCAAAACGCTGATAGCCATAGGAGATGGCCAAATCGCCAATCCCCCCGCCGCCCACGGTCCCTGCCATTGCGGTTGCCCCGATCAGTCCGATCGTTGCAGTCGTCATCGTCAGAATCAATGAACCAAAGGCCTCCGGGAGCAGAAAATGCCAAATGACCTGGAAGGTAGTCGCGCCCATCGCTTCAGCAGCTTCCATAATTCCGGGGCTGACCTCAAGCAAAGAGTTCTCCACCAGCCGTGCTATATAAGGCGCAACATATACAACCAGCGGCACAATTGCCGCGCTGGTGCCGATCGATGTATGCACAAGAAGCCGTGTAAAAGGAATAATGGCCACAAGGAGAATAATAAACGGCAGCGAACGGATAATGTTAATCACAGGATTAAGGACCGCATACACATACCGGTTTTCCAGCACTCCACCTGGACGCGTAATCACCAGAATGATGCCAATCGGAATCCCCAGTAGCGCCCCGAAAAACAACGACACACCCACCATAACCACGGTTTCCCTCAGCGCCTGAAACAGCTGATCCGAGGTAATCACTGAATCGAACATTTAGGCCTCCACCTCCTTAATCTCCACACCCTGACTGACGATAAAATCCGCTGCCTGGTCAATCACGGAATGGTCGCCATGTATCTGCAGAATCATATTGCCCAGCGTTGTATTCTGGATCTCTGTCATATTGGCGAACAGAATATTCACATTCACCTCATACGTGCGGATGAGGCTATTGATAATCGGCTCCGAGGCTGCGCCTCCGACAAATTTCAGCTTGAACAGCCGCCGCCCGCTTTCCGCCTTCAGGGTATGCAGCACACTCTGCGGCACACTGTTATGAATGACCGTCTGCACAAAGCTCTGCGTAGTCGGATGATTCGGACTCCCGAACACATCCAGCACATTGCCCTGTTCAATGATTTCCCCCCGCTCCATGACAGCCACCTTATTGCAGATCTGCTGAATCACGGCCATTTCATGCGTGATGATCATGATTGTAATGTTGTACTCTTCGTTAATTTTTTGGAGCAGCTCCAGAATCGACTTGGTTGTCTGGGGATCAAGGGCCGAAGTCGCTTCATCGCAGAGCAGAATCGAGGGATTGCTTGCCAGCGCCCGGGCAATGCCGACCCGCTGCTTTTGCCCGCCCGATAATTCCTTGGGGTAGCTGTTCGCTTTGTCCCCGAGTCCCGTGAACTTGAGCAGCTCGGTCACCCGCTCGCGGATTTCCTGTTTGCTTCTTTTCAGCAGCACCAGCGGAATGGCGATATTGTCGAACACGGTTTTGGATTCCAGCAGATTGAAATGCTGAAAGATCATCCCGATGTTCTTTTTAGCCTGGCGCAGCTCTGCCGGACTATAGCCCGCGAGATCCTGGCCTTCAACCACCACTTCCCCGGTCGTGGGTCTTTCCAGGGCGTTGACCAGGCGGATCAGTGTGCTTTTGCCGGCCCCGCTGTAGCCGATAACGCCGTAAATATCCCCTCTGGCAATACTCAGGCTGACACCGCGCAGGGCTTCTATGGACTGGCCTTTGCGTTCAAAGGTTTTGTATACATTTTTAATCTCAATCATGGCGAACTGCCTCCTGCCCGGCCGATAACTTGACCCGTGTGAAAATGCCCGCTGCAGCGATCCGGTCGACGGCTTCGTTCAGCTTGTCCTCGCTGTTCACGAGGCTGACCCGCACATATTCGCGGCCCTGCGCTCCAAAACCGCTCCCTTCGGCCACGGCTACCTGCGCCTCATCCAGCAGCCGTGCCGCAAAGGACGCCGCTGTATAGCCTTCCGGCACTCTGAACCAGGCAAAAAAGGTGCCCTGCGGAGCGTTAATCTCCCACCCCAGCTCGCGGAGTCTGGCGACCAGCACATCACGCCGCCGCTCATACAGCCTGCCAAGCTCTGCAACGCCTTCCTGCGGACCCAGCAGCGCAGCCACCGCCGCATCCTGCACAGCACCGAACACCGTGCTGTACGCCTGGGTGTGATAATGCTTCAGCGCCGCGATAATCGAGGCATTGCCCACGGCAAAGCCGAAGCGCCAGCCGGCCATGTTGAATGTTTTGGAGGCCGTATAGGTCTCGATGCCGTACTCCTTGCCTCCCGGCTGCTGCAGCAGACTGACCGGCTTATGGCCGTCAAAGCCAAAGGCCCCGTAAGCGAAATCGTTCAGCACCGGAAATTGATGTCGGGCCGCAAAAGCAAGCGTCCGCTCATAGAAATCCGCCGTAGCCACTGCTCCCGTAGGATTATTGGGGTAGTTCAGCATCAGCAGCCTGACCTGGCGCGCTATTTCCTCTGGAACCGTTCCGTAATCGGGAAGGAAGCCCTCTGCCTCATACACAGGGATCGTGTGAACACGGGCTCCGGCTAAGGCGGCAGCCGCGTGATAGGCCGGATAGGCCGGGTCCGCCGTCAGCAGAAGCTCACCCGGATTCAGCAGACTCTGCGGAATGCCCACGACCCCAATCCCCGAACCACTGAACACTGCGACTTCCGTTTCCGGGTCAAGCTCCACCCCATATTCACGCTGATAAAAAGCGGCGATGGCCTCAAGCGTTGTGCTTTTGCCATAAAAGGGCGGGTAGCCCTGGTTCTCCGGCTTGTCGACCGCCTCCTTCAAGGCGGCAACAATATGCTCCGGTGTCGGCTGGTCGGGATTTCCGCTGGCCAGATCAATGACATCGATTCCTCTGCTGCGGTATAAGGCGATTTTGGCTTTCATGGCGTTGAAAAAATTACCGGGAAGCTCTGTGACAATCTTGGAGGGTTGAAAATCCATGCTCATTGCACCTCTTCGCATATTCTTTGGAATAGACAATGATCTGCCACTCCCCGCTGAAGAGGAATGACAGATCGGATGGGCATTATTATTTAAAATAAGCCGGCAGCTTGTAGCCTTCATAATCCGGGTTCGACTTAATGTATTTCTGGAACTCATCCGAATGATAGCCTTCAATGATGTCTTTGACGAACTGGGCATCCTTGTTCTTGCTGTCCACCGCCACGATATTCGTGAACGGGTCTGTCATCTTCTCCAGCTGCAGGGCCGTAGTCAGCTTGATATTGTTCGATACGGCGAAGTTCCCCTGAATCGCGGCATAATCCACATCCTCCAGTGCCCGCGGTCCCTGTGCCGGCTCGGTGGCAATAAATTTGAGGTTGTGCGGATTGGAGGTTATGTCAGCAAGCGAGGTCTGCAAAGGATCGATGTTGTCCTTCAATGTAATCCAGCCCACATCCTTCAGCACATTCAAAGCACGAAGCATATTTACCGGCTCATTCGGCAGATTGACCTGATCGCCGTCCTTCACTTCATCCAGGCTGTTATGTTTTTTGGAATACAGCCCCATTGGCGGAGTCGGAACCTGCACCACGCCCACCAGATCTATTTTTTCCCGTTCATTAATCGACTGAAGGTATAGGGAATGCTGGAACACGTTGGCATCGATTTCGCCGTTCGCTACCGCCACATTCGGCTGAATGCCGTCCGTGAACTCTTTATAGGCAATGGTGTAGCCCTTCTTCTCCAGATACGGCGCTACGCCGTTCTTGAACTGGTCACTGTAAGGACCGGGATTGAAGCTGATGTTCAGTGTCTTCTTCTCTTGTGCGGAAGAATTGCTGCCAGCACCGGAAGCTTCCTTATCGTTTCCGCATCCGGCTATAATCAAAGCGGCGGCAACGAGTAGTAACGCGGAATGAATCCATTTTTTCTTCATACAGTTTTTCTCCCCATATTAATCCTAGTAAGTTGATCTGATTTAATTTGATTCATATCTTACAATGCATCAATATGCATGTCAACACATTTTAATTAAGTAGATTTGAATACTCGGATTAACTATTTACATCTCTTATCCATTGTGATAGTTTGATATGAAAAGGTCGAAAGGAAGAGGAAAATGGCTAAAGTTGAAAGTTTTCAGTTGGATCATACGAAGGTAAAGGCCCCTTATGTGCGGGTCGCAGGGACGGAGAAGAACGAGAAAGGCAGCACAATTCAAAAATATGATCTGCGCCTCCTGCAGCCGAATGCCGACGCTCTGCCAACGGCAGCAGTCCACACGCTGGAGCATCTGCTGGCTACCTATCTGCGTGATGAACTGGAGGGGATCATCGATATCTCTCCAATGGGCTGCAGAACCGGCTTTTATCTGATCATCTGGGATGAGCATGATCCGGCCGATGTTGCTGCTGCACTGACCAAGGTCCTCCATAAAGTGCTGGAAACCGAGCATGTGCCGGCTGTGTCCGCACTGGAATGCGGCAATTATAAAGACCACTCGCTATTCAGCGCCAAAGAGTACGCCAGACTTGTGCTTGAAGCAGGCATCAGCGATGATCCCTTCCGCAGCTAGGCTGAAAGGAACCCATATACGATGCTGAATATTGACTTTGCCGGCAAAACCCTTGTAGTAACCGGAGGACTCACCGGAATTGGCAAGGGAATCGCTGATTTATTCCTTAAGGCCGGAGCGAATGTGGTCATTGGAGATATCGCCTGCCCCCCCGGCATTGAACGTATCCATGACCGGCTGGTGCAGATCCAGATTGACGTTACGGTAAGTGCAGACGCAGCGCGGCTGATTGACGCTGCCGTGGAGGCTTTTGGCGCGGTCGACTTTCTGGTGAACAACTGCGGAACCTCGACAATGGATTATGTCGTGGATATCCGGGAAGAAGACTGGGATAAGGTCATGGATATCAACGCCAAAGGCGTATATCTCGTCTCTCAGGCGGGAGCGCGGCAAATGCTGCGCCAGGGCGGAGGCGGCCGCATCATCAATATTGCCTCACAGGCAGGTAAAAACGGCTACCGCTGCATGGGCAATTATGTTGCGTCCAAGCACGCTGTGCTTGGCTTCACCAAGGTGATGGCGCTGGAGCTGGCCAAAGCGCAAATTCTGGTGAACGCCGTCTGTCCCGGCATCGTCGAGACGGATATGAAGCGGCGCGAGCGTGTGGAAGGTGCAGCCCTGCGCGGAATGCAGCCGGAGGATATTCTGGCCGAGGACCGCTCGCAGGTGCCGCTGGGCCGGACGGCCGAGCCGGAGGATGTAGCCAATGTGGTGCTGTTCCTCGCCAGCCCGCTGGCCTCGTATATGACGGGCCAGGCCATTAACGTCACCGGCGGCATGACGATGAATTAACGGATACGAAACAAGTTGAAACGGCTACGCCGTCCAGTGAAGGACGGCGTAGCCGTTTTAGATTTCAGTTTACCGTTGTCTGGGGACCCTCCATGAAACCTGAGGCAGTCCCCATTAGTTAATTGGAAAAAGGGGCACTAATTTGCTCGAACGCCCTGTACTCCGCAGGCGAAGTGGAAAAAGGATCACTAATTCAGCTCATTTCGCTTCTGACAGGGTAATATTGCTCAATTAAGTTCCCTTTTTCCACTTAAGTCTCTCAATTGTTGATTTTTTCAGGAAATAAGTTCCCTTTTTCCAACTAAATAAGTTGAACTTTAGATTTTCATATTGGGGCTGGTTTCCGTAGGGGCCCGGAACTCCAATGAGCCTCAACCTTCGCCGTGGCCCAGCTCCAGCTTCAGTCCCGTTACCGCAAGCGTCACATTTCCCGGCAGAATGTAGTCTTTTCTCATATCCACATCATGCGACATATGCGTATATACAGCGCGGACCGGCTGTACGATGTCCAACAGCTCTGCCGCTTCGGTCATATCATACACTGAACGGGTGGACAGCTCGGCGGATTCATAATAAAAGCTTGTCCCCAGCACCAGCAGATCGGCTCCATGCATGTGCCTGGTCTCCTCCGGTCCTAGTGATATGGAGTCCGGGCAATAGACCCAGGTGTAGCCGTCCTTTTCCAGCCGGTAGGCGTAGGAATAGCCGTTCTTCCCGTGGTTGACCCGCCACGTGCGGATGTGCCAGCCATCGAGCGTAAGACCGTCATCGCACGGAATCATATCGATATGTCCGCCAAGCCACGGGTACTGCCGCTGAATTACGGGTATCACCTCCGCCGGAGCGTAGAGTTCCCCCCTGTACCCCATCCAGCGGCAGCTGTCCGCCCATTCCGGAAGTCCGCCGATATGATCGAAGTGGGGATGCGTCACCAGCAGCCTGCGCATGCTGCGCCGTCCCTGCAGCTCCATCTGCCGCCGCCAATCCGGCCCGCAGTCAATGACCCAGAAATCACTGCCGTTATCTATAAGCACGGAGGAACGCAGCCGGGTGTTGGTTCCGGTGCTTCTCGCCTCCATACAAGTCTCACAGCTGCAATATACCCGGGGCACGCCCATGGCGTCTCCGGTTCCCAAAAATACCAATGTGTCCACATGCCAGACCTCCTTCTAATATCGTCACGGATGTTCAGAAACACCTTCTCATTATAGAACAGCTCAGTGTTCAATGCATCCATTCCGCCCCATAACCTCACCGCAAACAAAAAAAGAGCCGTCCTCACCCGCAGTTTGGCCTGCCGATGGGACAACTCTTTTTGCATCCGGGATTCCTGCCATATTTCTTGTCTTCCAATCACTCCGTACCCTAGATTCCGGCCAGCACCTGATACCAGATGCCCCGCTTCGAGTACAGTGTAGTGCGAACCTCATCCCAGCCGCCCAGATATGAAATGTCGAACAGACCCGCAGGCACCGGATAACGGCTCTCGTTCTCTGCATACACCTGCTTGTCAACTGGACGGAACCCGTATTTGGCAAAAACCCGCTGTGCCTCTGGTGTAGTCAAGTAATCCACCAATGCGCCCGCAGCCTCGCTGGTGCCATGTTCTTCGGCATACTTATCCACGACCGCAGCCGGATTTTCGATCAGGATCGTATTCTTGGGAATAACCACCTCATACTTCACGCCTTGCGCAATCCGGGCCAGCAGCTCGTTTTCATAAGTAACGATCACATCGCCGACTCCGTATTCAAAAGCCGCCATGGAGGCCCGCCCGCTTTTATCCAGTGATTCTACGTTGGCGTGTACGCTCTCCAAAAAAGCTTTGGCGGCAGCCGGATCTTTAGCCCCCTCCTGCTCCTCAGACAGCTTCAGGCCAGCCCCATAGATGGCATTGATATCCCATTGCGCTCCCCCGGAGGTCTTCGGATTGGGATACAGCACCTTCACCCCCGGCTTCGCCAGGTCGGCAAAATCATGAATCCCTTTGGGGTTGCCCTCACGGGTACCCAGCGCCACCACCGAGCGGGTCACCATCCCGTTCACGCCCCGGTCCTTCCAGTCCGCCTTAACCAGTCCTGCCTTCACAAGCTTCTCGACATCGCCTTCCATGGCCAGCAGTGTCACATCGGCTTCAAATCCGCCGGCAATGGCCCGGGCCTGGGTTCCCGAAGCCTCATAAGACTGCTGGAACGTGAGCGTCTGCCCCGTTTTGGCCTTCCACTCTGCCGCGAACAGAGGCAGGATTTCACCCATGGCATCCTTCGCCACACTATAGGCTCCTACCACCAGCGTAAGATCCCCCTGCTGCGGACGCTCTGCCGCATTGCTTTCTTGTCCATCCCCACAGCCGGCAACGGCCAGCGCAAGCATTGCCAGCATTAGGGCAGCTAGCCATCCGTGCAGTTGTCTGCTCCTTTTGAAAAGCCTCATCCCGGCGACACATCCTTTAATTAGATAAACACAGGCATTGGATCTTCCTTCAGCCCGTTCTCCTGAATCCAGCTCCGCTCGTCATTGAAAAGATAAGCACGGTGGACAAGCACTGCGATTTCCTGGCCCGGCGTAAGGGTTTCTTTTTCCAGAGAGCGGTAGGTTACCAGCTTGTGGCCGTTCACTTCCACCTCAACCAGCCATTCGCTGCCGCGGAAATGCAGATGCTTTACGATGCCCTGTTCCGTAGCCGAAGCCATTTTGAATTCATGCAGGTTGCCTACTTCGATATATTCCGGACGAATCAGCGCCTTGACCTTGTTGCCGCCGCCTGCGTTTTTGAAGCCCTTCAGCTCGGAGGCACTTTCGATCAGTGTAGATTCCCCGATAAAGGTCGCAACAAAAGGTGTCTTCGGCTCTTTGTAAATATCCCAAGGCGTGCCCTTCTGCTCCAGCCGGCCCTGATTAATAATCATGATCTCATCCGCAACTTCAATCGCTTCATCCTGGTCATGGGTCACGAAAATGGAGGTGATGCCGACACGCTCAATCAGCTCACGCAGCCATGAACGCAGCTCCTGCCGGATCTTCGCGTCAATGGCTGCGAACGGTTCATCCAGCAGCAGCAGCTGCGGCTCAGGCGCAAGCGCCCGGGCAAAAGCAACACGCTGCCGCTGACCGCCCGAGAGCTGATGCGGATAGCGTTTTTCAAAACCCTTCAGTCCCGTAAGCTCCACAAGCTCGGCCACGCGGTTTTGGATGGTATGTTTGTTTGCTTTTTTCACCTTAAGGCCAAAAGCAATATTCTCATATACCGTCATGTGCTTGAACAGCGCATAGTTCTGGAACACAAAGCCGATCTCGCGTTCCTGGGGAGGAAGATTATTGACCGTCTTGCCATGAAAAATAATCTCGCCGCTGTCCGGCGTCTCCAGTCCCGCCAGCATGCGCAGAATCGAGGTTTTGCCGCCGCCGCTTGGACCGAGCAGCCCAATCAGATGCCCTTTGGTAATGCCGAAATTGACGTCCTTTACCGCGTGAAAATCTCCAAAATGCTTATTGAGTCCCCGGACCTCCACATGCATATTAATGCACTTCCTTTCTTCTTTTGCTCCATTCCATAAGCAGCAGCAGACCCGCGGAAAATGCGGCCAGCACCAGTGCTATACCGCCCGCAGCCGTTACATTGAAGTTCTCGACGTCCTGATAGACCAGCGTGGTCGCGGTCTGGGTTTTGTTCATGATATTGCCGGAAACGACCAGCACCGCCCCGAATTCACCCAGCGAGCGCGCAACCGTCAGAATTACACCGTAGATCACAGCCCAGCGGATGGAGGGCCAGGTTACCTTCCAGAAGGTGGTCCAGCCATACGCACCGAGCGTTGAAGCCGCCTCCTCCTGCTGCGAGCCGATCTCCTGAAGCACCGGCATAATCTCCCGCACCATCAAAGGGAAAGTCACGAAGAGTGTGGCAATCACCATTCCCGGAAAAGCATATACAATCTTCAGCCCGATCTGTTCAAACACAGCACCCAGTGCACTGTCCGGACCGAGCAGCAGCACAATCATCAGCCCGCCGATTACCGGAGACACCGCATAGGGCAGATCGACGATACTGTTCAGGAGCCCTTTGACCCGGCTGCCCAGCCAATCCGCCCTTACCAGATACAGGGCCATCATAATGCCGAACAGCGTATTAAGCAGCGTGACCACCACAACGACGAACCCTGTCATCATCAGCGCGTGCAGCGCCTCCGGCCGGGTCAGTGCATCCCAGAAGCCGCCGAGGCCTTCGCTGAAGGCACCGATCGTCATTTTCCCAAGAGGGGCGGCAATCAGCAGAAAAAATACAAGATAAGTCAGTCCGATCCACAGTTTTCTCATACTCTTCTCCCCCGCATCTGCAGCATATTGATCAGCCAGAGAATGAGAAAGGACAAGGTTAAGAGAATGATGGATACCGCCGCGGCTCCGACCGGATTGTCACTCTCCACTTCACCGAAAATAAACACGGAGGATACCAGCGTTCGTCCCGGAATATTGCCCGCTACGAGCACGACAGCCCCAAATTCGGCAAGCGCACGGGAGAAGGCCAGCATGCCGCCTCCGATCATTCCAGGGGCCATGGAAGGCAGAATGACCTGCCGGAATACCCGGCTGCGTGTAGCTCCCATCGTATAAGCCGCTTCTTCCTCCGAAGCATCCAGCTCCTCAAGCAGCGGCTGTACCGCGCGGATCACAAATGGAAAGGTTACAAAGACCATGGCAATCACAATCGCCGGCTGGTGAAATACAATTTCAAATCCCAGTGCTTCCGCCATTCCGCCGATCAGACTGCCCGGACCGAGCAGCAGCAGAATCATCAGCCCGCCAACCGCTGTCGGCAGCGCAAAAGGCAAATCGACAAGACTGTTCAGCAGCGCCTTTCCGGGAAATTGATAGCGGATCAGCACCCAGGCAATCATCGTCCCGAGCAGTACATTAATGACCGTAGCAATAACAGCCAATTTGAGTGTCAGCAGTACAGACTTCCAGGCAATCGGATCACTGATACTCTCGGCAAAATTGCTGAAGCCCAGCGAAAAGGAGTTGTAATAGACCCCCAATATCGGCAGAACAATCAGTACCACAAAATAAAGCAGAATGGTCGTGCGGAATCCCCAAGTCCAGCCTTTGTGTCTAAGCAGCGTATTCAAGAATAAGTCCCCCCACCTCCGGCTTACCGGTCGGTATACTCGCCTTTACAGCCATAATTATTCCTATTAATATACTTGGTTTAAAGTTATCACTACTTTACCAAATGCCGCTTGCCCCCGTCAATTACTTTCATGGCGATTTGGGGTAAAATATATTATATTCGCAATCAGAGAGGGGATATCGTTATGCTGCACACCATGGAGATCAGCACCAGCAAACGGGATGAGCTGCGGGACATCACCAGAGAAGTCCATTCCTGCGTCAAGAAGAGCGGTGTACAGAATGGCATCATCGTCGTATACTGTCCGCATACCACAGCAGGAATAGCTATTAATGAAAATGCCGATCCGGACGTAAAGCATGATGTACTGATGCGGCTTGACGAAGTGTATCCTTGGGAGCACCCGAAATACCGCCATGCGGAAGGCAATACGGCCTCTCACCTGAAATCCATCACTGCCGGTCCTTCCCAGAGCATCATTATCCATGAGGGCGCACTGCTGCTGGGCCGCTGGCAAGGCATTTACTTCTGCGAATTTGACGGACCTAGACGCCGGCAATGTCATCTGAAGATTATAGAGGGGTAAAAAAAACGGCTCCGCCAGTTCCAGCGGGGCCGTCTTCTATACTTATCATAGCTCCTTACACACTTTCACCGTTCAAAGTTATACCAATGCAACGCGCTAAACTGAGAAGTGTTAAAAAAAACACAGCCTCTATAAACTGCGGCTTAATACCTTGACATGCATGATTGCAGCCTTCCTGACATCTTCGAACGAGACCTTGTCCTGAATATAGTAAGAAATAAATCCGTGTGCGGACAAGAACAAGGTAAGCGGTATACTCTGCCAGTCCTCCGATACATACCCTTCGTCCTTCATGTGGGAACGTACAATACTTGCGAATAACTCAAAACATCGGCCCTGTTCCGCACGGCAATAAGCAAGCAGCTCTTCGTCGCGGATCATGAACATAATTTCATACTGATAAGGATGATCCAATCCAAACCGGATAAATTCCAGAATCAGCTGTTCCACCCGCGTCATTCCCGGTTCAGGAGAAGTATGCATGACTTGATTCAGCAATGTGGCAACATGATTGAAATCTTCGACGACGATGGCGTAGAACAGCTCCGCCTTTTCCTTGAAATGATAATAGAGCGACCCATGGCTGTATCCCAGATGCTGGCCAATGCTGCGCATCGATATTGCCCGGTATCCTTTGGTAATGAACAAATGCCTGGCCGCTTCCAAGATTCTTTCCCTCGACAACTCCTGCTCGACTGCTCTTCTTGCCATATCTTATTCCCCTTCGCTGTAGTAAAGCCGCCGCCCTTCTGTAACCAGCGCTTGCCCCTGGGTAAGATCCGTTATCCATGCCATAAATGTATCTCCCTCATCATTGCGCGGCAGACACAGCAGCGTAACTTTATCCGTAAACAAAGTTTCACCAGTCTGTATGCCTCTTCCTCTAAGCTCATTCTCAACCTTGCCCAGCCAGGTATAGTCAATTTCTACAAATACCTCACGCCTCAGCACACGGGTGATCACTTCTCCAGCTTCGAGTGCCAGTACAGCGCCGTCCGTATAGGCCCGGATTAATCCGCCTGCCCCCAGCATAATGCCTCCGAAATAACGGGTAACAACAATTGCGACATTTTTAACGTTTTGGCTGCGAATTACTTCCAAAATCGGTTTACCGGCCGTTCCACTCGGTTCCCCGTCATCCGACTGTCTCTGGATCTCGTCCCGCTCGCCAATCATATATGCAGAGCAGTTATGTGTGGCATTCCAATGCTGCTTCTTGATGTTCTCGATAAATTGCACCGCTTCTTCTTCGTTCTCTACCGGCATAACATGGCCGATGAAGCGTGACTTACGGATTACGACTTCCCGGGAACCGGGAGAGCGCACCGTCCGGTATTGTTCCAGCATCATTATTCCATTCCTTACATCCATTTAATCTTGATATATATTAGGAGCAGGCCATGGTATGGATTACCTCTGGTCTGCTCCCTGGTGGCTATACTAGTATGAATGATCTGCGGTGTCCGGCAATACTATTCGGTAAGTCTGGCTTCGAGCTCTGCTTTTTCTTTCTCGTAACCCGGTTTGCCGAGCAGTGCGAACATGTTCTTCTTGTATGCTTCTACACCCGGTTGGTCGAATGGGTTGACGCCCAGCAGGTATCCGCTGATACCGCAGGCTTTTTCAAAGAAGTACACCAGGTACCCGAAGGTATAAGGCGTTTGATCCGGGATGGTCACGATCAGGTTCGGCACTTGTCCGTCTGTGTGTGCCAGCATTGTGCCCTGGAACGCTTTTTTGTTGACAAAATCCATGGTCTTGCCGGTCAGGAAGTTCAGACCGTCCAGATCGTCCGGATCATTCTCAATGGAAATTTCATGCTGAACCTTTTCAACCTGGATCACCGTTTCGAAAATGTTGCGGTTCCCCTCTTGAATGAACTGGCCCATGGAATGCAGATCCGTGGAGAAATCAACGGAGGATGGGTAGATGCCCTTGAAATCCTTGCCTTCGCTTTCACCGTACAATTGCTTCCACCACTCCGATACAAAGTGCAGGGAAGGCTCGTAGTTGACGAGGATTTCGGTTGTTTTGCCCTTGCGGTACAAGGCATTGCGGACAGCTGCATATTGATAGCTCTGGTTGGTAGCCACATCCGGGTTGTTGAACTCATCCGCTGCGGCTGCGGCCCCTTGCATCATTTCTTCGATATTGATTCCAGCTACAGCAATCGGCAGAAGTCCTACCGGTGTAAGTACAGAGTAACGTCCGCCTACATCGTCAGGAATAATGAACGACTCATAGCCTTCTTCATTGGCAAGCTTCTTGAGTGCGCCTTTTTCCTTGTCGGTGGTAGCGTAGATACGCTTGCGTGCTTCTTCTTTGCCGTATTTCTTCTCCAGCGCTGCGCGGAAGATGCGGAAAGCGATAGCCGGCTCAGTCGTTGTGCCGGATTTGGAGATTACGTTCACGGAGAAGTCTTTGCCTTCTACAAGGTCAAGCAGGTGCGTGATATATGTCGAGCTGATGTTGTTCCCGGCAAAATAAACTTCCGGTGTTTTGCGTTTGTCTTTGGAAAGGTTGTTGTAAAAGGAATGCGAAAGCGCCTCAATCGCTGCACGCGCACCCAGATAAGAACCACCGATACCGATCACGATGAGCACATCGGAATCACCCTGAATCTTCTTGGCCGCCTTCTGGATACGGGCGAACTCTTCCTTGTCATAAGCTGTAGGCAGATCGATCCAGCCCAGGTAGTCGGAGCCTGCTCCACTCTTGTTATGAAGCTGCTCGTGGGCCAGCTTCACCGGAGCGGCAAAGTAGTCAATCTCATGCTGGCTGAAGAAGGAGAGGGCTTTGGTGTAGTCAAAATTAATCTTCTTGGACATCGGTAATGGTAACCTCCTGTTTATCTCTTTTGGATTTGACACCGTTTGTTACAACTTTATAATAGGATACTTTAATTTGCCTTGACTGGCAAGGTCATTAGGCATATCCCGGGCTTTAGAACCATGTTTTCGGAAGTTTCGTGGAAGCGTTTGCCGCATAGAACAAAGCACCGTTTTGTGGAACAAGCCAGGGTCCCGTGATAGAATGTATAAAAGCATGCAATTTCAAAGAGCGAAGGTGGAAACGGAATGAAACAGATCGGCTTTATCGGACTCGGAACGATGGGAGCACCTATGGCTTCCAACCTGCTGCGCAGCGGATTTGAGGTTACCGTGTACAACCGGACAGCAAGCAAAAGTGAACCCCTGAGAGCAGAGGGTGCCCAGGTGGCCGCAACGCCACAAAATGCCGCCGAAGGCAAGGATGTTATTATTACCATGATCAGCAACGATGATTCTATCCGGGAGGTGTTCTACGGCACAGACGGGATCCTGGCTGTCCTTAAGCCGGGTACAACCGTTGTGGATTCCAGCACCATTTCCCCCGGTTTGGCGAAGGAAATTGCCGCAGCCGTTGAAGAACGGGGCGGGAATTTCCTGGATGCCCCGGTAACGGGCAGCAAACCTGCCGCCATCGAAGGCACGCTGGTG
>RCUU01000638.1_pt1 | contig 18607 bp, 21 predicted proteins | sample 2166211 | NCBI WGS metagenome assembly RCUU01 (sample SAMN09932620, study PRJNA488358) | compost metagenome | feature: garden; material: soil; isolation source: compost soil in phenylacetic acid-enriched culture | place: Germany: Experimental Botanical Garden Goettingen | collected 2016-01-27
GCGACCCCCGGCGTGACAGGCCGGTATTCTAACCGACTGAACTACCGCTGCGCGTGACACTGGAAAAGAAGTGGTGGGTGATGACGGGATCGAACCGCCGACCCTCTGCTTGTAAGGCAGATGCTCTCCCGGCTGAGCTAATCACCCTTTCTTTCTCGGTGCGGGGCGCATTATGCCACAAGAAATCTCAAAGTGCTGATTTAAATGAAATTTTTTTTCGTGAGCAGAACAGCGGTCACTGCCATCAGGGGGCATCTGGTTGCAACGCCCGGCATGGCGTAACATCCGCAACCCTTTTTTTGCCATTCTCCGGGGCCGCGGCGGCCTTCATTTCAGGTAAGTCATGAAACCCAAACGTCTACGTGCCGATGCCCTGGCCGGGCTCACCACCTCGTTCGCACTGTTGCCCGAGTGCATCGCTTTCGCATTGGTGGCCCACCTCAACCCGCTGATGGGCCTGTACGGGGCATTCATCATCTGCACCCTGACTGCCCTGTTCGGCGGGCGCCCAGGCATGGTGTCCGGCGCCGCCGGGTCCATGGCCGTGGTGATTGTCGCCCTGGTGGTACAACACGGCGTGCAATACCTGCTTGCCACCGTGCTGCTGGGCGGATTGCTCATGATCGCGTTTGGTGCGTTGCGCCTGGGCAAACTGGTGCGCATGGTGCCGCACCCGGTGATGCTCGGCTTCGTCAATGGCCTGGCGATCATCATCGCCCTGGCCCAGCTCGAACACTTCAAGGATGGCGAGGCCTGGCTGAGCGGTGGACCGTTGTACCTGATGGCTGGGCTGGTCGCGGTGACCATGGCGATTGTGTATCTGCTGCCGCGCCTGACCCGCGCGGTGCCACCGGCGTTGGTGGCGATCCTCGGCGTGGGCCTTGCGGTCTACCTGCTCGGCCTGCACACCCGCACCCTCGGCGACATGGCGCACATCGCCGGTGGCCTGCCGGTGCTGAGCCTGCCCCAGATACCCTGGGCCCTGGAAACCCTGCGCATCGTCGCCCCCTACGCGGTGTTGATGGCATTGGTCGGCCTGCTGGAAACCCTCCTCACCCTGAACCTCACCGACGAAATCACCGAGAGCCGTGGTTATCCCGACCGCGAATGCGTGGCGTTGGGCGCCGCCAACATGGTCTCTGGTGTGTTCGGTGGCATGGGCGGTTGCGCGATGATCGGGCAAACCGTGATCAACCTCAGTTCCGGTGGCCGTGGCCGCCTCTCGGGGGGCGTCGCCGGGGTGATGATTCTGCTGTTCGTGCTGTTTCTGTCGCCGCTGATCGAGCGCATCCCGCTGGCGGCCCTGGTCGGGGTGATGTTTGTGGTATCGCAACAGACCTTCGCCTGGGCCTCATTGCGTGTACTCAATAAAGTCCCCCTCAACGATGCCTTGGTGATTTTCGCCGTGACCCTCATCACGGTCTTTACCGACCTGGCCACTGCCGTGCTGTGCGGGATCATCATTGCAGCCCTCAATTTTGCCTGGCAGCAGGCCCGCCAGCTGTACGCCGACTGCCACCTGGAGGCCGACGGCAGTAAGCTCTACCGCGTGCACGGCACGCTGTTCTTTGCCTCGACCACCCCTTTTCTCAACCAGTTCGACCCGGCGAACGACCCAGCCCAGGTCACCCTTGATTGTCGTCACCTGAGCTTCGTCGACTACTCGGCCATTGCCGCGCTCGATACCCTGCGCGAACGCTACGGCAAAGCCGGCAAGCACCTGCGCGTGCTGCATTTGTCCGAGCGCTGTAAAAAATTGCTCAAGCGTGCCCGCGTGCATCAGGACTGAGATCGACGCCAGCCAGGTTGTGGTGCCATCAATGGATCTGCACCACAACCCGCAAAATCGCCACCACGCCGGTATTGTGGGTGGCGCTGCAGCTAAAATCGCACACCCCATCCTCATCGGCCAGCGACAACAGATTGGCAAAGAAAAACAACTGTTCGTTGGCCGGAACCAGGCGCACTGCCTGGATATCGGCGTACTGCACGCTATACCGGACCTGGCCATCGAGCTCATGGTCGAGCAAGCGCGCGATGGCCTGGTTCAGGCCGTACAGAATCAACGCAACCGACCACATTGAGTAGTTCACCTGGCGCCCGGCATACGCTTGCGGGCTGCAGGCGACCAGTTCGTGGTGCCCGGCGAACACCACGCGCAGCGGTAATTCCATGGCATTGGGTTGCGTGAAGTGCTGCCTGGAAAAAACCTGCCGGAACGTGCGCTCGGCGAACAGCTGATACTTGATCGAGAGCGTCCCAATGACCTCATCACCCGAAAGTAACTCGGTTTTTGCCTCGACGTTCTTTTGCCAACGCCCCGCGTTCCAGGCCCGCGCTCGAGCCTGGACAGCCAAGGTGGACACGCAGCGTAGCGCCCTCGGCTGATAGCTGGCGCCCCATACCGCGTGCACCGGGATAAAACACGCGCGCTTGCCATCGCCGGGCATCGCAGCGGCGGCACAGGCACCGAGTATCATCAGGTGCTGGGCCGCCTCGGCCACTGTTATCGGCCCGTTTTCATTTCCCAGGGGCTGCTCGGGCGTGATGGCGCCACCCACCTCCCAAGGCGCCTCAGTGTGGGTATGAAGTGCCTCGAAATCGAAACATTGCGACGGTACGGCGATACGCTCGGCCAGGCGCGCGCTATCCAGCACATCGCGGTCTCTGGCCTTAAGGAAGTAATCGATGAGCCCCATGCTGCCGATCTCCATGCAAGGCGATCTGGGCAGCATTGGCTGCCCCTTGATCGCGCATGAAAACCATAAGGGGGAAATGACCTTCGGCGATACTGTCAGAAATGACAGTTTTTGCCTGATGGCGGGGCACGCGTCGATGACGCTGCGCCGCAATTGAAACTGGTTCGCCTGACCACGGCCGTGCACTCCATGCAGCGGTTAAACCGGGGTCAGGCGAACAAGCCAGAATCATAGCGGTAGGCTCGGTCTGCGTCTGTAAGTGCTACCCCTAGACCCTCTACGGGAAACTACTACGTACCCTAGACTTTAGTGGTAGCCCGCAATCCAGCCCATAGCAAAGTGCTATCGTCCAGCTGTCAGCGCTTGGAAGCGCTGCACGCTTCTCGGTTTTTGCGAGTCTGGTCGGTCTCGATGTGCTTCCCGCGCACCTCGGGCCGGCTTTTTTTCATCTCGCATTCGGCTTCCCGCCTGGTCCAACCGGGCTTCAATCATCCTCATCCAGCCGAAACCGGCTGACGGCCTGCACGCCATGCAAACCATGGGTATCAACCTCCACATGGCGGCCGCCACAGTGTTCGCAATTGTAGACCTGGGCATCGATATCCTCTTCGAACCACAGTTCTACCACGGTATCTTTATTGCATTTCTGGCAGTTCAGTTTTTTTGTCACGGCGCTGACTCCTGCGATTTTTACCGCCATCAGCTTAGACCACATTTACAGCTGTCTCGACGTCACGCCATCGACTTGAACGCAGTGCGCACCCGTGTACGCGCAAAAGCGTTCTAACGCCGTGCGTAAGGCCGACTAACCTGTTGGAGGGTCCGCCACACACCGCTTCGCCAGGGGGACAGGATGACCGTAGAACGACTTCGCCACGACCTGCCACGGGTTATTGCCCTGCTGCTCGCTGTCAGCCTTGCGCTGACCGCAGGATGCAGCAGCAAACAAACCCGGGCGCGTGCCGCGGCGCCGACGCTGGGCTCGGCCTGCTATGCCAAGGCGCTGCCCACGGTCGGCGAAGGTGGGTTGGCCTGGGGTAACAGCCTGCAGTCGGCCAGCAAGAAATCCCTGGATAATTGCATTCGCTATGCCGGCCGCTCGGGGGGCACGCCGATGACGTGCAAAGTGGTGATGGCCCAGTGCAAGGATTGAACCGCGCCTACACCTGCCTCGACGCCTGCCTCCACGCTTGATCACCGAAACCTGGCAAACCCTCGCAAGCCGCAACCGACATCCATATCGGTTCACTCCTACAGCTAATACCCCACTGAAACCGTTATAAATCAGCCCTTGATTCGTTGCAGCCCCCCCAAATCACACTGCACATTCGCCGCGCTCATGCGAAGCGGGAGCCTTTACCTTGAGCCAAAACCACCGCAATCGCCCCATTGCCGCGAGCAGCAACGGAAACGAAAACCCGTTTGAGCTCACCCATTACCAACTCGTGCCCCGCCGTCATTACGGCCGGATGGCCCTGGCTGCCGTGATCGCCGGCGCCGTGGCGGGGGTGATCCATGCCTTTGCCAATGGCCAGATCGAATGGGCGTACGTCCAGCAATACCTGACGGCCAGGGCGATCATGTTCGGCGCCTTGAATACCATCATCCTGGCGGCACTGGCCATGCTGCTGGGCATCGCCATCGGCGTGACGACCGCCCTCATGCGCTTGTCGCGCAACCCGCTCCTGCGTTACGGCGCGATTTTCTACATATGGTTGTTTCGCGGCACGCCCCTGGTCCTGCAGTTGCTGCTGTGGTTCAACCTCGCACTGATCTTCCCGCGCATCGGTATTCCCGGGCTGGTGCACGTCGATACCGTGATACTGATGACGCCATTCGTCGCCGCCCTGCTCGGCCTGGGCATCAACCAGGGTGCCTACACCGCCGAAGTGGTGCGGGCCGGCCTGCTCTCGGTGGGGCCCGGCCAGTACGATGCCGCCAAGTCTATCGGCATGCCGCGCCTGCAAGCGCTGCGGCGCATCATCGTGCCCCAGGCCATGCGCTTCATCATCCCCCCGGTTGGCAACGAAGCCATCAGCATGGTCAAGATGACCAGCCTGGCCAGTGTGCTGCAGTACGCTGAATTGCTGCACAACGCCCAGAACATCTACTACGCCAATGCCCGGGTGATCGAGCTGCTGATCGTGGCCGGTGCCTGGTACCTGGCTGTCGTCACCGTCCTGTCCCTGGGGCAAAGCCGCCTGGAACGCTGTTTCGCCGGCGCCGCCGGCCCGTGTTCATGAACCGGGAGGTCCTGGCCATGCCCTGCCTCCTCAAGGCCGTAGGCCTGAACAAGCATTACAACCGCTTCCCTGCGCTCAGGGATGTGCACCTGGACGTCCGGCATGGCGAGGTACTGTGCCTGGTCGGCCCCTCCGGCTCCGGCAAGAGCACCCTGCTTCGGTGCATCAACCAGTTGGAAACAGTTGATAGCGGCGGCCTCTGGCTGGACGGCGAACGCTTGGGTTACCGCGTCGCGGGTAACAAATTGTACGAATTGACTGACGCAAACATCGCCCGTCAGCGGCGGGCCATTGGCATGGTCGCCCAACGTTTCAACCTGTTCCCGCACATGACGGTGCTGGACAACATCATCGAAGGCCCTTGCCAGGTCCTCAAGCAGCCCTACCAGCATGCGCGCGAGCAGGCATTGGCGTTACTGGCTCAAGTTGGCCTGAGCGACAAGCCCGCAAGCTATCCGGCCGAGCTTTCCACGGGCCAGCAGCAACGCGTGGCGATTGCCCGTGCGCTGGCCATGCAGCCCAAGCTGATGCTGTTCGACGAACCCACGTCGGCACTCGACCCGGAGCGGGTCGGCGAAGTGCTGGCCGTTATGCGCAACCTGGCGCAGGCCGGCATGAGCATGATCGTGGTCACCCATGAACTCGGCTTTGCGCGCGAACTCTGCGACCGCGCGGTGTTCATGGAAAACGGCCGGATCGAAGCCATGGGAAGCCCGGAAGAACTACTGATAAAGCCGCGAAACCCACGCCTGCAACGCTTCATTCACGCCCTCGGCAGCTAGCCCCAACCTCCCAGCCATCCAGAAGAGCCCTCCATGAACAGACTCACCGCAGTACTGATGCCAACCCTGCTCTTGCCGTGCACGTTGGCCTGGGCCGAACTGCCCGCGGGTATCAAGGCCCGTGGCGAGATCGTGGCCGCCATCATGCCCAACTACCCACCGCTGGAGTTCAAGGACCCGGTAACGAACAGCCTCACCGGGTTCGATCATGACCTGGGCAACGCCCTGGCCGAACGCCTTGGCGTGAAGATTCGATGGCAGGAAACCGCTTTCGAGCAAATGCTCAGCGCCTTGGTCACCCAGCGCGTGGATATCGTGCTCTCGGGAATGACCGATACCGCCGAACGGCAGAAATCGGTGATCTTCGTCGACTACTTCACCAGCGGCCCGCAGTTCTACACCCTGCGCCAGAACACTGAAATCAACCACAGCAGCGAACTCTGCGGCAAGTCCGTGGGGGCCAGTCGCCGTACCACGTTCGTGGCGGAAATCGCCCAGTGGAGCAAGGCCCAGTGTGAAGCGCTGGGCAAACCCGCGGTCAAGGTCATGGGGACCGAAGGCTCGGCCGACGCACGCGCGCAGTTGCGTCAGGGCCGCGTGGATGCAGCGGTGCAAGGCAGTGAAACCCTGCCCTACCTCAATCAGCAGGAGCAAAACACCTACAAGACCCTCGGTGAGCCCTTCGCCGTGCAACTGACGGGGCTCGGAATCAGCAAGAACAACCCCGCGCTGGCCAACGCCATCAAGGCTGCACTGCAAGCGATGGTCGCTGACGGCAGCTACCAGGCGCTGTTGGAAAAGTGGGATCTGGGCCCAGGGGCTGTCGCTACCGTGACCCTCAACAACGGCAAGTAATAGGCCATACTTGGTCTTTTTTACCCTGGAGCGATGACATGGCTGTCTCGAATATCGAAAAGTTTGATGCGCTGACCGGAAAAATCCTTGGGGCGCTCTACCTGGAGTTTCCTATTCCGGTTGCCTTGCGGCTCGAGGACTTTGTCGAGCATCCGGCGCAAGCTTGTGCACCGCAAGCCGCTTCGAAAGAAGCCGAGTTTTTCATCGCAACCGTGCAGTGGCTGTGCAATACCGGTTACCTCAACGGCGCGCTGAAGCCGGGCAGTGGCATTGAAAACGCCGTACTTTCGGCCAAGGGCCTGGAAGTACTCAAGCATGTGCCGGCGAGCCTGAGTACCCGGGCAAGCCTTGGCGAGCACCTGGCCGATGCCACCAAAAGCGGTAGCGAGGAAGTGGCCAAGGGTGTCATGGCGGAATTGCTCAGCGTCGGCGCCAAGATGTTCAGCCCCGCGCTGGGATTGGTGCTGTAACGGCGGGTCGGCCCGGCAGCGCACCGTTTTCTTCCCTACGGGCAAAACGCCGAAGTTCCAGCGGAGTACAGCCCAGCACCCGCAGGAAACTCTGATGCATGCGCGCAGCATTGATGAAGCCGTTCAAGCGAGCGATTTCCGCGAACGTCTGGCGGCCGTCCTCCACCGGCGGTCGCGCGGCCTCCACCCGCAAGCGCTCGACCGCCCGTGCCGGTGTTACCCCCGTGGTAGAGGCGAAGGCCCGTCCGAACTGGCGGACACTGAGGTTCGCGACCTGGGCCAGGCGTTCGACCGAGAGGTTTTCGCGCAGGTGTTCGCGCGCAAAGCTCAGGGTGTCACGAATGCGATCCGAGCCCGGGTCGAAATCCACCAGCGAGGAAAACTGGTTCTGGCCACCGGCACGGCGGTAATACACAACCAGCATGCGCGCGACCGCTCGCGCGATGTCCTTGCCAAGGTCCTGCTCGATCATGGCCAGGCTCATGTCGATACCGGCCGACATGCCCGCCGAGGTCCAGATGCCGTCGTCCTCGGTCCACATGTGGTCGCCATCCACGCACAGCGCCGGATAGCGCTGCTGCAACTGCGATGCGTAAAACCAGTGGGTGGTCGCCGAGCGACCGTCGAGCAGGCCGCTGGCGGCCAGGAGAAACGCGCCGGTACACACGCTTGCGGTTCTGCGTGAGCGCCGGGCGATATCGCGTATGGCGGCGGCCAACTCGGCAACCCGTTCATCCTCCGGCGGTTGCGGCGCGCCGACCACGATGAAGGTATCGAACGACCCGGGCACCAGGGCCTGGGTGTCGACGGCGAGCCCGCTGGCGCTGCGTACCCATCCGCCATCCAGCGAAGTGACTGCAAGCGTGTACTCGCAGCGAGAAAGTTGGCTGGCAGCCAGGAAGGCTTCGAGGGGCCCACTCAGGTCCAGTAACACAAAGCCTTGGTAGACCAGAAAGCCGACATGACGAGTCATGGTCGAATCCAGCGCTCTTTGTCCTGATGCAACATTAGGCGCCCGCCCTGGCCGACCGTCAACGCGTATTCCACGCGACGACGGGCGCGCCCGACACCACGGGCGTCGCGCTCAGGTACCGGCAATCTGCTGTTTGAATTCCTTGACGTACTGCTGCGCCAACGCTTGCTTCTGCTTGTCGTCGAGGATTTTCCCAGCCATCTGGAAGAACGTTTGCTCTTCCTCTTTCAAGTGATGATGCACTTTTTCAGCCAGCTTTTTCGCGGTGACAAGCCAACCGGGGCTGCTCATCTCGGTGTTGTCCAGCGCCTCCATCAACTCATCCATCTCATGGTGCTCGGCAATGGCATGGCGGCTGAGGTCGATGCCTTGGTCATGCGCCATCAGCGGCCTATAGAAGAAGCGTTCTTCCGCCGTTTCGTGGGCCTGAAGTTCGGATTTGAGCTGCTGGTAGGCATCCACCCGTTCCGGGTTGTCACCCTGGGTCTGAACCAATGCATCAGCATAAACACGCTGCCTTTCGTGGCTTTCACGCAGCGCCTCGAAAATATTCAATGGTGCGTCTCCCCTTTTGGCTTGCCGTTGCGCAGGCACTATGGACTAGACACCAGCGCCAGTTCCAAGGTTCCAACACCCCCGGCCCCTTCCATGTCGCACCTGCTGCCTGCTGGCCAAAACCGGACTGCCAACTAGAGTTACCGGTAGTTTCGGCGCGGCTTTCGAAAATAACCCGTGCGCTGCGAACAACTATTTCGAACCACAAATGTCACTGATTTCGCACCGATCGTTTTTTAAACATCGGGCCGTCATTGTTCAGGAGCAAAAGGCAAATGGCAGCACTGCAGACCAGCACGCTCGATGCAATGAAGAGCAAACAGGCGCAATTGCTTGGCGAATGGACCACTGGGCTGGAAGCCAGCGGCGCCACCCGCAACCTGAAGGATCACGACCTGCAACAACAAACCGCGGAATTTCTCCAGTTGGTCATCGCCGGCCTTGAGAACAGCAACGGCCCCAATATCACGGCACCGGGCTGGGCCGACATCCGCCAATTCCTGGAAAAGCTGTCGCAAAGTCGTGCCTTGCTCGGCCAGGATTCGCAGCAGACCGCCAGCTTCATCTTTGCCCTCAAGGGCCCGCTGTTCGCGTTGCTGCAAAGCCATTACAAAGAGCAACCCGCCCTGTTGGCCGAGCAGCTCTGGGAAATCTCCGAGTTGCTCGATGCGTTCGGCCTGCACACCATCCGCACTTACCAGAAATCCCGTGAAGCGGTGATCAAGCGCCAGCAGGACGAACTGCTGGAACTCTCCACCCCGGTGGTCAAACTCTGGGACGGCGTGCTGGCCCTGCCGATGATCGGCACGCTCGACTCACAACGCACCCAGGTGGTGATGGAGTCGCTGCTGCAACGCATCGTCGACACCGGCTCGGAAATTGCCATCATCGACATCACCGGCGTGCCCACCGTCGATACCCTGGTGGCACAGCACCTGTTGAAAACCGTGACTGCCATTCGCTTGATGGGTGCCGATTGCATCATCAGCGGGGTGCGCCCACAAATTGCCCAGACCATCGTTCACCTGGGCCTGGACCTGCAAGGCGTGGTGACCAAGGCCAACCTGGCCGATGCATTGAAGTTGGCACTGACTCGCCTGGGGATCTCCCTCGGCAAGCCCGTATAAAGCCATGGAGCGCATCCCTATATTGCAAATGGGCGACTTCCTGCTGGTGACCATCCAGGTTGACATGCATGACCAACTTGCCCTGACCCTGCAGGACGATTTGTCCGAACGCATCAGCAAAACCTCGGCCCACGGTGTGTTGATTGACATCTCGGCACTGGACATGGTCGATTCCTTCATCGGCCGGATGATCGGCACCATTTCCGGCCTCTCGAAGATCATGGACGCTGCAACCGTGCTGGTGGGCATGCAACCGTCGGTGGCCATTACCCTGGTCGAGCTCGGGCTCAACCTGCCCGGGGTGATTACGGCGCTGAACGTGGAGCGTGGAATGAAACTGCTGCAGGAACGAGTGCGCCAGCAATGAACCTGCGCAGCAGCGGCAGCCAACCGATCAGGATCGAGCAGGATGTGGTGCTCGCCCGCCAGTTCGCGCGCAAGCTGGCCACCGAATGCGGCATGCGCCTGATCGACCTGACCAAACTGGTCACCGCTGTCAGCGAACTGGCGCGCAACACCGTGGTGTATGGCGGTGGCGGCGACATGGATTGGCAAATCCTCGATGACAGCACCCGGGTCGGCCTGCGCCTGACCTTTCGCGACGAAGGCCCGGGCATCGCCGACGTGAAATTGGCCATGACCGACGGCTGGACCTCGGGTACCGGCCTGGGCCTGGGCCTGACCGGGGCCAGGCGGCTGGTGGACGAGTTCGAACTGGACACCGAGCCCGGCCGCGGCACCCGTGTCACGATCACCCGGTGGACATGAACATCGGCGCTGCGTTGACCCAGGTGCTGCCGATCGAAGACAGCAGCCAGGTCGGGCATGCCCGGCGCACCGCCCAGCAACTCGCGCACACGCACGGTTTCGACGACACCGATGCCGGGCGCGTAGCCCTGGTGGCCACGGAGCTTGCGAGCAACGTGCTCAAGCACGCCGGCCGTGGCGAACTGCACCTGCGCGTGCTGCCCCGCGCCTCTGGGCCCGGCATCGAGATTCTGGCCGTGGACCGCGCCCAGGGCTTTGAGCTGCAAGCCTGCCTGGCGGACGGTTTTTCCACCGGCGGCACCCAGGGCATTGGCCTGGGCACGGTGGCGCGGCAGGCCGAAGTGTTCGATGTCTACGCTGATACACGGGGCGCGGTGTTGCTCGCACGGTTCTATCCCCGCGGCGAACGCGAGGCGGACCGGCGCTACGGCGTCAGCCATCATTCGCTGCTCAACGACCCGGCCTGCGGCGATACCTGGCACCTGGCATTCGAGGGCGCAAGGATCAGCGCGCTGGTGATCGATGGCCTGGGCCATGGTGAAGACGCCGAACGCGCCGCCCGTGCTGGCGAGCGAGCCTTTGCCCGGGCGCCGTTCGCCGAGCCACTGTCATTGCTCGACGAATTGCACCAGGCCATGAGCGGCACCCGCGGCGGCGCCGTGGCCTTCGCCCAGTTCGACGCCCTGGCCGACCACCTGACCTACACCGGTATCGGCAACATCGGTGCCAGCCTGACGGCGCCGGACAACGCCCGGGGCCTGGCCTCCCATCCGGGTATCGTCGGCGGGCAGTACCGGAAAGCCCGGCCCTTTGACTATGCTCAGGTCAACGGACACCTGTTGATCATGTACAGCGACGGCCTGCAGTCGCGCTGGAACCTGCAAGACTACCCCGGCCTGGTGCATCGCCACCCCGCCGTGATTGCGACCGTGCTGCATCGCGACTTCTGTCGTGGGCGGGACGATGTGACGGTACTGGTCGTTGCCCTGGAGGCTGCCCATGGCTGAAACGCCCAAACTGACGCACACCGAACAGGTCGCCCTGATCGAACAATTGCGGGGCGAAGCCGCGGCCTTGCGCGAAGAACTGGATGAAACCAATCAGGGCGTGTTGGCCCTGTATGCCGAACTGGACACCCAGGCCGAACAACTGCGCCAGGCCTCGGACCTGAAAAGCCGCTTCCTGTCGTACATGAGCCATGAATTCCGCACGCCACTGGGCTCGATCCTGAGCATCACCAGCCTGCTAACCGACGAACTCGATGGCCCGCTGAGCCCCGAGCAGCACAAGCAGGTCGCCTTTGTCAGCACCGCTGCCCGCGAGCTGAGCGACATGGTCGACGACCTGCTGGACCTTGCCAAGATCGAGGCCGGGCGCATCACCATTTCCCCGGCCTGGTTCGACATGCTCGACCTGTTTGCGGCCTTGCGCGGCATGTTCCGGCCGATCGTCGACGCCACGTCGCTGGACCTGATTTTCGAGGAGCCGGTGGGCCTGCCGCAGCTGTATACCGATGACAAGAAACTGGCGCAGATCCTGCGCAATTTCATTGCCAATTCGCTTAAATTCACCGCCCACGGCGAAGTCCGCGTCTCGGCCCGCCTTGAAGGGGCAGACCGGGTGCGTTTTGCCGTCAAGGACACCGGGATTGGTATCGCGCCCGAGTTGCACGCCGCATTGTTCGAGGATTTTTCCCAGGTCGACTCGCCGCTGCAAAAACGCCTGCGCGGCACCGGCCTGGGCTTGTCACTGTGCAAACGCTTCGCAGCACTATTGGGCGGGGAAGTCGGGGTGCAGAGCACGCCAGGGGTCGGTTCGACCTTTTTCGTGATCATCCCGCTGGCGATAACCCTGGAGCACGGCCATGAAGCGTGACATCCGCCTGCTGCTCGTCGACGACAATGTCGCCACCCGCTACGCCCTGCGCCGCCGTCTGGAACGCCACGGCTATGAGGTGCTGGAGGCCGGTACCGGCACCGAGGGGCTGGCGTTGATTGCAAGCGAACACCTGGATGCGCTGATCCTCGACGTCAACCTGCCCGACATGAGCGGCTTCGACATCGTGCGCAAACTGCGCGCCGAAGCTGCTACCGCGCTGTTGCCGGTGATCCATGTATCGGCGGCCTCGATCCAGAGTGCGGACGTCATCACCGGCCTGGATGCCGGGGCCGATGCCTATCTGGTTCATCCGGTGGACGCGGACGTGCTCCTGGCCACGCTGCGCACCTTGCTGCGGGTGCGTGACACGGAGAATGCCCTGCGCGAAAGCGAGGCACGCTTTCGCGAGATATTCTTCAACATCTCGGCACCGATTGCCGTGCTCGACGCAACCTTCAAGGTGCACGAATGCAACCATGCCTTCGCCCAACTCATCCAGGACGACCGCCAACCCGATCGGCTGGGTGAATGTTTCGCCGAAGATCAGCAGTCGGTCCTCGATGAGCTGAGCATTCGCCTGGCCACCGGCGAACGCTGGAAAGGCACGCTGAACATGCGCGTGCAGGGCCAGCTGCGCGAAACCCTGTGGCAGGTCTCACCTTATCGAACCCCGGAACTGAGCCTGGTGTTCGTCGAAGACGTCACCGAACACCGGCGCCGCGAACGCTCGCACCTGGCCCGATTGGACGACGCCACCACCCAACTGGCCAAGGAAGTCGCCGAACGGGCACGTACCGAAGCACAATTGCTGCAAATGCAGAAAATGGATGCCCTGGGCAAGCTCACCGGCGGCATCGCCCATGACTTCAACAACCTGCTCACCGGCATCATCACCAGCCTGGAGCTGATCCAGAAACGCGTGGCCGACGGGCGCACCGACAAGGTCGAGTTCTACGCCGAGGCGGCCTTGAGCTCCGCCAACAGCGCAGCGTCCCTCACCCACCGTTTGCTGGCGTTCGCCAGGCAGCAACCCCTCGACACGCGCCCGGTGGACATCAACGAACATGTGCGCTCCCTGGAAGAACTGCTGGTGCGCACCATCGGCGAACGCATCGCCCTGCGACTGGAGCTGACCAACAAACCGGCCATCGCCCTGGTCGACCCGGTCCAGTTGGAAAGTGCCGTGCTCAACCTGGTGATCAATGCCCGGGACGCGCTGCCCCAGGGCGGTAACATCTGGGTCACTACCTACGCTGCCTACTCCCACGGCGACCCGAACCTGGCCGATGGCGCCTACGTCGCGCTGTCGGTACGCGATGACGGCACCGGCATCGAACACAGCGTCATCGACAAGGTGTTCGAACCGTTCTTCACCACCAAGCCCCTGGGCCAGGGCACCGGGCTGGGCTTATCGACCATCTACGGCTTCGCCCGCCAGTCCGGCGGCGACGCGCACATCCGCAGTGTGGCCAGGCGCGGTACCGAAGTCACCATCATGCTGCCGGCCAGCAGCGACCCAAGTGCCGCCGACGTGGCACTCACCGCGGTCGATCCCAAAGGCACCGGCGAACACGTGCTGATCGTGGAGGACATGCCGTCCGTGCGGATGTTCGTCGCCGAAGTACTGGTGGACGCAGGTTATCGCTGTACCCAGGTCGGCGACATCGAAAGCGCGCTGGAACGCCTGCAGAAAGACCCGTCGATTGACCTGCTGCTGACCGACGTCGGCCTGCCCCGCATGAGCGGCCGCGAACTGGCGGATGTCGCCCGGGGCTGGAACACCGATTTGCCGATCCTGTTCATGACCGGCTATGCCGAAACCGCGCTCAACCGCCAGGTCTTCCTCGGCAAGGGCATGGAAATGCTGATCAAGCCGTTCCAGATCAGCGAATTGCTGGACAAGGTGCGACGGGTGCTCGATAGCGTGTAAAGCGGCTGACAAATGTAGATATAAGTTGCCAGATGACCTGTAGCAGCAATTGTCTTGTAAGGCGCCCCTGTTCGGCCCCTGTAGGAGCTGCCGTGAGGCTGCGATTCGGCTCGGAGTCGCACACGACCGAAGCGGACGCTGGATTTCAGACTACTGAAGGTCCTTCGGCCCTTGTCGCAGCCTGATGGCAGCTGCTACGAAAAAGCATTGCTCGGACAACCCCGTCCCGTAGCCGCTGCCGCAGGCTGCGTCGGGGATCGAAACCCCTGCGCCCCCGGGTTGCGGCAGCCCCAGAGGTTTTTCCTCAGTCGATCCGCACGACGTCGTTCAGCACCCAGGAACGGTCCAGGATGGCTTGATCGCGTTCAAGCAGCGGCTCCTCGGCCACCAGGCGGGCCAGGGCATCGTAGAAACTGGCGTCGAAACGCGGGATGGCATCGAAGACGTTGTCCGACGGGTCGATGAAACGGTTGCCTGCCGGTACCTCTTCGGCCAGAGGGTGGACCTTCAACTGCTTGATGCTCGCCCAAGCACTTTCCAGCCCTTGCGCGTCGAGGGTCTTGGTGATGACCCGCAACAAGCTGTAGCCGTTGAGGGTCGGGCTCCGCACCGGAATCTAGCCCGGGGCTACCGGCCTGTCGTAGCCAGGCGCCAGCAGCAGGTAACGCCCGCCCTTGCCCTGGTCCTCGCCCTCGTTGCCGACATTGATCAACGGTATGCCCCAGGAGCTGATCAGCGTGCCATACAAGGCAACGTGCGCTGCCGCGGGTACCTCCACCACCACTGGGCCATTCCCATTGCCGGTCCGGCCAGACCACACGGTCCGGGCTGCGATCGGCCAGCGATTGCACACGCAGCTGGGTTGCCCATTCGTGCGGCTTTTTCGAGGATGCCGCGCAAGCGCAGGCGCTGGACAGACGGTTATGCTGGAATCAAGGGCCGCAAATAAAGGACGCGGGTCAGACTTTTCGAATGAAATGGCCAGGCCGAATGAGCATCGCGATCGAACACAGCAGGTCATCCAAAGACCAGGGCTTGAAGACATAGATGGTTGAAGGCGGCAGCATGGCGGGGTGAAGTAGCTGGCCAGAGGTCAAAATCACCGCTATGGCCGGCCATTTTCCCCGGATCATCTCGATAAAATCGGTGCCCCTGATGTCCCCGCGCAGGGCGTAATCCACAATCACCAACGGGCACTCGCCATCCAGGCGCAAGAGGTGGGCCAGCGCCGTTTCCGGCGTTTCGAATATCGACGATTTCAGCCCCGCCTCAACCAGCACTTCCTTCATCAACGCGCGTAAGGTGGGGTCGCCTTCAATGACGACCACCTCACCTTCCGTTGGCAACAACTCTTCCCACATTTCGTTCATCTGCCAGCTCCTTACGGCAACGACGCTCGAATGAATCAAAGCCAGTTCATCAAGGCAAAGCTCCAACACCAACCAATACCGAGGGTTCCGGTGAAATAGGCAGCTGCAAGCGTTAGCGGGTGAGTCCACATGGCACAATCTCCACGGGTTATTGTTATGGTGAGTTGTCTGGCAACGGGTATGTCGGTGTGCATGAATGGTTATCGGCCCTATCGCAATAACCAGGCCACTTGAACAAGCAGGCCTGCGCAAGGCCGTAATTACGGGGCGCGGCCTTTGCGGGCAGCGTTCCGGGCTCATATTCAAAGACGAAATCGGTGACCCGAAATCTACTCTTTTCAATTAAATTCCCCACAAATGGGGTTTAGAGCATTCGTTCGAATACCACCAATGGGTGCTGGCCTTCAGGCGGGTCCTGCGAATACCAGAAACGCAAAAGCCCTGAATAATCAGGGCTCAAATTGCTGGAAAACCTCGACGCAGCCTTGCGGCAGCTGCTACGAAATTGCGGCGAGGCATGGCTCTGTAGCAGCTGCCGACAGGCTGCGTCCGCTCGCGAAGCGGGCGCAGTCAGCCGGAGCAGACAGTTGCTGCTACAGACGTTTGTCAGCCCTGAAAACTATTTGCTGTCCTTGGCAAGGGCAACATCGGGCCGAGAAAGACTCACTGATGCAGCACAAACGTCGCCAGGGTTTTCAGATCGTCCGGGCTCAGCTGGGCAAAGGGTGGCATCGGGACATTCCCCCATTTGCCGGTACCACCGTTCTGGATGCTGGCGATGACCTTGGCCAGTGCCTGCGGGTCCTTGGCATACTTGGCCGCCACATCGTGATAGGCCGGGCCGACGACTTTATGGTCGATGGCATGGCAAGACAGGCAGGCATTGTTCTGGAGCAAGGCCATGGCGTCGGCTTTTGCTCCAGGCGCTGCGGCTGCCTGGGCCGCCGGTGGGTTCGAGGCGGCCAGCACATCGGCATCGGTTGGCTTGGCACTGCCGTAGGTAGCCGCAAGATAGGCACCGATGACCGTCACATCCTGATCGCTGATCGGCGCCCCATAAACGTGCTGCATCTTGCTGGCCTCTGCGGTCCACTGGGCCAGGCTCATGCCGGGGGGCTGGAAGTTGATGTAATCGGCAGAGTGGCAGGTGGAGCACTTCTGCTGGGCCAATGGGTAGCCGGGCAGCGTGCTGGCCTTGAGCACGGCCGTTTCCGCCGGCAAGGTAATCTCCAGCGGCGCGGCGCTCGCCATGGCGGCGAAACTGACGTGCGCGGCGCACAGCAAGGTAGTCATGCGTTTGATGAGTGTCATGCTGGGCTCCTCAGGCGACGGTCACGTGGCTGGTTTCGACGACGTGGCGGCGGTAGCCACTGGGGTTCCAGTCGGCGTGCATCGGTTGAGTCTCACCCGCACGGTTACTGGCCCGCACCATCAATTGTGTGGCGCCCTTGTTGGTGAAGGTGATCGGCAGTGTCCATTCACGGAAGGAGTAACGGCCCAGGTCCTCCCCAAGCTTGGCTTTGCGCCAGTTCTGCCCGCCGTCGATCGACACTTCCACCTTGTTGACCCCAATGCCACCGTCGAAGGCGATGCCCTTGAGCTCTACGGTTCTTTGCAGCGGCAATACATCACCGTGTTTGACGTTGGTGATGAAGCTGCGTACGGCCAATTTGGAAATCGGCAGCGTTTTTGCCGCCGTGGTACCGGGGGCGACACAGAAACACTCGTTGTCCGGAAGGCGGTAGCCTTTGGCCATGAAGAACCCGTCATACGTGTGATCGATGACTTCGATCTCACTCAGGTGCTTGACCCAGTAGGTGCCGAAATAGCCCGGCACCACCAGGCGAATCGGGTATCCGTTGAGAAATGGCAGGTCGCTGCCGTTCATCGACCAGGCGATCATCGGCTCGCCGTCCAGGGCGTGGCTGATGTCCAGGGCCTTGATGAACTCCGGTGTGCTTGGCAGCACGGGCTTGTCGAGCCCACGGAAGGTCACCTGCTGGGCACCGGCTTGCACACCGGCCTTCTCCAATACAGCCTTGAGCGGCACCCCTACCCAACGGGCATTGCCCATCGAACCATTGCCTAGCTGGGCACCGAATACCCGTGGCATGAAGAAACCACGACTGTTACCCGAACACTGGTTGACCGCCACCACCTCTACCGGCTCGGCCAGGGCCTTGAGGTCCGCCAGGGACAGTGACAACGGCGTACCGACCATGCCCTTGATCGTCAGGCGGTAACTGTCGGGGTCGATACGGGTGGGGAAATCCGCCAGGTGATAACGCACGAAAAAGGCGTCGTTCGGCGTAATGGGCCCTTCGTTGAAGACGGAAAATGGCGTCTCCAGATGCGGTGGGCGGGTGGTCACCAGGGTCAGGGGGCGTTTTTGCGGGTATTGCACCAACGGTCGCGGGCCGGCGGCAAAGGTCACTTCATCGGGGGCTGTCTCGTCGGCCCTGGCGAGGTTTGCCAAAGGCGAAGCGGCCACTGCCAAGGCAAGGGCATCGCGTAGAACGCGCCGGCGACTCGGCGTGGTGTTGGCTAGAAAACTGAACTTCATCCTGCTCTCTCCATGATTGTTCTATGAAACGCACGACCTCCACACTCCCATCAGGGGGCAGAGGCATCAGGCTTGACGTGTACGTGGCGTTTCGTTTGGTTGTTCGAGTTCGATGAGATTGTCAGTATCGTCACGCGCAAGGTCGCTGCTTCTCATTGAGCGTCAATGGTTTCGCATTTGATGACAGTCGAGGGTGAAACGTAGGGGGATGGTGGCCCACATCGCCGGCAAGCCGGTCCCACAGAATCTTGTGTCGCCCTGTAGGGTGTGGGTTGCACCGGTCTATGTGGGAGCAACTGTCTTAAGAGGCCTTTCGGGCCTCGACGCAGCCTGGCGGCAGCTGCTACATCCATGGTCACCCCGTTCGGTGTAGCAGCTGCCGCAGGCTGCGTTG
>RCUU01000639.1_pt1 | contig 18572 bp, 13 predicted proteins | sample 2166211 | NCBI WGS metagenome assembly RCUU01 (sample SAMN09932620, study PRJNA488358) | compost metagenome | feature: garden; material: soil; isolation source: compost soil in phenylacetic acid-enriched culture | place: Germany: Experimental Botanical Garden Goettingen | collected 2016-01-27
GGTAGCCGCCCCATGGATCCTTGCCTTCACCCAGGAAGGTAGCCTTGACCACGATCGGCTTGGTCACGCCCAGAATCGTCAGGTCGCCAGCCACGTCAGCAGTGTCCTTGCCATCGACGCTCTTGCCGGTTGGCTTGACGCTGGTGGAAACGAACGTGGCTTTGGCAAATTTACCGACGTTCAGGAAATCAGGGCTGGCGATGTGTTTGTCACGCTCGGCGTGGTTGGTGAATACGCTGGCGGTGTTCACATTGAACTCGATCTTGCTGTCTTCCGGCTTGGCGGCGTCAAAGCTGAACTTGCCGTCGATATCCTTGAAAGTACCCGTGATGAAGCTGTAGCCCAGGTGGCTGACCTTGAAGTCGACAAAGGCGTGCTGGCCTTCCTTGTCGACCACGTAATCAGCGGCCATTACTTGACCTGCGGACAGCAGAGCAGAACCGATTGCCAGTGCGGCGAGCGTCTTTTTCAACATGCTTTCTATTCCTTTGGAGTTGAGGTTGAACATCAAGCTTTGCGTCCCAGCATTCGCGCAAGGGTCGCGTCACGGTCGATAAAATGGTGTTTCAAGGCAGCCAGGGCGTGGATGCCGGCGAAGATCACCAGCGCCCATGCCAGGTAAAAATGCACGACGCCGGCAACGTCTGCCTGATCGGGAAGGCCGCTGAGCACTGCCGATACTTCGAACAAGCCGAAGACCGGAATGCCGACGCCGTCGGCGGTGGAGATCAGGTACCCGGAAATCATCACGGCAAACAGCCCGATATACAGAAACCCATGACCCAGCTTGGCTCCCATACGGGTCAGAGGGCCGTGGTTGGCCGGCGCCGGTGGTGGCGGGCTGATAAAACGCCAGATCAGGCGCAGCAACATAAAGGCGAACAGTACCAGGCCGATGCTTTTGTGCAGTTCCGGTGCGTCTTTGCGCCAAGGGTCGTAGTAATCGAGGCCGACCATCCATAAGCCCAGCGCGAACAGCCCGAACACCGCCAGGGCGATACCCCAGTGCAATGCGATACTGACCAGGCCGTAGCGAGAGTGGGAGTTGCTCAATTGCATGTTGGTTTTCCTGTGAAAGCTCAGACCAAGACTAACGACTTATCTATCGAATTAAAGCGAAAAATTTAGCTAGGAAATATCGGGAAATACGATCAGAAGACTGCTGTGAACAGGTTAAGGAAACATTAATTCACAAGCGGGAATGATCGGATGTCGAGCTAATCGACTGAAGATAGGCGCGATCGGACGATCGCGCCTGAGGGCAACGCAACTTACCTCAAGACTTGGCGTCGGCCACCGCCGCCGGCTTGGCTGCGGACTTTTGCGCCGCTTGTACCTTGGCCGGTTGCTTGGCCGCCGTCGCAGGCTTCTTCACCGCGGAGGTCTTGGCCACTGGCTTTTTCGCCGGCTGGGCTTTTACCGGTGTTTTTTTCGCAGGTGCAGGCTTCACCGGATCGGCTTTGGCCTGAGGCGCTGCAACCGGCGCCGGTGCTGCAACGGGGGCTACAGCCGGGGCGGCTGGCTGAGGTGCCGACTCGACGACTTTTTCGACTGGCTTGCTGGCGGCCTTGTCCGAGCCACCGAACAGGCTGGAGAAGAACCCGCCCTTGGTTGCCTTGGCAGCGACCGCCGCAGCCGCTGCTGCCGGCACGACGTTCACCGGGTCGAAGGATTTCCCGGCGGACAAGCCCTGGACCTGGCTCGCGGCGCGCTGGCCACTGCGCAGTGCACCTTCCAGCGTGCCTGGGTACAGTGCGTCGGTGTGCTCGCCGGCAAACACTACCCGTTGCACCGGTTTCTCCCACAGCCGCCAGTATTTGCTGATCTGGCCTGGGCCAAAGGCGAGGTAGGAACCCACCGTGCCTGGGTCAGTACTGAAGCGACGAATTTCATAGCCGGTGTAGGCGCCGCGCGCCTTGGGATAAAAGGCGTGCAGGCGAATCAGCACCTGGTCGACCATCTGCTTGTCGCCGAACGCCTGCAACAGGCGGGCGTTGTCGCCGGACAGGTTGATCACCACGTTGGCGCCGCCCTTCATGGCTGGCTCGATCCAGAGCATGCCCAGACCGGTGTTGCTGTAGATTTCGCCGGACAAACGTGCCTTGCCTTCCCAGACCGGCTCCTTGAACTTGAGCATCAGCTGGTCGCGCCAGCCGTAGTTGGTACCCTTGATCGCATTGACGTGCAGCGTGTCCAGCGATGGCGTCAAGGTAATCCTGCTCAATGCCCGCAGCGGTACCGCCAGCACTACATAGTCGGCCTGATAGCCAACCGTGCCGACTTTGACCGTGACGCCGTCCTTTTCCTGAGTGATGGACGAGACCGGCGAGCTGGTCTTGATGGTTTTCAGTTCCTTGACGAACGCCTGGGCCAGTACCGGGCTGCCACCTGGCAAGCGCGCGGCGCGCAGGTCGCGATCGCTGACACCGCGGTAGACACGGGTCTGCTGGGCGAAGTACAGCAGCGACAAGCGCGATGGCTCATCGTAGCGGGTACGGATCTGCTGGTTGACCAACTGCCGCGCGGTCGTGGGCAACTGCAGCTTGTCCAGCCAGCTCGATACGTTGATCTGGTCGAGGGCGAACAAGGTACTGTTGGCCGCCGGGTTTTGCGGATCACTGATCGAGGCAGCCAGGTCGTCCAGGGTCTTTTCGTAGCGCTTGAGCGCTTCGGCGGTCGCTGGCTGCTTGGTGGCAAGATCGGCTGCCGTGTAGTATTCGCCATCGATCAGATAGCTGGGCACACGCACGAATTCCGGCGCCGGCAGGGTGGTCAGCTTGAAGGTATCCAGGTAGCTGTTGAGAATCGGCTGGGCCTTGCTGTTGCCGATCCACTCGCTGTTGGCCAGCCCCGAACGGCCACCCAAGCCTGCCTTGGCCTCGAGCAACGTGACCTGCCACCCCTTGTTCTGCAACTCATAGGCTGTGGTCAGCCCGGCCAGACCGCCACCGACTACAATAGCCGTCGGCTGTTTGCCACTGGCCTGCGCCGAAACGCTGAACAGTCCAATAAACACAAGCGCACAGGCGCGCACCCAAATAGCAGACATTCTGCTTACTCCGGATCAAGGCAAAGGGGATTATTCCCCGGGAAGTCAAACGAGCGCGCAGGATACGCCACGCTTCAAGGCCCTGCCAGCGGCTTACCGAGGGCATGGGCAAAGCATAGTTTGAGTTTGCCGGGTTGTCCTGTGGCCAGTCATTGCATAGGCTTGCGCCATTGTTTGCCAAGCACGCCCCCACCGCTGCTGCCAGGAGAGAAAATATGGGCCTCAATAACCAGTGGATGCAGCGCGACCTTGCGGTCCTGTGGCACCCCTGCACCCAGATGAAAGACCACGAGCAACTGCCGCTGATCCCCATCAAGCGCGGCGAAGGCGTCTGGCTGGAGGATTTTGAAGGCAAGCGCTACCTCGATGCCGTCAGCTCCTGGTGGGTCAATGTGTTCGGGCATGCCAACCCTCGCATCAACCAGCGCATCAAGGACCAGGTCGACCAACTCGAACACGTGATCCTGGCCGGATTCAGCCATCAGCCGGTGATCGAGCTGTCCGAGCGCCTGGTGAAGCTGACCCCCGAAGGCTTGACGCGCTGCTTCTATGCCGACAACGGTTCATCGTGCATCGAAGTCGCGCTGAAAATGAGCTTCCACTATTGGGTCAACCGTGGTCAGCCAGACAAGAAGCGCTTCGTCACCCTGAGCAACAGTTACCACGGTGAAACCATTGCCGCGATGTCGGTTGGCGACGTGCCGCTGTTCACTGAAACCTACAAGGCACTGCTGCTCGACACTATCAAGGTACCCAGCCCCGATTGCTACCTGCGCCCCGAAGGCATGGGCTGGGAAGAACACTCGCGCAACATGTTCGCGATCATGGAGCAGACCCTGGCCGAACATCATGCCTCGGTCGCCGCAGTCATCGTCGAACCCCTGATCCAGGGTGCCGGCGGCATGCGCATGTACCACCCGGTCTACCTCAAGTTGCTCCGCGAGGCCTGCGACCGCTATGGCGTGCACCTCATCCACGACGAGATCGCAGTCGGTTTCGGCCGTACCGGTACGATGTTCGCCTGCGAGCAAGCCGGCATCCGCCCGGACTTTCTCTGCCTGTCCAAGGCCCTGACCGGCGGCTACCTGCCACTGGCGGCCTGCCTGACCACCGACGACGTCTACAGCGCCTTCTACGACGACTACCCGACCCTGCGTGCCTTCCTCCATTCCCACAGCTACACCGGCAACCCGCTGGCGTGTGCGGCCGCCCTGGCGACCCTGGATATCTTCGAGCAAGACAACGTCATCGAGAACAACAAGGCCCTGGCCCAGCGCATGGCCAGCGCCACCGCGCACCTGGCCGACCATGCAAATGTCGCCGAGGTGCGCCAGACCGGCATGGCCCTGGCCATCGAAATGGTCCAGGACAAGGCCACCAAGACGGCCTACCCGTGGCAGGAGCGGCGCGGCCTGCAGGTGTATCAGCACGCCCTGGAACGCGGCGCGTTGTTGCGCCCGCTGGGCAGCGTGGTGTATTTCCTGCCGCCCTATGTGATTACCCCGGAGCAAATCGATTTTCTCGCCGAGGTTGCCGGCGAAGGCATCGACATTGCCACTCGCACAAGCCTGCACGTGCAAGTACCGGCCGACTTTCACCCGGGCTTCCGCGATCCGGGCTAATCCTCTTTCCAGGCGCAGCGATGCGCCTCCCCTTTTCCCAGAGTAGAACCATGAGATTGTCGCGCTTTTTCATCGATGCTCCCTTGAGCCTTGGCGAACACGAACTGCCCGAGGCCCAGGCCCATTACATTGGCCGCGTATTGCGCATGGCCGAAGGCGACGCCGTGCAGCTGTTTGATGGCAGTGGCCAGGAGTACCGTGGCCAATTGCTGGAAGTCGGCAAGAAGCGTGTACGGGTACAACTTGACGAACAATTCGAAGGCCAGGTCGAGTCGTCCCTGCCCATTCACCTGGGCCAGGGCGTGTCCCGTGGCGAGCGCATGGACTGGGCGATCCAGAAGGCAACCGAACTGGGTGTCAGCGAAATCACCCCGATCGTCAGCGAGCGCTGCGAAGTTCGCCTCAAGGATGAACGAGCCGACAAGCGCCTGGCCCATTGGCGGCAAATTGCGATTAGCGCATGCGAACAATGTGGCCGCTCGCGAGTACCGGTCCTCCATGCACCCGTGCCTCTGGGCGATTGGCTCAAGCAGGTCGATGCCAGTCTCAAGCTGGTCCTGCACCCGGTTGCCGAGCCACTGGTCAGCCATGCCAAACCTGCGAGCCTGGCCTTCTTGATCGGCCCCGAAGGCGGCCTGACCGAAGGCGAAGTCGACCTGGCCAAGGCGGCCGGCTTTCAGGCTGCTCGCCTCGGGCCGCGGGTGCTACGCACCGAAACCGCGCCGGTAGTGGCACTGGCGGTGGCCCAACAGTTGTGGGGGGACTTTTAACAAAAGCCCGAAAGCCAAAGTTCTGGAGTTACGACCTACTAGCCCATCAGCCCTTACTCCACCGGATTACTGGTTGGTTTGGCAATGATCGCCTCCAGCTCGCTACTCATCGGAAATTCAAGGTTCAGACCATTGGGCGGGATGGGCTGTTCAAACCATCGCCGGTAAATCGTGTTGATTTCACCTGAACCATAAAGCTCCGCCAGCGCATCATTTACCAGCGCGAGAAACTGTGGGTCATCCTTACGCACCATGCAGCTGTAGATTTCTCGCGACATGCCCTTCCCGACGACCACCCAGTTGTGCGGCCTACGGGCTTTGGCGCGTTCACCGTACAGCAGCGCGTCATCCATATAGAATGCAGCGGCCCGACCCGATTGCAGCAACTGGAACGCCTCGCCGTGATCCCTGGCACTGATGACGGACATACCGAATTTATGTTCGAGGTTGTAACGCTTGAGAAAGCGCTCGTTGGTGGTACCGGCGGTGGTCACCACATTCTTGCCACGCAGGTCGGCAAAATCCTTAATACCGCTGGGCCTGGCGGTCAACAGCTGGCCTTTCACATAAATAAAACCGTAGGAAAATGCTACCTGCTTTTGCCGCTCCACCGTCACGCCTGTAGAACCGCATTCCAAGTCTACAGTGCCATTCTGCACCAACGGTATGCGGGTCTGGGAGGTCACAAGGTGGTATTTCACCTTGAGTTCCGGCAACGCCAGATGCTGCTGAATGCGTGCAACTATTTTGCTTGCCAAGTCCACTGAGTAACCCATGGGCTGTCCACTGCTGTCACCCAGGTAGGAAAACGGCACCGACGCATCACGATAGCCCAAGGCAATGCTGCTAGATCTGGCTATCTTGCCCAGAGTACCCACCAACTCTACTTCTTTGGCCTGGACCTGACAGCCAAGCAGTAAACTCAAAGTACAACCGATGAACGTGATTTTTTTTTGCATTGTCGTTGTTCGCGATAAGTAACTGGGAAATTTGCGGACGTGACAGGAGACTGGGTCAGCCCAGAGGTCTTGTCGCCAGAGGATCAATGGTCAGGTCGTAGGGGGCCGAAGGCCCCGCATATCGATAGAGGTCTGGCGCTGGCTGAGCAGCTCACCGATCAGTTGACCGCTACCGCAGGCCAGAGTGAACCCCAATGCCCCATGGCCCAGGTTCAACCACAAATTGCGATAGCGCGTAGCGCCGATTAATGGAACGCCGCTAGGAGTGGCCGGTCGCATGCCCGCCCATTCGAAAGCATCGTCGTAATTGCCGACATCAGGAAAGGTGTCTCGAGCTTGGCGCTTCATCAGGGCCAGACGCTTGGGGTCTGGAGTCGGGTCGAAACCCACGATGTCGACCATCGCCGCTATCCGCAACAGCTGGCCGATCCGGGCATAGACGATTTTCCGATTGTAGTCGGTGATACTAATCTCCGGCGCCTGGTGCCGCGGCCCCAAGGGCACGCTGAGGCTGTAGCCCTTAAGCGGGTAGAGCAGCACGTTGACGCCAGGCAGCGCAAGCTTGGCACTGTGATGACCAGCAGCAAGGACCAGTTGATCCACCGGCAGCAACTCCCCTCCCAACTCGATTGCCTGCACGCTGCCGCCCGCATGGCAAATCCCCGTAACCCTGCTTTCTGTCAGCAACTCGCATCGGCCAGAGGCTTGAAGCCTTCGCAGCAGTTGCTGGCAAAAGGCGTGGCAGTCGCCAACTTCTTCTTGCGGGGTATAGATGCCGCCAACAAAGGGAGCACCGCCTAATGACGGCTCCAAGCGCTCGCAATCGGACTGAGAGAGAATTAGCTGCTGTCGGATGTCAGTCAGGTTATGGCGAGCATCCTTGAAGCTGCTCTCTTGTCGGTATATCACCAACTTGCCATTGCGCCGCCAGTGAAATCCGTCAAGGCCGTCATCATTACGCCAGCACTGCAAAGTGGCTTGGCTCAAGAGCGCAAGACGTAACAGGTGCTCGCCGTTACGACGGTTAACCGCCCTGCGGCAAGCCCCAACAAACCCTGCCAGCCAGCGCCATTGGGCTAGGTCCAGGCGTGGGCGCAGCTTGAGCGGAGAGTCGCCGCGCATCATCCAGCCCAGTGCTTGCCATGGTACGCCGGCATCGGCGAGCGGTGCGACGTAGCGATACGACAACTGGCCGCCGTTGGCGAAGCTGGTCTGGCTGGCAAAGGATTCCCGAGCCTCTACCAAACTGACTTCGAAACCCTCACGTACCAGTGCATAGGCACTTGCCAGGCCAATGACGCCTCCGCCAATGATGCAAACTCGCTGAACCATGTCAGCCCCTAGCCTATTCTTGAAGGAACAACAGGATAGGACCGGATGACCGGCGTTACGGAATAAATAAATATATACCCAACTTAAGCAGGATGTGATCCTCCACTCCATCAGAGGACATACAAAACGGCCATGAAGTGCAATAAGCTCCCGGCGATCACAAACAAGTGCCAGATGCCATGCCAGTGGCGAAAGCGGCTGTCATAGGCAAAGAAAATGATGCCGACGGTGTAAAACACCCCACCTGCGGCCAACCAGGTAAAACCTGTGCGACCCAGGGCAGCCATAAGAGGCTTGACCGCCACCAGTACAATCCAGCCCATCACCGCATAGATGACGATCGACAGCACTCGCGCCTCCGAGCGCGGCTTGATCTCTTGCAGCATGCCGACCAGGGCAAGCCCCCAGACAATGCCAAACAGGCTCCAGCCCCAAGGACCGCGCAGCGTCACCAGGCAAAACGGTGTGTAGCTGCCGGCAATCAGCAGGTAGATCGACAAGTGATCGAGCTTGCGCATGATCACCTTCGCCCGCCCCTGCACGCTGTGATAGACCGTTGAAATGCTGTAGAGCAGCAACAAGGTCAGCCCATAGATCGCCATGCTGACGATCTTCCAGGGGTCGCCTTGCAGGCTTGCCATGACCAACAGCCATACGGCACCGATAGCGGCCAGCACCGCGCCAACCAGGTGGGTCCAGGCGTTGAATCGCTCTCCATGGTACATGCCGCCTTCTCCTCCTGAGCCTGAATCATGCCGTTGTATCGGCTCACACCAGCCCCGCATCCTCCAGCAACTGTTCCAGCCCATCCAGGTCAGGCACCCGTGCGACTTGGTCGGCAACCTGCACCGCTGCCCGCTCCAGCGGTTGCAAGGGCACATCAACATAGTTCAACTGGTTGTCGAGCTTGCACGAGCGAGGGATGCCCTGGACCAACAGGGCGATAAAGCGCAACCGGCTCGGGCCAACGGCATTGAGCACGACAATTCGCGCCCGCTCGCCGATCACCGCTCGCCCTGTGGACGTCGCTTCGAAGCTGATCAGGGGCACTTGCTGCTTGCGCCAGTTGATCAGGCCCAGGCTCCAGGCCGGCGCGGTCGGTTCCGTCGAGGCGTGTTGATAACCGATCAACTCGGCGACCGCCACGTTCGGCAACAACAAACAGCGGTCGGCCAACGGCAACAGCAAGCCGGTCAGGCTGTTGCGCGTACCCCCCGACAAATGTTCAAGCATGGCTCTTGCTCCAACGGGCGATACTCTCCAGCAACACCGATTCCTGGTAGGGCTTGCCCAAATAGTCATTGACCCCGATCGCCATCGCGCGGTCGCGGTGCTTTTCCCCGGTACGCGAGGTGATCATGATGATCGGTACTGCCTGAAGCCGTGGATCGCGACGCACCTGGGTAGCCACTTCAAAGCCGTCCATGCGCGGCATTTCGATATCCAGCAAGAGGATGTCGGGCGTGTGCTCCTGCAGCAACTCCATGGCATCGACCCCATCTTTGGCCGTCAACACGTTCATCCCGTGACGCTCGAGCAGGCGGCTGGTCACCTTGCGTACCGTTACCGAGTCATCGACTACCAGCACCAGCAGGGGCCTGGCCTGTTCAGGGTCGACAGCGTGCTCGCGCAAAGAAACAGGCTGCACGGCTTGTCGCGCCGGCAATACACGCAGGTGTGCCAATAGATCGAGAATCAGCACAACCCGGCCATCTCCCATGATGGTTGCCCCGGCCAACCCCTGTACCGCATTGAATTGCGAACCCAGGCTCTTGACCACGATTTCCCGAGAGCCGGCCACCGCATCGACCTGCACGGCAAATTGCTGGTCGTGGGAGTGCACCAGCAGTACCGGCAACGGCAAGCTCTGGCCCAAAAGCTTCGGTGGGCGAACGCCCTGTAACAGTTCACCGATATAACGCAGTTCGTAGCGATGGCCAGCGTACTGATAGCGCGGCGGGTCAAGCTGGTAATAATCTTCGAGCTCAGCCGGCAACACCCTGACAATCCCTTCGATGGTATTGAGCGGTATTGCATAGACCTCCTCGCCAAACTGCACCATCAAGGCACGGTTGACCGAGACGGTGAATGGCAGCCGGATCAGGAAGCGCGCGCCCTTGCCCGGGCTCGAATCGATCACCATCGAGCCACCCAATTGCTTGACCTCCTCGGCGACCACGTCCATGCCGACACCACGGCCGGAAATCTGGGTGATTTTTTCCGCCGTGGAGAACCCTGGCTGCAGAATAAACTGCATCACTTCGTAATCGCTGATTTCCAGTGCCGGGTCCAGCAAGCCACGCTTGATGGCCTTGCGACGCACCGCTTCGAGCGGTACACCGGCACCGTCATCGGTCATCTCGATGACAATATCGGCGCCTTCGTGCATCAGGTTCAGGGTGATACGGCCCTGCTCAGGCTTGCCGGCGGCCAGACGCACGTCGCGCGGCTCCAGGCCATGGTCGACGGCGTTGCGCAGCATATGTTCCAGCGGCGCCACCATGCGCTCGAGCACGCTGCGGTCGATTTCGCCTTCGGCATTGCCGACCTCGAAGTCGACTTGCTTGCCCAACTCACTGGCCACCTGGCGCACGATGCGCTGCAAACGAGGCACCAGGCGCCCGAAAGGCACCATGCGGGTGCGCATCAGGCCCTCTTGCAGGTGAGTATTGACCCGCGCCTGTTGCGCCAGCAGGGCTTGCGCTTCGTGATTACGGGCGGCCAGGGTTTCCTTCAGGTCCAGCAGGTCGGATGCCGACTCGAACAACGCGCGCGACAATTGCTGCAATTGCGAATGCCGGTCCATTTCCAGCGGGTCGAACTCTTCATAGCCAAGGCGTTCGGCATCGGGCCGCTGCTGGCTGAGGATTCGCCCTTGGGTTTCGGTGTCGAGGCGGCGCAACTGATCGCGCATTCGCTCAAGCGTGGTTTCCATTTCATTCAAGGCGATCTGGGCATCGTTGACCTGCTGCTCGATACGCCCGCGGAAGATCGATGTCTCACCCGCCAGGTTGCCCAGGTCATCAAGCAGCTCTGCCGTCACTTTGACCATGTCAGCGGATGCGCGCTCAGGCACCACGGCATTTTCCGGCACCGTCGGCGCAGGCTCGGCTGGCACCGGCGCATCGGCTGCCGGAATACTGAAGCTGCGAATACCCTCGATCAACGCCGTGGCGGCAGTGACAGGCTGGTGCAGACGTACGGCATCGAGCATATGAGCCAGGCGGTCGTGGCAGTTCTGCAGGAGGCTGAACAAGGCAGCACTGGGTTGCAGGTGGCCGGCGGCCAAGCTCTCGTACAGGAATTCCAGTTCGTGGGCCAGGTCACCGATGGCGGCAATCTCGACCATGCGTGCACCACCCTTGAGGGTATGCAGGTCCCGCAGCAGGTTTTCCACTTCCAGGGTATTTCGTGGTTCGGCCTGCCAGCGCAACAACGCGGCGCCTGCACTCTCGACGATGTCGAAGCCTTCCTCAAGGAAGATATCCAGCAGTTCATTGTCCCCTGCCGGCGACTCCCGCTCGGGAATAGCCACCTGCCTTGGTGCAGGCTCACTTGCCTGGCCACTGCTGTGGCGATAAGCCCTGATTGCCTCGATCAAGGCAACGGGTTCGCTCAAGGGCTGCTGGTTTTGCAGTTGCTCGAGCATCTGGGCCAGGCGGTCGTGGCTGTTCTGCAGTAAACGGGCGAGTTCGCCCGAATGGCTGTAGCGCCGGTCCACCAGCCCCTCGTAAAGGCTCTCCAGTTCATGACCGAGGTCGCCCACCGGGCCGATCTCCGCCAACCGCGCACCGCCCTTGAGGGTATGCAGGTCGCGCTGCAAGGAAGACAGGGGCACTGCGTTGTCCGGGTCCTGCAGCCAGCGCTGCAACGCCAGGCCTGCGCTCTCCAGGATGTCGACCGCCTCTTCGAGAAAGATCGACACTATTTCGTCATCGATGCCTGCGGCCGCTTCGCTACCAGCGAGGTCAGCGGTGGCCGCGGACAATTCGGCAATGCTTGCAGCCCGATCCGTGCCGCTGCGAATCAAGCCCGTTGCCGAAGGATGAAGGCCTTCCTCGAGTAGATCGCGCAAGGCATTGACCCGGTCGGGCCGGGCATCCACTTCCTGGCCGGCGGCCAACTGGTCGAGCATGTTGATCAGCGCTTCATGGGCACTTTCGGCTTCCCGGAAAAAGCGCTCGCTGGCGCTCAGGCTGCTTTCTTCCACCGCGCCATACAGGTCCAGCAAGGCCTCGCACAATTCATCGACCTGGGCCAGGTCGGCAAGGTGCGCGCCCTCGCCGAGCGAGGTCAACTCATCGAGCAGGGCGTCCAGCTCTTGTCGCTGATCGGGATGCTGTTGCCAACGTGCCAACAACGATTCGGCATCGAGCAGGATGTCCATGCCCTGGGCAAGAAAGCTGGCAATCAGTTGCGGGTCGCGCTTGAAGCGCAAGCTACTGGTGGGGGTGTTCAGAATCGCTTCGACGCGCGCGCCTACCGCCCGCTCGATGCGCTGTATCAACACCGACGCGCCCTGTATGGGCTGCAACGGATCGCTGGCCAGGTGCTCCAGCCCTTGGCGGAGCAAGGGTTCGGCCGCCTGCAGCAGCGCAATATCGCCGCTTTCCAGGGGAATCAGGTGGGCCTTGTATTCGCGCGTCAGTAAGTCGAGCGCTGTGGCCAGTTCCGCGATCGGCAGTACGCCGGCCATGTAGGCGCTGCCCTTGAGCGTATGCAGGGCCCGTTGCAACGGGTCGCTGACCAACAGAGGCAACTGCTCTGGCGTCACATGCAGGTAGCGCTCGAGGCAGGCCAGGTGATTGAGCGCTTCGTTGCGGAATATCTCCAGCAACTGGGGGTCGATTGCTGCATCGGGGCTGGCGGGCGCGGCCACCGGCAATGCCTTGCCCCTGGCCAGGGCATGAGCGCGCGCGGCCAATTGGTCGACATCGTCATGTTGGCGCTGGCGCTGCTCGGCAAATTCGTCGACCAGGCCCGGCAACCGCTCGAGCATTTGTTCGAGCAGGTCAATCATGGCCGAATTGGCCTGGACACTGTGATCGAGCACTCGATTGAGCAGGTTTTCCGCAGCCCATGCCAACTCGCCCAGCACCAGCGCCTGGACCATGCGGCCGCTGCCCTTGAGGGTATGGAAAGCACGGCGCAGCTCAATCAATTCTCGATCGGCAGCCGGATTGGCAGCCCACCGTGGCAGATGCTCGTGCAACGCTTGCAGCACCTGCGCGGTTTCGTCAAGGAAGACCTCGCGCAGCTCATCGTCTATCGGCGGTTCGTGTGCCGGCGGTGGCTGCAGGCTATTCGGAACAAAAAGCGCCGGTGGATTGAGGGCCGATACCGGTTGTGCCAGGACATTGGCCAGCGACGGCGCCGCCTGCGCCACGCCAAGCGGCTGCGCAGCGGTTGCCGGGTTGGCGCCCGGCACCTCGGGTGCTGGCGGCTGATATCCCAGGTCAGCAAGGCTTTGCTCTGTGACATCGAGGGCCCGGTCGCCCGAGGATCCGGGGTCGTCACTCAAGCGCTCCAGGTAATACTCGATACCCGTGATCGCATCGGCCAGGCTCTCAAGCTCTCCGGCGCCAGGTTGGCCCTGCCCTGCCAGCAGGTGCCCCTGGATATAGGCATTGCAGGTTCGCACCAGGCCGGCGGCACGGTGCAAGGGGATCATCGCCAGGGCGCCACGGATTTGGGTCAGCAGTTCCGGCAAGGGCTGCAGCCGCTGTGGGTCCCAATTCGAATCGATATAGTCGACGATCAGATCCTTGGCTTGCTGCAGACCGAAGCGGGCTTCCTTGATCACCAACTGGTGGATCAAGGTCATGTCCGTGGTGGGTAGCGCACTTTCATCCCGGCTGGCTTTTTCGCTGGGCCCGACCATGCCGGCCAGGGTCGCTTCGACGTAGAGCAAGGCACCTGCAATATCCATCAGCACCGAATCACTCGGCTCACGCTGGCCTTGGGCGAGGCCCTGAAGCACCGTCAATTGGTCGATGATGACCTTGCGTGGCTGGCCGAAACCCAGCACCGCCAGGGTATCGGCGATTTGCCGCAACGGCGGCAGCAGGGCCAGAAGCTCAGCGGTGTGCTGGCGGTCGCCGCGCACGAACAGGTCCAGGTGCTCCTTGACCCTCACCAATTCTTCACACAAGGCGGCAACCACCGAGCGCATCGCGTCGCGGTTCGGCCCTTGCAAATGCACTGGGGTATCGTTGGTAACAGGTGGCTCGGCCGAAGGCTCGTTGAAACTGAGCACTGCCTCGCCGCGGGCGCCGCGCAGCGCGTTGACCAATGGCAACACCGCCAAGGGCAGGTCGCGCCTTGCGCTCTGTACCTGCTCAAGGTACTCGGGCAATTGCAGCATGGCCTTGGCCAGCCAGCGCACGGCTTCGTCCTGACCTGGTACCCGGCCCTGGCTCAGCGCCAGAGCCAGTTGTTCCATTTCCTCGGCAAGCAGGGCCGCACCGTAGAATTCCACGATCTGCAGGCTGCCGTGAACCTGGTGCAGGCAATCGAGGCATTGCGCGATGCCATCGGCGGCCTTGGGGTCGGCCGCAAACGTGTCCAGGCCTTCGCGGGCCAGCTTGAGCGTTTCGGCAATTTCGCCTTTGACCCACTCCAGGGCGACATAGTCGTGCCGATCAGCCATAACGACTCCAGTGATGATTCATGCCTGCTTGCCACCGCACGCCAGTCAACGCGGCTCCTGAACCTGCGGCAAGGTGAAACCGGACACCGAACGACGCATCTCGCTGGCCATTTGCGCCAGGTTGCCGATGCTCTGTGCCGTTGCCGTGGAAACGGACGAGGTCTGCGTGGTGATCTGCTGGATTACTGTCATGGTATGAGAGATCTGCCCAGCAGACGAGGTTTGCTGCTGTGCGGCGTCGGAGATGCGGTGAATCAATTCGGAAAGGTTTTGCGAGACACCTTCGATTTCTTCCAGGGCAACACCAGCATCCTGGGCCAGGCGCGCGCCACGTACCACTTCAGCGGTCGTTTGCTCCATGGAAATCACCGCCTCGTTGGTATCGGCCTGAATCGCCCGTACCAGCGTCTCGATCTGCCGGGTAGCCGAGGAGGAGCGCTCCGCGAGGCGCTGGACTTCGTCGGCGACCACCGCAAAACCTCGCCCCGCCTCCCCGGCCATGGAGGCCTGGATGGCCGCATTGAGGGCCAGAATGTTTGTCTGGTCGGCGATATCGTCGATCAAGCTGACAATATCTCCGATCTCCTGGGAAGACTCGCCAAGACGTTTGATTCGCTTGGCGGTGTCCTGAATCTGTTCACGAATGTTATCCATCCCATGAATCGTGTTGTGCACCACTTCATTGCCCTTGTTGGCGATGGTCACCGAGCGCTCGGCGACCTTGGCCGATTCATAGGCGTTGGCCGAAACCCGATCGATCGACTGGGCCATATCGCTGATGGCTACCGATGCCTCGCTGATCTGCTGGGCCTGGTGCTCCGATGCACGCTCCAGTTGCCTGGCCGTGGTTTGGGTATCCTCGACCGCCGCCGCCACTTCTTCGGCGCTCAGGTTGATGGTCGCCACCAGGTCGCGCAGCTGGTCGATGGAGTGATTGATCGAGTCGGCGATGGCACCGGTGAAATCCTCGGTCACCGAGGCCGTCACGGTCAGGTCGCCATCGGCCAGTTCGCCGATTTCGTCGAGCAATCGCATGATTGCGTGCTGGTTACGCTCGTTCATCTGGGCCGTCTCACGCAACTGCCGGTGCGTTTCGCGCACCATTACCAGGCCAATCAGGATGATCGACGCCAGCGCCACCAGGCCCAGCACATAACCACCGATGGTATCGAGCAACCGGCCACCGGCCAGGTTTTCGAAACTGTTGGCCAGGTGCGATGCTTCGTCGAGCAGGGTTTGGGAAAGGTTGAAGATGTTGCTGGCCGACTCGCGCACCTGGAACAGTTCCGGCGAAGTCTCGAGAATTTCGTCGACCGAGCCGGAAACGAACTGGAACAGCTCGGCAATTTCCGCCAGGCGCGCACGGGCATCGCGGTCTTGCACCTGCGTGACGTGAATCGTCGGATTGCCACCCAGCATGCCATCGAGTACCTGGCCGAAACGGGCGGCATCGCGACCAAAGGCGTCAGCGGCCTGCACGGCGTTTTCATCCCCGGCCAATACCGTGTTCACCGAGCCCAGAATACGTTCGGCCAACAGCGATTGACGCTGGGCCACGGCCACCTGGGCTGCCGGTGCACCCCGCTGCAGCAGGATCTCCACCACCTTTTCGTATTCGATCTGCAACTGCGGTACCGTTTCGGCCAGGGTTGCCGCCACCTGGTGCAGTGACAGCACGGTCTGCTCGCTGGCCAGAATGACATCGGTGTTCTTGCGCAGGTTTTCCCAGTCACGCTGAACCGCGTGCATCTCATCGCGCACAGCACTGGGCGCGGAGGGCAGCCCGGTCGCCGGGTCGCCTTTTTTCAGGTAGCCCCAGCGCTGTTCGAAATCATTGCGCGCCTCGCTCAGCAGCTTGAACGCCTGCGCCTTGCCGGACGCCGCCTCGGTGGCGTTCTTGGCAATGCGTTGTGACAGTACCCGCAGCTCACCGGCATGGCCGATGTACTGCTTGTCATGGTTGGACTGGGTGCTCAGGTAGGCAAAATTGGCAAATAACAAGACGATGGAAATGATCAGGGCAATGAACAGCCCCGCGATCTGCATACTGCTGCGCGAGCCTTGCCCCGCTGCGCCGGTTTTTGCCTTGGTCATAATCTGCATCGTTTTAAAGCGCCACATCAAGGAACCCCGGCGCCTGCGCCAGGGCGACCAGGCTGAAGACTCCCCAGGCCTGCTCCCTTTGAAAGTGCCCTTGAATAAAGGGCGCCATGCTCGGCGGCACGGCCGACGGTGGTGATAGATCGAGGCCGTGCAGGGAGAAATGCTGCAAACCGAGTACCTCGTCGACCATCAACCCGGCAAAAACCGGGTCATGATCGATAACCAGCACGCGCCGCTGCTTACGCACAGCCGTCAATTCATGGCCAAAAAAACCACACAGGTCCATGATCGGCAGCAATCGCCCACGCAGGTTGGACACCCCCATGACCCAGGGTTTGACCCCGGGAATGGTGCTCATGCGTGGTTCCTGCAGCACTTCGACCACATCGCCCATGGGGGCGACGTACCAGCGCTCGGCAATACGAAAGCCAATACCGCTCCAGGTTGCCAGGCGCGATTCATGGGACGGCAAGTCCGCGGCCAGCAGCCGGCAACGCCGGTCGATGTCCAGCAGCAGTTCGAACGCCGTCTGCGTCGGAGCCATCACCTGCGCCGTCAGCCCGCCAATACCGCGTTCAAGGTCTTGACCAGAGTGTCCTCATCAACTGGCTTGGTCAGGTAATCCCTGGCCCCCTGGCGAGTTCCCCAGACCTTGTCGGTTTCCTGATCCTTGGTGGTGATAATGATGACCGGAATCGCGCTGGTTTCCGGATCCTTGGTCAATTGCCGCGTGGCCTGGAAGCCATTGAGGCCGGGCATGACGATATCCATCAGTACCGCATCGGGCTTTTCCTGCCTGGCCAGGGCCACGCCATCGGCACCGTTTTCGGCCTTGAGGACCTGGTGCCCGTGTTTCTCGAGCATTGCGGTCAATTTGTACATTTCAGTCGGCGAATCATCGACGATCAGAACTCGAGCCATGCTGTAACCCCATACGGAAAAGACGCCGCGGCCCTGTCGCCGGACGTCATGGTGCGTTTTGTTGTTCTGCGACGAACCCCGGCACATGGGCCTTGATCGCGCCAAGCAGTTCTTCCTTGCTGAAGGGCTTGGTCAAAAATTGATCAGACCCTACGATTCGCCCCTTGGCCTTGTCGAACAGGCCGTCCCGGGATGACAACATGATCACCGGAATCGATTTGAAGGCGCTGTTGTTCTTGATCAGGGCGCAAGTCTGATAACCATCGAGCCGCGGCATCATGATGTCGACAAAAATGATGCCCGGGTGATTATCGGCAATCTTGGCCAGTGCATCGAAACCATCGATGGCCGTGATGACTTCACACCCGATGTTTTTCAACAGCATCTGTGCAGTGCGGCGGATCGTCCTGGAATCGTCGATCACCATCACCTTCAAGGCTGTGGAATGCTGTTCCATGATTGTTCTACCATCGCCTGCAGAAGCGGGGCTTGCCCGCGGGAGGCCGGGGTCGCGTTCGACCAGCGGGATACCCGATGGCCAGGTCTGTGGAATGCTGTGAATGCGTGCGCATAGAGCGCTTGCCGACCTTTTTAGCACACTCTCCCGGTGCATTCCATCGACCCGGATTTGCCGCCTGCCAAGCATCCGGCGGCCTATGCCGGGCTTGCGGTTTTTTTCTTGACCGCAAGCCAGCCGGGCGCCACCCTGACGCCACTTTATTCGCGCCACGTTCTGCTCCAGCGACTGTGGCATTGCCAACGAGAGGAATTACCCCATGAGCGTTCGCCTCGGGATTGTCATGGACCCCATTGCGCGCATTTCCTATAAGAAGGATAGCTCGCTGGCCATGCTGCTTGCCGCCCAGGAGCGCGGCTGGTCGCTGTTCTACATGGAGCAGCAGGACCTCTACCAGGGCGCCGGCCAAGCCCGCGCGCGCATGCGCCCGCTGAAAGTCTTCGCCGACCCGGAGCACTGGTTCGAGCTGGAAGCCGAACAAGACAGCGCCCTGAGCGAGCTGGACGTGATCCTGATGCGCAAGGATCCGCCGTTCGACATGGAGTTCGTCTACAGCACCTACCTGCTGGAGCAGGCCGAGGCCGAAGGCGTGCTGGTGGTCAACCGCCCGCAGAGCCTGCGCGACTGCAACGAAAAACTGTTCGCCACGC
>RCUU01000640.1_pt1 | contig 18546 bp, 16 predicted proteins | sample 2166211 | NCBI WGS metagenome assembly RCUU01 (sample SAMN09932620, study PRJNA488358) | compost metagenome | feature: garden; material: soil; isolation source: compost soil in phenylacetic acid-enriched culture | place: Germany: Experimental Botanical Garden Goettingen | collected 2016-01-27
TCCAGATATTCCACCTGATGATCTGTGAATTTCTGTCTCCAGTTGAAAGACAGCTCTTCACACAGACTTGTGATGGTCAAAAGCTCCGACCAAGCGACGTAACGTTTGTACCAGAAAAACTGAGGATGTTCGATCATATAGGGGTACAGATCGTCGAATTCCGTATGTTTGCAATCCAGCGCACGCTCGAAGTGATCCTTGGCCTCGGTTAGTTTATCAATAAAAAATTGCTCTGTCACCGGTTCTTTCCCCATTGTGACGCCTCCTCTCTCATGTCTAATTTTTATTATAAAGGAAAACTTATAGAGTGAAAAGCAGATGTTTTAAAAATAGGCTAAGTTCCTGCAATTGTAACTTTCTATTCGTCAAAGACAATCTTACCTTCATTCAGAGACATGATTCGGACAAGCGACTCCAGCCGGATCCCCTGTTCCCTGATGGTCCGGGCTCCTGCCTGGAAGCTTTTCTCTACCACCACACCAAGGCCGACCAGTTCAGCACCGGAACGCTGGATGATTTTGATGAGACCGCGCGCAGCATCGCCGTTGGCAATGATATCATCAATAAACAGCACCTTGTCATCCGGGGAAATAAATTGGCGGGAAAGCATGATGTCTGTAACTATGCCTTTGGTGAACGAAGGCACTCTTTCGCATAGCGCATCCGGATCAGCGAGCAGTGTTTTTTTGCGGCGGGCAAAAACCAGCGGCACCTTCATTTCGTAAGCGGTGGCAAATGCCACGGCAATACCCGAGGATTCCACGGTAACCACACGTGTAACTCCAGCATCAGCAAATCTCCCGGCAAACTCCCGTCCCATTTCCATCGTCAGCATAGGATCAACCTGGTGGTTGAGCAGAGCATCCAGCTTCAGTACCTGATCGGAAAGGACAACCCCTTCCTGTAAAATCCGCTGTTTCAATATTTCCATGACTATGAACCTCCATTACCCTTTATAATTCCAGACGTTCCACTGTAATAACCTCGTATTAGCATTAGGCGGAAGTCATGTCCTTCTGCTCCTCATCATAACCTGTACTATATGGACTGCACAAGGCTATCCTTTGGGCATAGCTATTTTTATCTTGGCAGCACTTTTAAGGAGGGAGCCATGAAATCCCATGTCCGTACCCTGCAAATCGCTTTTACTTATATTGGCACTATCGTAGGCGCCGGATTCGCTACCGGCCAGGAAATCCTCCGTTTCTTCACACGTTACGGCCACTGGGCGTTGCTGACCATCCTGCTCTCCACCGCCTTATTTATCTGGCTTGGCACCAAAATGATGCTTATCGCCCGGCGCGTTCAAGCAGACTCTTACGAGGATTTCAACCGCCATCTTTTCGGTGAACGTGTCGGCAGGAGCATCAGCCTGTTCACCATGATTATCCTGATTGGCGTGAACAGCATTATGCTGGCCGGGGCCGGGGCTATTTTTCAGGAGCATCTCGGACTGCCCTATCAGGCCGGGCTGCTGCTGACGATTCTGGGTTCCTACCTGCTGCTGAAGCGCGGAATTTCAGGTATCCTGCAGATCAACAGCCTGGTTGTGCCGTTAATGCTTACTCTGTCGCTAATTATTATTTTTAATACGCTGGGCGTGCCCGGTGCGGAACGCTTTTTGTTCCTTCCGACGGATCACGGCTTCTTTGGCGCCTGGATGTCGCCTCTGCTCTATACCGCGTTCAATCTCGGGATGGCCCAAGCTGTACTAGTCCCGCTGGCCCGGCATACCGATGATGAAAAAGCTCTGCTGAGAGGCGGCATTCTCGGAGGGATAGGCATTGGCTTCATGCTGCTGGCGGCACATTTTGCCATGAGCTCGCAGATGCCGGGCATCCTTCAATATGAAATCCCGATGGGCAGCATCGCCGTCCGCCTTGGCCCCATCGTACAGAGTATCTATCTGCTGCTGATTTTCTTGGAGATCTTCAGCACCTTCGTAGCAGATATCTATGGCGTTGGCGTACAGCTGCAGCAGCGTCTGCCGGTTGCCCCCGCGCTTGTGACTCCACTCTTGATGCTTATCTGCTACGTGTTCAGCCAGTTCGGCTTCAGCTCGCTGCTGTCCATTTTTTATCCCATCTTTGGCGCAGTATCGCTTGTATGGGTCGTAATGCTGCTGCGCGCCCCGATGTCCCCGCCTCCGCGCCCACCTGATCCTCCAGGGACGGACGGCAAGGGAATCACTATCGTTGCCGTAAAACCGGTGATCCGGATTACGCGGAAATAACTGCTGCCGGCAGATAGGCACTTGTTATACCTTTAGAATGAAGAGTAACCTTTATTTCAAAGGTATTTTTACCTTTGATTACGCCGATTCCGGCGGGTACGGCCATTTCAAAGGTATTTCTACCTTTGATTGCGCCGATTCCAGCGGGTACGGCCATTTCAAAGGTATTTTTACCTTTGATTGTGCCGAGCATTGCTGACCGGCGGGCTTCTCCTAAGACAGTTTAACTTAGCTCTGCGGTGAAATCCACACCGCTGTGCTCTAGACAGAGATTACCGAGGCAGCAGGAATCATCCGGGCAGCCGCTTCGGCCACATGTCTGTGGCAGGTCATCATGATGATCTGCCGGGTTGCCGACAGCTCGCCAAGCAGGGCAAGTGCCGCATGCAGCCGGCGTTCATCGAAATTCACGAACAGGTCGTCGAACAGCAGCGGAAGATTCGCCTGCCGTGTCATCGTCTCCGCAAGCGCCAGCCGGATAGCCAGGTACAGCTGCTCCGCCGTTCCCCGGCTGAGCAGGCCGCTGTCCAGCAGCCCCAGGTTCTTGTGCTCCGCTTTCAGCTCTTTGTTGCCGAGCGTCATGACTACCCGCTGGTACTCTCCTTCCGTCAGTTTGGCAAAATATTGGGAAGCCAGCAGCAGCACCTGCGGCTGCTTTTCCTGTTCATAGATACGGCGGGTTCTGCCCATAAGCTCAGCCGCCAATGCTGTTACCGCATATTGGCCAGCAATTACCCGCAGCGCCGCCCGCTGCTCCTCCAGCTGCTGGAGGACTGAATCCTCCATCCCACGCTCCTTCAAATATTCCCGCTCCTGCAGCAGCTTGCCCCGATGCTGGAGCATAACATTACGTTCATCCTCGATACTAACCGCAGCCTCCTCCGCAGCATTCCGTTTCTGGGCCAGAGTGTATGCATCATGCGTCTCCAGCAGTTTCAACAGCTCAGCGGTGGCTTGATTCTCCCAGCCTCCGAACATGGCCAGCTCCCATTGACGAATCATTTTTGTCAAATCAACACGTTGCTGCACGGCTGATGACCGCCGCAGAAATTCTTCAGCGTCAGCAGCTCCGCCTTCCTGCAGCAGTTCGCGGGAACGGCGTGACAGCTCCTCCAGTTCCCTGCCGCTAACCGCCATTTCTTCCTGCAGTTCCAGCAGCCGCGCGTTCATCGCTTCCCGGCGCAGCAGTTCAACCTGAAGAAGGTCCCATTCCCGCTTTCTCCATTCCAGCCAGCTGAGAAGAGATAAACCTCCGGCTTCAATTTGTTGTTGAAGCAGAGGAGTTGAGGTGGCGGGAGGAATTTTAGACTCCAAGACGGAGACTGGCTGTTCAATATCGGCCAATGAAGCGTGATTGAGCATTTCCGATTGATTGGAGACAGCAAATGCGTCTGAGCCCCGTACAGAAGGCCCGGTTTCAAGCAGCGGAGCGTTTGACGGCAAATCCCGGTGCCCTGAACCAGCAGGCGTGCCCAATTCTCTATCCTCTGCTTCCTCCTGTCCAGATCCAGCCTCCTTTTTCAGCGCCAGTACTCCCTGCTCAAAGGCAGAACACTCGGATGTCAAGGTCCCCAGACGCACAACAAGCTTGTGCTCCTGACGCAGCAGTTCATTGCCCTGCTCTACCATTGAGAATATTTCCGGTAATCCCTCGGGTGACAGACCATCAGGCAGCTTGCGTTCATGCAGCCATTGCTCATAGCGTCCGGCCAGCTCCGTGAAATCCGCCTCAGCCTGTTCCAATTCTGCAGCAAGTGCGCGTTCCTGTCCCGAGAGCGCGTCCACCTCCACCCGGCAGGCCTCGCGTTCGGCGGCCAGCTGCTGGGCGCGCTGCCGCCAGGCATTCCAGGCGTCCATGAGCCTGCGAAGCTCCTTCATCCCGGCCTCCAGCCCGCTGGCGTCGGGGCCTACGCCTTCCGCCGGCCGCCGCCCCGGCCGGCCAAGCCCGCTCTCCGGCTCCGCGCCGGAGAGCAGCAGCCCCCGCAGCCGCTGCATCTCCGCTGCGGCTGCACTGCCCGCCCCGCCGTACCCCGGCGGGGCCACGTCTGCCCTGCGCGCGGAGCGCAGGGCAGACCACAACGCCAGGTCCGCTGCGACCAGCAGGCCGAGCGCGGCCCAGGCGCTGACCGGCGGTGCGCCGGTCAAGTGCAGCGCTGGCGGCAGCAGCAGCGTAAGCGCTGCGCCCGCCAGCAGGAAGCGCCGGTAGCGCTGCGCCCGGCGCCCGTTGCTGCCGGTGCCGCTGCCTGCGGCGCCGCGGCCGCGCAGCGGCCCTTCGCCGAGCTGCGCTTCGCGCCAGCGCTCGGCAGCCTGCTGCAGCTCGTCCCAGAGCTGCAGCAGTTCGCGCGGGCTGCGCGCAGCCAGGCCCGCGAAGTCGGCGGCACCGGCGGCGTGCTCGCGCGCCAGGGCCCGGTCTGCCGCCTGCAGCGAAGCGGCGGCACCGGCCAGGCGGGAGCGCAGCGTCTGGCGCTCCGCTTCCCGGGCTTCCATGCGGCGGTCATACGCGCTGAAGCCCGCCGCAAAGCGCCGTGCGGCTTCACGGTCTGCCGCCGTAGCGGAGAAGCCTGCCAGCTCGGCCTTGCCCCAGCCAGCACCGATTCCGCGCAGAATGCGCTGCAGATGCACTTGAAGCGCATCAAGCTCAGCCGCAAGGCGATCCGCCTCGGCTTTCTTGTCTTCATAGCTGCTCCTCCGGCGGTCCAGTGCTTCAAGGTGTGGTCCCTGAGCCTGAAGCCGCTCATCGGGCGGATTCTTCGCCAGTTCAGCAGCAAGTTCGCCATGCTGCCTCTTCAGACGGAACACTGCCCCTTCGGCACTTTTCAGCTCCGCCTCCAGGAACCGCCAGCGGGCCGCTCCATTCTCCGGAAAAGAAGCGATAACCGGAAGCTCCGCGAGCTCCAGCCTGGCTTCACTCCATTTCAGCCACAGCTCGCGGATCTCCTGGGCTTTGCGCAAGTGGACAAGTCCTCCCGCAGCAGTCCGGCGGCGGTCCTCAAGCTGCGCCAATTGCAGCTCCACAGCTTCCAGTGACGCAATGTTCTGGTTATATCGCGGCAGATAGGAGCGGCTTTCAGCCACCTCCCTCTCCAGCTTTTCAATCGACTGCAGGATTTTGGCTGCCTCCTGCACCTTGCCGCGCGGCTTGTACAGCTTCTCGGCGTCCTGCTGCAGCCGCCGCTCGGCCCGCATAATCTCACCGCCGCCTCCCATCCCCGCATGGAACAGATAGCTGCTCATCTCCTCGGATTGCAGCGCTCCAAGCTCCTGCAGCTCATCCAAAGAGACAGCGAACAGCTGGCGGAACATGCTGCGCGAAATGCCTCCCAGCAACCGCCGCTCCATTTCAGCCTGGCCTGCCTCTTCGGTTCTTCCGTCGGGATAACTAACGGTAATGTGCAGCTTTTCACTTCTGCCCTGCGTCTCCCCGCCCGCCATATACCGGCGGATTCTCCACTGTGCACCTTCACTGTCACGCGCAACCAGCATTCCCCCATGCTGTCCCCCGTGGGCAGGCTCATAGCGCTCCAGCATATTGGCTCTCCCTGGAATGCCAAAAAGCATAGCGCGGATGAACTGCAAGGTAGTGCTTTTACCGGCCTCATTGCGGCCATAGAGCAAGCTTACACCACGATCCAGCTTCAGCTCACGGTTATGCAGGCGGCCATAACCGCCAATCTGCAGCTCCTCTATTTTCACCCGGCATTCCCCCGTTCCTCCCGGCCAGACCTCTCCGCCTCAGCCTGTGCTGTCTGTTCTATATTTGATATGTCTTCTGCAATTCGCTCTTGAACGACCCATTTCCCAGGCAATATCTGCGGGTTCTCTTCCATCTGGTTTTCGTGCCCGGCCGTCAGCGTGGCTTCCGCATTTTCATCCACACCTGCAAGCAGCGTAATTCCAAGCTCGGCTGCATTTCTCAACCAGCCCAGCTTCTCCTCTGGCGGGACCGATGTGAGCATCCGGCGCAGCTCACGGTTTTCCATCAGCGGCTTGAGCGCACTGTCCATCAGCTCCTCCAGCATGCTGGAGGAATGTTCGCTTCGCCCTGCCAGCCGCAGCATTTCGCCAAGGAAGCTGTCCTCCTGAACCAGCCGCCCGCGGTCAATGGCCAGTCCGGTTTCCAGTACGAATCCTTCTGTCCAGACCAGACCCGCGTATTCTTTGCGTTCTGCACGAATGGCCTCCCGCCGCTGCAGTTCAGCGAGCAGGTCCTCCGCTGCGCCTTTCTCGGCCAGCACTCTGTGTACAGCGCCGCGTCCCGTCAGCCGGAAGCGGACCACCGACATCAGCTCCGGAAGCTCGTCCCTAATCTCCTCCACCGCCTGTTCGACTGTCTCAGCCCATTGCGCTTCATCCGCCAGGCCCTCGATAGAGAGTTCACGGACATGCCAGCGGACGGCATCCAATTCGTGAAACTTGAGGGTTGCCTGGCCTTCCTCATTCACGTCTACAACATAACATCCTTTGGGTCCCGACTCTTTGACGCTGCGTCCCTGAATATTCCCCGGATATACAATCGGCGGCTGCTCATGCAGAATATTGCGTTTATGTATATGTCCCAGCGCCCAGTAGTCGTAACCGCGGCTGATCAGATCTTTGCGGCTGCAGGGTGAATACGTCTCATGCTGGAGATCTCCATCCACATTCCCGTGCAAAAGGGCAATATGGTACAAATCGCTTCCCGGTCTGCGGTTAAACAGCAAAGATGTGTTCTCTGTCACCTTAGCCGTAGGATAGGAAATCCCGCTGACTACAGCAACCTCCTGTCCATCATTGCGTCTTCGGGCAACCACTTGTCCCGGTTCTCTGCCGCCGAATACGGTAACATGTCCCGGAGGCTCGGTGCTGAGGCGGGGCCCGTCCAGCGGATCATGGTTGCCATGAATCAGAAACACCGCAATGCCGTGCCTCCCCAGTTCATGAAGCGCCTCCTGAAAACGCAGCTGCCCCTGCAGTGAAGCTTCCGGGATATCATAGACATCCCCGCTGATGACCACAAAATCAACCTCTTCCTGAACAGCTACGCCAACAAGCCGCCCGAGGGCGGCGAAGGTGGACTCCCTTAAATAGGAGCGTATAGCCTGCGGAAGCTGCGCCAAGCCGGCAAACCGGCTGTCCAGATGCAGATCCGCAGCATGCAGAAAACGAAAAGGAATCATAACCTCACCCTTTCATTCCCGGCTGGTACTGCAGATAGGTTTTTTTAAGTTCATTGGCTACCCGTGTCAATGAGTACATGCTTTTGGCCTTATCCCAGGCTGAACGGGACAGCTCGTAGCGGTAGCCGGGATCGCTGATCACTTTTTCCAGGGCATCCGCGAGGGCCACCTCATCGTCCGGATTAACCAGCAGGCCGTTTACCCCGTCTTCGATCTGTTCCGGAATTCCGCCTACATTGGTGCCTACCAGCGCCAGGCAGCTGAGCGCCGCCTCTGCAAACACCGATCCGAAGGCTTCCGCGCGGGAGGGCAGCACAAAAATATCAAAGAACGGCATAAATTCCTCCGGGTGCAGCGTGTAGCCGTAAAAAATCGTTTCATTATAAATGCCAAGATTCTGTGCCAGCTGCTCCAGCTCTCCACGGCAAGGGCCGTCACCGATAATATGCAGCACATATTCATGATTGCGTTTTTTCAGCTCGGCGCAGGCTTTGAACAACGTGTCTATCCCTTTGGCAGGTACCAGACGGGTTACAGTTACCAGCTGCGGGATATCATTGTCATGCGGCACCGGCTTGAATCTTTTCTCGTCAAAACCGTTCGGAATGACTCCGATGCTGTCAGGGTGATCAATATACGGAGCCAAGTAGTCGGCAAAAGACCGCGACACCGTCATCAGCCGGTCGCTGACATGCTCCAGTTCACGGTAAATCGAGACGAGAAATTGATGCTCCAGCCCGCCTTCAAGGATGGCTCCATTCAGAATCAGCTCGCGTTCATAGCTGGAGTGCAAAGTTTGAATCAGCGGGATTTCGGGATAGATTTTTTTCATCGCCAGTCCGGCAATCGGATGATGGGCATGGATCAGGTCATAGTTTTTGCTCATACGCAGCTTGGTCCACCATATATAATCCTTGTAGGTCTGAATATATTTTTGCACAACAGGACTTTCGCCATAGAGGGTCCAGTCAAAGGTTTCAAAATGAATCTCTTCGCGTCCCTTGCCCCGGATGCGCTTGGGCAGCCAGAATAAATCCATGTCCCAGCGGCTGGAACGGAAGCGTTCCTGCAGATACGGGATCATTGAAGATACACCACCGGGTTGCTCCGGCGGGAAGAATAGCGCTTGCAGCAAGTTCATAAGGCATATCCCCTTTACAATTGCCCATTTACGGTGAGACCCGGCAATTATGATATAGTAGTATATATGTACTTTTACAGGTACGCTTAGGTCCCATACCTTGATTTTATCGGTATCTACCTGAAACAGCAACTAAGAAGAACCTGAAACCTATCTTTAGATTTTGACAAGAGGAGAAATGATGTATGAATGAAGAACGGCTCCCCGCCGCTTATACTGCCGCCATTCGAGAGATGCTGGGGCAGGAGGCGGACGCTTTTCTGGAGAGCTACACTGCGCGCCGGACCCAGGGGCTGCGGTTTAACACGCTCAAAAGCACCTCGCTTCCAGGCCGCGCAGCGGCTGAACACGCAGCAGCCCTGTTTGCCCTGACGCCGGTGCCCTGGTGTCCTGAGGGATATTATTATGAGGAACCAGCCCGGCCGGGACGGCATGCTTATCATGCCGCCGGATTATATTATATTCAGGAGCCCTCCGCAATGTCCGCAGCTGAACTGCTGGCCCCCCGACCCGGTGAAACCGTGCTTGATCTTGCGGCTGCTCCTGGCGGCAAAACCACCCATATCGCTGCTCTGATGCAGGGACAGGGACTGCTCATCTCCAATGAGATCCACCCGGAACGGGCTAAAATACTGGCGGAAAATGTGGAACGCCTCGGCATCCCCCACGCCGTTGTAACCAGCGCAGCTCCGGGAGAGCTGTCACGCCGTTTCCCCGAGGTTTTTGACCGCATTATGCTGGATGCGCCCTGCTCGGGCGAAGGAATGTTCCGCAAAGACCCCGCTGCCATCGGCGAATGGTCCCCGGAGCATGTAGAGATGTGTGCGGCAAGACAATGGGATATTCTGCAGGATGCTTACATCATGCTGAAGCCGGGAGGCAGTCTGGCCTACTCTACCTGTACCTTCAACCGCAAGGAGAATGAGGAGACCCTATCGCGGTTTCTGAGCGATTATCCCGATATGGAGCTGATCTGTGAGAAACGTTTGTGGCCTCATGTGGAAAAAGGCGAAGGCCATTTCGTCGCCTTGCTCCGCAAGGCTGCCACTGAAGAAGCGGCGACAAGCCGCAGTAAACGCAGCAGCGGACGGAGCAAAACCGGACCCAAGCTGCCTTCCACCGTCCGCGACGGCTATCAGCAGTTTATGAGCTGGGCGGCTGACGAGCTGCCGGGGTTTACCGCCCAGGGTATGCCCTTGCTCTTCGGAGAATCGCTGTATCTGCTCCCGGAAGCGTTCAGCACCAGCCTGCATACTGGTCTATTGGACGGGCTGAAGGTGCCCCGTGCGGGACTGCACATTGCCCATCTGAAGAAAAACCGCATTGAACCGGCACACGCCCTGGCAATGGCTCTTCAACCGGAACAGGCAGCACGCAGCTACGAGCTGGCGGCAGACAGTCTGGATATTCAGGCTTGGCTGCGAGGGGAGAGTCTTCCAGTTCCGCCTGAACTGCACGGATGGACATTAGTAACCGTAGACGGACTGCCAGTCAGTTGGGGCAAAGCCAGCTCCGGACAGCTAAAAAACCATCTGCCGAAAGGGCTGCGCATTCTCAAAACCCAGATTGACGAGCATTAGCCGGCTGACCACTACACGGGACCTCTTTTCGCATATGCCAAGGGAGGAATCGGATAGGGGTGCGGCTTCGGTGTCCTTACCTGGATGGTGAATATTGAGAATAAAAGGTCTCACAGTGTGATTGTATTTTGTGCAACAGATTCCACAGTTTGCCTTGCGAAAAAGGCATTCAATTGCATTTCATACAATTGAATGCGAAGAATGAAGTTCCAAAGGAGCATTTTCCGGAAATCTGCTGCACAGAATACAATAGTTTTTGTTTTTAAGCTAATTTAGGAGATATCTGCTGTAAAAAGTGCAATAGACATCCATGCCGCTCTTCTAGCAATCCTCAAAAAAAAGTCCGGCATGGAACAATTTCCCGCCGGACTTACCCGCTGCACATTTAATTAGCCTCAAGTTGAGGAGGATTAGGACAAGATTATCCATCAGACAAGCAGTACTTCACCAATGCATCGCGCACGCCATGCTCATTATTGGTGCCTGTAATCGCATCTGCTGCCGCCTTGACCTCCAGCGGTGAGTTGTCCATGGCAATCCCGAGACCGGCATAAGTGAGCATGGATATATCATTATAATAATTGCCGATGGCCAGAACCTCTTCTTGCGTTATCCCCAGCTGCGAAGCCAAGTTCATCAGCGCGTTGCCCTTGGAGGCGTCCGGATGCATGAAATCAACGAAAAACTCCCCGCTGCGCACAATATTATATTGATGCGTCCATGTGCCCCATTCCCGCTGCGCTTCATCCAGAATATCCGATTTGGTGAATACCGTAAACTTGACAACCGGTTCGCGGAAATCTTCCCAGGCCGGGAGAGATGCAGGCATAATCCGGAAATGCTCATACATATACGTGGCTTCCTTGGTCAGGTTGGCCACATTATCCACATACATATCAAAAGCCGTATTGACATCGTAATGAATATCACGCGCACGGCAGTATTCAATATAAGGGTCCAGTCCGCGGGCATCCAGTCCGTAGATATGCAGCACCTCGCGGTCCTCAACCCTCACCGTAGCTGCTCCATTGTGACCCAGCACATACCCGGCCAGCCCCATCTCCTCCATTAAAGGAATCGAATTCTGCGGGCTGCGGCCTGTGCACAAAACGATTTGCCCGCCCTGCCGCGTCACCTCGGAAATGGCCTCCTTATTCTCTGGGCTTAACTTGTGATCGTCATTCAGCAGTGTCCCATCCACATCCAGTGCAATCAGCTTGTATTTCATACCCCACCATCCTTGTCCTTCTATATCTGTATAATCTGAACCTGAAATATTTTATATCTTGGTTATGGTGACCGCTGCGGGGAATGTCTGGACTTCCGGTAGCTGTTATGTTTGAATCCCTTTGATTTGAACCGATGGCCGCGGCAGAAATCCAAACATAGCATTAGCTTACGAAGCCCGCTTTCCTGCGGAAAGCTCTTAGGTCTCCGCTACGCCGCCGCTAAGCAGCCTCAGCTCTTCAGCCGTCAGCTCCCGGCAAGCCCCAGGCGCCAGGCGCTCATCCAGCTTCAGCGCGCCCATGGACACCCGCTTCAAAAAGACCACCTTTTTGCCCACCGCCGCAAACATTCGCTTCACCTGATGGAATTTCCCTTCAGTGATGGTCAGTGAAATCTGCGAGACAGTCTTGCTCCCGCGTTCCCTTCCCAGAATGGCAAGCTGTGCAGGCAAAGTGACATAACCATCTTCAAGCTCAACACCGGCGGCAAAAGCAGCCACATCTGCCGCATCCACCTCACCCTCCACTGTAGCCTCATACGTCTTCGGCACATGCTTGCGGGGCGACAGCAGCTCATGAGCCAGCTGTCCGTCATTGGTCAACAGCAGTAAACCTACCGTATCCTTATCCAGTCTTCCGACCGGAAACGGCTCGAACTGCGCATATTCCGGCTTCAGCAAATCCAGCACCGTACGGTCCCGCTTGTCTTCTGTAGCAGACAGTACCCCGGGAGGTTTATTCATCATCAGATAGATAAATTCACGGTACACCACTGACTCGCCGCTAACCTCGATTTTGTCGGTATAAGGATCAACGTGAAAGCCGCTGTCTTTGATCACAGTTCCGTTTACGGTAATGAGTCCTTGCTTGGCCTGTTTGCGGATATCACTGCGCGAGCCTACGCCCATGTGGGACAGCACTTTATCGATCCGTTGTTTTTTTGAAGCATTTCCTGCTGCACTCATACGCTACGTCCACCTCCAGCCTGCGGGATATTCGTTCTTCAGCATACCATCCAGCCATTTGCCCCAGCCTGCACTGTAACCGTCGATACAGACCAGTACATAGCCCTTCGCGGAACTGCCTGACCGTACCGATAAGCGTTCCGCAGGAATCGAGAGTGTCTCACCTTTCAGATAAGAGACAGCTTCACCGCTTTTGCCCGACAATGAAAGGCTGCGGATACTTTCAGCGGGATGCAGCGCGGTAGCAAGCGGATGTCCGGGAATGAACCGGCCGCTGCGGATATGGCCCACATACCAGCCGGGACGAATCGTCTTTAGTCCGTCCAATGCAGCCTTCGGCAGCGGAGAGATATACAAATGATCACCGAACAGAACCGGATATCCGGCAGGCTGCCAGCCCAGCTGTTCTTCGGTGAATAGTGAATATGCAGCGAGTGCGCCCTCTTCTCCCATGCCCTGGGGCTGGCGTCCCGGAGCAGCGCCGCCGGATTTGCCGGATGCGCGGCCTCCTTTGCCGCTGCGTCCGCTCTCCGCTCTGGCAGCAGAGGCCTTTACTGAGGCTTGCACCTTGCTCCGTTTGCTCCGTGAGGAAACAGACAGTGCTATGTCCCGGATGGCCTGTCCCAGATCTGCTGCGCCCGCATCAGCGGACGCTCCGCTTCCGTCATGGCGCAGCACGGCCATGAAATGGCCCTCGCCTTTAACCTTATGCGGCCACAGCCGGGCTGCTCCCGGCAGCCCGCCGAGACCAGGCGAAAAAGATCCGGTTCCGCCTGCAGGAACAAGCGAAAACTCCGGATGACTGTCCAGAAACTCAGCGATCGTTCCTTCATTTTCTTCAGTGGCAAAGGTACAGGTAGAGTAGACCAGCGTTCCACCCGGCTTCAGGGCTGCTGCAGCCGAAGCCAGAATTTCACGCTGCATGGCGGCATATTTCAGCGGCGTTTCCGGCCCCCACTGCTTGACCATATCTTCATCCTTGCGGAACATGCCTTCGCCGGAGCATGGCGCATCGATCAGTACACGGTCAAAAAATCCGGGAAAGGCCGCAGCAATCCGCTCCGGGCTTTCATTCAGCACGACTCCGTTGCGGACACCGTACAGCTCCAGATTCTTGGCCAGAGCCTTGGTCCGCTCCGGATGAAGATCGTTGCTGACCAGCAGCCCCTCACCCTGCAGCTTGGCGGCAATCTGTGTTGATTTACCGCCTGGAGCCGCACATAAGTCCAGCACCCGGTCGCCGGGCTGCACACCAAGCAGCTCCACCGGGGCCATCGCGCTCGGCTCCTGAATATAGTACAGCCCTGCATGGTAATACGGATGTTTGCCGGGTCTCGCCCCTGCTTCCGTATAGAACCCGGACGGGCACCATGGAATAGGCTCAAGCGTAAAAGGGGTGAGCGCAAGCAGCTCCTCCACCGAAATTTTTAATGTATTGGCACGGATGCCGCCATAAGGAGTCTCTTGATACGACTCCGCAAATTGCTCATATTCCGATCCCAGCATGTCCTTCATGCGCTGCATAAAAGAGCCGGGCAGCTCAACTGCCATGTTGCTGTCCTCCAATAATCAAGGAACACCCCTGGGGGTGCTCCTGTGGTAGCCTAGCTATTCTTAATTCCTTATTTGCGGTGGAATGACGCCGGCCGCTGCGGACCGCGGCGCTGCGGATGGCTGGGGATGATGTCCCGGCCCGCCGCAGCCACTTCCTCTATAAGCTTCGGGTCAATCAGCTCAATCGTGAGATCATAATACTCGAATGGCTGCTCCGCGTAGGTTTCCAGCTTCCTTGCGTAATCTCCCGCCTCGCGGGCCAGCTTGGCAAGGTTGATGCCAAGGGTGTCCGCAGGATATCCCTGCAGAACCCCATGCGCGCGGTTCAGCATAATCAAGCCGCCGCGCACGTTGTTGTTACGGAAATGGTACAACCCCACTGCTGCCTGGAGCAGCGCCTTGTAGAGCGGATCCTTGTCCCTGGCCAGCCACAGCTCTTCTAACACCTCATGACATTCAAAATAATCCCTGTCCCGGTTGAAGTAGACCAGGTAAGCCAGGTACAGCCGTTCATAGGCCATCCGGCAGACTGTCCTTTTTGGCATTCGACAGCAGCTCACGCACATGATCCAGCAGTTCCTTCATCGCTTCCATATCCTGCGCCTGCCAGATCTGATTGAAGCGCTCCTGGCTTTCAATCGCTTCATTGACCAGATGGTAGAAGTACAGCTGATGAATCGCCTTCAGCAGTTGGGTCGTAGTATTCGAATTTTCCTCGAAGGTTTTCTGCGCCTCCAGGATTTCATCACGGATGCTGGACATTTCACTGTCCAGAATAGAGGCGGCTTCCGCAGCCGTCTTCAGACGCAGCCGCATTTCATCGGGCAGACTTTCCCGGTATTTGTAGTTCAGGGAATGCTCGATGGTTGCCCAGAAGTTCATGGCGAGCGTGCGGATCTGAATCTCGGCGAGCACGATCTTTTGGCCCAGTGCCGTCTGCACCGGATATTTAATAATCATATGGAAGCTGCGGTAGCCGCTTTCCTTATAGTTGGTGATGTAATCCTTCTCATAGAGGACCTCCAGATCCTTGCGGGCACGGATATATTCTGCCACTCTGCGGATATCTTCGACGAACTGGCACATGATGCGAATCCCGGCGATATCCTCGATCCCCGTTTCCAGATCCTCCATTTTCACGTTTAAACGCTGGGCCTTCTCCAATATGCTTGACAGCCGCTTGACGCGTCCGGTTACGAACTCAATCGGCGTATACTCTTCTCTTTTCTTAAGCTCCGAGCGCATTGTTTTGAATTTAACCTTCAATTCCTCCACAGTTTGTTCATATGGAAGCAAAAATGTTCCCCAGTCCCTGACGTCCATCGCCTTGTCCTCCTGTCCATTCATCCTTCAGTGATGATCAGCGCCCACCGCTTCTAGGATATGAGAGAACCCGTCCCGCCGCAGCAAATTCCGTAGTCCGGCGTGCACTTTGCGGTTAACCTCCGGTCCTTCATAGATGAGAGCTGTATAGATTTCGACCAGACTCGCGCCTGCCCGGATCTTGTCATATGCGTCCTGGCCGGTAAAAATACCACCTGAACCGATAATCGGCAGATTGCCGCCTGTCTGGCGGTAGATCCTGCTGATAATTTCAGTCGAACGGTCGCGCAGCGGTTTGCCGCTAAGGCCGCCTGTCTCTCCTGCCTTATCACTCTGCAGCCCCTCACGGCTGAGTGTGGTGTTGGTGGCGATCACACCGTCCATTCCGGCCTCAGCGATCGTATGTACCATATATTCCAATTCTCCGTCGCTGACATCAGGTGCGATTTTGACCAGCAGGCTTTTGGCAGCACCGTTCTGTTTGTGCTGAAGCTCCATTTCCTCCTTGACCTGCGCCAGAAGGTTCGACAACTCGCTGCCATGCTGCAGACTGCGCAGATCCGGCGTATTCGGCGAGCTGATATTGACCACAAAAAAATCACCGTACGGATAAAGCGTACGGATACACTGGCGGTAATCCTCATGTGCGGATTCATTGGGCGTCGTTTTGTTGCGTCCGATGTTCACTGCCACTGGTATCCTGCGTTTCTTAAGCCCTTTCAGCCGCCGCGCCATTGCTTCGGCACCTTCATTGTTGAAGCCCATCCGGTTGATCAGCGCTTCGTCAGGCAGAAGCCGGAACAAACGCGGGCTGTCATTGCCCGGCTGGCCCTTCGGCGTTACAGTGCCCACTTCCATAAATCCAAAACCGATGGAAGAGAACCCGCCCACCGCTTCAGCGTTCTTATCCAGGCCTGCCGCAAGTCCCACCGGAGTCGGAAAGTGCAGGCCGAACAGATCTACTGCAAGGTCGGCTGTTTCAGGAACGCCGTACATAAGCCGCATCGCGGCATTGCCGCCAGGCACCAGATCTGATTTGTTCAGTCCGCCAATGACGAGATGGTGCGCTTTTTCCGGGTCCATTTTAAAGAAAATAGGTTTGCCTAAATGTCGATACAGCACCGCTCTCGCTCCTTCAAAGGGAACCCTTAAGTAGGTCAGGTGAATCCCCGATTCTGTAGGTTTCTTCTTAATTTTAGCCGTTTCCGGGGGAAAAGAAAAGTTTTTTACCGGACAAGTGCTTCCCGGCGAAACGCAGAGTATAGTATTTTTCTTGTAAACGCATTACAATGTAAGGGTAATCAACGATAAAGAGAGAAAGAAGGATGGCCAATATGTCTACAAAGCGCAAACCCCCAACACTGCAGCAGAAAAAAGAAGAAGTTAACCGCAAAGCAATCCTATGGATCAGTGCCAGTCTGGTGCTTCTGATTCTTCTGATTATTGTCTTATTTATTGTTGCAGGAAATTAATTAAGCCAATGGTAGACTTTGTTGGGGTTGGTCTGATTCAGCGGTGTGCCGGACGGGAAACGTTCCTCGGGCAGCAGCAGTTCGTCAGGCAAAACCCCTTTACTAATTTGGACCTTCGTCCCCATCGGCACCATCGCGAACAGCTCTTCCACATCCTCGCGTTTCATCCGGATACAGCCCAGTGACTCATCCTTCCCGATGCTGTCCGGCTCATTCGTGCCATGAATGGCATAATTCGTGTCCGAGAGCTGCATGCCGCGGCTGCCGAATTCCCCGTTGTCATGCCCGTTCGGATTGACCACCTTGTCAGAGATCGCAAACTCCCCTTCCGGTGTCCTGCCGCCCCCAAGGCCAACCGCATAGTTCCGCAGCATAATACTGCCGCTGGTTACTGCCAGGCGGTGATTTTGTTTATCCACGATAATGACAAGCGGGCTGTTAAAAAAGGGCGGCTGCGCCTTGCTCCGGTTGGCCATATCTTCCGCACTTCGGTTTCCCTCCACAGCACTCGTGGCCCCCGCTGCAGCAGGCAGGGAAGGCTGTGCCGAAGCCTGGGGCGGCTGTGGAATTAAGGCCGCACGCAAGGCGGCGAATTCCTGTTTCATGAGCGGGGTCGTTCCGCCCAGAATATTCCCCGGAAAAGGCCGGGTCAGCTCCTTCAGCGATTCCGGAACCTTTCCCTTGCTGCTCTTGTAGGAACGCATAGCGCTCCATAGGGTTGCCAGTTCCTCCTGCTTATCCTGCCATAGCTCCGCCTGTTTCTTCAGCCCGCCAGCTTCCGGCGGTTCGCAGGCACAGGCAGCCGGATCATAGGACTGGTATACGATCTTCCCATTCCTGCTCTGCTCCAACGTAGCCACAAGCGGCAGGTTTTTCTTCCATATCTGCCAGCGCCCTGATTTTTTCATGGCCAGCACCGCTGTTTGGGATGGCTCCTTCTGACTCTTCAGAATCCCCTCCAATGTCTGGGCCGCCGAAGCCGCATCTTCTCCTGCCGCCGTAAACCCCATGACAACCGGAGCCAAAGGTTCCTCTTCATCTGCGGGCGGCGCAACCGCCGGCTCTTCCAGATCCCCGGCAGCAGTCTCCGGGACGGAATCTACGGATTCGTCTATATTCACGCCAGGGGCCACTGCAGACGGGATCAGCACCAGCAGAAAAAGGATCAGTGTCAGCAATCCCCGGCGCAGCCTAAGCCTGGATTCATGCCGCTGCCGGTCTGCCCTGATCAGCCCCTCCTCATATTCCCGGAGCATATCCGCCGGTACCTTGCTGTGTTCAAAGGCTTCATACACTTCACCAGCCTGGTTGAAGCAGTAATTAGCCTTTCCATGCTGTCCGTTCTTATAATATTCCTTACCAAGCAAGTACCATGCCATCTTATTATCGGGATGCATCTGAACATAAGCTTTGAGATGCTGCGAGTTTTTCATCGGGGCCTCCGCGGATTGTGGAATACTCAATCTTTATATTTTATATCGGCCGGTTCATTAAAAAAAGACATCCCCAGCCGCATTTATCGCAGCAAAAAGATGCCTTTATGGAAATATAAGGATCAAAAATAAGTTTCACCTCATTTCTGATCCTTATATTTTGCGCAGATACGAATAACCCGGAGGTTTAGCCTTCTTTGTTAAAAGGTACGTCTGCAATTTTGATGGAGTCCGTAGGACATCCGTCGGCAGAGTCCTGCAGATCATCGAACAAGTCGTCGGGAATCGCGGTCACACCGTGGTTGCCGTCGTTTTCGTAGATCACTTCCGCCAAGCCTTCATCATCATAATCAAAAATATCAGGGGCCGTTGCGCCACAAGCACCGCATGCGATGCAGGTATCTTTTTCGACCCAAGTGTATTTAGCCATTTTTTCTCTGCCTCCCGTTGAACAATACAGACC
>RCUU01000641.1_pt1 | contig 18533 bp, 18 predicted proteins | sample 2166211 | NCBI WGS metagenome assembly RCUU01 (sample SAMN09932620, study PRJNA488358) | compost metagenome | feature: garden; material: soil; isolation source: compost soil in phenylacetic acid-enriched culture | place: Germany: Experimental Botanical Garden Goettingen | collected 2016-01-27
CGAAGGACCTGTTACTCCGATTCGTCGAATCTTGAATTTTGCGTTCACGGAAATCCCGGCCTCCTGGAATTCCTTCTCCCAATCGTTTCTAATGGACTTCCAGAACGATAAATTTTTTCTTCGAATCGTATTGCTGAATCCAAACACATCTGTAGCGTAATTTTTTTGTACTTTGGTAATCATTTGCAGTACAGTTTCTTCTATCTGCTTCTTCAGTGTTTCTTGTAAAAGGTTTATTCTCTCCGGCTTCGATAGATCGAGGCTGGTGTTATTTTCACGAATGGCCCCTTGCGCGGTTAACGAAACTTGTATATTCAGTTTGTCCCCCTTGACGACAGGGTTAATCTTACTGCGCATTTTATACAGGTCTACACTGATGTTTCCATCTTCGTGAGGTATTGTAACCGGCACAGTCCATTTATTAATATTTCCGGACACCCATCTCATGACCAACGATTCTTTTGAATCCAGGAATCCAACCAATTTCAAGTCTTTATTTAAAATACCCGAACCTGCAATTCTGAACCCTTCCTGGTCATTACCGGATTGTTCATCCTGTGAATCGCTATCCATCCCTATGGAGATTGCAGGAACAGCCGGACAGGCTCCTTCACTGGTTGCAGATAGCAGAAAGTTTAAAAAACCGGTGTCTATAAGTGTTCCTAATTGCTTAAATTCCCCCGAAACTCCCAGACCAGGCACACTCTCTAAAGGATACGATAATTTCAGGAAATTTTTTGCCGTGTTTTCTTTAACAATAAATATATCGCTTCTGAGCTTAAGGTCCGGATCTCGTGTGTAGGTATCGATTACCTTTTTGAGTCCGTGCCTTGCCATCGCTTCCCCGATCACGATAACCCGACGATGCCCACGGAATAATTGTCTGGATAATTTCGCCTGCATCCGCTGTACTGCATCAAGCGTATTTGTTCCCTCGGTTGTGACTGTAAAAAATGGCCTTCCGTTCCCTCCGCCTCCTCTTCCTCCACTCTGATCACCGCTTATTTTTGTTGGAATGATAGTTTGAGCGGTAATTGCGACTTTATCATCCTTGGCTTTATCGATCCCCCACGCAAGCTCAATAGCGATATCATTTACTTCAGAACTGTCCCAACACCCTGATATGAATAGAAACGATAGCAGCAAAAAGAAGATGCAGGCTCCTCGTTTATTTATCATTTGCCTCGTCTCCTCTTTCGGAATTTGTCTGATATCCTTCCGGTATCCGTGTCTTATTGGGCCCGGTAAACAATGCAGGGCGTTGTTTCATGCTCCATCTTGGGGCGCGGAGGAAAACATCCTTTACATTTTGAGGTATTTGAGGAACAACCGGACTCAAGTAGGGTACACCAAATGAACGAAGACCGAGAAGGTGTATCATAATCACGAATATGCCGCTTATTATTCCGAACAACCCAAGCAAACCTGCCAAAATCAACATCGGGAAACGAAGAAGACGGTATGCGGTCCCGAAATTATATCGCGGTATAGCAAACGACGCGATTCCTGTCGTGGCAACAACGATGACGACAGGCGCTGATATGATCCCTGCTTGTACTGCGGCTTGTCCAATGACAAGTGCTCCAACAATGCTAACTGCTGAACCAACAGCTTTAGGCAAGCGGATTCCGGCCTCACGAAGCCCTTCGAACATAAATTCCATTAACAGCGCTTCAACAATCGTAGGTAAAGGTACGCCTTCTCTGGCTTTAGAGATACTAATGAGCAGGTCTGTAGGAACAAGCTGTTGATGAAAGGTTGTGAGCGCTACGTATAACGACGGAAGCAACAATGCGATATTAAACAAAGAGTAGCGTATGAGGCGAACGAAAGTAGTGTAAATAGATCGTTCGTAATAATCTTCTACCGCCTGCAGACCTGTCCAGAATGTCATCGGGACGATCAACACGAACGGGGTGTTATCAACGACAATGGCGATTTTTCCTTCAAGCAAACTGGCGCATACGATGTCAGGCCGTTCTGTATTTTGAATTTGGGGAAATGGAGACCAATGAGCATCTTCAATAAAATCTTCTATATAACCCGATTCAAGTATCCCGTCAATTTGAATATGGTCGATTCTTTTGCGGACTTCATCGAGGATAGTGTTTGATGCAATCCCTTCAATATACACAATTTCGATATCCGTTTTGGAAACCTGACCTACTGTAATGCTTTCTATTTTCAGCTTTGGACTACGAATTCGCCGGCGTATTAAGCTTGTATTGGTACGAAGGGATTCTGTGAATCCGTCTCTAGGTCCGCGAACAGAAATTTCTGCTGCCGGTTCTTCGATACTACGTTGTTCAAACCCTGAAAGTCCTGCAACTATGGCCTTGTCCTCTCCATCGACAAGTAAAACAAAATTCGCCTGTAGAATCCCGTTGACCACATCGCTGACTTTTAACACGGTTTGAACTTGAGATATAGCAACCAGTTGCTCCTGAATGATCTGTCCAGACACAGAAGTTTCCTGCTCACATCCGTGAGTTCCATTAAATATAAAAGGCATTAATACCAACTTATCCAACATTTTCGAATCAATTAAACCATCTGCGTAGACCAATAACACGCTGGGACGGGTGCAGACTGGACGGAATACGATATCAGAGCATTTCTGAAAGGTTTCTCTAAGCATTTCCTCATTGATCGCAAGCGCAGTGTTTAAATTTATCTTTTGTTCGTCAGGGGGAGGAGTCGATTCAACTTGGCTAGTGATATGAATTGATTTTTTTCGATTCTTCATCCGAAACAAATGAATATCCCCCAATCCATATAAATATTGCAATGATGTACAGTTGAGTAGTATATCCATAAACTTCAGAATTATCTTGATATTGACTAAAGGATGACATCATTTGAATTATATCGTTCTATTTGGGGACATTATACGTATATCGATAACGGCCAACTCTTCCCCAAAGGATGATCCATGTGATTCTTGCTGTTCTAGCTTTGATAGCCTGGTTTGTAATGATTGTGTTCGCTTTTGTTCGCAAAGGAATGTCTCTGAATGATTTGATTTTTTTGTACTTTATTATCGTAATCATAACAATTACTCTGTTCACAATACTGGATATCAATTTACATTGGGTTCCGCTGACTCGAACTGTCGAAGGTTCCTTTGCTATGTATATTTGCCGCTTTATTGTAATCCCTTTTCACATTCTCATGTCAGTATGTGCTGTACACCTGCCTCAATTAAAATCGATATGGCGATGGGGAATCCCCGGGGCGAACTTATTGTTCTTATGTGTGGAAGACCGTATTTATTTGATGGCTGACCTTATTACCTATCAAAGCTGGAATGAACTATATTCATTTCTTATGTATAGCGTATTTATAGTCTTAATATGGTGGATAGCCCGGTGGTTTGTTGGTCTGGACAGAGGAGGATTTAAATAAATATGAAAGAGATTCGTTTTGACAGCAATTTTAATTCGAACGAGTGGTTTATCATCATTTCACTCATCGTTGGTATCTTGGTAGTGTTAATGCTACCTCAACGATATACAAAAAAAACGACTGGCATATATCTCATATGCGGCATATTTTTTGGTTTTATTTTTGATCACACCTTAAGTGTGTTTCCTGTCAGTTACTATGTGATCAATGATAGCAACAAATTTGAACTGATGGATTTTTTATCCCATGTCATGTACGGTGCTTACAGTTATCTGTTTTTTTATCTATATGATTATTTCAAGATCAAGCCACGTTTATCTGTGGTGTACGTCCTGGTATGGGCTTTAATCAGTTTCGGATTTGAGGGGATTAGTGTTGCCGTAGGAGTTTTTCATTATGAAAATGGATATACAATCTATTATTCTTTCGTGATTTATTTAATGGTCATAAGTATTTGGCTGCTCCTGCACAGAATTGTTAATGCTTACGGGGAAAAACAATTTTGATTTCCAACTGCAAAAAAAGACTGCCGGATCATTCTTCCGCCAGTCTTTTTAATTGCATGTAGTACACGCCTTGCCCTATTCGTTGGACAATTCCTTAAAGGATTTGACTTTACCATGCGGATGCTGGTCTTGCTTGCGAGATTTCCAGGCAGCTTCTTTCCTTCTCTTCTGGTCAGCCATAACAGTTGTCCTCCTCTAGAAATAAGATGTATACCACTTCATTATGTTGTCATTCCTTGACCTTGTTCATTCATTAATACATCATTTGGAAATGAGATCTATTTCCGTATTCAAGCTGGAATCAGTAAAACTATAAAAACCAGGATTTAATGCAATTGTACCATTAAAATCAATATTTTTATAACGCTCCACCTTTTTGCCGATATTTCGACTATATGACTGATAACTGAACCCAAACGTGCATTCCTGGATATTATCTTGATTAATTGAATTGTACGGACCCAATTCCGCCAGAATATTGTTTACATGAAGTAGTACTTGATTTAACATGTAACATCTGTCATAGTCAAGTACGGTGATAAAAAAGATAATTTAAAACGATAATATTTTTTTATGACTATATTGTGAGAAAAGAAGGACCTGAAATGAATCGAAATCCGTACGCAACACTGATCAGCAAACCCGTGAAAGCTTCGCTCAAACCCGTACAGGAGGTCGGAATTATTCTCGTTTCCGCTCTACTTGTGGCTGCCGGGCTTAATTTGTTTTTAATCCCCCACCAGCTATTATCCGGTGGAATCACAGGGGTAGCTTCCATAATCGGTTATGTCACCGGATGGAATATTTCCGTAATCTATTTTGTACTTAATATCCCACTGATCATATGGGGCTGGAAAGCGGTCGGGCGAAGATATATTGTCCTTAGCTGTATATCTGTCGTTAGCACCACTTGGTTTATGGCTATTATTCCTGTCATACAGGTAGCAAAAGACCCTCTTCTCGGCGCTGTATTTGGCGGTATCATCTCAGCCGCAGGCATCGGCGCTTCATTGCGGGTCGGCGGTTCCACCGGTGGATTTGATATCCTCGGTTCCATCGTAACGCGAAAACGGGATGTTCCTATGGGCAATATTCTTTTCATCATGAATGGAGGAGTTATTTTGGCGCTCGGCTTTTTCCAAAGCTGGGATTTGGCGCTTTGCTCCATGCTGTCTACGTTCGTCAAGGGCAAAGTCGTTGACGCGATTCATGTTGGCCACATCAAGGTCACCTGCTTCATCATAACCAGAGAAAAAGACCAGATGCTTTGCCAGCTTCGCAAGCTACACCATGGCATAACTTGTATCCATTCGGAGGGCGGCTATAGCGAGCAGAAAAACTACACTTTGATGACTGTAACCACACGATATGAACTTGCAGCAGTCAGAAAAACAGTTGTCCAAACCGATCCGACGGCCTTCATGAATGTCGTGCAATCCACTGAAATACTTGGACGTTTTGCAAGACCCAAGATTTAGGCATCAGATAAATGATTAGCCTGATCGATAATATGTAATATAAAAGAAATGACGATGCTCAGGATGTGGTTCCTGATCTCGTCATTTTTTAGATCCATATGTGCACACATGAATACAACCGCCTATTCTATTCCTTTCTTTGATTTTCACTCATGGCTTTCCTTAAGTCATAATCATTGATATCGATATCCAAATCCATCCCTAAGGCTAACTTGGCCAGTTGTCTTCCAATATACGGACCCATCGTCAAGCCGGAAGCTCCAAGTCCATTTGCTGTAATCAAACCCTTCCAGCCAGGTACGGCACCAAGCACCGGAAGAAATCCAGGGGTAAAAGGACGGAAACCAACCCTTACCTCTTCAAAAGTACTATTCACCAAACCGGGCGCCAACTCCAGTCCTTTGTTCAGAATTTCCTGCATTCCGCCTGCGGTAACTCTTGTGTCGTAGTCTTCTACTTCATTTTCGTGGGTCGCTCCGATCACGATCTTTTTGTGGTCAAATGCTAACAAATATTGATCAGAAGGCGGAATGACTACAGGCCAATACCCTGTGTCTTGAGAATCGGAAATCTCAAGATGCATAATTTGAGCTTTTTGATAACGAACTTGAAAGTCTATGCCTAATGGCAGCAGCAATTGATTTGCCCACGCACCAGCGCAGACAACGATCTCCTCGCCCCAATAGCTATCTGACCCTGCAACAACTCCTGTTACCCGGTTCGACTCATATTGGAGTACGGCATCACCTTGAATAAAAACAGCCCCTTTCCTTTGTGCTGAACGGATTAAAGCATCACGAAGCGCACGCCCATCCACACGGGCAGCTCCGCTAATGTGAACGGAATGATAATCCTCAGCTAACAGTGGAAACAACTCAACCGTCTCTTTTTCGTTATGTCGAGTAATTTCACCAATTTCGGGTGCATCTACTTTGCGTTGCTGTGCACGCTCGATCATTTTTGCAATTTTACCTGAATCATGATGAATGTTAAGAGCGCCAACCTGCGCAAAACCTGTTTCTGTTTCGCCCTCCCGTTTGAGCTCTTCGATCAACCCTGTATAGAAACTTGCACCAGCCTTAGCCAGACTATACCACGCCTGGTTTCGCCGCTGTGACAGCCACGGACAAATGATGCCTGCTGCGGCATTGGTAGCCTGTCCTTTATCTTTACGGTCTATAAGAAGAACATCGGCACCCATTTTGGCCAAATGGTATGCTGTTGATGCCCCGAGAATCCCTGCTCCGATGACAATAATCTTTTTCATTAGTACAATCCTTTCTTGCATTGCTTTACTTATTATAGCGAATATTACATCGAATAAAGAAGTTGATAGCCAGTAACAAAATCTTAAAAAGCGGCTTTAATGAATCAACAGTTAACGCTTTTCTGCCAATCATCATTAAAGCGCGATTTGCTATTTACCTGCTGGAGCAATTAAATGTTGCTGTTACTTCAGAAAGTGCATCAAAAAGCATCAAGTTTAACCTTTGGGATGGCTTTATTTTGCAGAAGTTATTATTCAGGAGGGAATTAGAAAGGAAACCCGTATCGTTGGGGCTGTTCAAATTTTGTTGGAGATTTATCGTACATAAGAAAATTCTAATGCCTCTAGTCAATAAAAAGGGCATATATCGTAATTGGCACTAAAGATCCTGCATTTACTGGGGATTTTGAAGCCTACCATAATGCTGTCGATTTTGAAATGGAGTTCAGCGAGCGTTTGTCCTCACTAGTATTGCCACCATCAGAGCAAAATGCGGTCTATATATTTAAGAGGAAATAAATGACGTCATGCTGCCCCACTTTTCACGAATCGTTGTTGCTTCTCTCACCATTCTGTCAATGAGTTCTGAAACCGTTGGGATATCATGAATCATGCCAGTTACCTGACCTGCCCAACCGAACCCTTCTTCTTTAATGCCATCGTAAATCCAGCGTTTGTTGGCTTCACCGCTAATATAATCTTTTAAAGCTTCGTAGTTCGGTGAGGTGCGCTCAATTTCAATCATTTGATCAGTGAGGCCATTTCTTAATACTCTGGCAGGCGCTCCGATTGAACGTTTGATAACAACGGTATCTGATTCTGAGCTTTCGATTAGTGCCTGCTTATACGATGCGGAAGCATGAATGCATTCCCGGGTAGCGATAAAACGAGTCCCCATCTCGATTCCTTCAGCTCCAAGGGCATAAGCGGCCATCCATCCACGACCATCCCCGATTCCGCCAGAGGCAACAACGGGTATTTTTACCGCATCAGCCACTTGAGGAACAAGCACCATCGTTCCAACATCATCGCGTCCTAAATGCCCACCGCCCTCTTGTCCAACTACAATAACAGCAGCAGCACCTAATTGTTCAGCTTTTTGCGCCTGTCTGCGTGAGGAAACAAGCACCATTGCTTTAATATCCGTGGACTTCAGCATCTCTAAAATCGGCGTTGGGTTTCCTCCTGTAATAGTCACAACGGGTACTTTCTCATCAATGGCGGCTTGCACCCGATCCTCATATCCTATACCGTGTTGACCAATCGCAAAATTAACTCCGAAAGGGTTACTGGTCAAAGTGCGTGCAGTGTGTATTTCCTGGCGTAGCGCATCAACATCAGGCAGACTCATCGCAGTAATTTGACCTAATCCACCTGCATTCGAAACGGAAGCAGCAAGCTCTGAATAAGCTAAATAAGCAAGCCCGCCTTGAATGATAGGATACTCAATTTGCAGCAATTCGGTCAGACGTGTTGACCAGTTCATCGCAATCACCCTTTCATTACAGTCCACTAAACTTAAATAATACCAAAGTTGCTGCAAATAAAACTGCTACGCCCCCTGCCCAATAGTCAAGCTGCTGCAAGCAGAGCTGCCTGTAAACGGTCCTACCTTTTCCATTGCCATAAGCTCGCGAGTCAATCGCGGAGGAAAGCTGTTCCGCTCGTTGAATGGTCGTTAAAAGCAAAGGAATCATTACCGGGATATATGCAAAGATGCGCTGAGGCAGCTTTAATGCCGATATATCGTAACCTCTGGCCTTTTGCGCTAGTAGAATACGCTCAAACTCCTGAAGAATGGTCGGAATAAATCGAATCGCAATAACAATCATTAATGAAAACTGTTCTACGGGTACGTAGATTTTAGATAGTGGCGACAGCAGCTTTTCAAGTCCATGCGCTAATGTCAGCGGTTTTGTGGTTAACGTTACTATAGAAGCCAGCAAGATGAGCAGCAGTATGCGCCAAACCAAACGTGTCCCGTTGATCAATCCTTCCTCAGTGACCTCCAGGAATGACCAGGACCAAATAACAGTGCCTTTCGTAAACAAGGCATTATAAATAAAAGTAAACATCAAAATGATTACAATGGGTTTGAGTCCCTTCGCAAACACATGCACTGGGATTTTGGACATCCGCAATATGCAGATAACGAACAAGGTTGCGAATGCGTAGCTGAGCAACGTGTCCAGCAGCAGAAAGCTCAGCATAATGAGGATCATACTTAATAGCTTCGTTCTCGGGTCCAGTCGGTGAAATATGGAATTAGTCTCTACATATTGCCCCACTAATACAGTATTAGCCATTTAGATACCCCTTGCATGCCAGATTGGCATTATTTTATCAAAAATATCCCGTTCCCTGCAGCTATCGACTACTATTTTCTGTCCGCCTAGCTGCTCAACCAGCTTTAACAGCTGTACAGGTTCCGGCAGCGACAAATCAAGTTCCTCTAGCAACCCGCTTTTCTCCAAAAATAATTCACTGGCCTCGAAATGTCCCTGTAGCCTGCCTTCATGAAATACCATAACCTCATCCGAATACTCGGCTACATCATCCAACTGATGGGATATAAAAATAAGGGTACGATTTTTTTGTTGCTTCTGCCATTGTTGCAGGAATTGCAGCATTGCGGCTCGGCTTAAAGGATCGAGGCCTGCTGTTGGTTCATCCAGAATAAGCAGCTTAGGATTCATCATCAACACCGAGGCGATAGCGACGCGGCGCTTCTGTCCTCCACTCAATTGAAAGGGAGCCTCTGACAGAATCTCTTCCGACAACCCCACTTGAGGCAGTATCCGTTCAATAGCCTCTGTGATTTGCTGTTTTGAATAGCCTTGCAGCTTTGCTCCAAAAGCCAGCTCTTTGTATACGCTCGTTTCAAATAGCTGATGCTCGGGATATTGAAAAACGAAACCTGCTTCATGGATAACCTTGAGTCGTCCTTTGGCATCTTTATGAACAGGCTGACCCTCGATCAAATAATTTCCTTCAAAGGAGGGAACCAGACCTTTTAACACTTTAGCGAAGGTTGATTTCCCGGCACCTGTCTGACCAATGACAGAAACCCACTTCCCCTCCTGGATCGTACAGCTAACATTTCGCAATGCGATATGATTATCGTAGCTTACAGTTAGATTTTGTAATTCGCAGACCATTGTGAAGTTATCATCTCCTTCCAATTTGCCGTTAGCGGTGTATCCAGTTGAAGTTGTTGAAATAATCGAACCGCAAAAGGAAGTTCTAATTGATAGTCTGCTACGGGAACAGTTTCAAAAAAGAGTTGAGGTTCGCCATCAAACATAAGACGTCCTTGGTGCACTAGCAGGATGCGGTCAGCGGAAAGCACCTCATCCATGTGATGTGTAATATGCACAATGGCCATGCCTTGCTGGTTCAGATCGCGCATAATGGACAACACCTGCTTCCTGCCCTGGGGGTCCAGCATCGAAGTGGACTCGTCAAAAATGATCATTTGCGGACGCATTGCCAATATTGCCGCAATAGCCACTCTTTGCTTTTGTCCGCCGGATAGCTGATGGGGCATAGCTTCTACATAATCCTCCATATGTACAGCTTGCAATGCCTGATGAAGCCGACTACTCATTTCCTCTTGGGGTACAGAGATATTCTCCAATCCAAACAGCACCTCATCCATCACCGTCGTGGTGATAAATTGGTCCTCCGGGTTCTGAAACACAAAGCCTACTTGCTTATGGATATGAACCAGATCAGCAGGATTTCCTGTGTCTAAACCATTAAATAGGACACTGCCTTTCTTAGGCAGCAGCAGTCCATCCATCAGCTTGGCGACCGTAGATTTCCCCCCGCCATTCGCACCGACAATCGCCACATACTCGCCTGCAGTAATCGTGAAACTGATGTCCCGGACGACTGGTTGTCCTTTTTTATAATAAAAATGAACTCGATCGAATGTTAGCATTCATTTACTTCCTTTCCGATGAACCCATTCCTTAAAAAACACCTCTATGTTATTTTCGGAAAATACAGGCTTTGGCTTTTGCCACATCGTCACCATAGAACCGTTCACACCAAATATTTCACCCGATAAATTATCATCCGGCTGGGCCAACAGTCCAACTACGAAACGTGCAATATCTTTCGCTTCCCCAATACGCCAGAACTCTGGCAGAGGCTCATTGCGGCTCGCATGCTTGTCCTTCAAATGCTCGATCACAGGTCTGGTCATATCCGTTAACGCGGCTGGAGAAATCGCATTCACCCTAATGTGCATACGTTTTAGCTCTGCTGCGAGCGTCCATACCATGCCGAGTATGCCGGCTTTGGCAGCACTATAATTCGCCTGCCCGATGGAGCCCGTTAACCCCGCTGTAGAAGTCATCATAAGGATATCGCCGCCATGATTTTGCATATGCGGCAGTACACGATTAATGCAATAAAAAGCGCCATTCAGATGTACATCAAGCACAGCATGCCATTGTTCGTCCGTCATACGAATACATGTCTGATCATGTAAATTGCCAGCATTATGGATGAATACATCTATACCCCCGTACTCTTCCACAACGGCATCCACCATAGCACTGACTTCAGTCGGATCAGCCACATTGGCACAATACCCGAACGCCGTACCCCCCATTTGCTGAATGGCCTCCACAACCTCACGGATCAAATCTGGTCTAGTCCCATTTACTGCAACTTGATAGCCGGCTTGCCCAAGCTGAAGGGCGATGCTGCGACCTATCCCCCTGCTTGCTCCTGTAATCAAAGCGGTTTTTTTCATCCAAACCTCTCTTTCGTCGAAAAGTTGCCCGTTGCTATCACCTCACCGTTTTCTGTTACAACGGTCAGTATGACACGATCCTCACATTCATCAAATTCAAAACTTACAACGGTTTCTACTAAAAGCGGTTTTTCAAACCTCATGCTGTATTCGATAATCCACTTGACGGGATGCCTGGATAAATATATGGATTGTGCTACCCCCATGATGTACATACCATGTGCTATAGGACGTCTGAATCCTGCTTTTGCTGCAACGTCCGCATTTAAATGAATGGCAGCCTGATCTTTAGAGACTTCCGCGTACTGGCGGATAACATCAGCGGTTATACGTTTTTTCATGAACCGTCACCTATTTGGATTAATACAGTCTCCGCTGTGACAATGCGTTTTCCTCTGCATTTACAAACAAGAGAATGCGTATACAGCGTCATTTCACCTTGTCTACCTGTCTTCTTCTCAATCTTCAATAATGATAATTCACAATTTAAAATCATGCCTTCAACAATGGGTTCATCGTATGAAAAAGACTGAGAACCATGAAACATTGCGGTATCCCTCTTTAACCAAGGAATATCAAAATATTGCCAGAACAGGACAGGCATCGTAGCGGGTGCGATCAGAAGATCGTTCTTCGTTTGGATAGGCGCTTCGATGCTTTTGAGATAATCCGTAATCCATTCAGCAGTGACATGCAGCCGACATTGAATCTTTGTCATAAGGGCGCCTCTACAAGGGTCGCGATCCCTAATCCGCCGCCAATTCCTAATGTGGCAAGTCCTCTTGAGTAGGGCTTATATTGCATTTCCGCACATAACCGAGTCATCAGGATAGCACCCGATGCACCATAAGGATGCCCGATCGCCAGAGCCCCACCGCCTATGTTGACCTTATCCTCGGGAATGCGTAACTCCCTCAGTGAAGCCAGCACTTGTGCGGCAAAGGCTTCATTGAACTCTATTATATCCAGGTCGGCTACTGTCAGGTTCCGACGCCGCAGCACCTTCTGCACAGCCGGAACAGGACCAACACCTAAATAATTCGGATCTACGCCCACTGCTTGAGCATCCACTATGCGCAAAATCGGCTTCAGGTGAAGCTCCTCGCATTTTTGGCGAGACATCATCAGAACCAGAGCAGCCCCGTCATTTATCGGGCATGCGTTGCCTGCGGTTACAGTCCCCTGCTCCTGAAAAACAGGCGGCAGTTTTTGCAGCGTTTCTATACTTGTATGATGCCTTGGACATTCATCAGTCGTCATCCATTTTTCTTCAACCTGCAGAGGGACTATCTCTTGCTCATATCGGCCAGTCTGTTGTGCATGAACCGCTTTTTGGTGGCTTGTCCATGCAAACCGATCTTGATCCTCTCTGGTTATCGCATATTTTAAAGCCACATTCTCCGCAGCAATACCCATATCCGGGTCGCCATAAGCATCAGGCGTAAAATGTGCCCGCGTATAGAACTGTGGCACACCTGTTATGGTTTGCGGTTTGAACATTCTCCATGGCGCGCGGCTTGTGCTTTCAACCCCTCCTGCTAAATATACCTCTCCGGCACCGCTTTGAATAAATCGCGCTGCCATATTTATAGCCTCCAGTCCGGAACCGCACTGCCGATCAACGGTAATTCCCGGGACTGTGACAGGAAGTCCTGCTTCTAGAACAGACACTCGTGCAATATTGCCGCCTGGCCCGACTACATTGCCTATGATCACATCATCGATGATATCCATGGGTAGATTCGTTTCTGCAACGATGCGCTGAATAAGGGGCGCCAATAATGCCTCCGGTTCAAGCGTGCTTAGAATGCCGCCGATCTTGCCGATTGGAGTACGTTTTGCCATGACTATGACGACCTCTGTCATATCAGCACTCTCCTTAAGTATTCCTTCATCGCCTGACGGGCAACTTTCCCACTGCTCGTATAGATGAATTGATCCATTGTAATGATCTGCTTCGGAGCTTTGTAGTGAGCTAAGTGCTTCCGGCCGTAATCTTTGATTTCCTCAAGCGATAGACGTTGTTGTCCGTTCCATTTCACAAGTGCTGTAATCTTTTCTCCCCAATAATCGTCCGGCACGCCTAAGACCATCACTTCTTGAATTGCCGGATGCTGCTGGAGCACAGACTCTATTTCTTCGGGAAAAACGTTAAATCCACCCGATATTATCCTGTTTTTAGCACGACCAACCAAATACAAGAAACCATCCTTATCCTTGCACATATAGTCGCCCGTGATCAGCCAACCATCTTGAAAGACGGCCTTTGTTGCTTCAGGCAAATGATGATAACCTAAAAACACTAGCTCGCTCCGAACAAAAAGCTGCCCGATTTGTCCGGTTGGCACCTCCTCAAAATGTTCATCACGAATAGAAATTTCTACGCCAGGAAATGGCTTTCCGACAGAATCGCTCCTATCCTCTGTTGTTACATCCACATAGCTGATATAACTTGACTCAGATGAGCCGTAAAATTCGTACAGTTTAGTTCCAACGAATACTTCCCTGCACTTTTTTATCGACGCCTCTGACCACTTGCCCCCTGAGCTAATCAACGCTTGAATGTGCGTTTGACCGGGTGCAGCCAACTGCAGCATGGATTCAATCATCGTTGGCACAACAAATAGTATAGCATTGGGGATTCTCTCACACAGCTCCAGCACCTTGTGAGCTTTAAAATGCTGCAGAATATGAAAGGTTGCGCCATTGTATAGACTGTGCATCAAAGCAAATAAAGACAAAGAGTGAACGAATGGCCCCGGGGCTAAAATATGCTCCATATGGTTCAACTGGAAAGCTTCTTTTGTTGCCTCAAAGCTTTTGATCCAGGAAGAATGAGTACGCATATACCCCTTTGGTGAGCCAGTTGTGCCTGATGTAAACCCGATAAACAATAATTCGTTGCTATCATCGAATTCAGCCCCTGTATTTAAACGATCCAGCCATACATCATAAGAACCTGTTTCTCCATCCGTGAAGATGTAAAGCTTACTCTCAATGTCCTGTCCGGCTAAATCATTGACATACGCACTCTCGGCAAAAATCAATTTGGGCTGAGTCTGCTGTATAATGGTATTTACTTCATTGGAGCTCCATCGCGGGTCCACAGGAATGGGGACACACCCGGCATAAATAGCACCAAGAAATACCTCCGCAAATTCAATTCGATTCGTACTCAAAATAGCTACATTATCCCGGGCAAGCCCCCTCTGATGTAAGCCCTGTGCGACTTTTTCAATTCTCTGCACCAACTCCATGTAAGTAAGGCTCTTATGGCCATCGGATAAAGCAATGGTGTTGGGCTGCTCAATAGCATGTCTTATAATCGGCACTACCAGATTCATCTCGATCACCTGTATAAATTCTGATATCTATGAATTTTGTATCTTTTCTTCGATCGGACTGACCGCTTTTAATTGAACCGCAATAACCGCTGCGAGAATAGCTTTAATCAAATCACCCGGTAAAAATGCAGTGGCACCCACGACACCTGCCCAGACTGAGGTATTCGTCATAAGAGCCATCACTGGAGCTCCAATTAAACTAATCAAAACAACACCGAACACAAAATTAATGACGATGAGTTTCCACGTTCTTAACGTTGACCATATTGTTTCTGTCATCCATCCGATGCAAAATACAGCGATTGGCCAGCTAAGGAAGTATCCGACGGTGGGTCCAACAAAAACAGACAGTCCTCCCCGTCCACCAGATAATAAAGGCAAACCTAATGCAACCAATATGATAAATAAGAGGACGCTAATTGTACCGGTTTTTTTCCCTAAAAAGCAGCCTGCCAATATAACGCCCAAGGTCTGTGTAGTGATCGGCACTGGAATAAACCCAAGGGGAATAGGTGGAATCAAACCCAATACTCCTATTAATGCAGCGAATAACGCGGCGAATACCATCTCTTTTGTTTTCATTATGCTACCTCCGTTTTTCTACGAAAATATTACAACTTACAAAGAGTCGACATCTATGTAATGAATAAATAATAGCTTGATATCCTCCTATTGTAAACCTATATTTTGAATTTAAGGTTAACAATTAGATCGACACGAAGAAAAGATTGAGCTTTCGTATGAAAGAACTCAACCTTTTCTCCACTCAAATTATCAACCTTTTATTTACATCAAGCTCTTCCGCAGCCCGATCAAATCCAGTCCATCTGTCGCAAACGCTTGACGAACTAACTCCGGAGCCACAAATTCATCGTATTTCCCCAGGTACGGCGCTTCATCTGGTGCTAATAGCCCCTCTTCATGGCCATGATTACATTCCTTCAGGATTTCATGAATTAATGTCTGTGCATCGCTTTTACCGGAAACGATCATATAGTAGGGCTCCATCGGAATCACAGTTCTTAAGGCCAGCCGTTCTGACAGCTTATGCTTCAATAAACGCTCTAAAGTCCGGAATTGTTTACTGCCTACCCATGGCAATACAAATAACGAGTCTCCGCCCGCAGGCAGTACGATTTGCTTCGTTAATCCGGTCTCTCTGGCGAGTCTGCGAGCCCTTTCCAGCCGATTAACGGCTTGAGGAGACAGATATGAATAGATGGTATGCTCGCTTAGCACCTCTCTCATCTTTTTCACTACAGACGTATGGATATCTCCTCCCGAACCAAGCCAAAGCGTATCCACCTTGCCTATGGCAGGCTTCACGTACACCGCCTTATGTTTCGCATCTACTTCAACCACCTTCCAGAGCTTTCCTGCAAGCGTAAAACAGTATCCCGGGGGAGGAACGGTTGTGATCGACCCGATCTCTTCTGATCCATTGTATACGGAGTGCTCTTCATCATCCTTAAAAACGGCATAGAAGCGGAAATTGTTAATGATTTTCTCCCCGGTCAAGCCGACAATCAGTGCGTTTTCTTCCGTCCATTGAATATGATCGGTCTGAATGAGATAGTTTAGAAAGATTTTGTACTGGTCCGGGCTTACTTGATGAAAAGAAGGCAGCGACAACACCGCTCTGGCGAGGTCGGCAGGTTCTGCTTCCCCCATGCTTTTTAATATGCTCATCGTCTGATGATACAACGTTCCGACGGGTAATTGCCGAACGTCTACAGGTTCAACCCATTTGGTATGGATGTACAGCTCGATTACAGCGATTGCTCTTAGTAAAGTCCAGGGCATTCTGGCAGGAAGCGGAGCCTCTTCATCCTCCGTCTCCTCAATGACAAACAGCATTTCAGATGCCGCATCCTCACGTCTGCCGGAACGTCCCATTCTTTGCACAAAGCTGGACGCACTGTATGGAGCACCAAGCTGCACAACTCTCTCAAGTTCTCCCAAATCTATTCCAAGCTCTAACGTTAGGGTAGCTGCTGCTACTGCGGGTCCTGCTACTCTTTTGAGCGCATTCTCCGCTTCCTCCCTGAGCATAGCTGAAATACTGCCATGATGTACATAATAGACATCCGGCTGATGTCTTCTAGCCGCAACTCTCCTCATCTCCAGGGTGACCAGTTCCGCATCGGATCGGCTGTTCGTAAAAATCAGAGCTTTTTTCAAATGGGTGCTGTCATAGATATATTCATAGTATGCTTTTCTAGCGTTCTGCAAGTGCTCTGCCTGCTCCTCATCACGGGCGTCGGGTAAAGAAAAATGATCTACCCGAAGTCGAAGCTTTCGCCCTCCTGGTGAAGTAGCAACTTCAACCTGTTGTGAGCTGCCGGCTCCCAGCCATGCTTTGGCTGACTCATAATCGCTAAGTGTGGCCGATAGCCCGATGCGCCGCGGCTTGGCTCCAGTCATCCTTTCAATCCTCGCGATCTGACTTAACACTTGAATGCCGCGATCCACCCCCATGAAAGCGTGAACCTCGTCAATAATGATATACCGCAAATCCTTAAATAAAGCCGGAATCGCATTAGGCCGATTCATCAGAAGTCCTTCAAGAGATTCAGGTGTAATTTGCAGCAAACCGGAAGGATTTCTCACCAGCTTGCTTTTTTCAGCTTGAGACACATCCCCATGCCAATGCCAAACCGGAATGCGTGATTCCTGAAGCAAATCCTTAAGTCTTTCAAATTGATCGTTGATTAATGCTTTTAATGGCCCGATATATAATATTCCGACTGAACTGGAGGGCCGCTCATACTGCTCGGTTAAGGCAGGAAAAAAAGCAGCCTCCGTTTTTCCCGAAGCCGTGCCGGAAGCTATTAACAAATGATGGGTTGTATCAAAACATACACGGCAAGCTTCGACCTGAACCGCTCGCAAAGTATCCCATTTCCGTTTATAAATAAATTCCTGAATAAAAGGTGCCAGCCTGTAAAACGGATTCGTACTCATAATTCGAACTCCGTTAAGAAATCATCCACTTCATCGCGTTTGGCTTCATCGGGTATGCCGCTTTGCTCACCCACTAGCTGTTCAAAGGACGCCTCCTGATTCTGATGCAATGTGTGCAGGATATCCATAAAGTCGCGAATTACTTCACGTGGTGTAAGCAGCTGGTCCGCACCTAACCTGCCAACTGCCGTCTCCATAAAATAGATCATATTCTGATTGCTGATCGAAGGCGTATAGCCAAAATGCTGGGCATGGATTTGAACGAGCTTCTGCAGAAGGATCAAAATTTCCTCGTTAGAGAGCATATCGAGCTTCAGAATCGGTCCAGTATAATTTACATAACCATTTCCGGCAAACCGTCCTTCAATCAGACGTGAACGGAGAGCTTCGTAGCTATACAGCCCCCTTCTCTCATCTTCCACAAATTGGGGAGTGCCGCCAACAAAGATACCCAGATGCTCTGCCTTTCCCTGCATCGTATCGTTAAACATGGTCAACAGTTTTTCATAGTTGCTTTGGCGTGAAATACTGTTCGTGATTTTGTACAAATTAACAGCTTCATCGATAAAAACAAGCAGACCTTTATAACCAATTCGCGCCGTAAACTCTGACCATAACTTCATATAGTCGTACCAGTTCTCGTCATCGATAATGACGCCGACATTCAGATCTTTTTTGGCCTCTGTTCTGGTAGCGTATTCTCCTCTCAACCAACGCAGCGCATACTGCTTTTGATCATCGTCAGCATGCTTGTATCCATTCCAGTAGACAGCGAGCACCTTGGCAAAATCAAAGCCATGCACC
>RCUU01000642.1_pt1 | contig 18496 bp, 13 predicted proteins | sample 2166211 | NCBI WGS metagenome assembly RCUU01 (sample SAMN09932620, study PRJNA488358) | compost metagenome | feature: garden; material: soil; isolation source: compost soil in phenylacetic acid-enriched culture | place: Germany: Experimental Botanical Garden Goettingen | collected 2016-01-27
ATGTTTACGAACATTCGCAAAACGCATAACCAAGGCGTATTTGATGCATATACACCAGACATGAGAGCAGTGCGTAAATCCGGCGTTATCACAGGTCTTCCTGATGCTTACGGCCGCGGACGCATCATCGGTGACTACCGCCGTATTGCTCTATACGGTATTGATTTCCTGATTAAAGACAAAAAACAACAACAAGCTGAGCTTGAAGTTGATTCCATGACTGAAGATGTAATTCGTTTGCGTGAAGAGTTGTCCGAGCAAATTCGTGCACTGGGCGAATTGAAAGAAATGGCAGCTGCTCACGGTATGGATATTTCCAAACCAGCGACCAACTTTAAAGAAGCTACGCAATGGGTATACTTCGGATATCTGGCAGCAGTTAAAGAACAAAATGGTGCGGCGATGTCCTTGGGTCGTGTATCTTCCTTCCTAGATATCTATGCAGAACGTGATATTGCTGAAGGTACTTTGACTGAAGATCAAGTACAAGAAATCGTCGATCATTTCGTAATGAAACTACGTATCGTGAAATTCTTGCGTACACCTGATTATAATGACCTGTTCTCCGGCGACCCTACTTGGGTAACTGAATCCATTGGTGGTATGGCTGAAGACGGAACAACTCGTGTTACCAAGAACAGCTTCCGTTTCCTGAATACCCTGTACAACTTGGGTCCAGCTCCAGAGCCAAACTTAACTGTTCTATGGTCCGAAAAATTGCCTGAAGCCTTCAAAAAATATTGTGCTAAGGTTTCCATCGAAACTAGTGCAATTCAGTATGAAAATGACGATGTAATGCGTCCATACTGGGGTGAAGATTATGCGATTGCTTGCTGCGTATCTCCAATGCGTATCGGTAAACAAATGCAGTTCTTCGGCGCTCGTGCCAACTTGGCAAAAGCTTTGCTGTATGCTATCAATGGTGGTAAAGACGAGAAATCCGGAGCACAAATTGGACCGGAATTCCCAGCGATCACTTCTGAATATCTGGATTATGACGAAGTAATGAAACGTTTCAAACCGATGATGGAGTGGTTGGCTAAGACTTACGTTAACACTTTGAACATCATTCACTATATGCATGACAAATATTCTTACGAACGTATCGAAATGGCGTTGCATGACCGCGACATTCTGCGTACGATGGCTTGTGGTATTGCTGGTCTGTCCGTTGCAGCTGACTCGCTAAGCGCAATTAAATTCGCGAAAGTAAAACCTATTCGTAACGAAGAAGGTATTGCGATCGACTTCGAAACCGAAGGCGAATTCCCTTGCTACGGTAACAATGACGATGCAGTAGACAACATCGCAGTAGAATTGGTTGAAACCTTCATGTCTATGATCCGTAAACACAAAACATATCGTGATGCTGTGCCGACTCAATCGGTATTGACCATTACTTCGAATGTAGTGTACGGTAAAAAGACAGGTACTACACCAGACGGACGTAAAAAAGGCGAACCATTCGCACCAGGGGCTAACCCAATGCATGGACGCGATAAGAAAGGTGCCTTGGCTTCTCTGAACTCTGTAGCCAAACTGCCTTACTCCGATGCACAAGATGGTATCTCTAACACATTCTCCATCGTACCTAAGGCACTGGGTAAAGACGAAGAATCCCGTAAGTCTAACCTGGTACACATGATGGACGGATACTTCCATAACAACGCTCAGCATTTGAATGTTAACGTATTTAACCGTGAACAGCTGATGGACGCTATGGAACACCCAGAGAACTATCCACAATTGACTATCCGTGTATCTGGTTATGCAGTTAACTTCATCAAGCTGACTCGCGAACAACAAATGGACGTAATTAACCGTACGTTCCACGGTACGATGTAACTTGTTTCTTTCATGAAGATCTTTGAATGAAGTACTACATTGAAATAATTGCAAGGAAGATGCCGCCCTTGTCTCAAGGGCGGTAATATCTTGTTTGAGAATAGTTAAAATTTAAAATTTCACAGCCGCGATTAAGGGATATAACAGTCTCAAAGACAGGGAACTTCATCGTGAAAGAGGAACTGTTAGTCTGTCGTGGCGAAAGGATGACATCCTATGATTAAAGGTCGCATACACTCTTTGGAAACCTTTGGAACCGTTGATGGGCCTGGTATTCGATTTGTACTATTTATGCAAGGGTGCTTGCTGAAATGTCAATATTGCCATAACCCTGATACTTGGGCTTTAGATGAAGGTAAAGAAATGACGCTAGAAGAAGTGCTTTCGGAGATCGAGCCATATTTAAACTACTATCGTTCATCTGGTGGTGGGTTAACAGTATCCGGTGGAGAACCAACTTTGCAGGCACAATTTGTAAAGCAGTTATTTACGGAAGTTAAGAAGCGTTGGAATTTGCACACCACATTAGATAGTAATGGTTATAATGAAGGTGACAAGATTAATGATTTATTGGATGTTACTGACTTGGTGATGCTTGATTTGAAGCATATTGATGAAGAAGCGCATATCAAGTTAACTGGTAAATCCAATGATCGGACCTTGAAGCTCGCACGCTGGCTGTCAGATCATAACCGTAAGATGTGGATTAGACATGTATATGTTCCAGGTATTCATGATCGTGAAGAGGACCTTATTAATTTGGGTCGTTATATTGGAACCTTAAATGGCGTTGAGAAATTTGAAATCTTACCTTATCATCAAATGGGTATCTATAAATGGGAAATGCTCGGTAAGGCGTATGAATTGGAGGGAGTGCCGTCTCCTACGGATGAAGAAGTTCAGCGGGCATACCGTTTGGTCGAAGAAGGCCGTAAGCAGACAGCACTGGTATAATTGATATCCCTATATTAAGTGAAGCCATTTCTTCAGTAATTTATTACTGAAGGAATGGCTTTTTTTGTTAAGCGAGGGAAGATAGGCATCATAAAAGGGGGGATTTTGTATTTTCTATGTAAAAACATGATATATTTACAGCTGTGAATTAAGGAGGATTGAAATCCATTATGATATATATTGTATCATTAAATTAAGTTTTTGTTATTCTTATATAAACTAATGTACGATTAAATCACATTTAATGACCTTTAATCGTAATTATTACTATATTAAAGTTAAGTTATGTGACGTATCGTGTAGTTGATTCCGCTTTCATTAGAGATTTTTATCCCTATAGTGGATGAATCTTGACCTTACGAGAATGGAGTCTATTTTCTATAATAAGAAGTGTAAAGCACAACATTATATGGGGGGTCACAAGAAATGAAAAAAGGTATGACTTTGCTATTGTCCCTGATTTTTGTATCATCAGCTTTACTGGCAGGTTGCGGAGGCAACAATAATGCATCTACTAACAAAGGAGATGGAAACGCTACCGCGACAAATTCCGCGGATGCTACAAATGCTCCAGCAACAGAAGAACCGGTAAGTAGCGAACCGTTCGAAATGACGATTCGTCACACTCAAATCGGTGCAGACAAACAGAAACGTCTGGCTATTCTCCAAGAAGTAGTGAAAAAGGTAGAAGGCGATGTACCAGGTCTGACCTTTAAACTTGATGGAGTAGATTCAGATGTAAACCGTAAAGAAAAATTGCGTGGTGAAATGGCTGCAGGTAATCCACCAGAGATCTTTGATCTGTTTGGTAGCCCTGACTCTAAGATCTATGCTAAAGAAGGTAAATTACTTGACCTGACTCCAATTCTTGAGGAACTCGGAATTAAGGATAAATTCTCAAATCTTGATCCTTTCACTTATGAAGGAAAAATTTACGGATTGCCAATCGGTGGATCTGGTGAAGGATTCTTCTACAACAAAGAGTACTACACTAGCAAGGGCTGGAAAGCTCCAACAACATTTGCTGAATTGGAACAACAATTAGCTGACATTAAGGCTGACGGTAAAGTACCATTGGCTGGTGCATCTAAGGCTGGTTGGGTACCACTTATGTTAGCTAACCACTTGTGGTCACGTTATGCAGGTCCGGATGTAACTGCTAAATTTGCAACAGGCGAAGCAAAATGGACTGATCCAAACGTTGTAAAAGGCTTTGCGAAGTACAAAGAATGGGTTGACAAAGGATACTTCAAAAAAGGCGAACTTGGTTTCGAGTATGCTGAATATACAACACAATTCACTAGTAGTGAAGCAATCCTGCTGTATGATGGTACTTGGAAATCCTCCGTATTCAAAGCCGGACAATCTGGCGAAGGTTTGATCGGTAAAGTTGGATTCTTCAATATTCCTCCAGTTGACGGTGGCGTGGGCGACCAAACTGCATTGATGCGTGACGTGAACAATGGCTATGGCTTCTCTGCTTCTGCTGAGAAAGATCCACGTCAATTGGCTGCTGTGAAGTCATTTATCAAAAACCTATTTAATGAAGAAATGCAATTACGTGGACTGGTTGAAGACGGCGTATTGCCAGCAATGAAAATTGACCAAAACGTTCTGAATGAAAATATTACTGATGATCTCATGAGCGAAATCGTAGGTGTACTTAACAACTCGCAATCTTCGTTCCCGGCATTTGACTCTCTTGTTCAAGCTGATGTAACTACAGAAATCAGTAACATTCAAATTCAAAAGCTGATCGGTGGTCAGACAACTCCAGAGAAAATGGGCGAAGTATTACAGAAAGTACAAGAAGAAGCAAACGCAGCAGTTGAATAAGTAGCTGCAAACTGAATGTACCCTGGTGCTAGAACCAGGGTACATTTTTAAACTCAGAGAATTTATGTGTTTGCACAGATCTATAACATGCAATGTTCGCCAGATGTCAAAGCAACCGGAGGTAGTCATGAATAAAGCACTAAGAAATCCATTGGTATTTTTCCTTTTTATTCTTCCAGCACTGATCCTGTTCACGATGTTCTTCATCTATCCCATCTTTAGCTCAATCTATTACAGCTTTACTAGCTGGAATGGTGTATCTGACACAGTCAAGTCTGCCGGAATCAGTAACTTTGAGAAGGCATTAGGAGATGAACGATTCTGGATATCTGTCAAAAATAACGGTTGGTTCATTCTTTTCTCCTGTTTTGTACAGGTGCCGTTAATTATATTCTTCTCGTTATTAATATCCAATGTAAAGAAGCTAAAAGGCTTATACAAGACAGCGGTCTTCATGCCTTCCATTATGTCTACAGCAGTTATCGGTATTCTATGGGGCTTCATTTATGAGCCCAACATTGGACTTTTAAATAAGGTTCTTGGCTTAGTTGGTATTGATCCACTTTACTGGCTGTCGGATGAAAGATTCGCAATGTTATCCATCCTGATCACGAATGCCTGGCAGTGGACCGGATTCTATATTGTAATGGTACTTGCAGCTATTCTGTCGATACCGGGTGAATTGGATGAAGCTGCTGCCATTGATGGCGCAACGGGATTCCAGCGTGCTACACGCATCACGCTTCCACTGATCGTTCCAATCATCTCTGTCGTAATCATGTTATCCATTGCAGGGGCAATGAAAGCGGCGGATATTGTCATTGTAATGACTAAGGGTGGACCTGCTGGTTCAACCGATGTAATGGCAACCTACATGATTAAATATGCAATTACGAATTTTAAATACGGGTACGGTAATGCCATCGCAGTCCTGATCTTTGTATTTACACTGGTGGTTACAGCCGTTTATCAGCTGCTGATAGCCCGACGCACAGAAAGGATTGAATACTGATGCCACGCGCCCTGAAAAAGAGTCTGCCACATGTCGCACTTTTGTCCTATCTACTAGTTATTCTATTTCCTTTCCTGTTCGTGTTATTCTCATCTGTGAAAAAGGATAACAATGCAATAGCACTTAACCCTTTTGGGATTCCAAAGGAGTTTGTTTTCGGTAACTATGTTGAAGCTTGGGTGAACGCCAAGATCAGCACTTACTTTTTTAACAGTTTGTACATTTCCATATTGGCTTCTGTAGTGTCTATCATTCTAGCATCTATGTTTGCTTTTGCAGTTACACGGATGCGCCAAGGCAAATGGAATACGATTTTATTCACGCTAGTTATGGTGGGAATGCTCATTCCAAACAACGCATTGATGCTTCCTATTTATACGATTGTACGCAAAATGGGGATTCTGAACACACACTGGGCGTTGATTATTCCTTATATCGCAAATGCAATTCCTTTTACGATTATAATATTGGCTGCATTTATGCGTTCGTTACCTAGAGAAATTGAAGAGGCGGCGGTCATGGATGGGTTGAAGGCACCAGGTATCTTTGCTAGAATTATTGTACCTCTAACCGTACCTGCCATGGTTACTGTATTCATTGTTAATTTCCTGGGCAATTGGAACGAATTCTTGCTGGCAAACTACTTCCTATCGAATGACGAACTGCGTACACTCCCAGTTGGTATGGTTCAATTCCGTGATCAATATCAGATGAACTATGCACAAATGTCAGCGGGTATCGTCTTCAGCGTACTTCCAGTAATCGTTATTTATGCGATTTTACAGGAAAAAATTATTGAGGGTGTAACAGCGGGCGGCGTAAAAGGATAACTTTTTTCTCAGTCAGGAGCACTAGCCGATGAATTTGCGCTATAAATTATTTACGGCATTTTTGGGCCTGATAATCATTCCCTTATTTATTCTAGGCATGCTAATGTTTTTTGTGACTTATAACTCTATTGAGAAGAAGTACAGCCAGCAGTCGGAATACTCACTTAAAGCCATTAGTTATAGTATTTCAAATGTGTTAAAAGATATGGATAACGTTACAGACAACGGAATTGCTACCTCGGTTTTTCATATGGCCCTTAGCGCAGAAGATCCTTCTAATCAGGATTTGACGGATGCTGAGCAACTCAATTTGAATGCAAGCCAGCGCAACTTCCGTAGTCTGTTATTTAACCATCCATCGATCAGTTATGCTTTTTTGTACAATTTTAACGGTAGAGGTAACTCTGAAATCGTGTCGCTTTTTAATAAGGAAAATTTCCGAACGCTACCCTATGATACTTTCAAAAAAAGTGATTTGTACCAGGAAGTAATGGATTTGAATGGCGTGCCGAAATGGCTGGCTCCTCATGAGTATCCCGAACTTACGGGAACTGAACCTGTGTTTACACAAATTCGACTCGTGAAGGAATTGAGCTTCTTTCAGAACATAGGTATCCTTGTTGTACAGATCAAAAATTGGGAGTTCGAATCTATATTTCGCAATTTAAAAATTGGGGATAGCAATCAGGATGTTTCATTTATGCTTGTAAATGATAACGGAATGATTCTATTCGACCCGGATCAAAAGCTGGATGGACAGGATATTCAGTCATTCGCGGAAAAAGAGATTACCTTCAAAAAAGGGTTTCAGAGTTTTAAAACACAGTACAACGGGGAGAAGAGTATTCTCTCCATGTATCATTTGAAAGATTATCCTTGGAGTCTAGTGTCAGTAACTTCATGGAACACTTTGTCTCGTGAAGTCACAGTATTTGCACGCTGGTTTGTTGGAGTGATCTTCCTTTGCTTTTTGGCAGCGGTAATCTTCAATCTATTCTTTATGAACCGAATTACTGGGGCAATTGCCGTAATTGTTCGTTTTATGCGACGTGTTGAGGATGGAGATCTGACTACGCGGGTAGAAGTGAAGGGGAATGATGAGTTAACGCTTCTTGGCAAGGGCTTTAATGATCTTATGGATAAAATTAATAGGTTGTTTAATAGAATCCAAGTGGAACAGCGTCGCAAGAATCAAGCTGAGATGCGTGTTCTACAGGCGCAGATTAAACCGCATTTTTTATTCAATACGTTAGAGTCAATTAATGTTCTCGCTATACAGAATGAAGGCAAGAAAGTTAGTGAGATGGTTTACAGACTGGCAAGTATTTTACGTATCAGCATTCAGGACAAGGAAGAAATTACACTGGATGAAGAGATTAAACATCTGCGCAATTATTTAGATATTCAAAAATTCAGATTTGAGGATTTATTTGAGTACGATATTGATATACCGCAAGAATTGATGAGTTGCGGCATTCTAAAGCTTACTTTGCAACCGCTTGTAGAGAATAGCATTCAGCATGGATTTGAGGGTATTGATTACAAAGGTCAAGTATCTGTGACGGCTTGGGAGAAGCAAGGGGACTTAATTTTACGAATTGAAGATAACGGTATTGGAATTACACCATCTCAGTTGTCCATTTTCCAATATATTGTGAATGATCCTGTGGAGCAAGAGGTTAACGTTGAACGGGAAAATCGTATGAATCTTGAACGTAGAGGTCTTGGTATTCGCAGTGTAGCGGATCGCATCCGCATTGAATACGGTGACAGGTACGGAATATTTATTTGTTCCAGTCCGGGTTATGGTACTATTATTCAATGTGTCATACCTAAATACGAGCAGGGGGAAGATCATTATGCTAAAAGTATTATTGGTAGATGACGAAGCCCCAATTCTGAATAATCTAAACAAAGTGTTGCCATGGCAGGAGATGGGGATGGAGGTTGTCGGTATGGCGCGAAGCGGTATGGACGCCTTGCGCATTGCTGAAGAGGAGCGGCCCGATCTTGTGTTAAGTGATATTCGCATGCCAGTCATGGATGGGTTAACTTTTGTAGGAAAGTTGCGGGAAATGGGATTGGATAGCGAGGTATTACTTCTTACCGGGTATCAGGAGTTTGACTATGCACGGGAAGCGATCCGGCTTGGGGTCAAGGAATACATTTGTAAGCCGATACATTATGAGGAACTTGGTAATAAGATACGTGAGATCGGAGCTAATATCCGTAGTAAACAGTTTAAAAATAAACTGTATAATAGCATCCCTCTATTTCAGGAGATTCCTGAAGCAGACAATGGCAAAAAAACTCCGGATCAGCTAATGAACTTAGCTGCCCAATACATTACGGAACATCTTCATTCAGATATTGGGATTGAGGAAGTGGCCAATAAGATCGGGATTAGCGGCAGTTATTTCTGCCTCTTGTTTAAGAACCGTTTTGCAATGACTTTCGTGGAATATGTAACACAACAGCGAATTGAAGCTGCCAAGTTTATGCTTTCTAATAGCGACAAGAGTATAACTGTGATTGGTTCTGGAGTGGGTTATCAGGAACGGCGTTATTTCACGAAGGTATTCCAGAAGCAGACGGGCATGTCTCCTAAGGAGTATCGTGATCGATGCCGGGCTGACGTTTTATGAGATAGGCGATTTGGTGAGGGTTTAGCGTCACTGCGAGGAATGTTTGGACTTCCGGTCGCTGTTATCCTCAGATTTCTTGATTAGAAACCACTGCTTGCGGTTGAAATCCGAGGATAAAGGCGAACGCTACGCTCCTACAGTTCCAAACTTCCTCTCCGTTCCTTTTCCCTCACCACACTTTGTTGTGGGTAAGGAGTCCTCCCACTCCTTCGGATGTGGGGACTCCTTTGGGGAGTGAATGGATTATCGACCTGCCTGCGGCTGCGATGGAAGAGCGAAAGAATATCGACCTGCCTACGGCTGTGATGGAAGAGCGAAAGAATATCGACCTGCCTGCGGCTGCGATGGAAGAGCGAAAGAATATCGACCAGCCTGTGGCAGTGATGGAAGAGCGAAAGATTGTCGACCAGCCTGCGGCTGTGATGAAAGAGCGAAAGAATATCGACCAGCCTGCGGCAGTGATGGAAGAGCGAAAGAATATCGTCGACCAGCCTGTGGTAGTGATGGAAGAGCGAAAGAATATCGACCAGCCTACGGCTGTGATGGAAGTACATAGTTATCCAGCCTACGGCTGAGATAAGTTAAATGTTTTGAACATTAGAGATGATTATCCTTGGTTATAAGGATAATCATCTCTTTTTTTATAGAAATATAATATGCTCCCTATACTCCCAAAAATTATCATATGTTTTAATTAGAGTGTAAGAAGGATGTGCAGGGCGTTAGCCAGCAAGCGTGAAAAAACGCTCTAGAACGGGATGATGGGGAAATGGGGGAACTGAAAATGAGTGTGACGAATCCTTCCGTCAGCTTATCAGAAGTAAAGAAACGAGGCAGGGGGAGAGCGCCGAATTTTCTGAGGGTGATGAAGAAATATTGGGTGTTCTATTTGATGATGCTCCCAGCCATTATTATTCTGATCATCAATAACTATATACCCATGTTAGGGACGGTAATTGCTTTTAAGGATATTAATTACCAGAAAGGGATTCTGGGCAGTGACTGGGTTGGGATCGCGAACTTCAAGTATCTATTCTCGACGGAGACAGCCTGGATCATTACAAGAAATACCCTATTGTACAACACTGCGTTTATTGTACTCACACTATTTTTTTCCTTGGCTTTTGCGATAATGTTTAACGAAATGCGCAGCAGATGGCTATCGAAATTCCATCAGAGTGCGATGTTTCTCCCGTATTTTCTCTCATGGGTCGTCGTTAGTTATTTAGTATACGGCTTTCTGAGTGCAGAGCATGGGTTCATGAACAAGACATTGCTTCCGTTCTTTGGTGTAGATCCAATTGAATGGTATTCGCAGTCGCAATATTGGCCGGGGATTCTAGTGATAGTAAAGTTATGGAAAGAGATTGGATATACGACGGTCATTTATATGGCTGCGATCATCGGTATAGATCATGAATATTATGAGGCTGCGCTGATTGATGGAGCTTCTAAATGGAAGCAAATTCGCAAAATCACGCTGCCACTCATCAGTCCGGTTATTATCGTAATGACGCTACTGCAGATTGGTAGAATTTTTAACGCAGACTTCGGTTTGTTCTTTCAAGTGACTAGAAACGCGGGAGCATTATACTCCACTACACAAGTTATTGACACTTATGTGTATCAAACCTTCTTAGCGATTGGTGATATTGGGATGTCCTCTGCCGCGGGTCTTGTTCGCAGACTTCGGATTGTTCTTTCAAGTGACTAGAAACGCGGGAGCATTATACTCCACTACGCAAGTTATCGACACCTATGTATATCAGACCTTCCTGGCGATTGGTGATATTGGGATGTCCTCTGCCGCGGGTCTTGTTCAATCTGTTGTAGGATTTCTACTAATATTCTTAGCGAATCTAGCCGTACGACGAATAAGTAAAGATGATGCGTTATTTTAGAGGGAGGTGAATGGTGTTGAGCCAGGCAGAAACGGCTATAGGGTCGTCGGGTAGTGCAGGAAAGAGAACGAAAAGACGAAGACAGCCCAATGAAATTTCTAATATCTCCAATTTGCTAATTAATATATTTTTCTGGATCTATACTGCGATTTGTGTGGTCCCGTTGATTCTCGTAATCATCGTATCGTTTTCGGATGAGAAATCCGTGGTGCAGAATGGGTATAGCTTTTTTCCTAGCAAGTGGGATGTTTCTTCTTATGAATTTCTATTAAAAGATTATTGGCAAATCATTGACGCGGCTGCCGTTTCGTTATTTGTGACGGTGGTTGGAACGATTCTGAGTCTCGTAATTATGGCAATGTATGCCTACCCGATCTCACGTGGAGATTTTCCACACCGTAATTTCTTCTCATTCTTTATGTTTTTTACAATGCTGTTTAATGGAGGCTTAGTGCCTTGGTATCTGGTTTATACTCAAATGATGCATTTGAAGGATACGTTATGGATTCTAATTATGCCACTGCTGGTTTCTGCTTTTTTTGTCATCATTTTGCGAACCTTTTTTGCAAACACAATCCCGCCAGCACTGGTTGAATCGGCTAAAATCGACGGGGCACCGGAGTTTCGGATCTTCGTTCAAATCATTCTACCGTTGTCGTTACCAGTGCTAGCTACAGTGGGGTTATTTCAGACTTTGGCGTATTGGAACGATTGGTACCTCAGCTTGATCTTTATTTCACCCGAAGGGCATGTCAATCTACAGTATTTAATGTATAAGACGATGTTGAATGTTCAATTCCTTACTGCAAGCCCTCAGGCGATGGCTGCCTTAGCTGCGCAAGGTGTAGAAATTAATCTGCCGACAGAAACGGTAAGAATGGCGATGGCGGTTATTGGTATCGGGCCTATCGTATTCGTGTACTCCTTCTTCCAAAAGTATTTTGTCAAAGGGCTTACCGTCGGTGCTGTTAAAGGCTAAGGATGATTGGAATGATTAAGAATGGCTTAATTCGGCGCTCTATGCAAGTGTGTGATCGTCCGATTCAGCATATATAAATATTTTGAGGGAGGTTATGGTGTACATGAAGGCTATTCGAACAAGCACACTATTAACGCTGATGCTTATGGTGGTACTCAGTCTTAGCTTAGCTGGATGTGGAGGGAATAATGAAGGGGCTTCACCAGCACCAAGTGAAAATGCAACCGCTACCAATGCTGCGGCAACAGATGAGCCTGCTGCAGATCCAACAGCCGAACCGGAAAAGAAATTAGATCATTATACTGTTAAGTTAATCTATGTCGGTGCTGTTCAAAAGGATGAGCAGGTTGTTGAGGAGGCTATCAATAAGCTTCTGGAACCTAAAATTAACGCCAAATTGGATATCGCACCGATCGACTGGGGTCCTTGGGATAATGATGTCAATCTGAAGATTGCCAGTCAGGAGAAATTCGATATTATTTTTACAGCCCAATGGAAGAACTATGTAACGAATTCAGCTAAAGGGGCTTACCTCCCACTTAATGATGATAGCGGCAAGTACGGTAATCTATTGAATGAATATGGCCAAGGGATTCTTAAGAATCTCGATCCGCAATTCTTAAAAGGTTCTGCGATCAATGGTGTGAATTATGCCGTTCCTACGAATAAGGAGCTGGCAGCACAAGGCGGGATTGTTTATCGCTCTGATATTGCGGATGAACTAGGCATTGATATGTCGAATGTAAAGACCATTCAAGATTTGGATGCAGTACTCAAAGTCGTAAAGGAGAAGAGACCAGACTTAACTCCACTGTACTTCAAACAAGGAGAGACCTTTAACTCTCAGTACATGGCGCAGTACGATACGCTTGGCGATGCTTCCATTCCGGGCGTTCTGCTTAAGGATTCATCGGATACCAAAATTCAATCCATGATTGAGCTGGATCGTTATAAAGAAATCATCAAACTTACTCGTGAATACATGAAGAAAGGGTATATTAACAAAGATGCAGCCGTGGCTACGAATTCTACGCAAGATGCCATGAAGGCGGGTAATGTGTTTATGACAGTGCAATCTCTTAAACCTGGTAAAGATAGTGAATTGGCTAATGCTACAGGTTTGGTTGGTAAGCTGAAACAAATTGCTTTTAACGAACCAACCATTTCTACGAGTGATGCAGCAGGGTCTATGTTAGCGATCTCCGCTTCCTCTGGTGATCCGGCTCGTGCCATGATGGTGCTAGATCTGTTGCATACGGATAAAGAAATCAATAATTTGCTCGTATTTGGTGTAAAAGGTGTCCATTATGATGTCGTTAGTGGCGATACGATTAAAGCTACAGACAAGACGGGTGACTATAATACTGCTGCTGCCTGGATGCTTGGAAGCCAATTCCTCAATCCTGTATGGGAAAGTGAATCTCCAGACAAATGGGAGCAATTCAAGGCATTTAACGCTAAAGGTAAAGCTTCTGTTGCGCTCGGTTTTAACTTCGATGCATCCTCTATGAAGACTGAAATGGCGGCATGTAAAGCTGTAATGGATGAATACGACATCAGCTTAGATACAGGTTCTGTTGATCCGGATACCGTACTGACTAAGTACGCCGACAAGCTGAAGAAAGCCGGACTTGATAAGATTATTGCAGAAAAACAAAAACAGTTAGATGCTTTCTTAGCCGCTCAAAAATAATTACTATAAAGGAATCAAAAAGGCTATCCCCGGTATGATTAATGTGCTGGGAATAGCCTTTGTTATGTGATTGATGAATAGGTTAGTGGAAGGAAGTATCTATGGTTTGTGCCATCTGAAGGGCGAGAGACCAAGCCTGGTCGGGATCCAGCTTCCCTTGCTCAGCTTTGGTCAAATACTCGAGCATAATTGTTTCTATATCGGCGTGGTGAGGCCCGTAATAGGTGGGAATTACTTCTTGTGCTGCTGTAGAAAGGACACGTCCAACCTCTGAGTTAGGAAAATAGGGATCATACAGGTTATAGATTTCTGGATCGTCATAAATTTGGGGTGTGGAGGGAAATGCACCTTGTGTCTTAAAAGAGATTAGTTGTTGTGCTGGCTCGGTTAACCATTGGATAAGCGCGAATGATTCCTCTGGATGACTGCCTGTTCTAGGCAAGGTAAGGACGGAACCTCCCCGATTAGCGCTATTTCCTGGGATGGTCGTTACATTCCATAATCCGCTGGCGGTTGGAGCACTGCTCTTGATATGATCAATCATCCAGGCTGGACAGAGCATGACTGCAAAGTCTCCGTTGAGCAGACCTGCACCCCAGCGCTGTGTATCTACGGCGATACCGGCGGATAGATTCAGCTTATTAGCTTGAATTGCGAAGTCCCAAGCCTCTTTTACTGCTGGATTATTTGCAATGATCAGTTCTTGTGTAGTGGGGCTGTAATATTGAAGCTTGGACTGACGCAGAAGGGTAAGATACAGATTCTCTAAGTCATTAACAAAGGCTTTGCCTGTTGCCTCATGGACGCTAGTCCCTGCCTTGAGGAATTGATCCCAAGTTTGGATTCGCTTTGCCACTTCTTCCGGTTGGGTCGGGAGTCCGGATAATGCAAAAATGTCAGTTCGATACAACATCGCATAAGGACCTATATCCGTCGGTAATCCGAAGATAAAATCATTACTGAACACCTCCTGCCACTTCCAACTTAGAAATTGCTCCTTCAGATCATTTGCACCAAATGTGGTTAGATTATAAAAATAATCGGGAAACTGTTTGAAACGATCCAAATAGCTAATATCAATAGCCGCCGCATCAGGTGAACTATATCCTGCGGCGAAAGAAGTTTGCAGCTTGGCCGGGAGCTGTGTGGAGGTAGAGGTCTGAATATGAATTTCCAGCTCAGGATGTAACGATTGATATTGTTCTATAAGCGGCTCAAGACCCGATCCGGCGGTAAGCCAGATGTTCAGCTGGATCGGGTCTTGCAGGTCGATATCTTTTGGGGAAGGAGAGATTTGGCAACTGCTTGTATTTAGAAGCAATCCAAAGGTTAACAGGACGGTCATCAACTTAGCGTTCACATTCAAGAGAACACACCTCGACTTTATTTGTTGTGCTTCTGAAATTCCTGAGGAGTCATACCCATGTATTTCTTGAATATAAGGCTGAAGTATGCAGGATCCTTAAAGCCAACTAATTCACTAACTTCGTAAACCTTGAGTGTAACATTATTTAGCAGCTTTGTTGCTTTTTGAATACGCAGCTTGGTAAGGAAACTGGAGAAGCATTCGCCTACATCGTCTTTGAATAGACGGCCCAGATAGGTTGGGTTCATATATAATTCATCTGCGATCATTTTAAGGGAGAGGTTCTCTTGGAGTCGCGCATTCATTGCCTCAATCATCATAGAGATGACCCTGCGCGTAGCCTTCACCTGCAGTTGTTCTGTAAGTTGCGGGGAAGCTGAGCACATGGATATATCACTATAATAAATTACCGATCGGGTGCTATCCTTTTTGATCTTGTGGGACGCCTGTAGACTCTCATGATAAGCCGTTGCGAGAGCTCCAAGATCATAGTGTGGATTGGAAACCCCAGCGCTGAAAGGCGATTTCAAAATAGTTGACAGCTTGCTCATCATCTCCTGAGTTAATGCCACATCGATTCTTTCAGAGTGTTCTTGGGGATAGAATAACATGATGATCGCTTCTTGCTCCTCTTGAATGCCGACAACGTTAGCATATAGCGCAAAACACTCTTCTAATATATTGATTACGGCTGCATACATCGCTTGTTCGGACCAGTACTGTGGCATAACATCACCTAGATGATTTACCGTTAGGACAACAAAAGAATGAAAGGGAGGTATGAGTTGTTCTTCAAAATAGGGCAATGGAATGCCATAAAGTAGATCAGAAAGACGTTTTTCCCGTAGATTCTTTTCTCGCAGCTGTGAAACTTGCCTTTGTTGCTTTTTTAATTCGAGGCGTTCATACACACCTGTTACAACTTGGAGGATATTTTCTACTGAATTTGGCTTGACCAGATATTCTCGTACACCGTAGCGAATCGCTTGACTGGCATAGGTGAAATCCTGATAACCGGTGAGTAGTACGGTTTCGATGTCAGGATAACATTCATGGATATGCTTAGAGAGCTCGAGTCCATCCATGCCGGGCATTCGTATATCTGATATGACGAGATCAACGGCGTGCTCTTTTAACAGCTGTACAGCTTCTAATCCGTTCTCCACTGAACCAATGATGCTAAAATTATGGTTCGCACTTCCCAGCATCTCTGACAGAGAACGTCGTACAAAACTTTCATCGTCAACAATTAACACATTCATCACTTCGCCCCCTACCCTTGATCGAACTGTAATGGAACAGTGACTTTTACTAGTAAGCCTCCGAGCTCGCTTGAGGATAAATGAAGGCCAAATCCATGTCCATAGATTAGTTCTATACGATGATTCAGATTGGAGAGACCGATACCGGTGTGGAGCAGCTTCTCCGGATTGACCTCACCACTGATTAAAGCCTCTGCCATTCTTGCTTCACTCATGCCTTCCCCGTTATCTTCCACGGTTAGCACAAGTGACGTACCTTCACTGTAAGCTCGAATACGGATGAGCCATACTTCCCGTAGCGTAGATTCAAGTCCGTGAGTGATGGCATTCTCTACGAGGGGCTGAAGAGTTAGCTTCATAAGCTGCCGATTCATAACCTCAAGATTCACGTGTAGATCAACCTGTAGTTTGTCCTCGTAGCGTAGTTTTTGCAGATAAATGAATCGTTCTAGTTGTTGTAAATCCTCCTCAACCGTAACGAATTCCGATCCGCGATCGATGCTGTAACGAAGCAAGTCGCTTAGTGCGAGTACCATCTGTGACTCTTCTTGCAGGCGTTTATTAGCTAGTGACCAATAGATCGTATTCAGAGTGTTGTAGAGAAAGTGAGGGCGGAACTGTGCTTTAAGGGCTACGATCTGAGCTTGTTTTTCACTGATTTGTTTGCTTGAGAGGTCAGCGATAGTATGGTCCAGGTTTTGAAGCATGGAGTTATAGCTTGAGTATAGGATAGCCATTTCTTTGTTCATGGTTGTTTTTACAAATGGCAGTGTGGTTCCACGCTCAACGTTGCTTAGTTTGGTTGCGAGATTGCGAAGCGGCTTAGATAGTGTCCACGAGAAAAAGAAGGTAAACAATAATGCTGCGGCCATCCCCAATAAGCCAATAAAAATAATGTTCCTGCGAATCCCATTTAAATCTTTAACCGCTTCTTTAGAATCAATATAAGCAAAAACGCTCCACTCGCTGTAGGGTGAATAGGCGTAAGATACGAACATATTGCGGGAGTTAATGGTTTGCGGGATGATTCGTGCTTTATGGTTGCTGAATTGATTTAGAAGTCTGTCATCCATATAAAGTCCGATTTCTTTTGGTTCTGTGGAATACACAATAGTATTAAAGGAATCGACAATTTGAATCTTTTCGTTTTTGCCAAGATGAAATTGACTGACCGCGTTATGGATGACCTCTACAGGTAGGACAAGAAAAAGGGTGCCTAACCGACTTAAATCATTCCAATCATTAATTTGCCGGGCTCCCATGACTACAGGGATAGTACCGTTCTGCCATACATCCACACCAAACCAGACCATACGGCCGTTATTCTTGGCGATAGCTGGAAACCAATAGGCACCGCGAATCTCCCTTTCGCTGTCCCAGATAACCTTTAAGGAGCTGCTATTGGTATATACCTGATTATCGGAGAGTCCGAGCAGCTTGAACTGGATATCATAGTTGATGGAACGTGTCTGTTGATCGATGTAGCGGGTGATATCCATAACATCAGTATGAGGTGTGCGGGATTCAGCTAAGTCTCCCAGTGTTTCTTGAATCAAGGGACTGAACATGATCGTAGATGAGAGTTTGTCGTTATCTTGAAGAATAGCGTCCATTTTACCCTGGAGCTGTTTGACGGATTCCAAAATATATTGGTTCGACCGGTTAAGAACGGCTTGGGATGACGAACGGTAGGACAAAAAAATCGTAAAGGCTACGATCGTGAAGATGATTAGTGAGAAACCCATGATTAATTGAACGAGGATGGAGATTTTCTTGGACATTTCATCACCTGCAGGAAAAAGATGTTCTTCCATACATTGTAACAAAAGCAAATGAAAGCGAATATACGTTGTCGCAAAATACACATATTTATATGGATAATCTCATATTTTTCGGGTAGCAGTAGAAAGGTTGGTTTGGGTTGTTTTAATACGGAGTTAATCTTTCTTTACTTTAAAATGAAACTTTTTGCGGTCGTATGCGTCTAATACTATGTTTTGTTATAACGAACGTGGCAAAAAGCATTTCTTCCGCTCGGTGAGAGCGGTTGCGTTTTTGCGGGGAATATAAGAGGAGTATGGAACAGACAGAGACCCACTTATATTTACAAATAGGAGCAGAGGAGTCATATCATGGATTTGAAGAAATTAACGTTAGTTGCTGTTTTGGCCAT
>RCUU01000643.1_pt1 | contig 18492 bp, 17 predicted proteins | sample 2166211 | NCBI WGS metagenome assembly RCUU01 (sample SAMN09932620, study PRJNA488358) | compost metagenome | feature: garden; material: soil; isolation source: compost soil in phenylacetic acid-enriched culture | place: Germany: Experimental Botanical Garden Goettingen | collected 2016-01-27
TGGATATCGTTAGGTTGAATTTATACGGCATTGCCTCGAAAATGGGTTTCACCTATGAGGACATAGAAGATATGAAAGTGGCTGTGTCAGAAGCCTGTAACAATTCAGTATTGTATGCTTATGGTCAAAAAAACGGATTGGTAGATGTGATTTTCGAGGTCGAAGAAAGTGCCCTATCCATTACAGTCAAAGACGAGGGGGAGAGCTTTGACGGTTTGGAAGACTCGTCCAGTGAGCGTATGACACTGCATGATAAGGAGTTAAGTGACGTTCAGGTTGGCGGGTTAGGGTTCTACTTAATGCAAGCGTTGATGGATGATGTTAGCGTTGTAAGTGAAGCCGGAAAAGGGACGGTGGTAACTTTGAAGAAACACCTTAATTTTAGCGAGGAGAAAGTATGAACGAAAAGGCGTCTCCCCCCGAGTCCATGAATGAAGCAGTCACCCAAATTTGGGAGTATCAGCAGACCAAGGATAACGATCAGGCGACGTTGCTGATTCAGAAATATGAGCCTATGGTAAAAATGGCTGCTGGAAAAATTTCTCGTAATCGCCCCGACTTGTATGAGGATTTATATCAGGTCGGGCAAATGGCGCTCATCCGGTTACTGCAGCAATATGATATCAGTCTCGGAATCCCTTTTGAGCCCTATGCGATGAAAAGCATGATTGGACATATGAAGAATTATTTACGTGATAAATCTTGGTACATACAGGTTCCTAGACGGATTAAAGAAAAGGGAGCACTTGTTCAACACGCGATTGATGAACTTACAGTGAAGCTTGAGCGTTCTCCTGCGGTCGATGAGATTGCTCATTACCTTGATCTGTCTGTTGAAGAAACTGTAGAAGTACTGGCCGGCAGAGAATGCTACCATTACGTATCTTTAGATTCACCGCTTTCCCAAGAGGAGACCGGAGCTACGCTAGGAGAGCTTATCAGCTCTGACGCGAACGATTATGAGACTGTAGAGAAACGAATGGATCTGCAGCAAGCACTAGGTCAATTGAAGGAACAAGAGCAGCAAGTGTTGCTACTAGCCTTCCAAGATGGTCAATCCCAGCGGGCAATCGCTCAGAAGCTGGGGGTTTCACAAATGAGCGTTTCACGGATACAGAAGCGGGCCACTGAGAAGTTAAAGCAGATTATGGCCAACTCATCCTATTGAGCTCATTTATGTGTAGTATACATTACTTGGTTTTGAACGCTACTGTTCGACGATAAGGGCATGCCTTTCTCCGCATCTGGAGATTAGCATGTCCTTTATTTGTGTTCTACAAAAAAATCTCTTCCTTCGCTTGACCGTCTAACCTTGAGAACTAAACGGACAAGCGAGGGAAGAGGGAGTAGTGATAGATAGCCCATTGTTAGCTATTCGCATCGATGTATTTTTTGATTTCGCCAAGGTACTCTCCGATAACGGGTACATCCAGAAACAGACTAAGAATATAGCCTAGTACCCCAAGGACTACAAACGTACCGAGAGACAGTCCGAGACCGCGGGATATCCCAGCCATCAGGTTGGTGATAATTCTTTTTTTGGGGTCTGAGTAGTTATCGAGGATGTCCTTAAATTCTGATTTTTCCAGTGAGTCAGCAATCTTATCTAGACGACTGTTTAAGCGTTTGACCTCATGCCGTAATTCGAAAGGATGTTCATCAATTTCATATGCTTTTGTTTGGCTATTTGATTCTCCCATGGCGTATCCCTGCTTTCTATAGCCCGAACGGGCATTCATTAAGATTCAGCTTAAATCGGCTGTAACAGATAAAGGGTATAACTAAACAACAGCCAGCTGCGGACAGCTGGCTGTTGTTTGATGATGTAATAGCTGTGTAATATCGCAGTTTAGTAATTGGATTTATAGGAGGATTTAACATCCTCTTTCGCATCTTTAGCTTCATCAGCGACTTTTTTAGAGGACTCTTTGGCTTCATCAGCTACATCTTTAGAGGCCTCTTTCACATCAGAGGCTACATCGTTTGAGGCTTCACTTACAGTGTCACCAATTTTATGTCCAGCATCTTGCAGGGTGGCGGCAATTTGCTGCTTGCTGTCATTGACCGTAGTATAGATATCAGAGGCTTTAACTGAAACCGTACTAGCCAGATCGGTGGCTTTTTCTCCTACCGTTGTGGCAATGGCTTTGGTTTTGTCAGTTACGACGCCAGCAACTTCTTTAGTTTTGTCAGTAGCAAGTGTAAGTTTGTCGGACAGATCACTGCGCATTTCACGTCCAGGTTTTGGTGCGAATAGCAGGGCAGCTGCTGCACCTATTAAGCTACCAATAAAGATACCTTTAAAAAAGTTGCTTCCGTTTTCCACTTCATGCTCAGCTTTATGTTCTACGTTACTCATCACCAATCACTCCTTATAAGTTATCTTACTTCGTATATAAACTTTGGCGTATCGGCTGAAACAATTGATGAGCAAAGGAGAGCTTCCGGGAGACGCTTGTTATGGACTAAAGATTAACGGCTTGGAATACTGCATAACCAAATTCGGGCAAATTTAGCCGGAGTAATGATGTGACGGTTTCTGTTCGCTTATGCGTCTTTAGGTTTACCCATATGGAATCCGTTCCGGGCACAGGAATGGCGACGTCGGCTATCACATCTTCGTTGTTGAGCACGATTAAGAAGCGGCTGTGTTCGTCCCACCGTTCATATACAAGCAGTCTTGGGTAGTCCGGAATCTCCAGCGATTTAAACCCGCTACCCCGGAATGCAGGATGTGATTTACGAAGACCGATCGTCCAGCAGTAGTATTCAAACAGTTCCCTATTCTGTTTCTGGATGTCCCACTCCATACATTTTCGGTTGTCTGGGTCATAGTTACCGTCCATACCGATTTCATCGCCATAGTAAATACAGGGTACTCCCTGAAAGGTCATCTGGAAAAGAACAGCCAGCCTCAACCTCCGGATGTCGCCGCCGCATATCGTCAGGAAACGAACCGTATCGTGGCTGTCTAGCAGATTGAAAGAAGCCTCTGTAATTTGCTGCGGATAATTTGCTAGTATCGTAGCAATTGCTAGAGAGAATTGTGCAGCATTGATTTGCCCGTGAGCGAAGAAATTAATCTGAATATTCGTTAGTGGATAATTCATAACGGCGTCAAATTGATCACCAAGTAGCCACGGCATGGGATCGTGCATGATTTCTCCTACGAGATAAGCCTCTGGATTAATGCTTTTAATTGTATTCCGGAATTGTCGCCAGAACGTATGAGAGACTTCATTCGCGACATCTAGCCGCCAGCCGTCTACACCAATTTCCTCAACCCAATAGCGACCAACATCCAGCAGATACTGTTTGACTTCAGGATTCTCAGTGTTGAATTTTGGCATGATAGGCTCAAAAGCGAACGTGTCATAGGTGGGAATTCCGTCGATGACCTGGGGTGGCCACTCCTTTACATGAAACCAATCGGCATAACGCGAGGATTGCCCATTGGCGAGCAGATCAACAAATGGCGGGAAGGTATGACCGCAATGATTAAAGACGCCGTCTAGGATGACGCGAATACCTTTGGAATGACAGGAATCTACAAGTTTTTTTAGCAAACTATTGGTCCCTAACTGAGGATCTACCAAAAAGTAATCCTTTGTGTCGTATTTATGATTGGTGGTTGCCTCAAACAAAGGGTTAAAATATATGGCATTGATGCCTAGTTCACTGAGATAATCCAAGTGATCTAGTACACCCTGCAAGTCACCTCCGAAAAAATTTCTGGGACTCGGCGTGCCACCCCATTCCAGCACATCTGCCGGATCGTTGGCGGGATCACCATTCGCGAAACGCTCCGGGAAAATTTGATAAAATACAGCATCCTTCACCCATGATGGAGGGGAGTGTACATCTTCACGATTCAAAAAAGGAAAGTCGAACAAGCCCTCATATACAACAGCCGGAGGCTCGGGGAAGAACCCTTTTTCCAAATAATAAAGAACTTCATCCTTGTCAAAAAGTCTAAAGAAATAAGAGAGTCTGCGGTAAACAGGACGGACGGCAGCTTGCCAGTAATCGAACAAGCCGTCAGAGGCGAGACGTTGCATGGAAAGTACCTCATTCGTTTTGTCCCATCCATATTTATCTCCGCAGATAAGCTCGATCCGTGATATATTGTCCCGTTTAGTTCTTATTCGAATATGTAGCGTAGACTCATCGTAGGCATAGGACCAGTTCTGTCCCATACGGTGATAAATGGCATCTTGTTGTATCATACTCACTTTTCATCCCTTCATGGCATGTAAACACAAAAAAGGGCTCAACCTCAATATTTCGGAGGTTGAACCCTTGGCGGTTTCATTGCCTTTAAATTTGTTTGAATCTTACCATAGTCCGAAAGATCAAAGCAAGCCATAATTTCATATGAATTCACAAAATGTAATAATTAGTATTTGGTAGAAAACATGAGGAAATAAAAGAAAGAAAAAGATAACTATAAAAAAAACGACTTATTCTGGCTTATACTCTGATTGCAATCAAAATTATGGATATTATAGAATGAGGGCGAACGAACTTGATTTTTCATAACACGCATCCAAATTAAAGGCACTGTTACCTGTAAAGGTACAACCTCGGCACTTTGTGCAAATGAGGTTGTACCTTTTTTGTATGCTTTTTTTCTGTATGTGTGAGGTTTGATCAGTCTTGAACAAAGGGGAGATAAGCAAATGAAGAAAAGTAAACGCAACAAGATGCAAGCGGTAACATTTAGTCTGGTCCTATGCCTGTTGTTGACTTTGACCGTCACAGCTTGCAGTTCAGGCAATGGGAACTCTACGTCAAATCCGAACTCGAGCCCAAACTCCGCAGTGAACGAGCCGGGGGGCACTACAAATGATGAGGAAATGAAACCGGAAGCAGGGGCCAAATTGATGGTCTGGGAAGCCAAGGAGCAGCTTGAATACATGAAGCAGGTAGCTGCTGATTTCGAAAAAGAATATGGTGTTCCCGTCACAGTTGAGGAAATGGCAGGTGGTGATCAAGGCGCAAGACTGGCGACGGATGGTCCGTCTAAACTTGCTGCAGATGTGTTGACTCTGCCCCATGACCAGATTGGGCAGGCCGTCAAAGCAGGGCTGCTTTTGCCTAATGATGTCTTTGAGGAAGAAACGAAATCAACAATGGTGGAGACAGCCATTCAGGCATCGTCTTATGAAGGTGTTCTGTATGGTTATCCTAAATCGGTTGAAACCTATGCGCTGTTCTACAACAAGGACCTGATTTCTGAGGCTCCAACAACCTGGGAAGATGTAATTGCTTTTGCTAAGACGTACAACAAGCCAAAAGAAAACAAATTCGCAATCATGTGGGAGTTCGTCGGGTACTACAGCTATCCGTTTATTGGCAGCTTTGGTGGATACATCTACGGTGACAACAATACGAATATCAAAGATATTGGACTGAATAACGAAGGTACCATCAAAGGGTTCACCTTTCTTCAGAGCTTGAAAGAGATTTTGCCATTGAATGCAGGCGATATCACCTATGACGTTAAAACCCAACTGTTTCAGGAAGGTAAGCTGGCCATGAACATCGACGGGCCGTGGTCCATAGCGGCGTTTAAGGATCATATTAACCTGGGTGTGGCTCCACTTCCGAAGGGACCTGACGGTCAAGACAGTACTTCTTTCTCCGGGATCAAATCGTATTATGTCAATTCCTATACGGCTTATCCGGTCGCAGGCCGCTTGTTCGCACATTTTGCAAGCAGCAAGGAGAATCAGCTCAAGAACTTTGAAATGACAGGAGCGATTCCTGCGAGCATTGAAGCAGGAGAAGCGCCGGAAATCAAAGATGATCCTATTATCAGCGGATTCTTCGAGCAGTTCCAAAATTCCGTACCGATGCCATCCATTTCGGAAATCAAATCTGTATGGGAACCGCTAAAAGCCGCATTTGTATCCCTGTGGAACGACCCGGGTCTTGATGTGAAGCAGACGCTGGATCAGACGGTAACTACGATTCAGGCCGATCTGGAGTCGAAGTAAAGGACAGGTGATTTGAGCTATGCAAAAAAAAACAGGCGCAGCGCTACTCTCAGCTGTTGTTCCAGGACTGGGCCAGATCTACAACCGACAGTGGCTAAAAGGATTGGTCTTCCTGTTTGTAGGGGCTACGGGGATCTATTTTATTGCTCAAGATCTGATGGGTTATTTGAACGGACTACTTACGCTTGGAGAATTTCCAAGCCGTATGGTTAAGGTAGGCAAACTGACCCGGATGGTAGAGGGCGATCATTCTATTTTTATGATGATCAATGGTCTGATGGCATTATTAGCGCTGCTCTTTTACACAGCTTTTCATTTACTGAACATCAGAGATGCCTTTCTGGTTGGAGCAGCACGGGACAGGAAAGAACCCGTTCATTCATTCGGTGAATCGCTCAAACATATGGGCCGCAGAAATTTTGCTTATCTAGTCCTTGCGATTCCATTTGTGGCTGTAGTTTTTCTGACAATATTACCGCTTGTTTTTTCAGTGCTCTTGGCATTTACGAACTATGCCGACCCGATTCTTCCACCCGCGAATCTTGTGGATTGGGTGGGATTCGGAAATTTCAAGAAAATGCTTAGTCTGGATGTATGGAGTTCTACTTTTAGCGGAGTGCTGATTTGGACACTGATCTGGGCAGTTATTGCCACTGTGACGACTTACATTGGAGGTGTGCTCATCGCTGTGCTTATTCACCAGCCTCGTGTTCGGTGGAAGAAGCTTTGGCGCACACTTCTGATCGTTCCCTTCGCCATCCCTAATATGATCTCTTTGCTCGTTATGCGTAATATGTTCAATAATCAGTTCGGACCGATCAATAGTTATCTAAGAGCTATGGGGCTGGAAGGGGTGGCATGGCTGACTAATCCTTTCTGGGCCAAGGTGACTGTAATTCTGGCTAATATGTGGATCGGAATTCCGGTTACCATGATTTTAGCTTTTGGGGTACTAACAACGATTCCAAAGGATATGTACGAAGCCGCTGAAGTGGATGGAGCAGGGGCATTCTACAAATTTCGTATGGTTACGCTACCCATGGTACTGTTCGCGACCGCTCCTATCCTGATCATGCAATTTGCCGGTAATATTAACAGCTTTAACGTCATCTATTTGATGACCAACGGAGAACCTGTTAATCCTAATTACCAGTACGCAGGCCATACCGATCTACTGGTAACTTGGCTCTATAAATTGGCGCTTAACCAGTCGCAGTACAGTTTTGCCTCTGTCATCGGGATTGTTATCTTCCTGTTGGTCGCGACCTTCTCCATCTGGAGCTACCGCCGAACGCGATCCTACAAAGAGGAGGATATGATTGCATGAAACCAAAACTGACGGAAGCGTTAAAAACGATTGGAAGCCATTCCTTGTTGATTGTGCTTAGTTTTATTAGTCTGTTCCCAGCCTTCTGGATTATTATGTCTTCATTTAAGACAGGAAACAGTCTGTTCAGTGATTCGTTGATTCCTAGACAGTTCACATTCATTCATTACAAGGAGCTGTTTGAGCAAACTAAATATTTAATATGGTTCATGAATACGCTAAAGGTTGCAGTACTGTCTACGCTGCTTGGCACCTTACTATTGCTGCTGACTTCGTATGCCATCTCTCGTTATCGATTCAAGGGCAGAAAAACAACACTGACCGCGCTCCTGGTTCTGCAGATGTTCCCGGGATTTATGGCGATGATTGCAGTTTATGTGCTACTGAATACACTTGGGTTACTGAATTCCCACTGGGCGCTTATACTCGTATATAGCAGCGGGGCCATTATCACGAATGTATTTGTGGCGAAAGGTTTTTTTGATACCATTCCCAAAAGTCTGGAAGATGCTGCGCGGATGGACGGGGCGAGTCATATGAAAGTTTTTCTCTCTATTATGATTCCGCTATCTAAACCCATGCTTACCTATGCCAGTCTAATGATATTTAACGGCTGCTTTGTGGATTTCATATTCGCTGACCTTATATTGCGTACGGAAGAGACAAGAACGCTGGCTGTCGGGCTCTTCCGGATGGTGAACCAAAGCAATTCGACTGAGTTCACTTTGTTTGCCGCCGGAGCGGTGCTGGTAGCTCTCCCGGTCACGCTGCTATTTATTTTCCTTCAGCGATTCCTAGTAGACGGATTGACCGCGGGTGCAAGTAAGGGATAGTTCGATTTAAGCTTCTACGCTACAGCAGTGCTGAATTTCATAAAAACTGCTTTCTTTTCAGAAGAACAAGAATCTGAAGAGGAAGTGGTTTTTTTATTTGAAGGCTTCATTTTATGTATCTCTCATTCAAAATTTATTGCTGATGGTATTGTTGCTGTGTGGTTTCTAAAATCTTCTTGGTGTGTACAGGATTGAAGAATGATGAAAATAGGAGTAGAATTCCTCATGGAACTAACACTTTAGGGAGTTTGTGGTGTACAAAAAATCCCCGGAGCACGGGGGTATTGCCTAGCATTTATTAAATGTAGAATTCTAATAAATCCTTGTGAGTTATAGAGCATCTAGAGAAAAGAGGAGAGATACCATGGAAACCGTATTAGTACGAGAATATCGCTCGAATTTGCTGGAATGTGTTCATAGTGGACATATTGCGATCGTAGGAGAGAACGGAAATGTAAAGGGGTATGCAGGAGATCCTGAGTTTGTATCCTTTACCCGCTCTGCGGCCAAACCACTTCAGGCTATTCCAGGCATTCGTGGAGGAATCGCGGAGCATTATGGATTTACACCCGCTGAGATTGCCCTAATGACTGCTTCTCACCGAGGAGAGAGTTATCATGTTGCCGCGCTAGAGAGCATTTCCTCTAAGATAGGTATCGATGAGCAACAAATGATATGTGCCACAAGCTATCCGCTGGATTATACGAGTAAAGTGGATGCCATTCGCGGCGCAGGCAAAAGAAAGTTCTATCATAACTGTGCGGGCAAGCACATGGGCATTTTATCGTATAGTAAACTCAAAGGGCTGCCGCTTGAAGAATACGCTCAGCCGGAGCAAAGCGTTCAGCGTGAGATTATAGATACCATTGCTAATATGGCTGGCGTGGCACCAGATAGTATTGGTCTAGGTACGGACGGATGCGGCCTGCCGGTATTTGCGATGCCTTTGACAGCCTTGGCGACTGCGTATTTGAAATTAGCGAATCCTGATTTAATCGCCGACGAGGCTACCCGCAAAGCGGTCACTACGATTACTGCGGCGATGAATGCTCATCCGGAGATGGTTTCGGGTCACGGACGACTGGACTCCATTCTTTTGGAAGATGATAATATTATTGCTAAGGGTGGATTTAAAGGTGTATATTGCTTCGGTTTGCGCCGTGAGCGACTGGGCATTGCCTTCAAGATTCTGGATGGATCAGAAGAAGAGTGGGGACTTATTGTACAAGGGATTCTAAATCAAATTGGATACAGTCAGAAAGATACCTTGGATAAGCTGCGCAATGCATTTTCAGGTGTGATCTACAATGATGGTGGTACACGGGTTGGCCATGCGGATACAGAATTTCAGCTTCATTTCATGAAATAAGAACATTGTAAAAGAGCCTCTCGAATTACGTATCCATCTTCAGGATACGCAGCGAGGGGCTCTTTTTAATAGCGAAATTATTTCTGACGTAGACGACCGAGTTCAGAGACGAGCGCTTCCACCTGAGAAATACTGAGTCTATCGCTGCCCATGGCTACCTCATAAATATCAAAGATATCTTCATATTTATCTGCTGAAAAAGCTGAGGCTTGCATCGCAGCAGCACTTGCCATCTTCAGTTTGTTCTTAATGGCCTCGATCATATATTCAACATTTTCCTGACTAGGTTGTGTTAAATCCATTGGGTTATTAACATCCTCTCTGTATACTGATCCATGTATTTTACCATGATTGTGAGCTTGATCACCATTTTTTTGTCGGGCCTGCAGAAATCATGTTAAATTAAAGGCATGAAATCAAAAATATCATCGAAAGGAGGGAAGGTATTGGCAATTAGAGAGCAGGGAAGCGGAAAACGAAGCAAAATGGACGATGAAGGATTGGTGTCCTTTTTTATGGAGATTGGTGCGCTGTATTCCGCTGAGCAAGTTACGTTTCTGTGTATCGGAACGGATCGGTCTACCGGTGATGCGCTCGGTCCATTAACAGGCAGCAAACTTCTGGAATATGGCTTTCCGCACGTAATCGGTACGTTGCCATCTCCTTGCGATGCAGATAATTTGGTAGTCAGAGTCGCTGAGATTCCATCTGAGCATATCATAATTGCTGTAGATGCTTGCCTAGGACCTCCAGTAGCGCTCGGATATTACTTCGTTTCGAATGAACCGCTTCAGCCAGCACAATCGGTGGGGGTATGCCTTCCAGCAGTGGGGCATTATAGTTTGGCGGCGATTGTAGATATCAATGGTCCTAAGCCCTATCGGACGCTGCAGACTACTCCACTACATAGAGTTATGGTTATGGCTGAACAAATTGCTGCAGCAGCAGCTAAAGGGTTTGGAATCGGCGTTAAGAATTAGGATATCGGTTTCAAGGAGAGCAGTTTTGCTTAATAATAGATATTAGTTCATAAATCTTAGTATTTTGGAAAGAGGGAAGCAGCCATGGAAAGAGTACGTTGTGACGGAAGCAATATTTGCTACAGTGATCAGGGGAAAGGCGAGGTTATTGTATTACTGCATGGCTTTTGTGGAAGTGCTGAATACTGGGAACAAGTCATTCCCATGTTAAGCAGCGACTACCGGGTGATTGCTCCCGATTTACGTGGTCATGGAGCTTCAGAGGCTCCACTAGGACCCTATACGATTGAACAAATGGCAGATGATGTTCTGGGCTTGTTAGATACACTTGAAATTTCTGAGTGCACCATGCTGGGGCATTCACTTGGTGGATATATTACACTTTCATTCGCGCAGCGGTATGCCTCTCGATTGAAGGGCTTCGGATTAATCCATTCTACTGCCTATCCGGATAGTGAAGAAGCGCGGGAGAATCGATTGAAAAGTGTCAGCAGGATTCAAAATGAAGGCATTACTCCTTTTGTGGACAGCTTCGTACCCGGACTTTTTGCCAAAGCAACTGCTTCTGCATCACCGCAGCTGCTGGAGCGAGCCAAAGAAATTGGCTACAAAACGCCACCACAAGGAGCGGCAGGAGCTGCGCTAGCGATGCGCGAGCGTCCAGATCGACGTGATGTGATCACAGCGACTACGCTGCCGGTGCTACTTGTGGCTGGGGAGCAGGATGGACTGATTCCTGCAGAACGCACCTTTACTTCGGATAAACCGAATATAACCCAAGCGATGATTTCTGGAGCAGGTCATATGAGCCTTTTCGAAGTACCTGAACGTTTATCCGAGATTATTAAGGAGTTCATTGAAGCTTCTGTTAGTGTTAACAGCCATGCGTAATCGCTGAGATGATATTTTGAAAAAAGAGGCAGCACCACGCCAACCTAACCGGCGTGAGCTGCCTCTTTTTCATGGAGTCTACTGACCTACAAGCTCATAAGTGGCATAGCGAAGTCCAATGGTTTAAGATAAATGAATAGCACACATTCAACAGCTAGATATACAAAAGCTTTACAGTTACAGTATGGAAAAGGGGGAAGTTCATGTTCCGAAGAGACTATATTGTCCGGATGATCGAAGATATGACGGCAATGGTTGCCAAGGTTCTAACTCTGAAACAGGAGCGGAAGACAACAGAAGCCTTATGGGAAATTGATGAGCTATTGAACCGGTATTTTCCACTGAACTCACGTCTTTTAAATTCACTATCTGTAGAAGATATCATAGATATGTTCCGTTTTAACGGAGTGTTGGAGTCTGATAAGCTTCAGGGTGTTGCCAAACTTCTTAAGGAAGAGGGCAGTATTTATGCTACAAGTGGCGATAATGATGCAGCGCTATTCAGGAGCATGAGGGCACTGCATTTATATTTGTACGCAGATTTACACGGAGCCGATCGAGAGATGCTGCAAATGACAGATGATATTGATGAACTCCTGGAGGCCATCAAGATGTATCGTCTTCCAGCCAAAACAGAACGCCTGCTGCTAATCTATATGGAGTCTATAGGACATTACAGTAAAGCGGAGGACAGTCTCTACCGGTTATGGGAGCAGGGAGAAGATGTCTGGGAGGAAGGGGATAAGCTGTACAGACGGCTGCTGCTTAAATCACCTGAAGAATTGGAACAAGGTTCGCTTCCTATGGATGAAGTGAAACAAGGATGGAAAGAGTGGAGCCGGATCACAGAAGTTCGCAGGGAGTCGGAAGCCTAAGGAAGACCCCGCATTTATGCGGAAGACAGTGAGCATTTGGTATTACAGAAGCAAATGTGGTAGAAACTATGCTATATGCTGACAAAGGTCAAGCACGAACTGTAGTTAGTGGAGAGCTTGCAGTTAAGCCCTGCTAGGATACCTCTTGTAGAGCCGTGATATAATGGAACGATGATGGTTAGGAGACATAGATTCTCCATTTTTAATCCCGAAAGTGAGATGTGCGTTGTGGAATCTTTAACAGCTCTTATTGAACAACTGATAAGTGACCGTACTTTGATTATGGCGACCCTAAGCCAAGTACGTTATAAAGGGGAGACTTGTACGAAGGTACAGATTAAACCTGTTGAACTAAAGGGTAAGCTGCATTATCAGTTTGCATCCTATATTGGTACAAAGGTTGAACATCGTAATGTACCCGCTGAATTAGCCGTGGAGGAAATGACTCTTTTATTCAGAGAGACATTCCGACAAGGGCTGTTATGTACAGTAGAAGCAGATTATCAGGTGCTGATTAGCAAGAAATTTAAAGTATCGATCCTTACGAAGTCTCCAACTAAAAAAGAAGAGCCGGATCTAGCACACAATCGCCGCAAGCGTTATGTGCTGGAAGATGGGGACCCTGTGCCGTTTCTTGTGGAGCTCGGCATTATGAATAGAGAAGGTAAGGTGCTGGCCAAGCGATACGATAAGTTCCGTCAGATCAACCGTTTCCTGGAGATGGTAGAGGACGTGCTTGCCGATCTTCCTACCGGGCGGCCATTGACGATTGTTGATTTTGGTTGTGGAAAATCATACTTAACCTTTGCTCTATATCACTATCTGACCGTTCGTAAGAAGCGGCAGCTTAATATTATTGGATTAGACTTAAAAGCGGACGTGATTGAGCATTGCAATGAACTTGCTGCAAAGATTGGTTACGATCACTTGAAGTTCCTTGTGGGTGACATTGCCGAGTACAATGAGCTGGATCAGGTAGATATGGTTATAACGCTTCATGCTTGTGATACAGCTACAGATGCTGCACTTGAAAAAGCAGTACGCTGGGGCGCCTCCGTCATTTTGTCTGTGCCTTGCTGTCAACATGAATTATTCGCACAAATTGAGAATGAAGTCATGAGTCCAATGTTGTCGCATGGGATATTAAAGGAGCGGTTCTCAGCCTTGGCTACAGATGCCATTCGTGCCAAATTGCTCGATATGATGGGTTATAGTAGCCAGCTGCTGGAATTCATCGACCTGGAGAACACACCGAAGAACATTTTGATCCGCGCCGTTAAGAGCTCAGGTGGTGATAACTCCGTTAAATGGCGTGAATATACTGCATTCCGCGATTTTATAGGGGCGAAGCCTTACCTTGAGCGCGTATGTGCTGACCTGCTCCCAAGTGAGAGTACGGTGCAAGGGTGATATGACATTTTGGGACGCTAAGTTGGTTTAGTTGTATTTTGTGCAACTAAATAGCGTTTGATGAGCAATAGGGCGGTGCAGCTCCTTCGTGGAGAGGTATCGTCCTTTTTGTATTCTAGTTTTGCGATGAGTAAATGTGGAAAGGATAGAGGTAACTTAACGAATACAGGGGTATCTAAATGTGGAGCGTGAAAAAAGAACGGCGTCTGGATTCATTAATCGTCTATTTTAGTGCAGCCTTAGTAATTGCAGCCGGAGTAGGCGCTTGTTTGCTGAGGGGATTTTTTTTTACGGAGGAAATGTATCCCTTTCTGACGCTATGGTTTGTGATGTGTGCTGCGGCTTTGCTGTATTTGTATCCTGGCGTGGGCAAGCGGAGAGGTTGTGTAGAGGGAGAGCGTGGAGTACGCAGGGCAGTGAAAATAATATTGATTATGCCTTTGCTAGTGCTATCACTCTATCTGATTCATGGGCTAAGGGAACCTCTTTCGGCACAGGGAACATTGAATGAAATATTGCGCTGGGGTTTGTATGCTACTTTTGCATTTTTGGTTTATTGTTGCGCGTTGAATCGGATGGGGCGTCAGCTTATCATGGCTGCTTGGTCGATTTTGGGGTTGTTCTTAAGTATGAGTGCTTTGCTGGCAGTATGCGGGGTGGTAGAGTTACCTTTCGCTATAGCCTACAGCAATTCATCGGAAGTAAGCATCACAGGGGCCAGATTGGCAGGGGTGATGGAATATCCTAATGCCTTTGGTGCTGTGATGGCTGTTTTTTTGCTGGAGCGGCTCTTTGCTGTTGCTGCTTTTTATGAGAGACCTCATAAGTGTGTGAAGATGTCACTAGCAAGAGAACGTGGCGCCATGCGAGAGCCTGGGAGTGACAGAGCAGTTGCAGAGAACGTGAAGGGGGAACGCACGGCCACTGCGCTGCTGCGCGTGCTGCCGCTGTTCCCTTACGCCGCCGCGCTGCTCCTCAGCGAATCGCGCGGCGCGTGGCTGACGACGGCTTGCGCCTGCGCCGCCGTCTTGCTCTGGAAGCGGCAGCTCATCGCGCCGCTTCTTGCCGCTGGCGCCGCGCCTGTCGTCGCTGCGGCGCTGCTCTACCGCCAACTGGCCCGTGCCGGGTTGGCGGTAGAGCCTTTGCCCGGCCTGCTGTTGCTGGCCGGGCTTTGGGCCGGCGCGTGGCTAGCCGGCCTATGGCTGTGCCGCCGCCAGCGCAGCGCGGCGGGCAGTGCCCGAGCCGCCATGCTGGCATTGGCGGCGGCAGGTTGGACGGCGGCGGGCACCGCCGTCCTCCTGCATGTGCGCGAGCGGATCACCGGACCGTCATCGACGGTATCCGCGCGTGGTCTTTTTTACCGCGACGCCTGGCGGCTGGCGGCAGAGGCGCCTTGGCTGGGACGCGGGGGTGAGACTTGGCGGAGCTCCTACCTCGCCGCCCAATCTCGCCCTTATGTTGGCAGCCAAGTGCATAGTGGTTATCTTGACATCCTGTTGAACCTAGGATTTGTTGGCCTCGCAGCCATTCTTTTTATGCTGCTAGCAGTAGGTTGGGTGCTGGTTAAGAGCTCGCCGCGGCTATTGCCGCCATTTTTAGTTATCGTGTTGCACAGCGCAGTCGATTTTGACTGGAGCTACGGATTAATTTGGCTGCTGCTTTTCTGGCTGCCAGCACTTGCCTTGGCTGAACATGAGCAGGGACGGGATCATCAACCTGCGACTATCCGCTCTGTGTTCACGAACCAAGAGGCGAGTCACTCGGCATCCGCGAACCTGCCAAATCCCGCCCACCCATATCTCCGTCGATTATTTATGATTGTCACTTGTTCTCTTTGTCTCGTGCTGTCCGTATTGTCCTTTCAGGCCGCCCAAGGAGAGAGGTATTACCGGCAAGCAGTCCAGACGGCTGATCCCTCGGCGAATGTAGATTTGCTTCAGCAATCGCTAGCGTGGAATCCGCGGTCTCCTAAAACAGCTGTAGTATTATCCAGGCTGCTTACGAGCGAAAAGGGCGTGAGAATACTCCAGCAGAGTTTGCTATACTCCCCGAAGAATGCAAGTTTAAGCTGGGAAATGGCTGGACGATGGATGTACAGTGATGAACCGGAAGCTGCAGTATATTGGATACGTCGAAGTATCCGGTTGGATAAATACAACAATGCTAAGTGGGTCAAAGGAATTGAAGGCATGCTCATGATGGGCCGGAAAAAGTTAGCGGAAGGGAATCGAATGGAGGCCATAAACTGTATCGCCTCAGGGAATGAGCTTCTGCGGCAGTATAGAGTGTTGGCAGAATATGAGGCTAATAAAGGTGAGCAGCATAATGATCGAAAGTTCCAAATGACAGAACAAGCCGACGACCTGAGTCGGCGGCTTAGGGTGTTAGCTTCACGATTTTAACTGACGCGAAATGATCCAAGAGTACAGAACAGGGACGATAATAGCAAGCACAAGTGCTGTTATTATAAGGGCTTGTGACAAGACTCCGCTTAAAAAGGCTCCTCCAAATATAAGCAGCCCACCGATCATCCACATTCTTCCGGAGAGACGATGTGTTTTTCGCCACACCTCTGGGCTGGAAAGGGTCCAGGCTGTACGAACACCGAACAAATAATTATCTTTTACCTGTGGCATGTAGTTGCCGAGCGCAATAAACATCACTCCGGCGGCTCCAATAGCAATTTTCCCCACATTAATATCTTTACCCAGACCGTAAGCAACCGTGAGCACAAGCATGAGATTAAAAAGCACCCCAATCGCGAGTCTGCTCATGGCATAGGCATTTTCGAACTTCTTGTAATTATCCCGCTTAGGGTCGATGCTGCGTGTGAACTGCATGATCAGTGGTAGCACAATGCCCAGAATACCCCACAAGGGAATAGCTATGTTTTTATCCCAATAACGGTTGACCTTGCCTGTAATTCCGAACTGGGCAGGCAACTCTTGCGGCAGTTTACCATAATTGATTAAAGCATAAGCTAGTGAAGCTAAACCTAATATTACAATCAGTGTATCTTGCCATCTCCATTTAAAATCCTTCATCGTCAATCAGCCTCCTTCTCAGAATCAATATTCTGACGGCTTTGTTCTCCGTCCAACGATTTGCTTTCTGTCTCTGTGTGCTTTCCCGTACCTGTTAGCTCAAGCAGCCAGCCAAGCACCTCTTCCAGCACCGTCGTGTTTAGTGAATACACAATGAATTGACCTTTTCGTTCATCCTGTACGAGATCGGCATGCTTCAGTGCATTCAGATGGTGAGAAATGCTTGGTTTAGACATGTTGAAAAAATCAGAAATTTCACCTGCGGTGCGGTCTTTCTCCCTTAGTAACCGAATGATTTGGCGACGGGTAGGGTCAGCTAGTGCTTTGAATGACTCATTCATATGCCACCCAGCCTTTCGATATTTAGGTAATTATCTAAATATATAATAACTGTTCATTTTCTTATCTGTCAATGTGTATCCTCCTCATTTTTCGGGGAATCCAGTTGTTCCAACTCTTTTTAAGAGAGGACTGAAATAGGTTAACGGCTGTGCCGCTGTAAGTAGATGTGATAAGGTCGCATGTGCTAGAATAGGCTAAGAGAAACTGGAAAAAAGAGCAGAGCGGCAGAGCTTATAAATATAAGAAAGTAAAAGTTTAGCATCTATACTTTATGTTCTTATATTTCTCGCTTGAACGTCTAACGTCTTAGTAGTCGTTAAAGATGCTTAGGCTTGATACATAGCCATATTCTGCAGAAAAGGGAGGAGGAGCACGGTTGCATTTTATTTCTGATCTGATCTCAACATTGTTTGAATGGATTCAAAGTCTTGGTTATTTTGGGATTATGATCGGACTTATGATTGAAGTCATTCCAAGTGAAATTGTACTGGCTTTCGGAGGCTTTTTAGTATGGAGTGGAGATATTAATTTCTTTGGTGCCGTATTATTCGGTACGATCGGCGGAGTCATTGCACAGATTTTTGTATATTGGATTGGTCGTTATGGTGGCAGACCTGTTCTAGAGAAATACGGGAAATACATTCTTATTCAAAAGAAGCATATTGACCATTCGGAAGAGTGGTTCAATAAATACGGGACTGGCGTAATCTTTACAGCACGTTTTATTCCTGTTGTTCGTCATGCTATTTCTGTTCCAGCGGGTATTTCTCGTATGCCTTTAGGTAAGTTTACTTTGTTGACTACGCTTGCTGTTATTCCATGGAGTGCATTGTTTGTATATCTGGGCATGACCTTGGGGAATAAATGGGAAGATATCGACAAAGTAGCCGCTAAGTATACCAACGAAATTATTCTTGTAGCGATCGCTCTGATCATCATTTACTTTGTGTTTAAATGGTACAAATCCAAGAAAAAGGGGACTACAAAATGAAGCAGAATGTAGCTCATAAGTTTGGAAAAGGCCTGACACCACGCCAATTCGTAGAAAGTATGACGAAGAATCAACAGGCTTTTGAATCCTGGTATGAGAAGTTTACTTGGGAAGATGAGAGCGATAAGGAATATTTCAAAAGTCTGAACCACCGCGACGATTTGCGGGTACTAATCCTTGCAGCGGATTGGTGTGGAGACGTAGTACGCAACATTCCTGCTGTATTCCGAATTCTGGAGACGGCGGGTATGAAGACAGAAGTATTCATCTTGGAAGAAAATCTGGAGCTTATGGATGATTTCTTGACCATGGGTGGAAGATCTGTCCCTGTTGTGATTTTTGCGGACACTGGCGGATATGTGCTCGGGCATTGGGGGCCTAGACCAGAGCATGTGCAGCGTATAATGAGAGAGTTCAAACGTGAGAATCCT
>RCUU01000645.1_pt1 | contig 18449 bp, 19 predicted proteins | sample 2166211 | NCBI WGS metagenome assembly RCUU01 (sample SAMN09932620, study PRJNA488358) | compost metagenome | feature: garden; material: soil; isolation source: compost soil in phenylacetic acid-enriched culture | place: Germany: Experimental Botanical Garden Goettingen | collected 2016-01-27
GATACATTCCTTTAGGCAATATTGAAATGCAGTCAGCCTGTTCAGGGTACTTCTCACAGACTACAAAAAAGACAGATGGATTCTCAGCAGGCTCTAAAGTAGTCATAATATTTGCACGAAAATCAAATGAAAATGCATCTTTTGACTCATCTTCAAGCTGTTGATTCAGCGCACGGAAACTTTCGAGGCTGGGTTTCTGTAGTGAGTGGATTTTTACTATTGCTCTTTCTCCTAGAGCTTTGGTTGAAAAATGGTTAGGGGATAGGGGAACATCAGATAAATAAGTCTGGTTTTCGTATTGTTGTCGTAAAATTCTAAGTTGTGATTTTGTCTTTTTTAGTTGCCTGATTTCCTGTTCTATTTCCTCGTCCTTTGTTTTAAGAAAACTAATCATATAATCGAGACTGTCATTCGTAAAAACATCTTTAATCTTATGAAGCGGCATATTCTTTTTCTTGCAGAAGTTAATGACATCCAGATAAACAAGCTCTTTATCTGAATAATAGCGATAACCGGAGGAGAGATCTACTTTGGCAGGCTTCAGTAAGTCGATTCGGTCATAATGCCGTAAGGTTTCGATAGTAGTGTCTGCTAGTTTTGCTGTTTCACCAATAGAATAATAGTTGTTCATAACATCGTTCTCCCGTTGACTCTTGTGTTACCCAAGAGATTATAGTGTTCATTGTACTGATTTTCACCTAAAATTTCAAAACAATGAATGGAGAATGAGAACATGAAGACAACAGAACTCGATGTACTAAAAGATCCAATTTCCAAACTTTTTCGTGGCTATGCGATTCCTGGAATCGTAGCTTCACTTTCTATGTGTCTGTACGGAATTATTAACGGAATTATTTTGGGGCGTTTTGTAGGACCTAATGCGCTAGCCGCAGTGAATATGGCCTCACCGATTTTTAATATTATCTCCTGTTTAGGAATCTTAATTGCCATTGGAGGGAATACATTAACGGCTATTAGTCTAGGAGAGCAGAACAAAAGAAAAGCCAATCACTACTTCAATAATGCTTTTTACACCCTGCTTATGATTACCCTAGCTATTTTCATAATGGTAGTTTTCTTTCCTCATGTACTAGCAAGAATGGTTGGGGCAAATTCAGTCCTCTTTCCTATGGTTGTTGATTACATACGGACCTTTGGTATATTTGTCTTACCTGTAATTTTTAATATTTTACTTGGTATTTCATTGCAATCCATTGGCAAACCTCAGCTTTATATGATCGGTAATTTACTGAGTGTTGTCTTGAATATCATCTTGGATTTGATTTTGATCTGTGTGTTTGACATGGGGATTACTGGTGCCGCTTTGGCGTCTGGAATCAGTGCAACAGTAGTTTTTGTATTATTTTTCTCGAAATTCATCGCAAAGAATAGCTTTTTAAGCGTGGGCAGATGGAAAGTGGATTTTAAAGCTATCGGAAGGATGATCTATAATGGCTCTTCGGAGGCGATTACGCAATTCAGTGGCGGTTTTTCTTTTATGATCTTTAACTGGATTTTGATTTCTAAATTTGGTGAAATAGGCGTATCTTCCTTTGCGGTAGTTCAGTATATTTCACTTATAGTTAATGCAGTGATCATCGGCATGTCGAGAGGGTTAGGCGCAATTAGCAGCGTGAATTATGGAGCAAAGCAATACAGTCGTATATCGGAACTGATTGCCGTGGCCATTAAAATAGTTACATCGGTTGGTGTGGTTTGTACAGCAATATTGATTATTTTTAAATCACCCTTAATTTCTCTTTTTGTAAAAGACAATCTTGAGGTCATGAATACATCCAGTGAGATCATCACATTTTATAGCTATAATTTTATCTTTGTGGGAGCCAATATTATAATCAACGCTTTATATACAGCCATTAACAATCCCAGAACATCCGCGATTTTGGCGATTTTACGATATGTCTTGTTGATAGGGAATTTCTTTATCCTTCCCTTAATGTTTGGTAATATCGGCTTATGGCTTTCCTTTGTAGTGGCAGAAATAATCTGCGTCGTGGTAAGCTATGTTTGTTTGAACAAGACGATGCAAAAGTGGAGTATCAACAAGTTAACAGCAGAATAAAGAGGAGTTTTGAAGTGAAAAAGTGGTACAAACTTGATAACGCAGCAAAACTATTTCCATCCGTTACAAATACAAAAAACACTTCTGTTTATCGGATTTCAGCCGTTCTGACAAATCCTGTGGATGTGGATGCTTTGCAGCAAGCCGCTGATACGGTATTCGACAGATTTCCGATGTTCACAGTGAAGCTTCGCAGGGGTGTGTTTTGGAATTATTTAGAGTCTAGCTCGGATAAAATTGTGATCGCTGAGGATCAGCAGTATCCTTGTCGCAACATTGATCCAACTACGAATAATGGATATTTATTTAAGGTGTTATACTACAAAAATAGAGTCTCTGTTGAAGTGTTCCATGCGCTCACGGATGGTAATGGGGCCGTCGAGTTTTTAAAATCACTGTTGTATTATTATCTTTTATATATGGGACATGAAATTGACACGGAGGACAGGATTTTACTCGCCGATTCAGGAGTGGATATCCATGATATGGAGGATGCTTTTCGCAGATACTACAAGGATTGTTATGTTGAATCGGTTAGAAACAGCAGAGCTTACCACATTAAAGGCACAGCTTTCGAACAGTTCGGAAATAACGTGGTGCATGGGGTTGTAAGTGCTTCCCAAATGAATGCCCTTGCTAAGCAAAAAGGAAGTACGATCACTGCTTATTTGTCCGCATTACTGAGTTATTCTATTTATCAAACAAGAATCAAATTTAGTAAAAGTAACGCCCCTGTGGTTATCGCAGTGCCTGTCAATTTACGCAAAGCTTTTCCTTCACGTACCCTTCGTAATTTCTTTGGCGTAGTTAATCTTGGAGCGCGAATTACGGAGGATACCACACTGGATGAATTGATTTTTAGGATGAATGAGATGCTGAAGTATAAAACGGGGAAAGAAAATTTGCAAAATATCATTTACAACAATGTTGCGCTTGAACGGAACAAAGCTACATTGTTTGTTCCGTTATTTTTGAAGAACTGGTTCGTGAATTTAGGGTTTCATATGCTCGGGGAAAGTAAAAGAACACTGACCTTGTCCAATATCGGCAATATTATATTGCCACAGCAAATGTACGAGCATGTTGAGCTAATTGAGGCATTAGTCTATCCATCCAATAAAAGCCCTATGAACTGTGGGATCAGCTCAGTAAATGATAAGCTGGTGATCACGTTTACCAGAAATATAGTGGAGTCCGATATATTGCAATACTTTTTTTCGACCTTAGCGGGTGAGGCTGGACTTGAAGTGAAAATCTACTCAAACGATTGGGGGATTAGCGAATGACCAAATGTATTCGTTGCAACGTGACGGTTGATAATCAACATAATCGTTGTCCGCTATGCTCCAAGCCACTAAAGGTCAGGGGAGAGAGCGCGACAGAATACCCGTCCTATACAGAGGTTTATCAGGAAACCAAACCATTTACGGTAGCTAAATTGTTCCTCTTTCTGACCATATCTGCGATCGTGCTTTCGATTACAATCAATGCGTTGACCTTTCATATCAATCCTAGAATATGGTCAGTTATTGTAAGTACCGGTCTTATCTATGCGTGGATCGTTGTTAAAGATACCATTTTATCTAATAAACATATTGGCAGAAAAATTTTATATCACTATGTTATGTTGTCCATATTCCTTTTGGTGATCGATATTTTTGTTGGTTTTAGGGGATGGTCTACCAATTATGCAATTCCGCTGTTTGGAGTGGCAGCCACATTTATTATGACTGTGCTTGCAATTGTTCAAAAATCATTATGGCGTCATGATATAGGCTATATTTTGGCGATGTTCTTTATTAATTTATGTCCTATGCTTCTATTTGTATTTAATTTGTCTCATGTAATTTGGACCAGTGTGTTCTCTATCGTTTATTCACTGTTAACTATTATAGGGATGATTATTTTTTCTGACCGGAAATTCAAAAGCGAGATCAGAAGAAGGTTCCATTATTAAGCGCCAAGAGATTAAAAATGCAGAGGAGATTAACCCAGATGTCGCAAGAGTTAGATTTTTCATTAGTAAATTCCTATTATCATATTTCTCTGAAGGGGGCCGGGAACCCGCTGGCTGAAATACCTGCTACAGATTTTTTTGAAATGGATCTAGTAAGAGGTTTGATGCGACAAGCAGGAGAGACGGTTCAGGCACACGGCCTAGATTTACCAGCTTCTTTTTTCGGGACATCCCTATGTAACCTTTGTTCTACAAAACTAATTTTTCTTGCGCAATATAATAAGATGCTGGACTTATCCTTGGAGCACTTAACTTTTCAGATAGAGGTTCATGAGGATCATGTGCATTTGGGTTATAAAATAAATCAGCTGCACTATACAGATGTTCCAGAGGAAGAGCAGGAGACGGTGATCCTGAAGGACTGGGAAACATTTATTACACATACAGTTACACCTGCCGTAGAGGCAATCGCTGAAGCAGCGGGGGTTAAATCAGCCATGATCTGGCAACAATTTGGCGGTGTTGTGGGGATGTTAAGAGAGTTCATCGCTCAGAATGAGACACGTAAAGAAGTGGTAGAGCGATTTAATCGTAATTTCTTGCTTCTCTCGGAGTCCATCTCGCCGGAGCTTTTTCATAGGCATAGAAATCCATTTAAGCATACAATTCGTTATACAGATAATCCGTATCATGAAGGAGAGCGACTAGTGTTGCGTTCTTCCTGCTGCCTCTATTATTGCCGTGAAAATGGCGAGAAGTGTTATGTATGTCCAAGGCTAAAGGAAGAAGAAAGAGAAGAGAAAAAAGTGAAGATCCTCGCAACTCTATAAGTGAATTAGGTTTCTTATGCATATCAGCCATGTCCTTTGGACATGGTTATTTTTTTGAATATAAGTGAGCAAAAGCTTCCCAATGCACCTAATCCTTATATTCTACGCGAAGAGTTGTCTTTTTTATATAGATTTCAAAGGTATTTTTGCTAATTTAAAATTAAAATAAAATTCTTGACACTTCATAATGATAAACATTATCATAGGTGTGGTAGATGAAAATGAAAATCATTATCACTACAGAGAACGTATAATTATACATACTCGGAGGGATAGATTTTGAAGAAATTATTAGTGCTTCTGGTGGTTGCAGCGCTTACTGCAATGACTGCTTGTTCGTCCACGAATACAGCGGATAATCAAACAAAGAATGAAGCAGCAACGAATACAGCAGCTGGTAATGAAACGAAAGAAGCAAATGCAGCGGAACCAACAGAAACAACGAATACAACGGATGCTGCAGAAGTATACAGTCTGGAGAATGATGGTGTGGATGAAGCTTTGTTCAATGAAGCATTAAGCCAATTACCTGCCACAGTTCCTCAGCGTATTGTAACTACATCTGTGCCATTAACAGAGATGCTCTACTTGCTTGGAATTACACCAGTGGGTGTACCAACCTCTACGAATCCAATTCCGGCTGCTTTTGAAACGATAGATAAAATTGGTTCACCTATGGCACAAGATCTTGAAGTGGTAACCAAGCTTGAGCCAGACTTGCTGCTGGGAGCAGAATCGCTTCGAAGCACGCTAGATAAGACACTGGAAGGAATGGATTTGCAAAAAGCCTATCTACGCACAGAAGCCTTCGAGGATTTAAAGCTTAGTCTTAAAGTATTAGGCACTTATTTTAATAAAAAAGATGAGATGAATACGGCTTTGACCAAGATTTTGGATAAAGAGAATGAGCTAAGTAAATTAGCCGAAGGAAAAGAATTGCCGAGCGTAATGCTTGTTATCGGAACCTCTGATTCCTTCATGGTTATGAGTGAGAAATCTTATTTAGGTAGTTTAGTGAAAAAGCTTGGTGCAGATAACATTGCTACTTCTGTACTTAAAGTTACAGATACCTACTCCCCTATTAATATGGAGAACATTGTAGCTGCGGACCCAGACGTCATTCTTGTACTCGCTTCAGGGGATCATGGTGCAACCAAGGATAAGTTCAAAAAAGAAATCGAGAAGAATGAAACTTGGACAAAGCTCTCCGCTTACACAAACGACAAAATTCACATGCTAGATTACAGCGTGTTCGGTGTGACTTCGATTATTAATGCAGAGACAGCCCTGACTGAAATTGCAAAATACTTCTATGAATAATTAAAGGAGACAGTAAGTGATAAATACATCTCGTAGCAGAATAGTTGTTATTGTAACAGTTCTACTAGCGCTCGTTGCCGCGATTATTGCAATCGGACTAGGCTCTGTATTCATTCCGATCTCAGACATACTCAGCACAATCTTTAGTTCATCGTCTAAGGCAGTGAATGCCACCATCATATGGGATATTCGATTGCCGCGTGTGTTACTGGCGATGATCATCGGAGCGAATATAGCGATCTCGGGCGCACTGCTGCAAGCTGTGATGGGTAACCCACTTGCTGATCCTGGATTGACGGGTGTAACTAGTGGGGCGGCGGCTTGTGTACTTGTCATAATGCTTGCTGCACCACAGTATACTGAGTTCATTCCGATTGCTGCTTTTGTTGGTGGATTAATCGCTGCAGGCATTGTATATGCCTTGGCGTGGAGACGAACCGGCATTTCGCCGGTGACTATTATTTTATCTGGTGTTGCTGTGAATGCGCTCTGTGGAGGAGTCATCGGACTCTTAACCATTATGTACAGCGACAGACTTCCTGCAGCGGTGCAATGGCTTAACGGCAGTCTTGCAGCTAAAGGAAATAATGCCTTGATGATGGTCCTCCCATATGCCATTGCAGGATGGATCTTATCGTTCTTCGCGATTCGCAAGGCAAATATCATTCGTCTGGGTGATCAGGTGGCTTCGAATCTAGGGGAAAATGTGAACCAAATTCGTATCCTGCTCTCCTTATTGGCAGTATTTCTAGCGGCTATTTCTGTAGCAGCCATTGGAATGATCGGATTTGTTGGTCTAGTTGTACCACATATGGCAAGAATGCTCGTTGGTTCAGACTATAAATATCTTTTGCCGATGAGTATGGCTCTTGGTGCATTGGTATTGCTGATTGCGGATACGGGTGGACGTACGCTATTCGCACCCCTAGATATCCCTTCGGGTATCCTTATGGCTGTGATTGGCGGACCTTATTTTCTATACCTGATGAGAAAGAAGGCGTTCTAACATGTTTACTGTCGATTCCATTTCGATTCGGTATGAGCAGAAAAGCGTGATTAACAACTTCTCTTTTTCCGTAAAAAAAGGCGAGATCGTCTCCATCATCGGACCAAACGGCTCTGGCAAATCTACACTACTCAAAGCGGTATCACGTCTAATTCCGTATCACACGGGTACGGTCATACTCGATGGTACGGATCTGAAGTCCATGAGCGCCAAACAAGTCGCACGTAAAATGTGCATGCTTAGCCAGAAGAATCAAGCGCCGAGTGATATGACTGTGATCGATCTAGTCTCTTATGGCAGGTACCCACATAAAAAGTGGTTCGAAAGATTGAACCAAGAAGATATGGATATTGTACATTGGGCTCTTGAAAAGACACATTTAATGGAATATAAAGACCGAGCCGTAGCTTCATTATCAGGTGGAGAATCACAGCGTGCCTGGATTGCAATGGCTTTAGCGCAGCGGCCTCTGATCTTGTTGCTGGATGAACCGACGACGTACTTGGATATTTCACATCAGCATGAAGTGCTTGAGCTTGTTCGTGAATTAAATCAAGATATGGGAATGACCGTAGTGATGGTGCTGCATGATCTCAATCAAGCTTCTGCTTATAGCGATAGTATTGTTGTAGTGCAGGCTGGTGAAAAAGCGATGTCTGGCACACCCAATGAAGTCATGACAACAGATATGATCCGGCAGGTATACCGAATGGATGCGGAAGTCCAGTACGTGCCTGCAGAGAAGAAACCTCGCATTCATTTGTTGAGTACCGTTCGATAGATTCATAGTGTCATAACACAACCTTTTAATGGAGGGATTTTTTAATGAAGAAGCCAGTAGATGTAGAGAAAAATAAAGAAAACTACTTACAATTTATGAATAAACGCAAGAATCTGATTTTGAGTTTAATTGATGATGAAGGTAAGCCTTTTACTAGTTATGCACCTTTCGTGAAGAAAGACGGCAAGCTGTATATTTATATTAGTAAGATTGCAGAGCACTATGGCTATATGGAAAATAATGATTTTGTGGATGCCTTTCTAATTGCGGATGAGTCCGAAACAAACAATAAATTTGCAACTGAGCGTGTGCGCTGGAGCTGTACCTCAAGCAATATTGGCAATGATGAGCATGAGGATATTTTTGAATTGTTTAATGCTGATCATGGTGAAGCCATGCTGAAATTGCTGCGCGGACTTGATTTTTCCCTTTTCGAACTGAACCCGCTGAAGGGGCGTTATGTTGTAGGTTTTGGATTGGCCTTCGATATTGATGTGGATGCGAATCTATTTAATCATGTTGTTATTGATAAGAAGAAAGATGAAGAAGCAACTGTACAAGGGAGCAAATAGCCGATGACTATTAGTTCAGTACTGCCAATCTGGCAAGCGGTTCAAGAGCGATTTCATAAAATGGTGAAGGCGTTGCCGGAAGAAGACTTGAATCTTAAATTAGGGAATTCTACCATCGGAGGTTCGATTGCTCATAATGCTGAGGTCGAATTTATGTTTGCAGAGTGGTTCTTTGCTGGACCTAAACCTCAAGCCAATGATGCAGCGTATACTACATTAAGCGAGCTGGTGGATTTGCTATCTGCTTCGAACGAGAATCTAATTGCAGCGATGAAGGAGCTTCCTGAAGAGGCTTGGCATGTGAGTGTAGAATCGGCTTTTGGCACATCTACTCCGCTTGAAGCGATAGGTAGACTAATGTATCACACGGGTATTCATGCCGGACAGATTTCGCTTATACAGAAAAATGCGGTTCGAAATGAAGTGTTATAAAAGTAGAGCAGGAATGAGAAAACGGCAGAAATGCCGTTTTTTTGTGCGTAAATGAAGGAGTTCTCAATTTCAATTGGTATAATATAGGTGATTGAAAAGGGGGCAGATCATGACGGAGTATTTACGAGGCCAAATGGCCAAGATGGCAAATGTGAATATGGAAACGCTGAGGTATTATGAGGAACTCGGACTAATGAAGTCACCTTTACGCTCGGAAGCAGGGTACCGTCTTTATTCTGAAGAGGCGCTTAACCGACTTACGTTTATCCATAATGCTAAGGGATGTGGGTTCACCCTAAAGGAAATTAAAAAAGCACTGCTAAAATCGGAAAGCAGCGGTATTAGCATAGATGATTTTGTAAGTGTAGTTGATAAGAAAATAGAGCGGGTCCGCAGTGAAATCGCAAAACAGGAAATTAAGCTCACAGCTCTTGCAGACTTGAGGGAAAATTTATTAGCGACGGATAAACATCCAGGCGTACAGTCGTCGCTAGAAATATTAAAAATGGAATCTTAACTTGACCTTGTAGTTTCCTACAGGCTTTACAATCGGGGATGAAGAGATCTGTAGGAGGGATTAGGGATATGGACAAAACGAGTATAGAACAGCTTGCAGCGATCAAAGAGTATTTGAAACAAACAAACCGGTTTGAAAGTAAATCTGTAACGCAAATCCGGCAAGAAATGGCTGAAACGGCTGCGAACCTGCCTAGTCATTCTGATGTTAGAGTCGAACCAGCTTTCACCGGGTCAATACACGGAGAGTGGATATTACCTATACAACCTGTGCCGCCCAGAGATGAAGTAATCCTTTATTTCCACGGGGGTGGTTTTATTGCGGGCACTTGTGAATTTTATCGGGATCTGGCAACAAGAATAGCAAAAGCTAGTGGCACAAAAGTACTACTTTTGGAGTATCGCCTTGCGCCCGAATATCCTTATCCAGCAGCGAATGAAGATTGTATAGAGGCTTATCAGTGGTTGCTTGCGAATGGATATTCTGCCAGTGATATCGTGCTTGGAGGAGATTCTGTGGGAGCCAGCCTTGCGCTGATGACACTGATTTCGTTGAGGGTTGAGGGGAGAGAGTTACCAGCGGGTGCTTTTTTAATCTCACCTCATACGGATCTTGTCCATCTGGACGGAGAATCCTATCAGAGTCGAGCATTGCTTGATCCGACAGGTAGCTTAGAGGGGAATAAACGAATACTCGATGTATATATAGACACACAGTCAGAGCCAGCTGCTATATTATCGCCATTAAGGATGGATTTGCAGGGATTGCCTGAATTATTTGTTCAAGTAGGTGATCATGAGGTGCTTTTAAGCGATTCAACGAGATTGGCTGAACGGGCGAAAGCATCGGGTGTTCATGTGAATTTGGAAATATGGGAAAAGATGTGGAGTTGTTTTCACTTCTTAGCCTACATGCTTCCTGAGGCGGAGCAGGCGATTGTGAACATCGGTAAGTTTGTTAGAATGAAGCTGGAATAGCGAGTATAAGTAGATGATGATAATGATTGAACGAATGACAAAATGATGATATTGTCAGTTTGTTTTTGATTATGATATGCTATGATAATTAGCATCAGAGATAGAGCGAGGGGAAATACAGAATGTCGAATGATCTTCCATTATCTAAAGAAAACATTTTGGATGCCGCTGAACAAGTGCTCCGGCGTTTTGGTCCGGATAAGACTTCAGTGGTTGATGTAGCAAGGGTACTGAAAGTTAGTCATGGTACGCTATATAGACATTTTTCCAGTAAATCTGCTTTGCGAGAAGCGGTAACCGAAAGATGGTTGCATCAAAATATTGTAACCCCACTGAAGGACATTACGGAGCAATTTGATGGGACTGCCAAAGCGCAGCTGCGTTTGTGGCTGGATACTCTAATTTCCAGTAAACGCACCTATGCTGTAGATGATTCCGAAATGTTTGCTATGTACGCCTCCGTAACTTTAGAGGCGGTGGATATGATTACCCTGCACGTAGATCAATTAATAGGGCAAATCGCATACATCATTGAAAAAGGGATACAGAATGAGGAGTTTAGAGCGGTGAAATTAGAGACTACGGCGAGAGCTATCTTTAATGCAACCTCACGATTTCATCATCCTGCTCATGCTAAAGACTGGCAGTCAGCTACGATTGATCAGGAATTTGCCTCTGTTTGGGATTTGATGCTTTCCGGGATTTCGTCGTAAATGGTATAGCATATTTTAGAATAGAAAAATGATGGATTCATAAACCCTTTTGATAAAGAGGGTTTTTTTGCATCCAAGAATAACGACTTGTAATGACAAAAAATAATAATTGTCACTTGTTATTTGTGATTGTTCGATTTATAATCAGACCCATAAGAAAGGCAGACGAATAGGAGGAATACAGGATGGATCAGAATTTGGCTGGGAAAGTGGCAATCGTGACTGGGGCTTCTAGAGGTATGGGCCGGGAAATTGCTGAGAACTTGGCGCTACATGGTACGAAGGTTGTTGTTAACTATGCGAGCAGTTCAAGCCAAGCAGAGGAGGTCGTGAACGGAATTAAACTAAAGGGTGGAGAGGCAATCGCTATCCGAGCGGATATCAGTCAAGTGGTAGAACTCGAACAATTATTCGAAACTACACTGGATGCTTATGGACAAGTCGACATTCTCGTTAACAATGCAGGGATTATGATTACAAAGCCGTTAGCGAGCATGACAGAAGAAGACTTCGACAAACAGTTCGCAATCAATGTAAAAGGCACTTTCTTTGCTTGCCAACAAGCGGCTAAACATATGAGTGAGAACGGACGAATCATTAATTTCTCGACATCAGTTACAGGGCAGATGTTTCCAACCTATAGCGTTTATGCGGGGACAAAGGGCGCTGTGGAACAAATTACTCGTCAGTTAGCCAAAGAATTTGGGCGAAAAGGAATTACGATTAATGCGGTTTCACCTGGTCCTGTGAATACGGAGCTTTTCACTGTTGGAAAGACTGCTGAAGAGATTGCGAATGTTGGGAGTATGAATTCTTTTGGACGCTTGGGTGAGCCTGAGGATATCTCGAGTGTAGTGTTGTTTCTAGCCAGTAAAGAATCACAGTGGGTTACGGGACAGACGATTCGTGTGAATGGGGGATTTATTTAAGGCTGGAGCCTTTTGCATCTTTTTTAATAGCCAGTCTGAAGCAACACTCCTTAGAATAAAAAGATACACAAAAGAGGAGTGAAACCATGACACAAATTATATCTTCACCGGCAAAATATATTCAGGGACATGGCGAGATTCGTAAGTTGGGAGAGTATTGCTTGCAGTTAGGCGCGAAAAGAGCTTTTGCGATTATAGATCCTTATATTTATTCTATGTACAAGGAGGAGATCTTGCAGAGCTTTGAATCGAACGGTATTCCACTGGTGATTCGTGAATTTAAGGGGGAGTGCAGCCGTAATCAGGTGGATGATATCGTGTTGGAGCTTGGTTTGAATACCATCAATGTCATCTTAGGGATTGGTGGTGGCAAGACGCTGGATACTGCAAAAGCAGTAAGCTACATGGCGGATCTCCCGGTAGTTATTGTACCCACGGTTGCTTCAACAGATGCACCTTGCAGTGCATTATCGGTTTTGTATACGGATGAGGGTGACTTTGATTGCTATCTTCCCTTAAAAAGAAATCCGGATAGGGTCATCGCAGATGTAGATATCATTGCTAAAGCGCCTGCGAGATTACTGGCTGCTGGAATGGGGGATGCTTTGTCCACCTTTTACGAAGCACGGGCTTGCCGTCAATCAGGTGCGGTTACTCATGCAGGTGGGACCAGCACAATCGCAGCGTTCTCCTTAGCAAGAGCTTGTCTGGACACCCTGCTTGCTGAGGGTGAATCAGCACTCCTAGATGTGAAACAAGGGATCACCTCTTCAGCAGTGGAACATATTGTTGAAGCTAATATTTACTTGAGCGGTGTTGGGTTTGAGAGTGGGGGGCTTGCTGCAGCCCATGCCATTCATAACGGACTTACACTGCATGAGGGATGCCGGCATACGTTACATGGTGAAAAGGTTGCCTTTGCTACGATCGTACAATTAGTCCTAGAGAAGACTTCAGACGATGAGATCACCCAAGTCATTGATTTCTGCAAAAAAATCGGCCTTCCCGTTACACTTAAGGAGCTAGGGATTACCAATATCGAAAGCGATAAATTGATGGTGGTCGCAGAAGCTAGCTGCTCTTTGGATAGCCCAATGAGGAATATGCCATTTAAGGTTCAGGCGATGGATGTGCTGGAAGCCATCCTTGCTGCGGACAAGCGGGGAGAATAGAAAAGCCCGATTGTAAATTTTTACGAACCCTCCTCGTACATATTTAACCTTCGTAAACCAAACAATGAGAACAATTGTTTAAGACGAAGGAGGAGTTCCTCTTGATGAAGGACAGTGGAAAGTTTAAACGTTATTTACTGAATTGGATTGCTGTTGTTGCAGTAATGATTTCCGCAATTGTTCCGGCAACACCGGCCGTCTCTGCTGCCACGTCTAAAGACAACGTTACAAATACGCAACATAAAGAAGGTACATCTGAACGTAATAAGGTTGTTATTATTATTGATGATTTCGGCAATGGGATGAAGGGTACGGACGAAATGTTCTCACTGCCTGTGAAACTTACAGTGGCTGTTATGCCCTTCTTACCAACCTCTGTTAAAGATGCCACTCGTGCGCACGAACGCGGAGATGATGTTCTGGTGCATTTGCCGATGGAGCCGCGCCAAGGGAATCCGAAATGGCTAGGACCAGGAGCCATACTGGCCAAGATGTCGGATGAGGAAGTGCGACAAAAGGTTGAGGCGGCACTCGATAATGTTCCGTATGCGATCGGGATAAATAACCATATGGGCTCAAAGATTACTGGGGATGAGCGGATTATGGCCGTGATCTTATCGGTATGCAAAGAACGGGGATTATTTTTTGTAGACAGTAAGACGAACTACCATTCCGTTGCTGGCAAAATAGCTTATCGAATGGGGTTGCCTCGCGTAGAGAACCATATCTTCTTGGATGACACCCACACAGCCAGTCATGTTGTGAAACAGATGGGTCTTGTCAATAACTTGGCTAAGGATCAACGATTCTGCGTAACCATCGGTCACGTAGGCGTATTTGGAAAAGAGACCGCCGCAGGAATCCGCAGCGGTGTTGAGCAGATAAAAGACAGTGTTGAATTTATAGGCATTTCTGATCTGGTCAAAAATGAAATGAAATGGAGCTCCCAACCTAAACTTCCATAAGATAAGCGACGATACCACTAGCGATAGCTTCTGCAATTTCTTGTTGTCCTTTAGGTGTGCACAGCTTCTCACGATCTGTAGGGCTACTTACAAACCCCGCCTCAACGATAACGGTTGTGGCGGTTATTTTGTTGAGTAAATAAAAAGGCTTGCCCGGCCTTGGATGAGCCTCGAGATCGTAAAGATGGTTTAATTGATGTTGAATGGATTTAGCAAGGATGAAGCTGCGGCCCTCTTGCCGGTATAACACAAGCGGTCCATGTTTGGAAGGGGAGGGTGCCCAGTTTATATGGATGCTGACCACTACATTTGCAGGAAGCGTTTCGGCCAGTTCTTTACGCTGTGCAAGATCCCGCAGATGGCGAGATTTGCTGCGCAACCACCGGTTTTCGTCACTGGGTGCATAATCACCATTGCGGTTCAAGATTACGTCAAATCCATCGCTGCGAAGCAGCAGAAATAATCGACGTGAGATATCTAACGTGATATCTTTTTCTAGAATATTACCGTAGGAAGTTCCACCGTCGATACCTCCATGTCCCGCATCAATTAGGATCATGCGATGGCCGTGACCTAATATATGCTGACGATCATCATTCATCACGGACTTTTCTGGTGTCGCAGAGGCAAAGGAGCTCCCCATAAACAACATTAGTAGTCCTACGGTAGTTAGTGTGATACAAAAGCCACATAAAGCAGCTGTTGTTCTGGGAAAGGTTGGTTTTCTCCAGTTGTTCAAGTGAAACGCCTCCTTGCATGTGAATAACGTGCCCTGGATTCTTTGTTAGATTGTGCTTTATTAGGTAAACCTATACCACAAATCAGAAGTCTGTTGTTTAGATCTAAGTGGAGTGGTGCACACTAAGAGCATGGAACGAATGTTGATGATCTAATTTTCCCATACCATATAGGAGGTGTTACAAATGGCTTCCGGTGGCGATGAGCTTGTAAAGTATATCACTGAGAAGGTCGTTGTATATATCGAGGATCCGCGTGCCATACATGCCCGTAGAGCGGCTACAAAGCAGCCTTGGTCACAGAAATGGTTCGGTATGCTTCCGCTTGGATGGTCTATCTGGCGAAGTAAATGGAGCCAGGGCAAAAAAGAATAAATGTTGTAACACGCAAATAACCTTCCAGTGCCTTTGTTCATGGGTGGCAGTGGAAGGTTATTTGCTGTTGTCTAGTTAACGATTGTATCCGAGTGCTTTGGGAGTTCCGTCGGGTAGCTTATGCAGTGTTCCATGATTCTGCAGAGCAGTGAGTGGCAAGTATCTTTTTCCTTCAGGGCCTGAAGCCGCGTATACGGTAAGTTTATGGTTCTCCGCTTGAGCTTGTCCATGAGAAGGCTGCCAACTTTGATAGCCTGTAATCATAAACGGTCCGCCGACTAGGTCATTTCGTCCAGCAGCTTGATAAGCGATGCTCTCCTTGGGTCTAATCAGAAGCGCGATATTGTCGCCGCTCACTGTAGTTAGTTTAGGAGTGGTCAGCCATAGGATATCTTCGTAAGGATCATCCGACCCTCCACTATTGAAGGCGGATAGCGGTGATACGTCTGGATTAAAATTAGTGATTACATCGGTTACTGGAACCTGCTCATTAAGGACTTCTTCCGCCTTGCTAAGGGTCCAAGGTAAAATTTGTGGCACAGAAGCATTAATGTAAACCGTTTTTTCGTCAATGTTTATTTTCCAAACCGGTAGAAGTGGTGCATATAAAGCAGTAAGCTTTATTTTTCCTGAAAAAGATGATGTAATGAGACCTTTCTGCACCAAAAACTGGCGCAGATCACTTAAACTGTATGGGAGTCCGTAAGTGCCGGCTCCATATTCACTTAGCATATATCCGCCTGTATCGGTAGCAGAAATGATCATGTATCCGATGCGCTCTTCGCCCTTCATTACATTGACAAGCCAGCTATGGGTACCTGGACCCAGGGGATAATATTCTATCCCTGCATCCTTCCAGGCTGTAAATGGAGCTTCTGCTGCGAGCTTGTTCAGTGTAGCCTTTGCGAATTCTTGGACCGTAGTGGGAGAAGGTAAAGCACTCATCTTCAGCGCAGGTATCGCATCCTGTGTGACGGACTGGACCACACTTACTCTGGCCAGCGCCAGCGCCGAAGGGGAGCCGGAACTGGATACAAACAGTCCAAAGCTTAGAAGCAGGAGGAGGCATCCTTGACCTGCAAATTGCAGCCTCCGCCGCGAACTTAATTTCATGGCGTCGTTCACCTTTCTTTGTTAAGAAATGTCAGGAAGGTTAAGCTTTTCTCTATTGTAGTGGACAAGCTATAAAAAGGCTGTTGCTTGCTGTCGTGCCTGAAGGCAGAAGTTCTCTTGTTTTTTTGCCTGCTTTTAGCGAGTAGGGTCGCATTCTATAGGCTGCGCAGATGAAACAGTCCATAGGTTATTGCAGAAACTGCAATTTGCGGCTCATATTGCCAAATGGTCTCCTGACGACGGCGGTTATACTGCTCTTGAGTGCCTAGACGTTTTTCTTCATCAGGCTCTTTGAGTAGTTCTCCGTAATAGATATCAATAATAGCCAGCTCGATTCTAAGACGCTCACGTGCCTGTTCTGCCCAAGTGTAGTCAAGTTCGGCTAATTGAGAGGTGAGATGAGCTTCCAATAAGTCTGTAGCGGCTGTCACTGTCAGTTCATAAGGCTGAATATGCACGTTCTCCGGTAAACGGGGGGTCATCTCCCGCGTGGATATTTTAGCGTTAAAGTCAGCTATGATGGTCCCTTTTGTCAGAGATATTCCCAGATAATGCAGTTCTTCCCGTTTTAAATCGCAGCTCATTTCCACTTTGTAACAGACCCCGAGCCACGGTTCATAGGCTGCAGAGAACAGCGTGTTCCGCTGCCTGCTACCGGGATCTTCGAATAAATAAAGGCATTTCCCTTCATCTTGGGCCGCACTCCAGATTTGCTGCAGGCGCTTGCTTCCATAGATGATATCTTCGCGTCTTATCATCCCAGGTCCAATTCGAGGCAGCGCTGGAACAATTCCGAAGTAGCGGGCAAGGATGCTATCTTCTGGATTGGAGGAAGGCACATGAACAACATTGGATTCAGGTGATTCAGCGTCCAATAGATCCGCGCTGGCCTCGGTTGTCGCGTCTATCGCTGGGCTTCCGGTAATTGGCGAGTTCAACGCCCGGGTGCTGCGGTTTACCGTTGGCGGAGCTTCTATAGCTGCCTGACTGTCGTATTTTTCCGGATCAAAAACAAAGGTGAAAGAGAGTGTCTCCGGATCAACACCAGTACGCTCCACGAATCCCCAATAATAAGGTCGATCTGTAAGCATTCTGTCAGCTCTTGGCGATAGCTTTACCGTTACGTGAATGGGCGAAACTTCAATAATGGAGCATTCTGTCGCTTCCAGATAATCCATTACATGTTTACGTACTTCCTGTGAGGTGAGGGTCATGTCGCAGTCTCACTTTCTTTTTTAATACCCTGAGTCAACTCACTTAGGGATTCACCGATATGATCTAGCTCATTTCGCAGCTCTTCATCAGAGCGGGATTCGAGCATGATTTTGTATAAACTTTTCTCCAGAGATTCTTTCTTTTCAAAGCGCTCCAGAATCACATCCAGCCCGCCGATGACCATTTCAAACATATTGATCTTCTCGTGTAGCAGATGCAGGATATGTTCCTCGATCGTGCCCTGTGTAGACAAATTATAGATAACCACGTCATTTTCCTGACCTAACCGATGCACCCGCCCAATCCGCTGCTCTACTCTCATCGGATTCCAAGGCAGATCGAAATTGATCATATGGTGACAGAACTGCAGGTTAATGCCCTCACCACCCGCTTCGGTGGCGATCATGACTTGCGCACGACCGCGGAAGAGATCCATCATCCAGTCCTTTTTACCACGATTCATCCCGCCGGAATAAGAAACACACATTAGCCCATGTTCGCGGAAATACTGAAGCAAATATTCTTGAGTCGCGCGGTACTCCGTAAAAACGATGACCTTTTCATTCATTTCTTGAATGAGAGATAGTGTTGTTTCGGCTTTGGTATTGGTCTTAACCGTACGAAGTGTCTGCAATAGCTCCATCATCCGATCGCGTTTCGGCGAATCAGCAGGCAGCTTCTTGATCAGATTAACTAAAGTGATAAAGACGGCATCCCTACTGCTGCACACCTCACGCTGAAGCGTTACCAAGGAA